>VFQU01000593.1_pt1 | contig 30168 bp, 31 predicted proteins | sample 3512311 | NCBI WGS metagenome assembly VFQU01 (sample SAMN10412377, study PRJNA504923) | tailings metagenome | isolation source: Relicate 3 Philex TSF3 active mining site | place: Philippines: Tuba, Benguet | collected 2017-08-29
AATGGCCCGATCGCGACCGCTTCGTGCTGTCGGCCGGCCACGGCTCGATGCTGCTTTATTCGCTGCTGCATCTGACCGGCTATCCGGAGATGACGATCGAGCAGATCAAGAATTTCCGCCAGCTCGGCTCGATCACCGCCGGGCATCCCGAATACGGCCATGCGCCAGGCGTCGAAACGACCACCGGTCCGCTGGGCCAGGGTCTCGCCACCGCCGTCGGCATGGCGCTGGCCGAGCGCATGCTCGCCGCGCGCTACGGCGACAATGTCGTCGATCACTACACCTATGTGATCGCCGGCGACGGCTGCTTGATGGAAGGCGTGAGCCACGAGGCGATTTCGATGGCGGGGCACCTCAAGCTCGCCAAGCTGATCGTGTTGTGGGACGACAACGAAATCTCGATCGACGGGCCGACCAATCTGTCGGTCGGCGACGATCAAGTCGCGCGTTTCCAAGCTTGCGGCTGGAACGCCGTCGCGATCGACGGGCACGATCCCGCCGCGATCGACGCCGCGATCACGCAGGCGAAGTCGTCGGACAAGCCCACGCTGATCGCGTGCAAGACGACGATCGGCTACGGCGCCCCCACCAAGGCGGGCACGGCCGCGAGCCACGGTTCGCCGCTGGGTGCCGGCGAAATCGCCGAGACGCGCAAGCGTCTGGGCTGGGAACATGCGCCTTTCGAAATTCCCGCCGACATCCTCGACACGTGGCGCGGCTACGGCGCCAAGGGGGCGGCCACGCGCGCCGCGTGGGAACGCCGCCTGGGCAAGCTCGACGCCGAGAAGCGCGCGGAATTCCGCCGCACGTCGGAAGGCAAGCTGCCCAAGGGCTGGCTCGACGCTTGCGCCGCATACAAGGCGAAGCTGTCGTCCGACAAGCCGTCGATCGCCACGCGCGTGGCGTCGCAGAACGCGCTGGACGTTCTGGCCGGCGCGATCCCGGAACTCGCGGGCGGTTCCGCCGACCTCACCGGTTCGAACAACACCAAGGCGAAGGCGCAAGCCCCGGTGAAGCCGGGCAATTACGGCGGCGCCTATATCCATTACGGCGTGCGCGAGCACGGCATGGCCGCGGCGATGAACGGCATCGCGTTGCATAAGGGTTTGATCCCTTACGGCGGCACGTTCCTGGTCTTCGCCGATTACTGCCGCCCGTCGATCCGCCTGTCGGCGCTGATGCAGCAGCGCGTGGTTTACGTCTTTACCCATGACTCGATCGGCTTGGGCGAAGACGGGCCGACGCACCAGCCGGTGGAAACGCTCGCCTCGCTGCGCGCGATCCCCAATCTGTGGACGCTGCGCCCGGCCGATGCGGTCGAAACGCTGGAAGCCTGGCAGATGGCGCTCGCGCGCACCGACGGGCCCAGCGTGCTGGCGCTGACCCGCCAGAACCTGCCGACGTTGCGCGTCGAGAATTTCCCCGAGAACCTGTCCGCCAAGGGCGGCTATGTGCTGCTCGAAGCCGAAGGCGGGGAACGCCAAGCGACGCTGATCGCGACGGGTTCGGAAGTCGCCATCGCGGTGGAAGCGCGCAAGCTGCTCGCCGCCGAAGGCATTCGCGCGGCCGTCGTCTCGATGCCGTGCTCGCAAGCCTTCGACATGCAAACGGCCAAGTACCGCAAATCGGTGATGGGCCCGTCGCGTGTACCCCGCATCGTCGTCGAAGCGGCGATCGAATTCGGCTGGGAGAAGTACATCGACGGCAAGGGCGCCTTCGTCGGCATGAAGGGCTTCGGCGCTTCGGCCCCGGCCCCCGATCTCTACAAGCATTTCGGCATCACCGCCGAAGCCGTCGCCGAAGCCGCGAAAAAAGCGCTGTAAGGCAATGCGCGACGTTTTGCTGTTCGATATCGACGGCACGTTGGCCGACACCGATGCGCTTCACTTCGAAGCGTATCGGCGTCTGCTCGCCGGGCACGGCAAGACGATCGATCACGCGACTTATATGTCCAGCGTGATGGGCCATACGAACGAGAACATCATGGCCTGGATGATGCCGGAAGCGGATATCCCGGCACGCCGCGCGTTTTCCGACGCGAAGGAAGCGTTGTTCCGCGAGTTGGCGGCGACGTCGATCGTGCCGGCGACCGGTTTGATGGCGCTGATCGATTGGGCCGAGGCCAAGCGCATCAAGATCGCCGCCGTCACCAACGCGCCGCGCGCGAACGCGGAGATGACGCTGAAGGCGCTGAAGCTCGACGGCCGCATGGCATTCGTCGTGATTGGTGATGAACTTCCGCGCGGCAAGCCCGATCCTTTGCCCTACGCGACGGCGCTGGAACGCTTCGGCGCGAAGGCGGGCCAAGCGATGGCGTTCGAGGATTCGCGCTCCGGCGTCAAATCCGCGGCCGCCGCCGGCATCGACACGGTCGGCATGACGACCGGGCTTTCCAAGGACGTGCTGATGGCGGAAGGTGCCGTCGGTGCGGTTCCGAATTTCGCCGATCCATGGCTGATCGCGCGTCTCCAGGCCGAGTACGGCTCGGCCCCAACAACGAAAGCAGCGTGAAGGAGAAACGACACATGGCCGCCAAAGTCGCGATCAACGGTTTCGGGCGCATCGGGCGCCTCGTCCTGCGCGCCCTCGCCGAAGCGGGGCGCAGCGATCTTCAGGTCGTGGGCATCAACGATCTGGGCCCCGTGAAGTCGAACGCCCATCTGCTGAAGCACGATTCGGTGCATGGCTTGTTCCCCAAGCCCGTCTCGACCGGCGACGATTGGATGGATATCGGTTCGGGCAAGATCAAGGTCACGGCCGAGCGCGATCCCGCCAAGCTCCCCTGGAAGGAACTGGGTGTGGACATCGTGATGGAATGCACCGGCATCTTCACGAAGCGCGAACAGGCGGCCAAGCACCTCGAAGCGGGCGCCAAGCGCGTGCTCGTCTCCGCCCCCGCCGACGGCGTCGACCTGACGGTCGTCTACGGCGTCAACCACGCGAAGCTGACGAAGGATCATATCGTCGTCTCGAACGCGAGCTGCACGACCAACTGCCTCGCGCCCGTCGCCAAGGTCGCCCACGAAGCCGTCGGCATCGAGAAGGGCTATATGACGACGATCCACGCCTATACGGGCGATCAGTCGACGGTCGACACGCTGCACAAGGATTTGCGCCGGGCGCGCGCAGCCGCTTTGTCGATGATCCCGACCTCGACGGGTGCGGCCAAGGCCGTGGGCCTGGTGCTGCCCGAACTCGCCGGCAAGCTCGACGGCACGTCGATCCGCGTGCCCACGCCGAACGTGTCGATGATCGACTTCAAATTCGTCGCCAAGCGCGCGACGACGGTCGACGAGATCAACAAGGCGATGCTCGCGGCGGCCGCGTCCGGTTCGCTCAAGGGTATTCTGGAGACGACCGACGAAGAACTCGTGTCGAGCGACTTCAACCACAACCCGGCAAGCTCGACGATCGACCTCAAGCAAACGCAGGTGATCGACGGCAATCTCGTGCGCGTGCTCAGCTGGTACGACAACGAGTGGGGCTTCTCGAACCGCATGTCGGACACGGCCGCGCTGATGGCCAAGCTGATCTGATAACGCGAAACATTCGCGGGATCGAACGGGGCCGGTATCGCAAGATACCGGCCCTTTTCGTTACGCGGCGTTTCGTCGCCTTGTTGACGCCCCGCTTCGCGCGCATATCGCGATGGAGAGAGGGGCTCGACATGAACATTCGCAACACAACCGAAAGCTACGGCGCGCTCGCGCGCTTCGTGCATTGGGCGAGTGCCGCCGCCGTCGTCATCGCGTGGAGTGGCGGCCAAATGGACGACGCATTCGGCAAATCGGCCGAAGCGGCGGTCGTCTTCGCCCATATCGAAGCGGGGCTCGCCGCACTGGCGCTGCTGGCCGTGCGCCTGGCGTGGCGTTATCTCGACCCGCCGCCGCCGCCCGAGCCTTCCGCGTTCGAACCTTGGCTCGGCTACGCCGCCAAGGCCGGGCATCTGGCGCTCTACGCGCTGCTGGTCGCGGCCCCCGTCGCGGGCATCGTGACGCTGTTCGCGCGCGGTGAGACGCTCAGCCTGTTCGGGCTGTGGGACATCGCATCGCCCTGGCTTCGTGATCGGGCCTTTTCGCGCTCGACCAAGGAAGTGCACGAGCTGTTCGCCAACGCACTGCTGATTTTGGCGGCGTTGCACGCGGCAGCGGTCCTGCTGCACCACTACGTGCTGCGCGACAACACCCTGCGCCGGATGCTCGGCGCCTGATTGCCCCGAAAGCCGTTCCGGAATAGGTTCCCGCCATGGAACCGATCCGGATCGAAGGCCTGGACGACGCGCGCCGCGCGCTGACCGCCGCCAAGGCGGCCGGTGCGCGTGCCGTGCTGGAAGCCGAGATCGGCGGCGGCGGCCCGGCCTGGCTCGCCGAGATCGCGCGGATCCTGAAAGACGAATTTCCCGAAACGCTCGACCATATGCGCGCCGATTGCGGCAATTCCGCCGGCCTCGCGATGGCCGCGCAGCGCATGGGGCTCGCCGATATCGGCTTCGACGGCACGCAAGAACAGCGCGCCAAGCTCGAAGCCTTGGGATTGCGGATCGCCCATGGCTGACGGGTTGCCGCCCGTCGCCGCCATTCCCTGGTGGCGGCCCGATCGCTTCGCGCGCAAACGCGAAAATCTCGCCGTGCGGCAGAAGGCGCTGCGCGCGACGCGCGCGTTTTTCGAAGCGGCCGAGTTCGACGAGGTCGAAACGCCCGCCTTGCAGGTGTCGCCCGGTCTGGAACCGCATTTGATGGCGTTCCAAACCGTGCTGCGCGATCCCGGCGTGCGTTTGGCGCGACGGCTCTACCTGCACACCAGCCCCGAATTCGCGATGAAGAAGCTGCTGGCGGCGGGCGTGCCGAAAATCTGGCAGCTCGCGCGCTGTTATCGCAATTCGGAACGCTCGGCCACGCATCATCCCGAATTCGCGATGCTGGAATGGTATCGCGCCGGGGCGAGCTACACCGATTTGATGGCCGATTGCGAAAAGCTGATCCGCGGCGTGGCGCAGGCCTGCAATGTCGAGCGCGTCGCCTGGGGCGGCAAGTTCTGCAACCCGACGAGCCCGTTCGAGCGCTTGAGCGTGGCCGAAGCCTTCGCGCGCTATTGCGGTTTCGATCTTCTGGCCTGCACGCCCGACGCGAACGATCCCGCCGGCGAAGCCAAGGCGCTGGATCGTTTGGCGGCCGCCGCACGGCCCCTGAAGATGGTGCCGCATACCGGCGACCGCTGGGATGATTTCTTCTTCCGGCTGTTCTTCGAGCATATCGAAGGGCGCCTGGGCAGCGACCGGCCGACGATCCTTTACGATTACCCCGTTCACATGGCCGCGTTGTCGCGGCCCAAACCGGGCGATCCGCGGCTTGCCGAACGCTTCGAGCTTTATATCTGCGGCTTGGAACTCGCCAACGCGTTCGGCGAATTGACCGACGCCGCCGAACAGCGCGCGCGTTTCGAAGCCGATCAGGCGCTGAAGATGCAGCTCTATCGCGAGCGCTATCCGATCGACGAGGAATTCATGGCGGCGTTGACGCATGGCTTGCCGGAATCGGCGGGCATCGCGCTCGGCTTCGATCGCCTCGTCATGCTGATGGCGGGTGCGACGCATATCGAAGACGTGATCTGGGCGCCGGTCGCCCTCGCCGGCTTCGAAGATCCGGGCGCGCCGTAATGGACGGCAATCGCCGCCCGGTTTTGCGCGACGCCGCCGCCCTGGCGGCCGAGAAACTGATCGCGCCCGAAGCGCGCGCCGATATCGAACGCGTCGCCGAACGCTACGCGATCGCCATCACGCCCGATGTGATGGATCTGATCGACCGCGCGGACGCGAACGATCCCATCGCGCGCCAATATGTGCCCGATGTGCGCGAGGCGATCACGACCGAGGAAGAACGCGCCGATCCCATTGGCGACGACACGCATTCGCCGGTCAAAGGCATCGTCCATCGCTATCCCGATCGCGTGCTGCTGAAGCCCACCCATGCGTGCGCGGTCTATTGCCGCTTCTGCTTCCGCCGCGAAATGGTCGGTCCCGGCGGCGCCGCGCTGGACAAGGACGAACTCGACGCCGCCATCGCCTATATCGCGGCCACGCCCGCGATCCGCGAAGCGATCCTGACCGGCGGCGATCCGCTGGTGCTGTCGGCGCGCCGCCTGCGCGATCTGGTCGAGCGGCTTTCCGCCATCGATCATCTCGATTGGCTGCGCGTGCATACGCGTATCCCCGTCGCCGATCCGTCGCGCGTCACCAACGATCTCGTCGCCGCGCTGAAGGCGGGCAAGACGCTATGGGTCGCCGTTCATGTGAATCACGCGCGCGAACTGACGCCGGAAGCGCTGGCCGCGTGCGCGAAGCTTGCCGATGCCGGGATTCCCCTAATCGGCCAGACCGTGCTGCTGAAGGGCGTCAACGATAACGCGGACACGCTGGACGAGCTTTTCCGCGCGCTGACCAAAAACCGGATCAAACCATACTACCTGCACCAGGGCGATCTCGCGCCGGGCACGTCGCATTTCCGCGCCACAATTGCGCAGGGGCAAAACCTGATGCGAGAACTGCGCGGCCGCCTCTCGGGCCTCGCGCAACCGACTTACGTGCTCGATATCCCCGGCGGTGCGGGGAAAATCCCCGTCGGCCCCGACTGGTTCGACGAAACGGGCGCGCCCGTCAGCCCGCTCAAGCCTTCGGCGTAAACTCCGCCGCCGCATTCGTGTGCGACAGCGTGTAGAGTCCGCGCAGCGCGCCCGGCTTGGCGCCCGAAGCAATCAACGCGGCCTCGCCGAGTTCATTCCGCACCAAGTCTTCCAGCGCATCGCGGTCATAGCCCGCACTAAGGAAAATCCAATCGGCCGCCGCATCGCCGCCGCGGATTTTCTGCTCGGTCGTCTGCGCAAGCGCGGGCGTCTCGGTGCGCAGCAAATGCCCCGACGCGACGCCGCGCCTGCCCGCGATCGTCGCGGCGAAATCGCGCAACGCTGGCCGCAGCGCGCTTTCGTCGGCGGGCGACAAACGGACCGTCAGCATGAAGCGCGACAAGGCGCCGCCCACGCTTTCCAGCACATGGCATTGGCTGCGCACCATGTTGCGGTGATGCGGCATCATCTTCGTGGACCACGGCGTGGGCGCGTTGAGATGGGCGCGATATTCGGGCGATGTCAGCGTGGCGTAGCTTTCCATCTCGTAGAGAATGAAGAAGCCTTCGCCGCCATCGGCATCCGCCCAGCGCGACCCGCGCCGGAAGCCCGGCACACGCATCCGTTCGGGGAAATGCTCGTGCGTGTGCCAATCCTCGAATTCGGCGCGCATCTCCGGCGCGATGTCCCACCACATCGCCAGCGCGCCGGAGCCGAGCAACGCCATCGCGCTTACGCCTTCAGCTTCACGAAGGAAGCGAGGTCTTCGGCGAGATCGGAAACCGCCGCATCCCACAAACGCTGGCCCGCCTCGATCGAGGCGAGATCGGGGTTGGAGCCGATGCGCCCGTCGGGGAAGTTGCGCCGATAATCGGCCGCGTCGGTGAATGTGCCGCGCGGCGCCACTTTCGGCTCCATCTTCATGTGCTTCACCGTTTGCGGATAGACCGCCCAGGTGAGCGACACTTCCGACGGTGTCGCGTGGCTGCCTTCCTGATCCGCGTAAAGCTCGCGCGAAATCGCCTTCACCTTCGGCGTTTCGTACCAGTTGCGCAGCACGCAGCGGATCGGCGGGCGGTTCCCCGGCCGCGACAGCGAGGATTCGGCATAGAGCTCCGAAAACGCCGAGGAGAACGGCGCCACGTTTCCGCCATGCCCGTTGACGAAATAGAAATGGGTGAAGCCGTGGCGCGCGAGGCTTTCGACATTGTCCTTCACCACGGCGATCAGCGTCGACGGGCGCAACGTCATCGAGCCGGGAAACGCGAGATGATGCTGCGCCATGCCCACGGCGATGGTGGGGGCGACCAGCGTGCCCGTCGTCTCGCCCAGTTTGCGGCCCACGGCTTCGCCGCAGATCGCGTCGGTGCCGATCAGGCCGTTGGGGCCGTGCTGCTCGGTCGAGCCGATGGGAATGATGATCGCCGTCGATTTGGCGAGATAGGCTTCGACTTCTTGCCAAGTCTGCAGATGCAACAGCATGGGGAATTCCTTCGTGGTTTCCGCATGTTATGGACCCGCCGCCGGGGTCTCGACAAGGGGGCGTCGGGCGGCTAGAAGCACCCCGTTTTCCGCCCCTTCAGCGAATCCAGGAGCGTCGATCCGTGAAAGTCACCCAGAAGGTCAAAAAGATCCTCGCCAATTACGAAAGCGACAATCCCGGCACGAAGGCGAATCTCGCCCGCATCCTGATGCACGGCAAGCTGGGCGGCACGGGTAAGATGGTGATCCTGCCGGTCGATCAGGGTTTCGAGCACGGCCCCGCGCGGTCCTTCGCGCCCAACCCCCCGGCCTATGATCCGCATTACCATTTCCAGCTGGCGATCGACGCGGGCTGCAACGCCTACGCCGCGCCGCTCGGCATGATCGAAGCGGGTGCCGACACGTTCGCGGGCGCCATCCCGACCATTCTGAAGGTCAACTCGGCGAACTCGCTGTCGACCAACAAGGACCAGGCGGTCCATGGTTCGGTCAAGGACGCGCTGCGCCTGGGCTGCTCGGCCATCGGCTTCACGATCTATCCGGGCTCCGAAGACCAGTACGAGATGATCGAAGAAATCCGCGAATTGACCGCGGAAGCCAAGTCGGTCGGCCTCGCGGTCGTGCTGTGGAGCTATCCGCGCGGCGGCAAGCTCGACAAGGCCGGCGAAACGGCGTTCGACGTGTGCGCCTATGCCTGCCATCTCGCGGCCCTCGCCGGCGCGCATATCATCAAGGTCAAGCCGCCCTCGGCCGTGCTGTGGCAGGAAGAAGCCAAGAAGGTCTACGAAGCGCGCAAGATCGACGGCTCGACCCTCGACAAGCGCATCGCCCATATCATGCAGACGGCGTTCGACGGCCGCCGCTTGGTCGTGTTCTCGGGCGGCGAAGCGAAGGACGAAGCCGCGCTGCTGACGGAAATCAAAGCGCTGCGCGATGGCGGCGCCTCGGGCTCGATCGTCGGGCGCAACGCGTTCCAGCGCCCGCGCGAGGAAGCGCTGGCACTCCTCGAAAAGATCATCGCGATCTATAAGAGCAACGACTGAGCGACATGGCGCGCGCTAAGCTCAAATCGCGCCTTTATCTGATCACGCCGCCGGATCTCGATCCGGCGGCGTTTTCGCGCGTCCTCGATAAAACGCTCGCCGCCGGTGCCAAATCCGGCATCGTCGCCAGCCTTCAGCTTCGCCTGAAGGACGTCGACGATGCCAAGATCGGTGCGGCGATCGAAGCGCTGATGCCGATCGCGCATAAATACGACGTCGCGTTCATCCTCAACGACCGGCCCGACCTCGCCGCGAAATACGATTGCGACGGCGTGCATGTCGGCCAAGAAGATAAGCCTTACGCCGAAGCGCGTGCGCTGGTCGGCGCCGAGCGCATCGTCGGCGTGACTTGCCATGACTCGAAAGATTTGGCGTTCGACGCGGCCGAAGCGGGGGCGGATTACGTCGCCTTCGGCGCGTTCTTTCCATCGACGACCAAGACCGCGCCCAAATCCCACGCGGATGTCGCGCTGATCGAGGCATGGGCGAGCTTCGTGACCGTGCCGTGCGTGGCCATCGGCGGCATCACACCCGCGAATTGCGGGCCCCTGGTCGCGGCCGGGGCGGATTTCCTCGCCGTCGCCGGGGCGGTGTGGAATCACAAAGACGGGCCCGAAGCCGCCCTCGCGGCGTTCGAAAACGCGGTTAAATCTGCGGTCTGAATCTCACAATGCGGGATTTGTTCTTACTTTGTTTTGACAATCTAAGGAAATGAATTATCGTGATGCCGATTAACTTTGGATCGGCATCTAATGTCCAAGAACAAGAAATTCTTTGAAGAGCGAAACGAGCAGTCGCTGGTCAAAGCCCGCATTGTCGAAAAGTATTTTCATACTTGGTCGAAAGTAATTCGACCCGCCGCTAAACAACGCGGAAGCAAGATTGCATATGTCGATTTATATGCTGGCCCCGGACGATACAAAGACGGTGCGGCATCCACCCCTTTGCTTGTTCTTCAAACTGCCATCACAGATGTCGAACTTGGCCAGATGCTGGTCACCGTCTTTAACGATGGAGACAAGAACAACAGCTCGACGCTCGAAAACGAGATCGCGGGGCTCCCCGGTATCAATGGCCTCAGGTATCAGCCAATAGTTAAATCCGATCCAGTTGGACCCGAAATCGAGAAATACTTTTCCTCAATACGCATGGTGCCAACATTCTCGTTTATTGATCCATTTGGTTACATCGGCCTGTCTTTGGGATTGGTGCAAGCGTTCATCAAGGACTGGGGATGCGACACTGTTTTCTTTTTTAACTACAACCGCATCAATGCCGGGCTTGGAAATCCTGCAGTAGAACCACATTTGGATTCGTTGTTTGGTAAGGCTCGCGCTGACGCTCTGCGCGCGGAGCTTCTAGGCTTGAGTCCATCCGAACGCGAAGCGCGCATCCTTCAACGGCTCTCAGAAGCAATTAAAGAATTGGGTGGCGAGTATGTTCTGCCATTTCGCTTCAAGAATGAGCAAGGAACCCGCCTTTCACATTGCTTAGTTTTTGTATCGAAGAGCCCGAAAGGCTACGAGATCATGAAAGGAATCATGGCCAAGGAAAGTTCAACAAGGGATCAGGGCGTCGCAAGCTTTGTTTACTGCCCTTCCGATGCTTCAAATCCATTGTTGTTTTCATTGGACCAGCCAATCAACTCACTTGGCGATGCGCTTATCAAAAAATATGCGGGCCTTGAGTTCACGATTCAGCGGCTTTACGAAGCGCACAACGTTGATACGCCGTTTGTCCTGCAAAACTATCAGGAGGCCATTAGGCAGCTTGAAGCCGCAGGCAAAGTAAAATGTACTCCCGCTGCGCAAGATCGACCGAAGAGAAACAAAGTTGTTACAATGGCTCCCCACACCTTAGTGGCCTTTCCTCAACGCTGAACAAGGATACCCGGTGGCTGATTCTTCGCGCATCGAATGGACCGAGGCGACGTGGAACCCCGTCGCGGGCTGCAACGTGCTCTCGCCGGGTTGCACGAATTGCTACGCCATGCGCATGGCCGCGCGCCTCGAAGCGATGGGTCAGGACAAATACAAAGGGACGACACGCAAATCCGGCGGGCGCGCCAAATGGACCGGCAAGATCGTGCTCGATCACGCCGCCCTCGAAATTCCCAAGCGCTGGAAGCGCGGCCGCCTGATCTTCGTCAACTCGATGTCGGACCTGTTCCACGACAAGGTGCCCGCCGAGTTTATCCTGCAAGTCTTCGCGACGATGCGCGCCACGCCGCAGCACACCTATCAGGTGCTGACGAAACGCCCCGAGCGCCTCGTGAAGCTCGATCCGAAGATCGATTGGCCCGAGAACGTCTGGATGGGCGTGACCGTCGAGAATGAGGATTTCACAGGGCGGATCGATCTGCTGCGAAAGTCGCACGCGAAGACCAAATTCCTCAGTCTTGAGCCCTTGCTTGGGCCGCTCGACGATCTGGATTTGCGCGGCATCCATTGGGTGATCGCGGGCGGCGAAAGCGGCCCCGGCTGCCGCCCGGTCGAGAAGGATTGGGTCCGCTCCATCCGCGACCAGTGCAAGGACGCGAACGTGGCCTTCCATTTCAAGCAATGGGGCGGGGTCAACAAGAAGCGCGCCGGACGCCATCTCGACGGCAAAACTTGGGATCAATTGCCCGAGAGCGCCGCGCCGGTCGCCGCCGAATAGCGCGTATCGCGCGAATCCCGAAAACCCGCGCGGAATCCGCCGTTTAGCTTCGATTGCCAGGGGCGGCCCGGGCTGCTAGGTTCCCGCGCGATTTTACGGGGCGGCCGACGGGGCCGCCCTTTCGTTCTCGGGATTCGGGATTTCGGCTCATGAAGATCATCGGCAGCGCCATCCGCCAAGGCAACGTCATCGAAGTGGACGGCCGCATCTGGCGCGTCATCAAGCACAACATCGTCTCGCCCGGTAAGGGCGGCGCGTTCAACCAGATCGAAATTCGCGACATCAAGACCGGCACCAAGTCGAACATGAAGTTCCGGTCGGACGAAACCTGCGAATTGCTGCGCGTCGAGGAAAAGGTGATGCAGTTCCTGTTCCGCGACGGCGACCAGTTCACGCTGATGGACAAGGAAAGCTACGACCAGATGATCGTCGGCGGCGATCTGTTCGGCGAGCAGGCCGATTTCCTGGCCGACAACATGGACGTCTCGGTCGAGTTCGTCGACGGCTCGCCCGTCGGCGTCGAATTGCCGACCACCACGATCTGCACGATCGTCGAGGCCGACGCGGTGGTGAAGGGCCAGACGGCCGCTTCGTCCTACAAGCCCGCGGTCCTGGACAACGGCGTGAAGATCGGCGTGCCGCCCTTCATCGCCAACGGCGAACGCGTGGTCGTGAACATCAAGGAGCGCGCCTACGTCGAGCGCGCCAAGGACTAAACCACAGTGCCCCAAGCCTACAGGTCAGCGCTCTATACGGTGATGGAGCGCGCGGTGCGCAAAGCGGGCAAGCAGCTCGTCCGCGATTTCGGCGAAGTCGAACATCTCCAGGTCTCGGTCAAGGGGCCGAGCGATTTCGTCTCGACCGCCGATCACGCGTCCGAGCGTTTGCTGAAGGCCGAGCTCGACAAGGCGCGCCCCGGCTATTCGTTCCTCATGGAGGAATCGGGCAGCGTGCGCGGCACCGATCGCGATCACGTGTGGATCATCGACCCGCTCGACGGGACGACGAATTTCCTGCACGGGATTCCCCATTTCGCGATTTCGGTGGCGCTGGAGCACAAGGGCGAATTGCTCGCCGGCATGATCTACAACCCCGCGGTCGACGAGCTTTACTGGGCCGAAAAGGGCAAGGGCGCCTATCTCAACGACCGGCGCCTGCGCGTGTCGGGCCGGCGCGATCTGGGCGAGTCCCTGATCGGCACGGGCATTCCGTTCCGCGGGCGCGGCACGGAAGAAGACCATCAGCATTATCTGAAACTGCTCGGCGCCACTATGGCGCGCACCGCCGGTTTGCGCCGGCCTGGTGCGGCGGCTTTGGATCTCGCTTACGTCGCGGCGGGCCGATTCGACGGGTTCTTCGAAATCGGCCTGAACAAATGGGATATCGCCGCGGGTATTCTGATGATCCGCGAGGCCGGCGGCTTCGTCGGCGACATGGACGGCGCGGCCGATCCGATGCAAACCGGCAATATCGTGACCGGAAACGCCAAACTTTTCGATCCGTTGCGCGGATTCCTGCGCGAACTGGGCGGCTCCGGAAAAACCGCTTGAAGCGGTTGCTTGGGCGGGCGGCGTAAGGTTAAGGTCGGACTCGATATGACGCGTTCGCTCCTCACCGCCGTCTCGGCCTTCGCTCTGCTCGCCAGCACGCAAGTGTTCGCGCAGCAGCAACTGCGCCAGGCGCGCCCCAGCGTCGAAGTCGATTGGACGGTGCTGGACGAGCTGGGCGGCCCCGCCCCCGCCGGCCCGGTCACGCTGCGCCCGCCGCGCGGGCTTACCCAAAATACACCGGCGCAAGTGGCACCGCCGCCCGCACGCGCCGCCGCAGCGACCGGCCAACCCGTGCCGCCCGCTTCGGTCGCGCGCCAAGCCGGCACGCCGACAGGTACACGTTTGGGCCAGCAGGCCGGCAGCTTCACGGCCCCGCCGCCCCCGCCCGCTTTCGTGCCGCCGCCGGTTCCGCCGTCGCCGGTCGCCTCGGCCCCGCTGACGCCGCCCCCGCCGCCCAGTCCTGTGGCGCCCAGCGCCGTGGCTTCGACGGCACCAGTTCCCGTGGCACCGGCCCCGGCCGCCGCCCCGACTCCCGTGACGCCGCCGGCCCCGGCCGCCCCCGCAGCGGCGGTCGCCCCGCCGCCGCCCCCGCCGCCCCCGGCGGCGGTCGCCACACCCGCCCCGCCGCCGCCCGCCCCTGTCGCGGCGCCGGCACCCGCACCGGCACCGCCCGTCACGGCCGCGCAAGCCCCGGCGGCGGCGCCCGCGCAAACCGCCGCCGTTCCTGCGGCGCGCGCCACCGGTGGTGCATTGGCGACGATCGCCTTCGCGGCCGGTTCGCCCGAACTCAACGACCAAGGCAAGGCGGCCCTGGGTCCCGTGCTCGAAACGCTGAAATCGGATAGCGCGGCACGTCTGCAAATTCAGGCCTTCGCCTCGGGCGGCGACGACCAGGGCGGTCAAGCGCGGCGCTTGTCGCTGTCGCGCGCGTTGGCCGTGCGCGGCCAATTGATCGAGCAGGGAATCGCGGCCACGCGCATGGATGTGCGCGCCTTGGGCCGCACCAATGACGGTCCGCCGGACCGCGTCGATATCCTGCTCGTCCGCCGCTAAGCCTTAAGCCGCAGCCGAAGGAGGTCGTGGGGATGGACGGATCGATGTCACGGCCCACGCGGTTCCTGATCCGCACGCTGATCTTCCTGATCGCGGTCGGCGGCGTGGTATGGGCGCTGTTCGACGGCATCGTCGAAGCCTTCTCGCACCATATGGCGCTCAACGGCCTGATCATGGGCGTGCTGGCGCTGGGCATCGTTTTCAACCTGCGCCAGATCTTCGGCCTGAACCGCGAAATCGACTGGATCGAGAGTTTCCGCGCCGGGCGCCAGGCGTTGTCGGGCGCCACGCCGCGCCTGCTGGCGCCGATGGTGAAGATGCTCGGCGAGCGCACGGGCCGCTTCAGCCTGTCGCCGATCGCCACGCGCTCGCTGCTCGATTCCGTCGCCTCGCGCCTCGACGAAAGCCGCGACCTGTCGCGCTATCTCGTGGGCTTGCTGATCTTCTTGGGCCTGCTCGGCACGTTCTGGGGGCTGTTGCAGACCGTCGCGGCCGTGGGCGGCGTGATCGGCACGCTGTCGGCGGCGACCGACACGAGCTCGCTGTTCAAGGAACTCCAGGCCGGGCTGCAAGCGCCGCTGGGCGGCATGGGCACCGCCTTCGGCACGTCGCTGTTCGGCCTCGCCAGCTCCATCGTGCTCGGCTTCTGCGATCTGCAAGCGGGCCAAGCGCAGAACCGTTTCTATAACGAGCTCGAGGAAATGCTGGCGTCGCAAACGCGCGTCTCCTCGGGCGCGCTCGGCGGGGGCGACGGCGGCGACGCGACCGTGCCCGCCTATATCCAAGCGCTGCTCGAAACCACGGCCGACAATCTCGAAGCCTTGCAGCGCACGATGGCGCGCGGCGAGGAAGGCCGCGCCACGGCCGCGCAAGGCAACGCCCTGCTCGCCGAACGTTTGGGCCAGCTCGCCGACCAGATGAAAGCCGAGCAGCAATTGCTGCTGAAGCTCGCCGAAGGCCAGGTCGAATTGCGCGCGGTCCTCACGCGCTTGGCCGATGCGCCCCGCAACGCGGGCGGCGGCGGCGTGGACGACGCGACGCGCGGCCATATCCGCAACATGGATATCGCGCTGAACCGCCTGATCGAGGAAGGCGCCACCGGCCGCGCCCAGATGACCCAGGATCTGCGCAACGAGATCCGCTTGCTGGCGCGCACGATCGCGGCGCTGGCCGAGGAGCCGCGCAACTGATGCGCGGGTCCGGCCGCCGCACGACCCGCACGGTCGACGTTTGGCCCGGCTTCGTCGACGCGCTGGCGACGCTGGTCATCTCGATCGTGTTCGTCGTGATGGTGTTCACCGTCTTCCAGTTCCATCTGAAGGACATCATCGCCGGGCGCGACGATCAGTTGAGCCGCGCTTCCGCCCAGCTCGCCCAATTGGCCGAGACGCTGGCGCTGGAAAAACGCGCGACCGACGATCTGCGTTCGCGCCTGCAAAGCCTGCAGAACGAACTTTCGGCGTCGTTGGGCGAGCGCGACAATCTGCGCAATCTCAGCCACGCCCAGGCCGAGCAGATCGAACTCGCCAACCAATCGATGGCGGCCGATCGCGAAAAGATCGAGATGCAATTGCGCGAACTCGAAGCTTTGGCCGCGATGCGCGAAGCGTTGGAGAGGCGCGCGGCGTCGGCCGAAGCGCAGGCGCGAACCGCCGAAACGCAGTCGACCGAGGATCGGCGCCTGTCGGCGGAAGCCCAGGCGCAGGTCGCGCTGCTCAACCGCCAGACCGCCGAATTGCGCGAACAATTGCGCCGCTTGGAGGCGCTGCTGTCGGATTCGGAGCGCAAAACCTCGGAACAGCAGGCGCAGATCGTCGATCTCGGAAGGCGGTTGAATTTGGCGCTCGCCAGCCGCGTGGACGAATTGGTGCGTTTCCGCTCCGAATTCTACGGCCGCTTGCGCGCCGTGCTGGGCGACCGCGCCGACATGCGCGTGGTCGGCGACCGTTTCGTGTTCCAGTCGGAAATCCTGTTCGCCCCCGGCTCGGCGACGATCGAAAGCGAAGGCGGCCGGCAGCTCATGCAGCTCGGCAATGTCATCAAGGAAATCGCCCCGCGCATCCCCAAGGAAGTCGATTGGGTCGTGCAGATCACCGGCCACACCGATCGCCGCCCGATCTCCACCCGCGAATTCCCGTCGAATTGGGAACTTTCCACCGCGCGATCGATCTCGGTCGTGCGCCTGTTGATGGCCAACGGCGTGCCGTCGGATCGCCTTCAGGCGGCGGGCATGGCCGAATTCCAGCCGATCGACGATCGCGACGACGAAGTCGGCTGGCGGCGCAACCGGCGCATCGAGATCCGCTTCACCAACCGCTAATGCGCGCGCTGCTCGCCGCGCTGATCGTCGCGGCGTTTCCCGTCCTGGCGTTCGCCGACGAACGCGCGGCCGAAGCGGCGATGGCGCAAGCGCGTATCGCAGCGGGCTTGCCCGCGACGTCGCCCGACGCGCTGCTGACGCAGATCGCGGCGCAGATCGCGCAAGACAATGCCGCGCGCCGCACCCTCGACCATCGCGATGGGCAAGGCAACGATCTACGCGCGCGCCTGGGGCTTTATCCTTTTCGCGCGGCGGCGGAAAATTTGGCGATGGGCACACAAGACGGCGCCATCGTGGTGAAGCTCTGGCTCGACTCTCCGCCCCACCGCGCCAATCTCCTGAACGCCGAGGTCACGCGCCACGGCCTTGCGCGTATTCGCAGCCCCGACGGGCAGGATTATTGGGCGCTGGTGCTAGCGGCGCCGCGCTGATCGCTCAGCACTTATCCGCACCCGACAGTGCGGCGCGCCCGCAGGGGCTCGCATAAAGCGCCACGGGATCGTTGCCCACACCGGGGGCCGCGAAGCGGCGATGGGTTTCCGCCGGCGCGCCGTTGAGCTTGGCGAGATAGCGCAGATAATTGGCGAGGCGCTCGGGCCGGTCGCGGCCTTGCGCGCGCGCTTCGCAGCCACGCTCGCCGACATCGGAATCCCGTTCGCCGATCAGGTAGACGACATCGCGCTGCGCATAGACCCGCGCTTGATCGCGCGGCAACGTGCCGCTCGCCGACGCGTAAGGGGCGGGCAGCACGAAGCCATAGGGCCAGTAGTTGAAGGCGTTGCATTGGCGGCGGTCGAATTCGGCGAAGCCGGTCGCGTCGTCGCGCGACGGCCGCTCCTCGTCGAAATAGACATAGGTGTCGGCGGCGGCCACGACGAAGCGCACGGCGATGCCCGCCCGCTGGGGGGCCGCCAGACCTTGCGCGGTCGCGGCGTAAAGCTGCACGAAGCGCGCGGTCTGGCCGAAACCGACCAGCGCCACCTGCTTCAGATCGGGAAAGCTTTGCCGGTCGGCGAGGAACAGCAGCAGCGCGTCGATCGCTTCGAACGACGAGGCAAGCGCGCCTTGATCGGCGAAGGCCGCGGGGCGCGAATTGCCGCCGTCCTTCCAGCCGTCGAGCGTCCAGCGCGCGAAATCGGGACCGAGGCGATGGCGGTCGGTGTCTTGCGCCGCCAGGAATTGCGGCACGATCGTCATCGTCGACGACGAGTCGGCGAACAACCGCGTCAGCCGGTCGAATTCGAGACCCGCGTTGCGCGCCGGGTCTTGTACGCCGATCACGACGCGCTCGATGCCCGGATGCGGGTCGATCAATTTCTTGTCGGCGAAGACCGGCATCAACAACGCCTGGCCGCCCGGCACGGGGACGGCGAAATCCTGGTCCGACAAACGCTCGACCGCGCGCAATTGGGCGGGCGACGGCCCGCGCAAAACCGGATCGCCGCCGCCGCAAGCGGCGAGCGGGCCCAGACAGGCGGCGAGAAGGATGAACTTGCGGATCATGCGCGCTTATTCTCCACATCGGGCGCGTCGGGCGCCTTGAACTGCAAGGCGGCGAGGCGCGCGTAAAGCCCGCCTTCGGCGATCAGTTTGGCATGGGAACCGGCCGCGACCAACCGTCCGCGATCGAGCACCAGCAAGCGGTCGGCGCGCGCCACGGTGGCCAGGCGATGCGCGATCACGAGCACGGTGCGGCCTTTGCCGAGCGATTCGAACGCGGCTTGCACGTAGCGTTCGCTTTCGGCGTCGAGCGCGCTGGTCGCTTCGTCGAGCAGCAGCACGGCAGGATCGCGCACCAACGCGCGCGCGATGGCGATACGCTGGCGCTGGCCGCCGGACAAACGCACGCCGCGCTCGCCCAGATAGGTTTTCCAGCCGTCGGGCAAACGCTCGGCGAATTCGTCGACATGGGCGGCGCGCGCGGCCTTCATCACCGCTTCGTCGGACGCGGCCCCGTTGCCGTAGCGGATATTCTCCAGCACGTCGGCGGCGAAGATCGTCGGTTCCTGCGCCACCAAGCCGATACGCGCGCGCAAATCGGCGGGATCGGCGTCGGCGAGCTTCACGCCGTCGATCGTGATCGCGCCCGATTGCGGATCGTAGAAACGCAGCAGCAATTGGAACACGGTCGTCTTGCCCGCCCCCGACGGGCCGACGATGGCGACGGTTTCGCCCGGCTCCACTTTGAACGTGAGGTCCGCGAGCGCCGTGCGGTCCGGGGCCGCCGGATAGCGGAAGGTCACGTCGCGGAATTCGACCCGGCCTTGGGCGGGCTTGGGCATCGCCACGGGCGACGAAGGTGCGCGGATTTCCGGGATCGCGTCGGCGAGTTCGAACAGCCGTTCGCACGCCCCCGCCGCGCGTTGCAGATCGGCCGCGAATTCGCTGATGGCGCCGACCGACGCCGCGACGACGACGGCGTAGAACACGAAGGCCGACAATTGGCCGGCGGTGATCTGGCCCGCGATCGCGTCGCGCCCGCCGATCCACAGCACGAAGCCGACCGCGCTGAACACGGACAGCATCACCATCGCGATCAGCGCGGAGCGCGCTTTGGCGCGGCGCACATTGGCGCCGAACGCGTCCTCGACGCGGGCACCGAAGCGTTCGCCGTCGGCGCGTTCGCGGTTGAAGGCCTGCACGGTGCGGATCGCGGCGAGCGATTCTTCGATATCCGCACCGACGTCGCCCAAACGATCCTGGCTTTCGCGGCTCAGCGCGCGGACCTTACGGCCGAAGAAGATCAGCGGCCCGACGACAAGCGGCACCACCAGCAGCGCCACGGCCGTGAGCTTGGGCGAGGCGATCGCCATCATCGCGACACCGCCCGCGAAGAGCAGCACGTTGCGCAGCGCCATCGATGCGGAGGAGCCGACGATCGTTTGCACCGTCGCGGTATCGGCGGTCAGGCGCGAGACGACCTCGCCCGTGCGCGTGGTTTCGTAATAGGCGGGCGACAGCGTCAATGCGCGTTCGAACACCAGGCGGCGGATATCGGCGGTGACGCGTTCGCCCAGCCACGTGACGAGATAGGAACGCGCATAGGTCGCCCCCGCCAGCAGCAGCACGAAGGCGAACAGGCCGAGCAGCGCATGATCGAGTAGATCGGCGTTGCCCGCCGCGAAGCCCGCATCGACCAGCCAGCGCAAGGCGGTGCCAAGCCCCAGCACCGCGCCGGCCGCGAGGGTGAGTGAAATACCCGCGAGCGCCACGCGCCCGCGATAGGGTTTGAGCAACCCGAACAGGCGGCGCAGCACGCGCAAATCGCGCGACGGGGCCCGGTCGTTCTTCGAATCCGCCATGATCAGAAAGCGACCTTCAGGCCGCTCGCCTCGGCCAAATCCTTGGCGAGGGCGGCTTCGAGCGTGGCGTCGGAACGCGTCGAGCGCCAAACCTTGGCGCCTTCGTCCCAGGCGTAATGCGCCGCCCCGGTCAGCGGCGAGGACACCCAGATCTGTTTCGTCGGTCCGTGTTTGTTGATGACGAACTGGCGCCCGTCGTCGAATTCGACCGTCAGGATGCCGCCGCGTAGCTCCGCGTCGATATCGGCGTCGGCAAGGTCGCTCTCGATCCGGGTCTGCAATCGGGCCAGCAAGGTATCGGCGGCCGTATCGAAGTCGTTGGCGTCCATCGACAATATCCGGAAAATGCTTTTCGGCCCGAGGGTTTAGCATGGGCCGGACCCAAGGTCGAGGATAGCGCATGCGACTTCTTGCGCCCCCCGGCCGTTTCCTCTATAAACCGCGCCTCGCGAAGGGGCGCCCTTGATTGCGGCGCCCTTTTATTCGACAGGATTACGGAGCTGGCCATGAAGCCCGGCGTGCACCCCGAATACCACGAAATCAACGTGATCATGACCGACGGGTCCACGTTCAAGACGCGTTCGACCTACGGCAAGGCCGGCGAGACGCTGCGTCTGGACATCGATCCGAAGACGCATCCGGCCTGGACGGGCCAGCAGCGCATCATGGACCAGGGCGGTCAGGTCGCGAAGTTCAACAAGCGCTTCGCCGGCATCGGCGCGGTCAAGGCAAAGCCCATGGGCGACGCCCCGCCGCCCAAGCCGAAGAAGGAAGCGGCCCCGGCCGCCGCCGCTGCGGCCCCCAAGGCCGAAGCCAAGAAGAAGAAGTAAGCTTCTTCGCGTTGCGACGAATTCACGGGCGCCCGCCACAAACGGGCGCCCGTTTCGTTTGGGGCCCGATTAGGCGTGCGCGTCGAATTGGGAATCGAGCCGCGCGATGCGCTCGAACAGGGTCAAGCTGCGCGCCATCAGATCGGCCAGACGCGGCGACAATTCGTTCACTTGCGCCGTCGTGTCGGCCAGACAGATTTCGTGCGCGCCCAAGCGATAATCGGGCGTGCGCGCTTTCTCGGCCGACAATTCGCCCTCGGCGACCGCACGCTGGGCCAAGAGCCACGCCATGACCTGGGCGAGGCGCGTGGTCAGGCGCATCGCTTCGCAATTCAAATGCAGACGGTCGTTGGGATCGCTGGGGGCGGCCTCGCGCGGCTGGACGGCCGCGCAGTAATGCCGTGCCGAGAGCAGCAGCCCCATCGTCTCGTCATAGGCGCGGCAAAGGAACGGGCTGGGGCCCGGCACCGCATGCGGCAGCGTCGTCATGCCAATAGTCTCGGAGCCCGCGCGGTAAAACGCAAACGCGTTTTCGGGGGGCTTGAACCCGATTTTCGGACGCCTAAATGGCATGGCGTCCGCGGCGCCCATTCGGGGTCGCGAACTCAACCCGGGCCCGGCCGAGATCGGCGGGTCCACGATCGTCCGATCGCTCAATGGAGGATAGGATCATGAATCAGTTCGACTTTTCGCCCCTTTTCCGCTCGACCATCGGCTTCGACCGCCTGTCGCGCCTGATCGACGAAGGCCTGCGCGGCGTCGAGACGCCCGCCTACCCGCCCTATAACATCGAGAAGACCGGCAACGACTCCTACCGCATCGCCATGGCGGTCGCGGGCTTCGCCGAGTCCGAGCTCGAACTCACCCAGCAGGAAAACGTGCTGATCATCGCCGGCCGCAAGGCCGAGAGCGACGAGAACGCGAACTTCCTGCATCGCGGCATCGCCGCGCGCGCGTTCGAGCGCCGCTTCAACCTCGCGGATTTCATCCGCGTGACCGGCGCCAAGCTCGAGAACGGTCTGCTCTATGTCGATCTCGTGCGCGAAGTGCCCGAGGCGATGAAGCCGCGCCGCATCCCGGTCGCCAACGCGACGACCGGCGCCACCGCGATCGAGGCGCCCGGCTTCGGATCCAAGGCCGCCTAACTTTCGCGATAGCGCGAAGCCCCGCCCGCCGGAACCCCTCCGGCGGGCGGTTTCGTTTTCGCGTCTCAATGCCCGGCGAAATGCGCCTTGATGCGCATGCGCGCATTGGGATCGAGGCAAGTGTAGCGCGCGCCGATCAACCCGCCGTCGCCCACGCGCACGATATGCAGTTCGGCATCGAAGACGAGATTGAGGAAGGCGTTGCGCAAAATGATCGTGCCGTTGAGGCGCTGATCCTGGCGCAGATTGGACGCCGGGCCGAACAAAAGCCCCGTCTCGCTCCAATTGCGCAGCTGCGCGCGCTGGCCCATGACTTGAACCTTGTCCTCCGGCCCTGCGACCATGCGCGGCGAAATGCGCCGGTCGCTACCGCCGGCCTGTACCGACGGGAAATTGACCGCGACGACTTCCTTGAAGCGCTGCTTCAAATTCGGGTCGATCAGGGCGGCGTTCATCGCTTTGGCGGCCTCGGCGAGCAGCGCCGCCTTCTCGTCCGTGGCGAGGCCCACGCCGAAGAATTCGTCCTTCAAATCGCGATAATGCAGCCAATTGCCGATGGCGCCTTCCAGGCTGCGGCGCGCATGCGCGTCGTCGAACTCGGTATGCAACTGCAACAGCAGCAGCAATTTGCGGGCGACACCCGATTCGCGTTGCAGCAGCGGGTCGAGGCTTTCGGGCGCCACCATGCGCCCGAAGCGGCGCGAAAGCTCGTTCGCGATCTCCGCGTCGCCCGCCAACACCGGCAGATTGGCGATGCTGACGCGAAGGCCGCGCGCCATTTTCATCTCGCCGCTCGGGTCGCGCTTGGCCAGCGACGCGGGCGAGGCCAAGGCCGCGCGCAGACGGTCGCGCGCGACTTGTTCGAGCGCCGCGGATTGCCGTTCGCCCTTGGCGCCGACAACCGCGCGCACGACCGAAACGCTTTCCTGCAACGCGGCCCGGTCGCCCGCGAAAGCCAGCGCCATGCGCACCGTGGCGGGCGCGTTGTCGAAACCCACGCCCAGTGCCGCGGCCGCCGGCTCCATCGACAGCAATTCGGCGAGCGTGCGCTCGAGCAGTGCTTGCGCGTTCGCATCGCGCGCCTGGGCCAGCAGGCGCACGCAGATTTCCGCCTTGGCCGGCCATTCGCGCGCCGCCGACAGCCAATGCGCCAGCAGCGCACCGGCGAAAACCGGATCGCCCGCGGCGTCGAGCGCGTGCGCGTCGGACATCGAGCCTTCGGGGATTTTCTTGGCGGCGGCCTCGACGAGTTTCGAAGCGCCATCGACGATCGCCAGCAGATCGCGCACGCGCTCCGTCACCGGCGTTTTCAGCGTGCGGCCTTGCAGGATCGCGACGCGCTGGACGAATTCCTGGAAATTCGTGCCGGCGTTCAGCAGACGCTTCTGCTCGCGCGGATCGAAGACAAGCTCGGTGACCGTGATGCGCGCACCTTCGCAATAGCTGCGCGCGACCTGGAACAGCAAGGCGCGGGCGGCATCCGACAGCGCTTCGGTGGGGGTAATACAATGCATCGCCCGATGCTATAGGACCGGGCGCGTTACGTGGAGGTTAACGTCGGATCGATTCCAGCGCCGCACGGATTGCGGCCGGAATAGGTACGGCTTTTTGCACGCCGCGCTCGACGAAAACATGAACGAAATGGCCTTCGGCGGCGGCTTCGTCCTTGCCTTCGCGGAACAGTCCGATTTCATACCGAACCGAGGAATTCCCCAGATGCCCGGCGCGGAGTCCCGCGTCGATCGTTTCGGGATAGGCGAAGGATTCGCGGAAACGGCAGCCCGATTCCGCCGCCACGCCGATGATCGCGGCTTCGTGGATATCCAGCCCCCCGCGTTCGATCAGGAAGCGGTTAATTACCGTATCGAAATAGCTGTAATAGACGACGTTGTTGACGTGACCGTAGACGTCGTTGTCCATCCAGCGCGTGGGGATGGCGAGGAAATGCCGATAATCGGATCGGCGTCCGGGCGGTTCGCGTGTCATAGAACTCCGGCAAGGGCGTCGAGCGTGGCGTCGGGCTTCTCGACCATCATCATATGGCCCGAGCCGGCGATGTCGACCGTTCTCGCACCCGGAATTCTCGCGGCGAGCGCACGCGCGCCCGATGGCGGCGTCATGCGATCGGCCGTGCCGATGACGATCAGCGCCGGGCAATTCACTTTCGCCGCCGCTTCCGGCGCCCCCCTATATGCGTCGCAAGCCGCCAGATCGTCGCCCAGCGCCGGGCCCTTCGCGGTTTCGAGCAAACGCACGCCGCCGCCGACCATCCACGTCCCCGGGCTTTGCGCCCCGCCGAGTTGCGCGCCGCGCCCGAATCCCCAATCGGCGATCATGTCGATCGCGGCGTGATCGCCGCCCCGCGCCGCACCCAGCAGCTTGGGATGAACGGGCATCGCTTCGGCCGCGCCCAATAGAGCAAGAGCGCGCGCAGCGCCGCGCGATGCGAGTTCCAGCGCCACTAACGCGCCCATCGAATGCCCGGCGAGGGCGGCGTCCGGTGCGCCCGCGACCTTCAACGCCGCGGCGACGAAATCGGCCATCGCTTCGATCGAGGTAAGGCCGGGGCCTTGCGAACGGCCATGGCCCGGCAGATCGAAGGCCAGCACGTTGCGCCCGTGATGGGCGAACCAGCGCGCCTGGAGCATCCAGACCGTATGGTCCATGCCCGCCCCGTGCAGGAATGCGACGCTGGGCTTCGCAGGATCGAAATCCTTGCCGCCCGTCGCGGCGAAGATCTCGCGGCCCTCGACGTTGAGCTTCATCGCGTCAGCCCTTCGCCGCCGCGCGCAAACCGGCGGCGAGATCGTCGAGAATATCGGCGGGATCTTCCAGGCCCACCGAAAGCCGCACCATCTCCTCGCCGATTCCCGCTTTCTTGAGCGAGGCCGCGTCCATCTGCTGATGCGTGGTCGAGGCGGGATGAATGACCAGCGATTTCGCGTCGCCGACATTGGCGAGATGGCTGAACAGCTTCAGCGCTTCGATGAAGCGCCGCCCGGCCGCGCGTCCGCCTTTCACGCCGAACGAAATGATCGAGCCCGGCCCCTTGGGCAGCAGCTTCGCCGCCAGCGCCTTGTCGCGGTGGCTGTCGAGCTCGGGATAATTCACCCAGGCCACCGCGTCATGCCCCGACAGGAACGCCGCCACCTTGCGCGCGTTGGCCACATGGCGTTCCATGCGCAGCGGCAGCGTTTCCAAGCCTTGCAGCAAATGGAACGCGTTGGTCGGCGACATCGAGGCGCCGAAATCGCGCAGGCCTTCGGCGCGCGCGCGCATCGCGAAGGCGGCGGGGCCGAATTCCTCGGCGAAGTCCAGGCCGTGATACCCGGCATAGGGCTCGGTCAGCGTCGGGAACTTGCCGGCGGCTTCCCAATCGAACTTGCCCGAATCGACCAGCACGCCGCCGATCGCCACGCCATGCCCGCCGATCCATTTGGTCGCGGAGTGCATGACCAGATCGGCACCATGGTCGAAGCCCCGGAACAAATAGGGCGTGCAGAAAGTCGCATCGAGCATCAGCGGCAGGCCGTGTTTATGGGCGACGGCGGCGACCGAAGGCACGTCCATGACTTCGAGGCCGGGATTGCCGACGACCTCGCCGAACACCAACCGCGTTTCGGGGCGGATCGCGGCGTCGAACGCGGCCGGGTCGCGGACATCGACGAAGCTGGTCGTGATGCCGAAGCGCGGCAGCGTATGCGTGAACAGATTATGCGAGCCGCCATAGATCGAGGCGGACGAGACGATATGCCCGCCCGCCCCCATCAGCGTGGCGATGGCAAGGTGCAACGCGGCCTGGCCCGAGGCGGTGGCGATGGCCGCGACCCCGCCTTCCAGGGCGGCGACGCGTTCTTCGAACACCGCGACGGTCGGGTTGGAGATGCGGCTGTAGATATGCCCGGCGCGTTCCAGGTTGAACAGCGACGCGGCGTGGTCGACGTCGCGGAACACGTAGGACGTGGTCTGATAGATGGGTACAGCGCGGGCACCCGTCGCCGGGTCCGGTTGTTGGCCGCCATGCAGCGACAGCGTATCGAATCTCGGAAAGCGATCGTCGGCCATAAGCGGGAACAGCCCCCCGAAATGAAGAACCGCCCGGAACGCGTCTTCGGCGTTTCACGGGCGGTTCAAGACTTAGCAGCGCGTCCCTGTTCAACTCGCAGCTTGGCGTGATTCTTAGCCAGCCCGGCGGGACGCCGTCAATCGCCAATTGGTAATCGTTCGTGGGCGAATGGATTTGGGTTAATTCAGCAATCCGAGGATCATCCGAGGCTCCGTATTGGCCATGGAGAACGCATTGATCGCCAATTGCTGGCGGACCGACTGGGCCTGGGATGCCGCCGCCGCCTTGCCGATATCGGCGTCGACCAGCGCGCCCAAACCTTGTGAATTCGCGTCCACCAAATCGCCGACATAGGCCGATTGCAGGCGCAATTGCCGCGACTGGGACGCGATCGTCGCCAAGGCGGAGGTAACCGCCGCCCCCAGCGTATCGATGACCGACAGCGATCCCGTGGCCAGGGCCGAGTCGCCGACATTGACGTTGGCCTGGAAGGTCGTCCACGCGGTCCAGACGGCGGATTGGCTGCTCAGCTGCAACTGGCCCAGTTCGGTATCCGCGATGAAGGTGCGCGTCGCCGAACCCGATGACAGCAAATTGACGCCGTTGAAATTCGCCTGGCCGATATAGCGCTGAATCTGGTCCGCGACTTGGCCGAAATCGTTGAAATAGGTTGTACGGGCGGTGCCGGTGACCGACCCGTCGGCGAGCTGGATCGCTTTGGTGCGGATCTGATTGACCACGTCGGTCATCAATTCGAGCGCGGTGCGCGTGACATCGGCCAAGCCCAACCCGTTGGCGAGCGACGATTGAACCGCGCGAAACGCCTGAAGGTTGCCGCGGATTCCTTGCGCGACCGAAAACGTCGAGGCGTTGTCCATCGCGTCGGCGACACGATAGCCGGTCTGCAGGAGCTTCGAGCTGACGGCGATATGCGCTTGCGTGGCGCGCAGCGACGCCAGGGCGGTTACCGCCCCAAGATTGGTATTCACGGAGTTGGACATGATTCTCGGGTCCTACGCGCAGCCATTCTGGCTACACCCGCAGATTGCCACGCCGCGTCCGATCCGGCAACAGTTGCGGCGGCGGTATCGCCGGGCGGCGGTCCGACTCGCCGGATCGGCCTTAAGTTGCGGATCGGCCATGCGAATTCGGGACTTGGCAAAGCCAAGGTCGGTTGGCATTGTCGCCCCCTCTTCCGTACCCCCTCCCCCCGGGGGAATTAACACGACACAAAGGGGCAGGAATGCCCACGGAGCCCGTCATGCCCCGGAGCCGGAAATGAAAGTCGCGATCCCGAAAGAGCGCCGCGCCTACGAAGCGCGCGTCGCCACGACCCCCGATGCGATCAAACGCATGAAACCGCTGGGCCTGACCTTTCTGGTCGAGGCTGGCGCGGGCTTGACGGCCGCGATCCCCGATCAGGCTTTCGTCGATGCGGGCGCCGAGATCGTATCGGACAACGCCGCCCTGCTGGCCCAGGCCGATATCGTGCTGAAAGTCGCGCGGCCGCTGACGGCCGCCGAAGGCACGGACGAACTCGCCGCGATGAAGTCCGGCACGGTGCTGATCTCGCAGCTCGACCCCTATCGCAATCGCGAGCAGGTCGCCGATTACGCCAAGCGCGGCATCGTCGCCGTGGCGATGGAATTGGTGCCGCGCATCACCCGCGCGCAGTCGATGGACGTGTTGTCGAGCCAAGCGAACCTCGCCGGCTACAAGGCCGTGATCGACGCCGCCGAGCAATTCGGCCGCGCCTTCCCGATGATGATGACCGCCGCGGGCACGGTCGCCCCGGCCAAGGTCATGGTCATGGGCGCGGGTGTGGCGGGCTTGCAGGCCATCGCGACCGCACGCCGTTTGGGCGCCGTCGTCTCCGCGACCGACGTTCGCTTGGCCGCCAAGGAACAGGTCGAAAGCTTGGGCGCGACTTTCGTCTTCGTCGACGACGAGGAAGCGCGCCAAGCCGAAACCTCGGGCGGCTACGCCAAGGAAATGTCGGACGCGTATAAAGCCAAGCAAGCGGCCTTGATCGCCGAAACGATCAAAAAGATGGACGTCGTGATCTGCACCGCGCAGATCCCCGGCCGTCCCGCCCCGCGCCTCGTGACCGACGCGATGGTCGCGTCGATGAAGCCGGGCTCGATCGTCGTCGACCTCGCGGTCGAAACCGGCGGCAATTGCGAAGGCTCGGAAGTCGCGAAGATCGTCGTCAAGCACGGCGTGAAGATCGTCGGCTACGCCAACGTGCCTTCGCGCCTCGCCGTCGACGCCTCGTCGCTCTATGCGCGCAATCTCGCGGAGTATCTCAAGCTGATCGTCCAAAAGGACGGCACGCTGAAGCTCGACCGCGAGGACGAGATCGTCAAAGGCAGCCTGCTGACCCAGGACGGCCAGATCGTTCACGCCGCTTTCGCGCCGGCACCTGCGGCCGCGCAGTAATCCAACGGGAGACAGAAACATGTCCGATCCCGCGACCCTCGCCAACCAGCTCGCCAACGACGCAGCCGCTCTGGCGCTGCGCGCCAAGGAGCTGGCCTTCACCGCCGCCACGCAAGCCCAGCCGCAAGCGGCCGGCGTCGATGCGCTGACGATGGGCCTGACCGTCCTCGTCCTCGCGACTTTCGTCGGCTACTACGTCGTCTGGCGCGTGACCCCCGCCTTGCACTCGCCGCTGATGGCGGTGACCAACGCGATCTCCTCCGTCATCATCGTCGGCGCCTTGCTCGCCGCCGGCGCCTCGGCCGTCGGGTTCAGCCAGACGATGGGTTTCCTCGCGGTCGTGCTCGCCTCGGTCAACATCTTCGGCGGGTTCGTCGTGTCCCAGCGCATGCTGGGCAAGTTCAAGAAGAAGCAGAAGTGAGCGGAAGGAAACAGCCATGACCGCCACACTCTCCTCGCTTCTTTATCTCGCCGCGTCGATCTGCTTCATCATGAGCTTGCGCGGCCTCGCCAGTCCCGAGACCGCGCGCGCCGGCAACCTTTGGGGCATCGTCGGCATGGCCATCGCCATCGCCACGACCCTCGCCGCCCCCGGCATGGGCAACTACGCCGTCATCGGGGCGGGCATCCTGATCGGCGGCGCCATCGGCACCTTCGTGGCGATGCGCATTCAGATGACCGCGTTGCCCCAGCTCGTGGCCGCGTTCCACTCACTGGTCGGTCTCGCAGCCGTGTTCGTGGCCGCCGCGACGCTCTATTCGCCGCAAAGCTTCGGTATTGGCGTGCCGGGTGCGATCAAAGCCGCGTCGCTGATCGAAATGGCGCTGGGCACGGCGATCGGTGCGATCACCTTCACGGGGTCGATCGTCGCCTTCGCGAAGCTGCAAGGCCTCGTCTCGGGTGCGCCGCTACAATTCCCGATGCAGCACCAATTCAACGCGCTGCTGGGCATCCTGATCGTCGCCAATATCGTGTGGCTGTCGATGACCGGCAGCCCGGTCGCGTTCTGGACGCTGGTGGCCTTGTCGCTGGCGCTGGGCTTCCTGCTGATCCTGCCGATCGGCGGCGCGGATATGCCCGTCGTCGTCTCGATGCTCAACTCCTATTCGGGCTGGGCGGCGTGCGGCATCGGCTTCACGCTGCAGAACTCGCTGTTGATCGTCACGGGCGCGCTGGTCGGCTCGTCGGGCGCCATCCTCTCCTACGTCATGTGCAAGGGGATGAACCGCTCGATCTTCAACGTGATCCTCGGCGGCTTCGGCACCGACGCGGCCAGCACTTCCGCCGGCGGCGGGGCGGTCAAGGAACAGCGTCCGGTCAAGCAGGGCTCGGCCGACGACGCCGTGTTCATCATGAAGAACGCGAGCTCGGTCATCATCGTCCCGGGCTACGGCATGGCGGTCGCGCAAGCGCAGCACGCCCTTCGCGAAATGGCCGACACGCTGAAGAAGGAAGGCGTGTCCGTCCGCTACGCGATCCATCCCGTCGCGGGCCGTATGCCCGGCCATATGAACGTACTGCTGGCCGAAGCCAACGTGCCTTATGACGAGGTGTTCGAACTGGACGACATCAACCGCGATTTCGCGCAAGCCGACGTCGCGTTCGTGATCGGCGCCAACGACGTGACCAACCCGGCGGCCAAGACCGATCCGAAAAGCCCGA
>VFQU01000594.1_pt1 | contig 30151 bp, 15 predicted proteins | sample 3512311 | NCBI WGS metagenome assembly VFQU01 (sample SAMN10412377, study PRJNA504923) | tailings metagenome | isolation source: Relicate 3 Philex TSF3 active mining site | place: Philippines: Tuba, Benguet | collected 2017-08-29
GGAAATAGGTCGCGTGATCCGGCAAATGGCGCAACGCCGCGATCTTCAGCTGGGCCAGCGCGATATGATGCGCGTTGAGGTCGATCGCCAGCACGCGTTCGGGATCGGCGGCGAGATAGGCGAGCGCGTTGCATCCGCCCGAGCAAATCGTCGCGATCCGCGCGCCGGGCTTCAATGCCAATGCCGCGAGATCGACGTCGGGATCTTCCCAGATCTGGGCGTAGACGAGGCCCGAAAAGAGCAGCGAGAACAGCCGCTCGCGCAATCCTTCGGACGACAAGGTGCGGCTGCGCTTGACCGCGTTCGTCACGTTATGCAGCGTGTTGGGGGCTGCTATTTCTGGCGACAGCATCGGAAACGGAACCTCGTTCGCGTCGAGTCGGGAATTCTTCCTCCCTCGATAGGCCGCGCAAATGACGCCCGCGTGATCGCTTCGTGACGGTTCGGTTGCGTGTCAGGCGCGCTCGCGCCCTTCCCAAAGCTGCTTTTTGCGATAGATGGTCGATGCGTCGATCTCGAGGAACGCCGCCGCACGGCGCACATTGCCCGCGCAGGCGGCGATCGCCGCTTCGATCGCGTCGCGTTCGATGCGCCACATCGGCCGCAACGGTGAACCCGGCGCGCCGGGCATCACGTTGGAAGGACTGTTTCCATTCGCGGGCACGGCGAGGCGCGGCCCCGCGACGGGCGCGCGATTACGCAACTTTTCCGGCAGCATGACCGCATCGATCGTATCGCCGTCATGCAGCACGATGGTGCTGCGCACGACATTCTGCAATTCGCGCACATTGCCGGGCCACGCGTAAGCGGCGAGCAACGCTTCCGCCTCGGCCGTGAAGCCCGCGAAGCGCTTGCGCTCCTCGCGCGCGTAGCGTTTCAGCAACTCGCGTGCGATCAGCAACACGTCGCCTTCGCGTTCGCGCAACGGCGGCAGCCCGATCGGAATGACATGCAGACGATAGAACAGATCCTCGCGGAAACGGCCGGCCGCGACCTCCGCCGCCGGATCGCGGTTGGTCGCGCAAACGATGCGCACATCCACCTCATGCGGCTTCGAATCGCCCACGCGCTGCACGAGGCCCGTTTGCAGGAAACGCAATAGCTTGCCCTGCAGGTTCAAATCCATCTCGCCGATTTCGTCGAGGAACAGCGTGCCGCGATGCGCCTGCAACGCCGCCCCCGCGCGATCGGCCGTGGCGCCGGTGAAGGCGCCCCGCACATGGCCGAAGATCTCGCTTTCCAGCAGATCCTTCGGGATCGCGGCGCAATTCAACGCGACGAACGGCGCTTTGGCACGCGGGCTGCGCTTGTGGATCGCCTCGGCGCAGACTTCCTTGCCCGTGCCGCTTTCGCCGGTGACGAAGACGGTCGCCTTGCTTTGCGCGGCCGAGTCGATGATCCGGTAGACGCCCTGCATGGGCAGCGACGCGCCGACGAAGCCGTAGTACCGGTCGCGGCCGAACTCCTCGCGCAGCTCGACGACAGCGTCGGCGAGTTTGCGCCGCTCCAGCGCGTTGCGCAAAGTGACGGTCAGTCGATCGCGATCGAACGGCTTGACCAGAAAATCATAGGCGCCTTCGCGCATCGCTTCGATGGCGAGCTTCATCGAGCCGGAAACGGTGACGACGATCGCTTCGGTCGGCAAGCCTTTGGCGCGGATATCCCGCAGAAGTTCGATGCCGCTGCCGTCGGGCAGGCCGACATCGATCACGATCGCGTCGGGGACGCGCGATTCGATTTTTAGGCGCGCCTGGGCGAGCGAGCCCGCGATCGCCACGTCGTAGGATTCGTCGCGCAGATATTCCTCGTACAGCACCGCCATCGGCAGCGTGTCTTCGACGATCAACACATGACGCTTGGCGCACATGATGCGGCTCCTATTCCGCGATCGACGCGACGGTTTCGCGCGCCGCGACGCGCGTTTCCGCCTCGGCGAATGCGGCGCCGAGATCGCCGATACGCGCGGCGAATTCGGCGGCGGTTAGCGTCGGCGCTTCCATCTCGAACGCCGCGGCGAGACGGCCGAGCTTGAGCGCGCCGACCGACAACGCGGAGCCCTTGATCGCATGCGCCTCGCGTGCCGCCTGGGCGGCTTCATCCACACCCATCGCGGCGAGGCGATCGAGACGGCCTTGCACATCCTGGCCGAACAACGCCGCGACCTTGCGGGTCGCGTCGGCGCCGATCTGCGCTTCGATCCGGTCGAGCGTGTCGGCGTCGAACACCGGCTCGTCCCTGACCGCCGGAGGCCGTTCCGCCGTGTTCGCGGAAGCGGCGCGCGCGTGCTGGACCAGCGCCGCGGCGAGCGCCGGCGCCTCGAAGGGCTTCGCCACGAAGCCGTCCATTCCCGCCTCGCGGCACATGCGCTCGTCCTGGGCGAAGGCGTTGGCGGTCAGCGCCACGATCGGCGTGACGCGGGCCGGACCGGCCAAAGCGCGGATATGCCGCGCGGCTTCCAGCCCGTCCATCTCGGGCATCTGCACGTCCATCAGGATTAGGTCGTAGGGCAGCGCCGCGGCCGCTTCGACCGCTTCGCGGCCATTATTCGCCACATCGACGCGATGGCCCATCTTTTCGAGATACGAAGTCGCGATCAGCTGGTTGGAGAGATTGTCCTCCGCCAACAGGATGCGCAGCCGGTGCGCGGGATCGATCGCGGCCGTTACCGTCGCGGCCGGCGCCGACAGGCGTGCCGCCAACGGCAGGTCCACGGCGAAGGCGAAGGTCGAGCCCTCGCCCGGCACGCTGGTGACCGCGATATCCCCGCCCATGCGTCCCGCCAGAATCTTGCAGATCGACAATCCCAGCCCCGTGCCGCCGAAACGGCGCGACGTGGATTTGTCGAGCTGCGAAAAATCGCGGAAGAGCTCGGCCTGAAGATGCGCGGGAATGCCGATGCCGCTATCCAGCACAGCGAGTTCGATCCGGCCCCGGCCCTCGACGGTGCGCGATACGCGCGCGCGCAACGTGACGCCGCCCGACGCGGTGAACTTGATCGCGTTGGACAGGAAGTTCAGCGTGATCTGGCGCAAGCGCGCGGGATCGCCGATCAACACCGTGCCGTCCCGAATTTCGGCGTCCAAGCGATAGCGCAGACCCTTCGCTTCGGCGCGCGCGCGCATCAGCTCGAACGTGCGCGAGACGAGATGGCCGAAATCGAATTCGATGGCTTCGATATCCATCTTGCCCGCTTCGAGCTTCGAGAAATCGAGCACGTCGTTCAGGATATGGGTCAGCAACTGCGACGTATCGCGCAGCACGTCGACGAATTTGCGCTGCGCGCGCGGCAGATCCATATCGGCCAGAAGCCCGGCGACGCCGACGATACCGTTGAGCGGCGTGCGGATTTCGTGACTCATCATGGCGAGGAAACGCGACTTCGCGTCGCTGGCCGCTTGCGCTTGGACGCGTGCCGTTTCGGTGCGGCGCATCTGACGATCCAGCACCGTGGCGAAGACCAGGATCAGCAATGTGAACAGAGTTGCGGCGCCGAAATCGACGATCGCCCGGTTCCGTTGATCAGCGAAAATGTCGTTCTCGAGAAAGCCGACGCTGACGAACAGCGGCATGCCCGGAACGACGCGATAGCCGTGGATGCGGCGCACGCCATCGGAGGCACTGGGCCCGGTCCAGACACCCGTCGGCTCGACCCGCGCGAGGCGGAACATCGGATGCGCCGACATGTCGCGCTCGAGCATTTCGCTCGTGATGCCGGTACGCGAGCGCAACCGCCCGTCGAGCCCGAAAATGACGCTGATCGCGCTCGAGTTTTCGTCGAGCACTTTCGCAAGACCGCCGAAATTTAAAGCGTCGACGGACGCGACCAGCACGCCGACGAACTCGCCGTTCGGGCCGTCGACCCGCCGCGTGAGCTGAACGATCCAGCGTTGCGACACGCGTCCGAAGACCGGCTTGCTGATGAACAGCCCGGCACCGCCTTCGGCGCCGGTTTGGACCAGAAAATGCTCGCGATCAGCGACGCTGACGGGCGTCGGCGCGAGGGGAAGATTGGATTGGAGAATCGTTCCGTCCGCGTCGGCGAAGGCGAATTGGACGATATCGTCGATCGGGATTGCCTTGCGGCGCACGAGTTCGTCGATCGATGCGTTGGCGGGATCGCGTTCGAAAACGAATTTTGCCGTGCGCAGCGCTTGATCGATCCGGCCGATGAAGTTGGCGGATTGCTCCGCCATCGCCAGCGCCAAGGTTCGCGCTTCCATCTGCGCTTGGTTGCGGATGCTGTTATGGGTCGACGTCTGAACGGCGAGCACGGTCGTCCAGACGCCGGCGACGAAAGCGGCGACCACCGCCCACGCGATGCGCGGCAATCCGCCGGGGCGGCGCGATTGTTCTTGGGGTTCGCTGGAGGTCATTCGACGGATCCGGATTTGGCCTGGATCGAAGAACTAGCGTCGCGGGCTTAATCGGCACTGAATCGACAATCGCAATTTTCCGCGGCGTGTCGCGAATTGCGACACAGATCGCCGCGCGACCTCTCCGGCCGTCGCGCGGGAATCCAATAAATCCAAGCTTCCGGCGACGTCACGACGCCTGGCCCGGCGGTTGCGGAAGGAGCGATGCGGATGCGGCGCGGATCAACGCGTCGCAGGACCGCAAATCTGAAAATCGAACTCCAGAAGGAGTAGGGACCATGTCGCTTTCGGTGAACACCAATTTGGGCGCGGCGCGCGCGCTCGCGAGCTTGCGCACGACGGGCGAAACGCTCGGCATCTATTCGAAGCAGCTACAGACCGGCTATCGCGTCGCCGACGCGACGGACGACGCGTCGACTTTCTCGGTCGCGCAAGGGATCCGCGCCAATCTCCAAGCCTACTCGGCCGTTCAGAATTCGCTGGCGAGCGGCGCGGGCATGGGCTCGGTCACGCAGGCCGCGCTCAGCAATATCTCCGACCTCGTCGGCAACATGCAGGCGAAGCTGACCCAGCTCGCCGACGGTTCGATCGGCGCGTCGCAGCGCACGATCTACGCCGCCGATTTCAACGCGATGACCAGCCAGGTTTCGACCTTCATCGCGATGGCCAACTACAACGGCGTCAATCTTCTGTCGAACGCGTCGACCTCGCGCAGCTTCATGGCCGACACCAGCGGCACGACGCTGAGCATGGCGTCGCAATCGGGCGTATCGACCGCGTTCACGACCTTCGCGACGTCGAGCGTGTCGTCCGCGACGGCGGCGACGGCGGCCCTTACCTCGCTGACCACGTTCCAGACGGCGGTCGGCACGGCGATCGGCCAGAACGCGACGGATACGCGTTCGCTGCAATTACAGTCGGGTTTCGTGAACGCGATTTCCGACGCGACGACGACCGGTCTCGGTCAGCTGGTCGACGCGGATATCGGCAAAGCGGCGGCGCAGGTTCAGGCGCAGCAGGTCCGCCAGCAGATGGCGATCCAGCAGCTGTCGATGGCCAACCAGCAGCCGGCCATTCTGCTTTCGTTGATGCGCTAGGAACAGGGATGCGCATGGCAGGCCCGGCGCGGCCATCCGGAATCCCCTTCCGGTTGTCCGCGCCGGTGTTCGCGGTCAGCGCGACTTTTTCGGCGGACGGCCGCGGCGCGGCCGGTCGTGGATCGGCGAACCGCCGTCGGTGCGCGCCAGCGCGCGCATCGTGCCGACGATCTGCTGACGGACCTTGCGGTCGCGAATGCCGTAATAGGCGCCGACCATGTCGAGCGTCTCGCGCTTCAACGCGGGATCGTCGATCTGCGACGGCAGCGGATGGGTGACGGCCGAAGCCACCGCCTTGCGCGTCGCCGAGTCGAACTCCGACGACAAGCCTTCGAAGAAATGGCCGACCGGCACGTCGAGCGCGCGGGCGGTTTCGTAAAGACGCGACGCCGAGAGACGATTCACGCCGCGCTCGTTCTTCTGCAATTGCTGGAATGTGATGCCGATCAAACGGCCCAGTTCCTGTTGCGACATGCCCAGTTCGATCCGCCGCGCCTTGACCCGTTCGCCGACATGCACGTCCACGTCCGAGGGGCCGCCCTTCGTCCGTCGTCCGGCCCGCTTCGTCGATTTCGCCGCCACTTCGTCCTCCTGATCGCGCTGATTACTACGATTGTACGCGAAAGCGGGGCATTCTACGCGACGCGGGCGGCGCGTCAAATATTGTACGCACAAAATCGCGAATAACGCGTTCCACGCGAGGATTTGCAAATCTGATCGTGAGATTCGCCGCGCCGATATACGCCACTATATCGATTTAGAACCAACGCGCCGCTTGGCATCTGATATTTCGCGTCCGCTTTCGTTCCCTCGCGCGCCCAAAAAAGGCCGCGACGGCGCGAAATCAAAGTCCCAGCGACTCGAAGAATGCCGACGCTGCCGCACGTAGCGACTCGCGTTCCGTCGGCGTCATCGCGCCGAGCGTGCGATACGGCATCGCAATGCGTGGATTACGCGCAAGCTTGGGCTCGTTCTCGATCAAAAAATTCCAGTAGAGGAAATTGAAAGGGCAAGCCCCTTCGCCCACGCGTTTGCGCCGATCATAGACGCATGTCTTGCAGTAATCCGACATGCGATCGATATAAGCGCCAGATGCGGCGTAGGGTTTGGAGCCGAGCACCCCGCCATCGGCATGCAGCACCATGCCGTGCACGTTGGGCAATTCGACCCAATCATACGCGTCGGCATAGACGATCAAATACCATTCTTCGATTTCGGCCGGTGCGATGCCCGCGAGCAGCGCGAAATTGCCCGCGATCATCAAGCGCTGGATGTGATGCGCATAGGCGTTGCGGCGCGTGGCGCCGATGGTTTCGCGAAGGCAATTCATCTTGGTATCGCCGGACCAGAAGAATTCTGGCAAACGGCGCCGCGCGTTCAGATAGTTTGTCGCGGCATAATCGGGCATGCGCGTCCAATAGATGCCGCGCACGAATTCGCGCCAGCCCAGGATTTGGCGCAAAAAACCTTCGACGGCGTTGAGCGGCGCCGTGCCGTCGCGCCACGCGTTGACGGCGGCGTCGCACACTTCGCGTGCGGTCAACAGGCCCGCGTTGAGATAAGGCGAGATGACGGCGTGATAGACGAAATCCTCGCCCGATTTCATCGCGTCCTGATAATCGCCGAACAGATGCAGTCTTTCGCCGATGAATTCGCGCAACGCCGCCAGCGCGCCGGCGCGATCCGTCGCCCAAGCGAACGGCTCCAAATCGCCGAAATGATCGCCAAAGCGCGCGGCGACGAGATCGAGCACCGCGCGCAGTTCCGGATCGACGGCCGGACGCCGCCGGACGGGCACGCGGTGCCCGCGCGGCAGCGTTTTCCGGTTCTCGGAATCGAAGTTCCACGCCCCGCCGACGGGGGCCTCGCCTTGCATCAGATAGCCGGTCTTGCGCCGCATCTCCCGGTAGAAGAATTCCATGCGCAAGGATTTGCGATTCGCCGCCCATGCGGCGAATTCGGCGCGCGAACAGAAGAAGCGATCGTCGTCGCGGATTTCGACCGGCAAATCGTTCATGCGCGACCAAGCGCGCATCATGTCCAATACGCGATATTCGCCGGGCTCGGTCGCAACGATCCGCGCGGGCTTGTGCCGCGCGACGGCACGCTTCAGTTCGCCGGTGAAACTATGCGTGTTCGCGGGATCGTCGAGCTTCACGTAATCGACGCGGATCCCCTCATCCGCGAGCGACTTTGCGAAACCGCGCATCGCCGCGAGCACGAAAGCGATTTTCTGCTTGTGATGGCGCACATAGGTCGTTTCGGCGCCGACTTCGACCATCAGCACGATGTCCTGTACCGGATCGAGATCGCGCAGCGACGAAAGGCTGCGGGTCAGTTGGTCGCCCAGGACGAAGCGGAGGGTCTGGATCATCGGGACCGGCGGGTTGTAGAACGGCGTTGCGTGCTTCGTTACGCTCTGCCCGCGCTGCCGGTTCATTTCCTCCGGGAATTCCCGTGAATACTGAGAAAATCACGCCTTCGACGCTCGGCCGGATCGCGGCGCAAGCCGCCGGCGCCTTGACCGTGTTCGCGCGATTCGATCGTTCGGTGTATGCGCGGGATTCGGCGGGCCGGATCGTCTGCGTGGTCGCCGCCGAACTGGGCGACGGCGCGGTGCAAGCGCGCTTGGCTGGCGCCTTGCCCGATTTGCCCGACATATTCGCGCTTGCGCCGGCACCGATTTGGAAGCCGCCGCCCCTGCCCGCATGGCGCGACGCCGATCTTCACGCCGGGCTGGCACGCGCAACGGCAATGCGACCTGCGAAACGCGATGGCGTTTGGGACAATGCGTTCGCGGCCGGGCTTGCCGCCCTAAACCGATGGGCAGGGGGGATGGCAACGCTCGATCCGTGCCGCGACTTGATCGGGTTGGGGCCGGGCCTGACGCCCTCGGGCGATGACGCGCTGGGCGGCGCCGCGATCGCGCTCCGCGTCTTCGGCCATGCGGCACGCGCCGACGAACTCGCCGCCTTCATCCGCGAACACGCGCCCGAACGGACAAGCGATATCTCGCGAGCGCATTTGATTGCCGCCGCCGACGGCGAAGGCTCGGCCGCGTTTCACGACGCCTTGCGCGATCTCGTCACGGGCGGCGATTTCGCGTCGCTCGACCGGATCGGCGCGTCGTCGGGTTGGGATGCGATGGACGGCGCGATCGTTGCGCTGACTAACGCGCAGCGATAGCGACCGCGAGACGCGCGGCGGCGGCGTTGGACGGTGCCACAACGATCCCGGCCTCCTCCAGCGTGCGCACTTGCGCCGCGCGGTTCTGCGCGTCGAGATCGGTGCCGGTGACGCAGGCGATGACGACCGCATCGCGCGACTTCGCGGCCGCGACGGCATTGGCCGCGTGTTCGGCGGGATCGTCGTTCGCCCCCGTGCCGATCACGATATCGACCAGGATCGCGGCGACGTTCGGATCGTCCAATCCCGCGACGATGCCGGCATCGCGCAAGGTCGGGTCGATCATCGGATGCGGCCGGCCCAGCGTATATTCGTCGGCCCCGTAATCGATCAGCACATGCCCGGAAGCGGGTTTGTCTTTAAGCGCGCCGGGGATCGGCGCGTTCGACCAAAACGAAGCGCCCGCCTTGCGCAGGATCGTTTGCGCTTCGGCGCAGAGCGTGCCGCCCGAATAGACGCCGCGCACGAAACGGCGCGAGGTGGGCAAACGCTTCTTCCATTCGGCGGCGATGGCATTGGCATCGAACGCGTCGGGGACTGGACCGCTCGCCAAGGCGGCGGCCTCCTCCAGCGTCGCGGCGAGGCGCGCGTTCTTCGGCATGTCGAGCGCGTCCGCACCCAGGAAGCAGATCACGAACGGCTTCGAGCTTTTGGCGACGCGTTCCAGCACCAGCTTCGCGACCGACGCGGCGGGCGGCTTGGAAATAATCACGATGCGCTTCGTCGCCGGATCGGCGTCGAGCGCGTCGAGTGCGGCCAGCGTCGTCAACGCGCCGACTTTCTCCGACAGATCGCGCCCGCCCGTGCCGATCCCGTGCGACACGCCGAACCCGGCGCGCGCGATCAGCGTGGCGACTTCTTGGAGCCCCGTGCCCGAGGCGGCGACGATGCCGATCTCGCCTTGCGGCACCGCATTGGCGAAAGCGAGTGGTACACCCGCGATCATCGCCGTGCCGCAATCCGGGCCCATCACCAGCAAGCCCTTGTCGCGCGCGAACAGCTTCAACGCGCGCTCTTCATCGACGGGCATGTTGTCGGAGAAGATCATGACGTTGAGGCCGCGCGACAACGCCTTGCGCGCCTCGGATCCCGCGAACGCGCCGGGCACGGAGATCAGCGCCAGATTGGCGCCGCCCAACGCCGCGATCGCGGCATCCATCGAACGCGGATTGCGAGCACCCTTCGGCCCCGCTTGTTCCGGCGGGCGCGACAACAGCTTGTCGGCACCGTCAAGCGCGGCTTTCGCTTCGCCGGCGGAACCGGCGCGCAAAGCCACGACCAAATCGTTCGGCCCGGCCTTGCGGCCTTCGGCATCGAGCAAACCCGCTTCGTCGAGGATACGCAGATTGCTGGGCGTACCGATCATCATCGCGGCACTGGCGACACCCGGCAGCGACGACACCGACTGCGACAAGCGCATCAGCGCGACCGAGTCGAGATAGAAGCCCTTGCGGACGCGATTGGCGAGGACGCTCATTATTTGCCCTCCGCCAAAGCTTCCAGCGCTTGCACGAAACACGACAACGGCGCGCGCACGGTGCCGGCACCCACTTGGCCGATACCGGGCTTGCGATGCGCGATGCCCGTATTGATCAAGGGTGCTATCCCGGTTTCGACCACGCGGCGCACATCGATGCCGACGGGCACGCCCGCGAAATCGAGGCCCGGGATCGTCCAATCGGGATTGCGGCCGGCGGCGATGTCGACCATCGAACGGGTGATGTCGAGCGCTTCGGACGCGGAGCCCGCCCCGACGAAGCCCGCGACGGCGGGCGAGGCCGCCATCGCGAAGCCGCCCAGACCGATCGTTTCGACGATCGCGGAATCGCCGATATCGGGATTGGCGTCGGCCTCCGTATAGCCGGGGAAATACAACCCGCGCGGCTGTTCGACCGGCGCCACGAACCAGCGATCGCCGGTCGCGGCGACGCGAATGCCGAAATCCGTGCCGTTGCGGCACATCGCGGTGACGAGCGTGGAATGCGCCACACCCTTCACCGGATCGGCGATCGACTTGCCCATCGCCATCGCGACGTTCAGGAAGAACTGATCGTTGCCGCCGCAGAATTCGAGGATCTTGGCGAGCTTCTCGGAATCCGGCACGGCGCGCGCGAGCCACGGCGCCATCGTGCGCACGAACAGGCTGGTGCAAGCGACGTTGCGTTGATGCATCTCGTCGCCCATCGACAGCCCGCGCGCGATGATCGGCTTCAACGCCAAACCGCCCGACCGTTTCAGCGCGGCGGCAAGGGCCGGCCCCAAATCCGACGCGAGCCAGCGCAAACGCGTCAGCACGCTTTCGTCGTTACCGCCGAAGCGCATGACCTTGCCCAGGCCCTCGTTCAGCGTGCAGTAGGCGCGATTGCCGAAGCCGCGATTCTCGACGACCATCACGGGCATCGAGCGCGTGATCATGCCGGTCATCGGGCCGACGGCGCCGAAATGATGATTGGGCGCGAATTTGATTCCGCCCGACGCGGCGAGTTTCTCGGCCGCCTCCAGATCCGGCGCCCAGCCTTCGAGCACGATCGCGCCCTGAATGGCGCCGCGCAACGGCCCGCACATCCGATCCCATTCGATCGGCGGACCGGCATGCAGGATCGTGCGATCGCCCAAGCCTTGCAGCACCGTATCGGCGCGCACGACGTCGATCAGCACGGGCTCCGCCTTCAGGAAGCGCGCAAGCGCGTCCTTGTTGGCGGCGTCGATCGCGGGATCGCCGTCGAGCTTGGCAAGCAGCCCCGCCAAACGTGCATCGCCCTTGGCGGGCGGCGCCCAATCGACATGGGAAACGGGAACACCGGCGCGGGAAAGATCGCGCGCGAAACCGTCGAGCCCGACATTGACGATTCGAAGGCCCGAAGCGAGCAAAGATTGACCTGACATGAGGCCGGATAAGACCCTGTCCGGGCGCGGTTTTCAAGCCCCGCGCGGCAGATTCCGGCGGATTTCCGCCAGCATTTTCGCGCGCGCGGCATCGTCCGGGGCGGCTTCCAGCGCCTTGCGCACGGCCAGGATCGTACCCGCATAATCGTTGTGCCAATCGCGGCCCGCTTTGGCCGCCGCACGCAGATCGTTGCCGTCCCGGGCGGGGTCGAGCCGCCAGCCCGCATCAACGGCGACCAGCGAATCGTCGAGATCGGGAATCGCGATCCGGGCGGCATCTATTCCCGTAGCGGCGAGGGCCGCGCGCAACGCGTCGAGCTGATCGGGCTCGCCATGCACCAGCGCCACTTGGGTGGCGGACCCGATCGCCGCCTGCGCCCAGCGCACGAGATCGCCCTGCCCCGCATGGCCCGAATAGGAATCGAGATTGCGGATGCGCGCGCGCACCGCAAGCTCCTCGCCATGGATGCGCACGGGATCCACGCCGTCGCGAATCAAGCGGCCGAGCGTGCCCGGCGCTTGATAGCCGACGAACAGCAATGTCGATTCCGCGCGCCAGAGATGATCCTTCAAATGATGCTTGATCCGCCCGGCTTCGCACATGCCCGATCCCGCGATCAGAATGGCGCCGCCCCGGATGCGTGCGAGCGCCTTGCTCTCCGCCACCGATTCGATGGCGCGCAAATGCGGCGCCTTGAAATGCGCGCCGCCATCGGGTGCCGGTTCCAGCGTCGACGCGTAACGCGCGAAGACTTCGGTCGCGCGCGAGGCGAGCGGCGAGTCCAAGTAAATCGGCATCGCGGGAATGCGGCTTTCGCGCGCCAGCAGCAGCAGATCGTGGATCAGCTCCTGCGTGCGTTCGACCGCGAAGGCGGGGATCAGCAGATTGCCGCCCGCGCGATGCGCGTCGAGCACTTCGGCGGCGAGCTTGGCGCGGCGCGACTCCTCGTCCTCCGGCGGCCGCTCGCGCCCGCCATAGGTCGACTCCATCACCAGCAAATCGGCCTTGGGCGGCAGCGCGGCATCGTGCTGCAGGGTTTTGCCGCGCGGACCCAAATCGCCGGAGAAGACGAGGCGCTTGCCCGCGATTTCGATCGCCGCCCAGGCGGCCCCGAGAATATGTCCCGCGTGACCGAAACGCGCTTTGACGCCCGCGACGGGCGCGAATTCCTTGTCGAGCGACACAGGACGCAATTGCGCCAGCGCCGCTTCGGCATGGGCGCGGGTATAGATCGGCGGCAAGATGTCGCCTTGGCCGCGCCGGTGCAGGCGCGTGGCCGCGCGATCGGTTTCCATTTCCTGAATCGCGGCGGCGTCGCGCAGCATCCATTGCAGCAGATCGCAGGTCGCCGGTGTCGCGAAGATCGGGCCGTAGAATCCTTCGGCAACCAATCGCGGCAGCAACCCCGAATGATCGATATGCGCGTGGGTCAGCACCACCGCGCCGATATCGCCGGGCGCGAAGGGAAAGGTGCGGCGGTTGAGGCCTTGCAAGGTTTTGGGCCCTTGCGCCATGCCGCAATCGACAAGGAAGGGCTTGGCCCCGCCGTCGACGCGAAAGCACGAACCGGTCACGGTGCCGGCGGCCCCGTGAAAGCGAATGGCGAGCGAAGAATCGGTGTTCATCGGCGCGAGTGTAGCGCCAAACGCGAAAGGCCGCTTATCGGCCGCCCCAGGCGAGCGGGAAATTGCCCGAAATACCCGGCGTGCCCGTCGCGGTCGCGGTCGGGATCGCGGGCGGCGTCAGGTTGAGCAGCCCCGGCAGAATGGTGACCGGCGCGCCGCCGCCGACCGGCGTGACGGTGATCGACTGCACCGCACCGCCCGACGTGTTGATCGTGATCGTCGTGCCCGCCCCGAACGTGCCCGCATCGGCCGTGACGGTCGGTGCGCCGGGCTGGCCGCCAGTGCCGGCGGGTGCGCCGGCCTGTTGCGTGTTGGTGCCATCGCCTTGCGTTTCGCCGCCGCCCGTGCCGCCCGCGGGCGACGCGGCTTCCGCCAGGATCGCGATCAGCATCGCCTGCACGGCCGCCGGGCTCACCGGGTTGACGGTCGTCGCGTCGGTCGACGCGGTCGAGGACGATTGCTGCACGACCGTCGATGTCAGGATCTGGGTGATGATCTGCGCCAGCGTTTCGGTCGTGACCGTGTTGGTCGTTGTACCCTCGTTGCCGCTGCCACCACCACCACCGCCGCCCGAATTCGCGATCGTCTCGCCCGCGAAGGTGAAGCCGCTGCTCGTCGCGGTCACGCCGGGAACGGCGGCCGCACCGCTCAGGCTGTTGACCGTGCCGTCGAGCGAACCGCCAGCGCCGTTCAGCAGCAGCGACGTGCCGAAATTGTTGCCGCTTTCGGTCAACGTCATCGTGCCCGTCGCCGACAAGCTGGTCGAGCCCGCGCTGAAGAACGATGCGCCCAATTGCGTGAGGGCGCCGCCCGCCGTCACCGTCAAGGCGCCGCCGACCGTCACATCGCCCAATGTCAGCGCGCCGGAATTGGTGACCGACGCCGAACCGGACGTCGCCGTCAACGACAGCGCGCCGCCGAACGCGTTGCTCGCGTTGGTCAACGCAATGCCGCCTGTCGCCGTGAAGCTCGAAGTGCCGACGACCGAAACGGCGCCGACCTGGCTGATCGAGCCGCCGGTCACGCTGACATTCAGCGTGCCCGCCGAATTGATCGAGCCGATGTTCATCGGGCCGGCCTGCGTCCAATCGATATTGCCGCTTGTGGTCGTCAGCAACGTATATCCCGTCACCGTGTTCGACGAATTCGTCAGCATGATCCCGTCGGCGGACGAAGCGTTGAAATCGCCGCCGGCCGTCAAGGCGCCGGTTGATTGCTGAAGCCCGCCGCTCGTCGTCGCCAAAATCATATTGCCGGCGGCGTAGATGCCGCCCGTGCCGACCGTGATCGAACCGGCGCGCAACGAGATCACTCCGCCATAGGCGCCCGCGCCGACGGAGCCGGTAAACACATTGCCCGCCTCGAAAAGCGTGACGCCGCCGCCGATCGATTCCAAATTGACCGAACCGCCGACGACGACGTTGGCGCCCGTCGCTTGACCGATACTGCTTTGCGACGTCCAGGTCAGGTCGCCGGTCGCCGAAATGCCGTTCACCGTGCCCGACGCGTCGGCGATACTCGCCGCGTCCGTGTAGGTCGAGACCGATTGCGTGCGCAGCGTGAGATTTCCCGTCACGTCGGCCGCGACGTAATTGACCGCGTTATAGCCCGAGCCGCCGCCGTCGAGCGTGAAGTTGCCCGCTCCGCGCAACACCAAATTATTGACGTCGATCGACGAGCCCGTGTTCTGAACGACGCCGCCCGAATAGCCGTGCAGCGTCAGATTGCCGATCGGCAGCGTGATGTCGCCGTCGAGGAAGATCGTCGTGCCGTGGAGATAGAGAGCCCCGATTCCGGTCGGCGCAATCCCGCCCGCCCCGACCGAGATCAGACCGGTCGAAGAGTCGCCGATCTTCAACGTCCCGGCGTTGATGATCGAAAGATCGGACGGCAACTGCACCACGCCCGAACCGCCGCCGATGCCGATATCGGCGCCGGACGTCTGCGGCGCCAACGTCACCGTGCCGAGCGCGGAAACCGTCGAGCCGATTTCCGCGGCCAGCGAATCCGCCAGGATGGAGATTCCGGCGGATGTGCCAAACGCGCTGATGCTGCCGCCGTCGAGATAGAGGCCGTGATTATTGGTGCCGCTGCCCGCACCGCCGGTCGCATCGATGGAAATGTTCGCGAACTGCGTGATGACGGAACCGCCCGAGCCGACGATCATGCCGTGGCGGTCGTTGTCGCCCGAAATGCCGCCCGCCGTTGCGGTGATCGCGATGTTGCCCACACCCGACGTGGTTATCGAACCCATCTGGCCGCCCGCGCCGACTTCCAACCCCCAGCTGATGGCGCCGCTGTCGTTGGCGCCGCCGCCGGTGGCGTTGATCGTGATATTGCCGTCGACCGCCGTGATGCTGGTGGCGCCGCCGCCGCCGACATGCACGCCGACGCTGCCCAAGCCGCCGCCCGTGCCCGTCACGGAAATCGCGCCGGCACCGATCGCGCGCAACTCCGCCGTGGCGAGCGCCACGCCGAAATTGCCGTAGCCGGCCGAGCCGCCGGTACCGGTCATGGTCAGCGCGCCGTTCTGCGTCTGGGCATAGGCGCCACCGTCGTAGAACTCGACACCCGTCGATCCGGTGGCGCCGCTGCCGCCCTGACCTTCGATCGTGATCGTGCCGGCACCCGATGTCTGAACCCCGGCGCCCAGGCGGACCGTCACGCCATGATAGGTGCCCGTGTCGCCGCCCGCACCCTTGATCGCGATATCGCCGCCGCCCGCATCGACGATCGTGGTGCTGCCCTCGATCGCAACGCCGTGGAACGCGCCGGTCACGGCGCCGAAGGCGCCGCCGCCCGCTGCGTTGCCGTAGAGATTGATGTTTCCGCCCGACGTCGAAATATCCGCCGTCACGTTCACGCCCGCATCGCCGTCGGCCGTGAACGTCCCGCCATTCAGCGTCTGAGCGGCGTTAATCTCGATCGCTCCGCCGCCGGTCGCGGTCAACGTGACGTTCTGGCCCGCGGCGAAGCTGTTCGCCGCCGCCAGGGTCAAAATTCCGCCGCCGGTCAGCGCGGTGAAGCTGCCCTGGGTCGTAACGGTATCGACCGTCAACCCGTTGGTCGCGAAGATGGCGACGTTGTTCGAAGCGCCGGTATTGGTCAGCGTGACCGCGCCGCCGAATGTATTGTCGGGATTTGTCAGCAGGATCGCGTCGCCGGCCGTGATGTTGGTGGCGCCGGTCACATGGATCGGCGACGCGCCTTGATCGATGGCGCCGCCCGTCGCGACGGCCAGATATCCGGCCACGTTCGACGTGCCGAGCGTCAGCGTGCCGGTATTGGCGTTGACGAAGCTGGCATTGCCCGCCGACGTCGTGAAGCCGACCGTACCCGCGATGTTGTTGCTGCCGTTGTTGAGCGCGATATTGCCCGTGCCGCCGTCGAAACTAGCACCACCCGTGCCGGATAACGCCACCCCGTCGAACGCGATGCCGTTATTCGACGTGATCCCGATCTGGCCCGTGCCCGCGTCGATCGCGTTGGAGCCATTGGCGATGACGCCGGTGCCGCCGTTGTAGCCTTGGCCCGCGAACAGGATATAGGCGCCGGTGGCGGTGCTGATCGAAGCGCCGACGTCGAACGCGATGCCGTGCGCGCCCGAACTGTTCGCGCCGCCATAGCCGAAAAGCTCGATATAGCCGGATTGCGACGCGATACTCGCCCCCGGCAAAACGATGATGCCCTGTGCGCTCGCCCCCGTGCCGTCGCCGCCGCGCCCCGACAGCATGATGTAGCCCGAATCCGTTTCGACGCGACCGCCGTTCAGAATCACGATGCCGTGCTGGCCGGCGCCGCTATCGGTCGCGCCCTTGCCGACGATTTCGATATTGCCGGCACCCGCCGACAGGATCGCGTTGGCGCCGTCGATGCGAACGCCCCAAGCGGTGCCCGCGGTCGTGCCCACATTGTTGTCGCCGCCGGGCGCGTTGCCCCACACGTTAATGTTGCCGCCGTCCGAGTAAATGCCCGCATTGGCGAACCACGCGGTTTCCGCGGCGTCGATGTTGAAAGTAGCGCCACCCGTTCCCGACTTGGTCAGTTCGCCGCTGACCAAGACGTTACCCGCGGTCGCGGTCAGATTGACGGTCTGCGTGCCGCCACGCGTGAAAGACTGATTGGCGCCGATCGTGACCGACGCGCCTTCGATTGTGATCGCCGTGCCGGTGAAATTGTTGGCCAGATTGAGCGTGATCGAACCGGTCGCCGTCATCGTGACATTGCCGCCGTTCGCGTCCTGAACCAGCGCGCCGGCTTGCGAGATGCTCAAGGCGTTCAGCGTCAGCGTGCCGCTGCCCATCGTCGATGGGTCGAGCGTGACCGAGCCAGCAACGGTGAGATCGACGCTGCCCGATGTGCCGGTCTTGTCGATGGCGAGATAGGTCGCCTCCACGTTGCCCGTGAAGGAGCCCGCCCCCGTCAGCGTCAGCTGATCGATATTTGTCAGCGCGCCGCCGCTGGCACCACCGGCATTGATCGTGACCGACTTAGCGGCGAAGTCCAGCGTGTTGGAATAGAACACGCCTTGTGTCTGCACAATGTAATCGTTGATGGACGACAGACCGGCGAAGGCGCTGAAATCGGTCGAGTCCATCTGGATAGCGCCGGTCATGCTGCTATTGCCGAATTTCAACGCTTCGAAACCGGTAATGCTGCCCAAAATGCCGGCGGTCACGGCCATCCCGCCGCTGGCGTCGCCGCCGTTGACGCCGATGCCCAGCGACGGAGTCAGCGTCTCGAACTGGATCGTGCCGCCGGTCGGCTGGTGCGACAGATTGAGCGTGCTCACGGTCGACGACAGCGAATCGGCACGCAGGAACAGACTGCCCTGGAACGACGCGCCGCCGACCGTCACGGTGCTGCCGTCGCCGCTGAACCCGCCGGCGAAATTGATGCCGTAGCCGGTTCCCACCGGCGCATGGCCGGTCAGCAGAATGTCGTCGTAGCCCGCACCGGTCGATTGCACCGTGCCCGCCGCGAGCAGGATCGAATCGCTCGCCCCCGCCCCGCCGGTGGCCTCGATATTCACGAACCCCGCACTCGTGACATAGGACGTGGCGAGGACGACGCCGTAGTTTGAATTGCCGCCGGCGGTCGTGCCGCCATCGCCGTTGATGATGAGGCCGCCCGTCCCGGCCGAGACGCCGGCCCCCGACGCGAACGCGCCGCCGCCGAAGAACGTGCTGCCGTTGATATAGACGCCGACCTGGAAATCGGTGTTGGCCGCACCGCCCTTGCCCTTGATCGAGATGGCGCCCGTGCCGGTGGTCTGCACCTGGCCGCCGTTCATCAACACGCCGATATTGTAGCCGCCGGTGTCGCCGGCCACGCCCGCGATGTCGATATTGCCGCCGCCCGCGTCGATGATGACTTGGTCCATCGTCTGCTGATGGATCGTGACGCCGTTGCCCGCACCGGCGAAATTCGCGCCCGCGATGCTGCCGCCGGTCGCGTTGCCGTAAATCGAGATATACCCGCCGAAGGTTTCGATCCCGGCGTAGATCGAAGCGCTTCTTCCCGCGTTCAGCCCGACGCCGCCGCCTTCGGTGACGATCTTGCCGCCCAGCGTCAGATCGCCGGCCGCATCGGCGCTGAAATTCAGCATGCCGCCGGTCGTGGCGCCGATCGTGACCGCCGCCGGCGTGCCTTGGATGTCGATATCGCCCGTCGAAATCAACGAAACGGCGCGCGCGCCGGTCGCCGACGTCGTGGTGATCGTGCCGCTGACGACGATGTCGCCCGCAGCGCCCGTGCCATTGAAAACCAAATTTACGGCGTCACCCGCGAGGGTGATCGCACCGCTGAGACTGATGCCGTTTCCGCCGGAACCGCCTTCGCCGGAGATGTCGATGGTCCCGTTGCCAGCCGAGAAAGCGATTCCGTCCATGCCGACGCCCGCAGCACCGGCACCCGCGCTGGTGCCGCCGGCCGTCAACGTGCTGTTGGCGACGCGCCAATCCGCACCCGGCATCGCCAAAATGCCGTATTCGACGACCGATGTGCCGATGATCGACGAACCGGCGCCCGAGCCCGCGTCGATCACGCCAAGGCTCCAAAGGCCGCGCGAAAAGCCGCTGCCGACCGAACTGCCGTTCAGCGTCAGTGTGCCGGATCCGGTCTCGATCTCGCTGAAATAGGCCGCGAGAATACCGTGCGAACTGGCGCCGCTGCCCGATACGCCGGTGACGGTGATATTGCCGGTCGTCGTCTGCAGCGTGGCGGTATTGACCCCCGAATTGCCCTGCAGGAACACGCCGCTGCCGTCGTTGCCCGTCCCGCCCTGGCCGTAGATGTTGATACTGCCGGCACCCGTCGCAATCGAGACCGCGCCGCCGCCCGCGGTCGAATACATATAAAAGCCCGCGGGGGCCGCACCGCTCGTGGCACCCGTGCCGCGCGCGAAGAAATTGCCGCCGTTGGTCGCGATCGAAACGGAGCGCGCCGTCCCGCCGTCGTTGTAGCCTTGGATCACGATGCCTTGCGCCGTACCGCCGCCGCCGATCGCCGCTTGGGCCACGCCCGGCAGCGCGTTGGTCAGGCCGCCCGTGCCGCCGCCCATGACGATGTAGCCGCCATTGGTGGTGATATCGATGTCGCTGCTTGCGGGCTGAATATAGATCGAGCCATAGGCAGCGCCGGCATAGCGCGTGTTGAAAATCATGTTCATCGAGCCCGCACCGATCGCAGTCAGGCTGTTCTCGACGTAGATGCTGCCGTTCGACAGCAGATTGAGATTGGCGGACGAAGCGATATCGAAGACCTGATCGGCCATGACGTTGATCGTGCCGCCCAGCACGGTAACGTCGCCGGTGAAGAAGTTGTTATGCGACAGCGTGACGGTCCCGGTATTGCCCTGGATCGTGAAACTGTCGGCCAGCGCGTCCTGCACGACGGCGCCCGATTGCGTGAACCCGACGCCGCCCAGGTAGAAGCTGCCCGTGCCGAGCGTCGAGGCTTGGAGGTTCGGCGAGACCGACGTAACGATCGATACGTTGGTCGTCGTGCCCGCGCGGTTCAGCGTGATATTGGCGAAGGTGTTGGTCAGTTCGTTGAGCGTGACCGCGCCCGTACCGCCGACCACGAGGCTGGGCGTGCCGAGAATGCCGTAGGTCTGGCTGATCGCGGCGCCCGCGTTCAGCGTCACCGTGCCCGACGACGTGACCGACTGGGCTAGCGCGATCCCGCCGATGGTGTTGAGCGTGACATTCCCGGCACCGACATTGATCGCGGCGGTGTTCGTGAAGCTGCCGCCCAGCGAGCCCGTGCCGTTATAACCCGCCGCGGTCAGGCTGCCGCCATTGGTGCTGATTCCGGCGCCGACCACCACGTTGCCCGCCGCCTGCAGCGCGATGCTCAACGCGCCGGAGATCGACGTGACACCGGCATTGAAATAAATACCGCCCAGCGCGTTGAAGGTGATCGTGCGCGCCGCACCCCCGACATAGGCGATCGCGCCGTCGATGTTGATGTCGCCAGCCGTGCCCGTGCTGCCCATCGTGGATTCGATCGTGATGTTGCTGCTGCCCAGGATGCCGAGGAAAGCCAGCGCGGTCATGTCGCCGCCGACGGTGGCGATGGTGAAGTCGGTCGGATCGATCAGCAGCGTGCCGTCGCGCCCGTTGATCGCGCGCGTATCGACCGACACCGTATCGGCGAAGCTGATGCGGTTCTTGCCGGAGGTCTCGACGAAGCCGCCGTCGCCGGAGATCGCGCCGCCGCGCGCGGCGATGCTGCCTTCGACGCGCGCCGTGTCGTCCGCCCACAGCACGACCTTGCCGCCATCGCCGTTGAGCGTGGCCGACGCGGCGATGACCGCCGCCGCGTCCATGTAAAGCGTTTGCGCGTTGTAGACCGTGCCCTGGCCGTGCTGGCCGCCGCCGACCAGCACCGTGCCGCCGCCCGCTTCGCCCGAAGCGCGAATATCGGTCCCCGCCGCGAGTTCCACGCGCCCGCCGAGCACGGTGACGTTGCCGCCCTTCGCCTCCGCTTCGTTGCCCGACACGTCCAAGCGCCCCGCGACGACCGTCGTGCCGTTCTCGCCGCCGTCGATGACGATCTCGCCGTTCTCGATGCGCGCCGAGCGCGCTTCGACGATGCCCGTCACGTTGATCACGTTGTTGATCACGTCGCGCGCCGCGCGCGCGGTCATCAGCACGCGCCCGCCATTCGCCTGGACCGTGCCGCTATTCTCGACCAGCGCGTTGGCGCCGGCGGGTGCTTGATTGACCGTGCCGGTCGACGCGAATTTAAGCAAACCGTCGCCGAAGAAATCCAGCGTAAACGTCGGCGTGCCCGCCAGCACCACCGTGCCGCCTTGCGCGACGATCGTGCCCTTGTTCTCCACGGCCGCCGCCGACAGCACCGCGAAGCCGCCTTGCGCCACGTTGACGAAGCCTTCGTTGATCACGCGCGCGTTGACGTCGCCCGCGATCGAGAAGTTGAGATTGCCGGCGAGGAAATCGGCCTGGTTCATCCGCGACGTGGTCGCGACCAGGCCGTTCACGTCGACCATCGCCGATGGCCCGAAATAGATCCCCGCCGGGTTCATGATCACGACCCGGCCATTGGCCTGGATCGAGCCGAAGATCATCGACGGGTCGGGGCCGATGACGCGGTTCAGCGCCAGCGAACTGCTATCCGGCTGGATGAAGCGGACGATATTGCCCGCCCCGATCGAGAAGCTCTGCCAGTCGATCGACAGCGTCGACGAGTTCTGATTGATGGTGAGCTGATTGGCGCTCGTCTGCGAGATCGTGCCCGAGCCGCCGACCACATTGCCGCCGGTCGGCAGCGCCTGCGACTTGGCTTGATCGGCAGGCAGCACCGCGAAGGGCAGACCCAGTGCGGCCGCCCCCAAACCCCAGCGACGGAAACGCCCCCAGCGCGCGCGGCGGCGATAAGCCGCGCGGCGTTCGGGACCGTTGATCTCGCGCGGGGAGCGCATCTACCAAAACACCAGATTCTGTACGGGATATCCGCAATGAATGCGGATCCTCAAGAACAGAAAGTTTAATAGTAGAGGGGTCGGTTTGACTAGCGCTCAGTTGCCGTCTGATACAAAAGACACGTTAAAAGCGTGCCGATACGTCCATCAGAAGGCGCCACGGATGTTCGCCTTCGGCTTGGCCCGGTGGCCGGGTCAGCGGCTTGGCCAGCTCCAACCCGCCGGAGATCCAGCTATCCGGCTGAACGCGCACGCCGAACCCCGCGGACGACAAAAATTGCGTCTGCGAGGCGCCGCCCGTCCGGCGGTTCCAGGCCCAGCCCGCGTCATAAAAGACGTAAGGCTGCCAGCCATCGCCCGCCAGGTCGCCGTAACGCAGATCGACGCCCTGGCCGAAGGCATTGCGCCCGGTGATTTCCGACGGGTCGTAGCCGCGCCCGAAGCGCGACCCGCCCAGCGCGAATTCCTCGCCCGCGAACAGCACCGACGAAGTCGCCTGACCGCTGCCGACCCATTGCACGCTGAATTTTTCCGGCAGGATCTGGATGCGGCGCAGCTCCGCCGTCCATTTGTGGAAATTCGGATTGGCCGCCGTGCGCGACAACAAATTGTTGCCTTCCTCGGTCGAGCCGATACCCAACCCCCGCGTGTATCCCAGCGACATGACCGTGGCGCCCTGAAGGAAGCCCACATGGGTGTAAGTCGCGCGCATGTCGCCGGCGGTATATTGCTCGTTGGTTTGCAGCGTGGCGCCGACCAGCGTGCGCGTCGTCGCGAAGAAGATCGACGAATCGAGCGTCAGATTTTCGCGCCGCGAACGGATCACCGGATACGAAAGGCGCGGGCCCACGCGCCACGCCACCGTGTTGACGCGCAAGGATTTCAGCGTATGGCCGGGCCAGCCCCAGGAATAGGTCGTGTCCCAGCCCAAGGTCAGCCCGTCGCCGCCGATGGGCTGGCTGTAGCGCAACGCCGCTTGGCGCATCTCGCGCGTGTCGTTGGGCACCGTGGTCAGCGTCACGCCGACTTGCTCGGTAAGGCCCAAAAGACCGCTGAAAGTCGCGTCGCCCGACAGCGACCACGGGCCTTGGAATTTCGAGCCGCGATTGCCGAGCGTGACGCCGGCGGAGACCGGCTTCTCGGCGATTTTAACGTTGAGGTCGGAAGCGCCCGGCGTGTCGCCCGGCGCCAGCGTGCCCGCCGCGACGACGCCCGACAAATCGCCCGCGAGCAGCAATCCGCGCTCGATCCATTTGACGTTGACCGGCCGCCCGTCGAAGGCGCGGCGCATATAGGCGGTGATGCGCTCGCGCACCGGCTCGCTGCCGCCATCGAACACGATGCGGCCGAGGAAGCCTTCGACGATCTGGATGCGGAACGTGCCGTCGCCCACGCGTTGCGGCGGCACGAAAGCGCGCGTGAGGACGTAACCGTCGGCGCGATAGCGCGCTTCGATTTTCTCCGCCGCCTCGACGATCGAAGACAACCCTACGGTGTCGCCGATCAGCGCGCCGTAATCCTGCGCCAGCACCTCGGGCGGGTAGACCGTGCCGCCCTCGACGGCGATGCGCGTGACGGGGAAACGCAGCTCGTCCACCGCGCGGCGTTCGGGCGCGCGCGGCTGGGCGGGAATGGTGAGCTCGAGATCGGCCTGCGGGACGGGAATTTCGCGCGGGCCCAATCGCGGCTCGGCCGAGGGCGGGATCACGACCCCGGAATTTTGGGCGTACGCCGCCGTCCCCGCCACGAAAGTGGCAAGGCACGCGCCTATGATCGCCTGCCGAACCGCGTGCGACATCTTCCTCGTGCGTTTATACTGATTCGGAATGGAGGAGAATCTCCTTGTTACACAAGGAGGAATCAACCATCCTCCAAACGGCGAGGCTAATTGGGTCAATCATCGATGCGGCAATTTTTCCGGCTGTTGTCCCTGGCAACGGCAATTTTTCCAGTTTTCGCATATCCGGCGTTGGGCCAGCAACAGCCGGCCCCAGCTGCGCGCCCGGCTGCACCGGCCGCTGCGGAAGAGTTCAAGCTGACCGGGTTTCGAAGCGCCAATTTCGGCATGACCGCCGATCAAGTGCGCCAAGCGATCCGCCGCGACTTCCCCGCCGCCGTCGACAAAATTGAAACGACCGAGAACGCGGTCGAGCGGACCACGGTTTTATCGATCCAAGTCAATGATTTGCTGCCGAATACGGGACAAGGCGTCGTCGCCTATGTGTTCGGCTATCGCACCAAGCAACTGGTCCAAGTCACGGTGACCTGGGGTGGTGCCATAAACCCGAGCTTCAAGCCCGAACAAGCGCTTGGCGCCGCGCGCCAGTTGCAGGGCTATTTCGCCGGCCAAGGCTATAAGCCCGATACGGTCGTCGCCAACGCCCAGCAGCGCGACGGGTCGATCATCGTTTTCGCGGGCGACGATGCCCAGCGCCGCCGCACATTGCTGGTTCTGGCGAATGTGACCGGCCAGGACGGCAAGCCGCCGGAAGGCGCGCCGGTCCTGCAATTGTCGTATATTCGCGATCCTCAGAACCCCGACGTCTTCCAAATCCGCCGGGGAGACTTTTAAACAGAACGCCCCATGCATAAGCGTACGTTCAAGAAAGGCCAGCCGATCTTCAAGGAAGGCGATCGCGGCCTTGAAGCGTTCTTGATCGAAACGGGCAAGGTCCTGATTTTGAAAAAAGGCGCCGCGGCGCCGGTGATCGTCGCCGCTTTGCCGCAAGGCTCGTTGTTCGGCGAGATGGCGATCCTGGACGGCAGCCCGCGCATGGCGACGGCCGTGGCCGGCGAAGACACGGTCTGCGTCGTCATCAACTCGATGCAGTTGCAGCAAAAAATGATGACGCTACCGCCGGATATTCTGCGGATCCTCACGGCGTTGATGGAATATGTGCGCGCGGTCGTGCCCTTCGATCAACGCACGAAAGTCGGTCAGGGCCCGGAGCCCACGCAGCGTGACCAGCAAGCGCGCATGATGTTGCCCAGCCCCCAAGTCGTCGAAGGCTTCGGCATCACCGACCCGATGATGAAGGCGCTGGTGCGCATGCTGTGCGACTATACGCGCCGGCGCTTGCCGCCCGAATTGCTCAAAGCCTGAAAGGGTTCCGAACTTGCGCGTTTCCTTGGCCGTTCTGTCGCTGATGCTGCTGGCGGGCTGTCAGGCCGCCAACACCAATGCGGGCGGCAGCAACGCGCCCAGCGTCGGGCTTTCCAGCGCCAATGAAACCTGCCGCGCGCAAACCCGCAGCGCGGGGGCCCGCACCGACACGCCGGTGTGGGACGTGCTGTGCGGTGCCTCCGAGCGCCCGGTGGGTGCCGTGCATTCCGCGATCGATCTGCGCCGCGCCGAGCCTGCGCGTGCCTTCGCCGATTCGAACGCCTATCGCTCGCTGACCGCGCGCGCCAATTGCCCCGCCCCCGAAACGCTGCGCCTACCCGATGCGGGCGACATGCTGATCGCGACCTGCGCGCTGAACGACGGCGGCTGGCCGTGGATCGCCGCCGCGTTGTCCGCCGACGGCAAGCTCGCGGTCGGCGAAGGCACGCCCGGCTCCGCACCCGCTTTCGCCGAAGGCATCGCGAACGAGCTGGGCAAGCAAGCCTTCACCGCGAACGACCGGCGCGCGTTGCTGACCGAGTTGCAGCGCCGCTTGGGTGCCGAGGCACTCGCCGCCGGGGCCGCCGCCGGGCGCTATCAGGATTTCGTCGAACTCGCGCGCGTGCAGAACAGCGTGGGCAACCATGCGGGCGCCGAGAAGGCGTATCGCCAAGCGCTCGATTTGCAGATCCGCGCGATGGGCGCCGAGCACGCGGGCATCGGCACGACGACGACGCTGCTGGCGGTCGAGATTTCCAATCAAGGCCGCGTCGAGGAAGCCGACGAATATTTCCGCCGCGCGGAAGCGCTGGTGCTGAAAGCGACCGATCCGGGCGAATATCCGCGCTACCTCACCTATCTCGGCCTACACGCCGCCAATCGGCGCGACTGGGGCCGCGCGCTCACCATCGCGCGCGATGCGATCGCGCGCAGGCGCGCGTTGATCGAACAAGCGGGCGGCGGCATTCCCGCCTCGCTCGACACGGCGGGCGATGCGGCATCGATCTTCGGATCGACCGTGTTTCTGCAAGCCGAACTCGCGCACGCGCTGATGTTCGCGTCCGCGATGGCGCAGCGCGGCGGCGATTTGGCGTCGGCCGAAACCTACGCGGTCGAAGCGCGCAGGATCGTCGAGCAGACGCCGGGCTTGCCCGCCTGGTGGCGTCCGCAAGCCTGGGGCCAGCTTGGCACCGTGCTCGCTTTGCGCGGCGATTTCCGCAACGCCGAGCGTTTGCTCGCCAACGCCGCCGCCGAACGCACGCGCATTTTCGGCGCGACATGGCCGACCGCCCAAGCGCTGATGGATCTGGGTCGCGCGCAAGCCGACGAAGGCCGCTACGCCGAAGCGATCGGCAATTACCGCCAAGCCTTCGCCATCGCCGGCAACGAAACGCCGGCCCGCGCTTTGACCTTCGAACAGGTCCAGCCGTTCCTAGCCGCGGCCGAAGCGCGCGCGCGCGAAACCGCATCGGAACGCGCGACGCTTTATGCCGAGATGTTCGCCGCCGTGCAGATGCTGCGCGACGGGACGCGCGGCCAAGCGGTCACGCGCATGACCGAACGCATCGCCGAAGGCGGCGGGCGGGCGGGCGAGCTGGCGCGCCTGATCGGCGACGCCGCGCAACGCCGCGACCGCTTGCAGATCGAATTGGCGATCGAACCGGGGCGCCAGCGCGACATGCGGCGCGAGAGCAAAGCGCGCGAGGAGTTGACGCAAGTTCGCGCGACGATCGCCTCGCTCGAATCCGATATGGAGCGCGAAGCGCCCGGCTATGCGCGCCTTGCCAGCGCCAAGCCGGTGGAACCGGACCGCCTTTCCCAAGCGTTGCGCCCGGGCGAGACGCTGATCAGCTACGTCGCCGGCCCCGAAGGCGCGTACGCGTTTCTGGTCACGTCATCGGTTTTACGCGCGGCGCGCCTCGACACCGACGACGCCAAGCTCGCCGAAGACGTCGCGAGCTTGCGTGAAGCCTTCAAGGTCACCGATCGCAGCGTGAAGCCGTTCGACTTGGCGCTGTCGCATCGCCTTTATCGCACGCTGTTGGCGCCGTTCGAGGCGGAGCTGGCGCGCACCGATCAGCTTTTCGTCGTCGGCACGGGCCCGCTCGCCAGCCTGCCGTTCTCGGTGCTGACGACCGCGCCGGCCGCGCCCAACGATTACGCGCGCGCCCCGTGGCTCGCGCGGCGCATGGCGATTTCCTCGCCGCCGACCGTGCGCGCCTTCCTGGATATGCGCGCCCTCGCCGCCAAGCCGTCGGCACCGCAGCCGCTGCTCGCCGTCGCCAATCCGGTTTTCGCCGGGGCGGGCGATGGGCTCGGCAAGCTCGCCGATGTTTGCCGCAGCCAAGGTTCCGTGCCCAACGCGATGATCCGCGGTCTCGCGCCGTTGCCGGAAACCGCCGACGAGGTGCGCCGCGTGGCGGCGAGCCTGCGCGCGGGGCCCGATGCGTTGCTGCTGGGGGCGGACGCCAATGCCGGCAATCTGCGCGCGCGCAATCTCGCGGATTACCGCGTGCTGTATTTCGCCACGCACGGCCTGCTGCCGGGCGAATTGCGCTGCCAGGGCCAGCCCGGTTTGGCGCTGACGCCGCCCGCCGCCGAAGCGACCGACCCCGCCGATGACGGGTTGCTGGAAGCCGCCGAAATCGCCGCGATGCGCCTGGACGCCGATCTGGTCGTGCTGTCGGCCTGCAACACGGCCGCGTCGGGCGACCGCTTGGGCGGGGAATCGCTCTCCGGTCTCGCCGAAGCCTTCTTCGCGGCGGGCGCACGCGGCTTGCTGGTCACGCATTGGCAGGTGCCCAGCGTCCAGACCGTGACGCTGACGACCGGCATGTTCGACCGGCTGGGCGGCGATTTGAAACGCGGCATCGCCCCGGCCCTGCAGGCCGCCCAGATGCGTCTGGCCGACGATCCCGCCACCGCGCACCCCTATTTCTGGGGGGCTTTCGTCCTGCAAGGCGACGGCGCTTCGCGGGATGCCAAAACCGCCCAACTGCGCTAAACTGCCACCATGCGTTTCAAACTCGCCCTGGCATTCACCGCCGCCCTGCTCTTGGCTGCCCCGCTTGCGGGCGCCAATGAATTGGTCGTGCTGGACGCCAAGGGCGTGAATCTCGCCCCCGGCGCCAAGCTCGACGGCACGGCCAAATTGACCCTCGCGGCCGGTGCGCGCCTCACGCTCGTCGCCGCCGATGGGCGTACGATCAAGCTCAAGGGCCCCTACGACGACAGCCCCGCCCCCGGTCAGGCCGAGCAGGCGAATATGGGCGACGCGCTCAAGAATTTGATGAACCAGCGCGGCTCCGGCACGGCCCAGCTCGGTGTGGTGCGCGCGGGCAGCGAAGGCGCCGACCTGCCCGAGCCTTGGGTTCTCGACGTCGCGCGCTCGGGCCCGCGCTGTTTGCCCGCCGACGCCGCCGCCGTTTTGTGGGGCCCGCGTTTCGGCGAAGCGACGGAACTTAAGATCGAGCCCGCCGATCGTTCGTGGCGCGCCAAGGGCAGCTGGCCAATCGATCAGGATCGTCTGGCGCTGCCGCCCAGCATTCCCATTTCCGACGGCACGACCTATCAGGTCGATGTCGGCGGCAACCCGGCCGCCATCGTCGTGTTCCGCATTCCCGCCGCCCTCGCCGATCCGGTCGCGCAAGCCGCCTGGATGCTCGAAAAGGGCTGCGAGGATCAGGTGCGCGCCCTCGCGCGCGTGGCGTCCCGCTAACCACCCCCCAAACCGGAAATAAAGGCGACATGGCGCTGGGTGAAAACGCGAAGCGTATCGTCGCCTCGCTGCTGATCGCGGCGTTCGCGACGATCTCGACCTACGCGGTCTTCCAGCTTTTCCCGTTCCTGGCGACCGCCGAACGCTGGACGATCGATTTCCGCATCGCGAATCTGTCGCCGCCCGAGCCGCAGCACCCGGATATCGTGCTGGCCGCGATCACGGAAGAATCGCTGGCGCAATTCCCCTATCGCTCGCCCGTCGATCGCGAATTCCTGGCCAAGACGCTGCGCATTTTGGAAGCCAAGGGCGCCAAAGCGCTGCTCATCGACGTGCTCTTCGATCAGGAGACGGAGCCCGAGAAGGACGACATGCTGCGCGAGACGCTCGCGTCGCTGAAAATTCCCTTCGCGATCAGCTATTCGGACTCGCCGCTCTACGTGACCGAAGAGCAGCTCGAATATCTCAACGATTTCGTGAAGCCGGAATGGCGGGGCCTCGCCGATATCGAGCCCGATATCCGCGACGGCATCATCCGTTTCATTCCGCCCGCGCGCGATTTGAAGGAAGGCATCAACGTGCCCAACGTCGCGGCGCGCGTCGCCGAGCGTTTGGGCGTGACGATCCCGCGCGACCAGCGCCGCATCGCCTGGCGCGGCGAGCCGGATATGGAAACGCCGCCGTTCCGCTCCTTCCCCAGTCACGCCGCCGCGTTGCTGCCCGACGCGTGGTTCAAGGACAAGATCGTGCTGGTGGGGGCCGATCTGTCGCTGACCGACCGCTATCGCACGCCGTTTTCGATCGGCCGCGATCGCGGCGACAACCGCATGGCCGGGGTCATCATCCAAGCGCATATCCTGGCGCAAATGCTGGAAGGCCGCGTGTCGGCCGAAGACCGGCTGTTCTGGCCGCTGGTGACGACGCTGGCGATCATGGCCTTGATCGGGGCGAGCCTCGGCAATACCGGCGTGCCGATCTGGGCACGTCTCGTCGGCGGGGTCTTCGCCGTCGTGGCGCTTTGGGCCGTGGGCTGGTCGCTGTTCATCGGCAATTATCCCTTCGCCGATTGGGTCGAAGCGTGGCTCGGCGGCAAGTCGATCATCATTCCGCTGACCGAGCCGATCGTCGCTTTGGGCCTCGCCATGTGGCTCAACGACGCGTGGTCGGGGCGCGCCGAACGCCAGCAGAAGAAATTCGTCGAAGGCGTGTTCAGCA
>VFQU01000596.1_pt1 | contig 30138 bp, 24 predicted proteins | sample 3512311 | NCBI WGS metagenome assembly VFQU01 (sample SAMN10412377, study PRJNA504923) | tailings metagenome | isolation source: Relicate 3 Philex TSF3 active mining site | place: Philippines: Tuba, Benguet | collected 2017-08-29
GCGGCGTGCCGGCGTACAGCTACCTCGACCTGTCGGGTTCGCTGGCTCTGGCCGACAACATCGATCTGACCTTCGGCGTGAACAACGTGATCGACAAGGAGCCGCCGCTGGTGGGCGTCAACAACGCCCTGAACGCGAATGCTCCGGGTGGTTACGACCAGCTGGGCCGCTACATCTTCAGCAGCATCAACCTGAAGTTCTAAGCGGTTCACCCCTCGGGGTGATTGAAGCGGCGGGCCTCGGCCCGCCGCTTTTTTTTGCCCGACGTTCACGCCGGGCTGGCAGCACGCCCACCTTGGAGCTCAATCCGTCCCGATCACTCCGCTGCGATCAAGCCATGCGCGGCCAGGCGCTCGCGCAGCGGTGAAAGGCCCTCGGCGTACCTGCGCCAACGCCCCACCGAGCGCGCATGCACCGGTTCGCGGACCTGTGCAGCGCTGGCTGTGGTGGAGGGGCGGGTGTTGGCGTCCGGCGCCAGCACCTCCGGCCGCCAGTCGAGGCCGCAGAATTCGAGGACTCGTCTCGCCTCGTGCTCGGTGTCGCTCACGAGAGATTCGTAGGACACATCCAGGATCCGTCCGGGCAACACGCGCTGCCAGTGCGCCATCAGGCGGTGGTAGCAGGCGAGGTAGTCAGCCAGCTGGGTCTGCTCGTAGGAGAAGAAGTAGGCCTGGTTGAACAGCGTCTTGAACACCGCATAGCCCGCATCCATGGGATCACGCCTGAGGTGGAGGATCCGCGCCTTGGGCAAGGCGCGCGCGATCAAGCCACAATAGATGAAGTTGACCGGCATCTTGTCGATGAAGACGGCTGCGCCATGCGCAGCTTCGCGCGCGCCCCGCTCGTACTCCTTGCCCAAGGCATCGAGATCGAGCCGCTCAAGGGTTTCGCGCAGGCCGCGCGGCGCGGCGCCTGCCTGCAGCGCGCGCGCGCTGTCCGCCAGCAGGTTCTTGAAGTCCATCAGCTCTCCGGAGGAGCGCACGCCCGGCAGGCGGTCGAGCATCCGCTCGACGAGGGTGGTGCCGCTGCGCGGCATGCCGACGATGAAGATCGCGCCCTCGCCGGCCGTGCCTTCCCTCAGCGCTGCCAGCCCCTCCTCCGAGCAGGCCTCACGGATGGCGTCGATATTGGCGATCTCGGGTCGCACGTCGTAGCCGAGTCGCGCGTGCTTGACCGCAGCCCCCTCGAGCAGAGCGTCGATGGACCCTTGGTCGTCACCGAGATCCTCGAGCTCTTTGGCGAGCGCGTACAGCACGGCGGAACGCGCGTCGGGATCGGCGCCGACCGTGTCGAGGCGCGCGCGCAGATCGGCAACATGATTGCGCTCGGACCTCTGGCGTCGCAGGGTCGAGCGAAGGTAAACGGCTTCACCCAGGGCCGGGGCGCGCGACAGCGCGTCCTCAAGGGCACGTTCGGCGCCGTCGAAGTCGCCGGCAAAGAAGCGCGTGGTCGCAAGATTCAAATGCAGGCCTGCCTCGTCGCCACCACAGGCGATCGCCCGTTCGAACAGCGGCTGCGCACTTTCGGGATCGTCGCAGCCCATGTAAGCGCGGCCCACTTCCCAGAGCGCGACAGGGTCTCCCCCGGCGAGGGATGCGGCTTCGGAGGCTGCCTCCCGGAATGCCGTGCGACGGCGCATCGCCAGCAGGATGCGGGCGCGCTTCAATGCGAGCGGCCATTGCCCGGGCGCTGCACGCAGCGCCTCCTCCGCATGCTCGAGCGCCGAGGGAAGATTTCCGGTCGAGATGTCCAACTCGCAGGCGAGATAGCGCACTTCAGGGTCCTGCGGCGCCTCGTCCAGAAGCGCCCTGCAGACCTGAGACGCCTGCGTCAGGTCCCCGGCACGCAACAGTTGGAAGGCCCGCGCAAGGCGTACACGCCGCTCGGCGGCCATCACATCAACCGACATGGGACATCTCCTGGTTGTGGAACTCGCGGGTGGCTGCGCTGATCTCGCGGACCATCTCGCGCTCCGCCGGCGACAGCAGCGGATTCCAGACATCGAAGATCAGGACGACCCGCAGTTCGTCGCTGTCGTTGCGGGCCTCGTGCTCGATGCTGTCGTCGAAGATCAGCACCTCGCCAACCCGCCAGCGGCGCTTTTCGAAGCCGACGCGGTAGAGGCAGTTGTCCGGCACCACGAGGGGCAGATGCACGACGAGACGCGCATTGGTCTCACCGTGATGTGGCGGAATGTGGGTGTGGGGAGCGAGCGCGGAGAACATCGCGTTGGGGCACAGGCCGCCGATGTCGGCCATCTCGACCTCGGCCAGCGCGGCGGTCGTCCGCGGGCACATGCGCTGGTGCTCGTCGACGGCGACCCCGTTGCGCCACAGGAAATAGCTGCTCCAGCGCGACGAGTGGTTGAGCTCCTGCCATTGGTTCACCGGGGTGCCGGGGGCGTAGGCGACATAGGGGCGGAAGTCCTCCCGAGCCTGTGCATGGGCGGCCTGCATTTCCTCGATGATCTCCGAAGTGCGCGCCTCCAGTGCGTCCACCCAGGGGAACTGGGAGCGTTCGAAGAAGGCGATCGGCGGCAGGCGCGGCACCAGCAGGCGATTCGGCACCGAGTAATAGGGCTGTGATTGCCCGCTCAGAATCGCTCCCGCTTCCCGCCAACGCTCGGCCTCCTGCGGGGTGAGACCCTCGCGGCGCGCGCCCAGACGATGTTCCAGGAAGTCGGCCATGGCGCGGCTGGTGTCGTCGACCACGCGTCGCGCATGACCGAGACCCGCGCGCAGTGCTGCCGGCCACTGCGGCTCGGGCGGTGCCGCCCTCAGCACGTTGCGGTAAAGCGCCGCGGCGGCACGCGCGCCCTGCTGGCGTTCGACCAGATTGGCTTTGGCCAGCAGCGCAGGCAGGCAGTAGGGATCCAGCGCGAGGGCACTCTCAAGCGCGCGGGCCTCTCCCGCCGGATCGCCGCGCTCGCGCATCAGCATGGCGACGCTGAGCAGCACGATGGGATCCCGCGGCGCGGCGAGATGGGCGCGCTGCAGAAACTCGGTTGCTGCATCGAGGTCCCCGCGCCGAAAGGCATGCATGCCGAGACTGTGCAGCGCCTGAGCATGCGTGGGCTCGAGCGCTTGGACCTCGCGCCAGAGCCGCTCCGCCTCTTGCCAATGGCCGGACTGGGCGGCACGCATCGCCCCCTGCGTCAGGGCTTCGATCTGTGGATTCATGCCGCCGTGTCTCCCTGCTTCCGCACTCAAGCCGGCAAGCATAGCGGCAGCGTGCTGGGGGAGCCCGGGCGCTCGTCGCCGGTACGCCCGATATACTCGCGCCCCCGATCGCTCCGTGCGGCGAAGCACGAGCCTCTGAATGCACAGGATGACGCGCGTGAGCCTCGAACAGTGGGAGACCTTCTACCGGGGCGGACTGCTCGCCACGGGCCCGACCGGCGCCGACGGCCTGTACGACCTCGAAGTGGCGGAGGCATGGGACGCGTTCTTCCGCGCGCTTCCGCAACAGGCACATCTGCTCGACATCGGTACCGGCAACGGGGTTCTGCCGCTGATGGCTGTCCGCCACGCCGAGGCGCGCGGGGCCGATTGGCGGATCGAAGCGACCGATCTCGCCCGCATCGATCCCCTGCGTGATGTCGCCGATGGCGCACGGCGATTCGCGGGGGTGCGCTTCCACCCGCAGGTGGCCAATGAGCGCCTGCCTTTCGAGACGGGCGTCTTCGACGGCGCCAGCGCCCACTACGCACTCGAGTATGGGAACACCGCGGCGACCTTTGCCGAAGTCGCGCGGGTGTTGCGCCCCGGCGCAAGCGTTCAATGCGTTCTGCACCACACCGACTCCGTGCTGGTGCAGTCGGCGCGGCGCTCCATGGCCGAGTGCGACCTCGTGTTCAAGCAGAGCCGCCTGTATCGCCGACTGCACAGGCTGGTGACCCTCGAAGCGGCGCGTCCGGAGGTACTGCAGCACGCGCAGCAGGAGCTGACCTCGGCCATTCGCCTGCTTCGACAGGCACTCGCGGAGGCCCAGGCCAGGCAGGCGGGTGCAGGCCGCATTCTCTCGGTGGCGCTGGACGCCGCGCGCGCGCTGCTCGCCTCGCGTCAACAGCAGCGCGGTGCGCTGGTCGGCCTCGAGGTCGACCGCGCCGAAGCCGAGCTGCGCACCGCCTGGCGGCGTCTCAACGACCTCGTCGAACACGCCGTCGACACGCCCGGCATCCAGCGCATGCAGTCGGAAGCCGAGCAGGCGGGGCTGCAGCCGCTGACCTGCGATCTGCTGTTCCACAATCGACAGCATCTGGTGGGCTGGCTGCTGCGCCTGCGCAGGGCATGAGCGCGATCGCGCCTCCTGTACTCGCGCTGCTGCAGCAGGCAGCCAGCCTGCAGAGGCAGGGCCGGCATGCGCAGGCGCTGCCGCTGCTGCGCCATGCCGCCGAACGAGCACCGTCTTCGTCCGACGTCTGGGAGGCCCTGGGAGTCTGCTTGAAAGACTGCGGACGCTACGAGGAAGCCATCGAGGCGTTCACGCGGGCCCTGCAGCATCCGCATCCGCGGCCGCACGAACTGCAGCTACATCGGGCGGTGATCTTCACCGACGCCCTCCGGCGCGACGAGGACGCCCTGTCCGCCCTGAAGGCGGCCTTGAGCCTGCGCCCCGACTACCTGCCCGCTCTTCTCAATCTGGGCAACCTCCACGAACAGCGCGGGGAGCGCGAAGCTGCTCTGGCCTGCTATGCGCATGCGCAGACGGATCCCGCCTTCGCCCGCGGCCCCTATGCAGCGCTGCGTGGAGTGGCGATGGCGCGCAGCGCCGTCATCCGCCCACCGGCGACGCTCGACGATCAAGCGCTGCAGCGACTGGGTTCCGCGGCGGCCAGCGAACGTGATCCGATGGTCCGCGTCCACCTGCAGTTCGCGCTGGGCCACGCCCTGGACCGGCTCGGCGCGACCGACTCCGCGTTCGCCGCCTTTGCCGCCGGCAACAAGGGGCTGCAGCTGCTGCACGGCCGCCGCTACGACCGCGTCCACGAGCAGCGCCTGAACGAAGCGATCCGCCGCGCCTTTCCGGCAGCCCAACGTCCCGCCTCGGCACGCGTGCCGGCCGCCGTGCGTCCCCTGTTCATCTGCGGCATGTTCCGCTCGGGCTCCACCCTGCTGGAGCAGGTCCTTGCCGCGCACCCCGAAGTCGAAGCCGGTGGCGAGATCGACTGGCTGCTGCGTGTGGCTGCGGAGCGGATGGCGCCGTTTCCCGCCTCGGTCGCCCAGCTCGACGACGCGCGCGCGGCCGCGCTTGGCATCGAATATCTCGAGACCTTGAAGCGGCTGTTTCCGGGGGCGCCCAGCCAGGGCTACATCACCGATAAACGCCCTGACAATTTCCAGATCATCGGCCTGATCAAGCGGCTGGTGCCGTCCGCCAAGATCATCCACACCATCCGCCATCCTGTGGACAACGGCCTGTCCGTATTCATGCAGCACATGAATGCAGAAGTGACGCCCTATGCGACAGATCTGGGTGACATCGCGCACTACTACGGGGAGTACCGCGCCCTGATGTCGCACTGGAAGCGGCTGTATCCGGATGACATCCACGACTTCGACTACGACGCATTCGTGCGCGATCCGGAGGCGCAGCTGCGCCCTCTGCTGAGTTTCCTCGGCCTCGACTGGGACGCGCGTTGCCTCGCCTTCCACACGGTCAAGAACACGGTCAAGACCGCCAGCTACTGGCAGGTCAGGCAGCCGCTTTACGGGGGCGCCTCCGGCCGCTGGCGGCGCTATCTGCCCCACCTCGCGCCCCTGATCGAAGGTCTGCAGGCCGCTGGCATCGACGCCGACGCCGCTTGAGAACCGGCAGCGCGCGCTGCCGGGGCGACTCAGGCCCTCGGCAGCATGTCGAACGCGACGGTGATGCGCGGCTCAGCGTCTTCGAAGGGCACCGTCCCGTGCCAGAGATAGGAGGGGAACAGGGCGAGATGACCCGGACGCGGGTGCAGCACGCGCCGGGGCGCGAGCCCGAGTTCGAGCTCGCTCGGCGGCTGTCCCAGCTGCAGCGCGCCAGCGGGCGCACCGGCACCGGCGTCGCCTGCCTCGACCGAGCGCGGCAGGGCAACGTAGAAGGCCGAGCTCATCCAGCCTTCGCTGTGGAAATGATTGGCGTGACTGCCGGACTGCCAGAGCTTGACCGACCACGACCCCGTGAATCGCACGCTGCGCAGGCGGCGGGCAAGGAAGGGGTGGGTGGGATCGCGCGGCAGCCCCGCCAGCCAGCGCTCGATCGTCGACACCAGCGCCCCCTGCAGGGCGCCGATGCGCGGATCCGGCCGACCGAACAGCCGCCCCGGCGTCTGCGATCCACCACGCAGACTCTGCGCCACGGGCTGGGCACGCGCACGATGCAGGGGTTCAAGCGCATCGCGAAGATCCACGAGGAACGCATCCATGCTGCGCCAGCCCTGCGGGACATCGACGGCCATCAGCTCGGCGAGCCGCTCGTACCCGCACAGCCAGCCTTCGCGCGGGTCGCCCAGCAGGCGCCAGGCGGTGGCCAGATAGGCCCAGGTCTCCTGGTTGTGCGGATCCAGCGACAGCGCGCGCTCGGCACGTTGGGCCGCTGCTCGCCACTGGCCCGATTTCAGAAGATGGCGCACGTAGGCATTGTTGAAGCCGACGTCCCGCGCCCCCAGCGAACGATCCGCCTCGGCATACAGCGGCGCGGCGCGCTCCGCCTGACCGGCGATTTCGAGAGCGTTGGCCTGCAGCGCGACCAGCCTCGGATCCTCGGCGCGCTCGCGCAGCGCCTTGAGGCGATCGAAGGCCTCCTCGCCCTGCTTGGACTCCAGAAGAAACCCGACGAGCGCCAGCTGCAGATCAAGATTGTCGGGCTGCGCGGCGGCGGCCTGCCGGAACGCGTCTTCGGGCGCGACATGCTCGCCGTCGGGCACGCCGTACTCCCAGTTGAGATGGCTCAGCGTGGTGTAGGCCGGCGCGAATGCGGGATGGCGCGAGATCAGCAGCTGCGCGGCGCTGCGGGCTTCATCGATCCGCAGACAGTCGATCAGCGCACCGACCTCTGCATCGGCCGTCTCCGGCGAGACATCTCCCGCCGCTCCCGCCCTGCGGTAGGCCTCGACGGCCTCATGGGGCCGTCCTGCCAAGCGCAGTACGCCCGCGAGACTCGACCACAGGGCAGCGCCCTCGGGCTGCAGTTCGAGCGCGCGGCGCAGGGCGTGTTCGGCCTCGTCGAGCGCGCCCTCGTCTCGCAAGGCGCTGCCCAGCCCGTGCCAGCCGCGCGCTTCGCCGGGATCGAGTTCGAGCACGCGCCTCAGGCTGGCCACGGACTCGCGCCTCAAGGCGGCGTTCGCCAGCGCCTGCGGCGCGGGCGCACCTTGCTCCGCGCTGGAGAGCTCGAGCTGCAGCAGGCCGAGTGACAACCACGCCTGCGGATCCTGCGGACGGATGCCGACGATCTGCCGCCAAAGCTCCAGGGCTGAACGCCCCTGACCCTGGCGGTGAAGGAACCTGGCCCGATTGGCAAGAATGACGGGGTGCCCGGGCACGAGCGCGAGCGCCGCGCGGAATTCGGCATCCGCTTCCGCCGCGGAGCCGGCCTGTGCCGCACACAGGGCCAAGGCATGTCGGGCATCCGGCGCGTCGTCGGCCATGGCAGCCAGACGCCTGGCATCCGGCAGCGCCTGCGCGCCTTCGCCGATGGCGACCCGCTTGAACACAGACGCCGCGAGTGCGGCCTCCGACGCCCTGAGTGCCCGCATCCCGCGCCTCCGGATCAGCCGCCGCGGCCGCCCATCACGCAAGGGGTGCCCTCGCCGGGCACGCAGAAGCCGCGCTGCGCATCATTGACCATGGACCGCGAAGCGCGCGCACGCGCGCGACGTTCCGCCAGAGTCAGGCATTCCAGCGCGCCCAGGCGCGTTCCGGTGTTGGCGACGCGCTTGCAGATCTTCCGGTTCTCGTCCTCGGGCTTGAGGATTTCGTCGAACTGCGAGCGCGCAAGCTCGAGAGACTGCGCCTGCTGCGGATTCAACTGGGCCAGCGTATCGACCCCGCCCAGCGTTTCCACGATGTGCGAGTAGGCGGACTCCAGCCGCTTCATCTCGCGCCCCCTGATACGCCCAAACTGGCCATCGCGGGCCATCGCCATCGACAGCTCGGTTTCCTCGATGATCGCTTGGGCCTCCGTCGGAGCGGCTGCTGGCGTGGAGGCTTCGGAGGACGGAGCTGCTGCGGGCGCAACGGGTTCGGAAGCCGAGGCAAGGGTCGGGAAGGCAAACAAAAGCGCAAGGTACAGGCTGCGGATCATCATGGCCGTCAGGCTCCTTCTGATGGAATCGTGAAGGCGGAGTGCATCAGCAGACGTGCGTGGGCGCAAGTGCTTCCCGTCGAAGCCTCGACAGAGGGCGTGCGACACCCCTTGCGGCCGCGGCGGCGGATTCGACAGTCTTGGCGGATGAATCCCCTGTTCGCGTCCCGCTTGAGCCACGCAAGACGCCTGGTCGACCAAGGTCAGCTGCGCGCCGCCCTGGAAGCCTATACACGGTTCGTGGAGGAATTCCCTGGCTTTGCCGAGGGCTGGTACGAGTACGCCTGGCTGCTCCGGCGCGACGGAGCGGCCGAGCAGGCGATGAGCGCCTACGCACGCGCACTGGCCGCAGGCATCCGCGGACCTGAGGAGATCCATCTGAACCGCGCGGTGATCCTCTCCGAGGATCTGGCCCGCCCCGAGGCCGCCCTGGCCGAACTGGAGCACGCCCTGCGTCTCAGGCCCCACTATCCCGCGGCGCTGCTCAACCTCGGCAAGCTGCACGAGGACCTGGGCAATCCCGACACTGCCGCCACCCTGTATGCGCAGCTCTCCGAATCGGATGGCAGCGGCGACCTGGGAATCGAGGCCCTCGCCCGACTGGTGCAGATCGATCCCGCGCGCGAGGCCACGCCCGCACGGCTGGCTCGGCTGGAATCCGAAGCGCAGCGCAGCGAAAGGCCGGGATCGTTGCGTTCCACGCTGTGGTTCGCCCTGGCGCGCTGCCATGAGGTCGGGGGCGCGATCGACGCCATGTTCGATGCACTGCATCGGGCCAATCGACTCGCCGCCGAGGGCGGGCCACCGTATTCACCGGCAACGCTGGAAAGACACGTCGACGCCATGCTCGCGTCGCCCTCGCCCGCGGCGCGTCCCGCCGCGGCTGCACCGGCACCATTGATCATCTGCGGCATGTTCCGCTCCGGCTCAACCCTGCTGGAGCAGGTCCTGAATGCCCACAGCAACGTGGCGGCCGGGGGCGAACTGCCGTTCTTCCCGCGCATGGCCGCGGGCGCCCTGGCCGCGTACGCCACGGGAGCGACGCTGCCGGCACGCGCAGCCGAGAACATTCGCGGAGACTATCAGGCGCTGCTTGCGAGGATCTCTGCGGCATCAGGCAAGGAGGCCGTACGGCTGGTCAGCGACAAGCGTCCGGACAACGTGCTCCTGCTCGGACTGATCCGTCAGGTGCTGCCGGGCGCGCGCATCCTCCTCACCCGCCGCAATCCCATGGACACCGGCCTTTCCGTCTACCAGCAGCACCTGAGTCAGTCGCAGGCGCCCTACAGCACGGACCTCGCCAGCATCGGCCACTTCCAGAGGCAGGTACACCGAATCACCGAACACTTCAGCGACAGCTGCCCAGGACAGGTGCGTGTGTTCGACTATGACGCGTTTGTCGGCAATCCCGAGGCCGAACTGCGCGCGCTGTTCGGGTGGCTGCAGCTCGACTTCGAACCGGGATGCCTGCGTTTCCACGATCAGCGCAATCGGGTCGCCACCGCGAGTCACGCACAGGTGAGGCGGCCGCTCTACCGGGACTCCTCAGGGCGGTGGCTGCGCTATGCCCGTCACCTGGAGCCCCTCTCTGCCGCGCTGGGCCCGCTGAACCCACGACATCTCGCGCCCGGGCATGGACACTCGCCGTGATGCAGCGCGATGCTCTCTGGAACACCCCGGCGCGCCACAGCGCGCCGATGCCTCAGCGAACGCGCCGGACGCGCAGGCCAACCCCGCCCGGCGTGCTCAGCAAGTAGGAGCCGAAAGGTGTGCGACGGATCGAGACAGCATCCCCTTCCTTGAGCGGGCCGCGCTGGCCCCCCTCCGTGACCCGCCAGCTCTGGCCGTTGTCGAACAGCAGCTCGCGCTGGCCGCCCCGCAGAGTCACCACCTCGCGCACCACGGCATCGATCCGCTCGATTTGCGGCGAACGCTCGGATTCTGGCTTGCGCAGCTCCAGTTCACGCTCATTCAATCCGAACTGCTGCTTCAGCTGGGCCTCGCTCGTCGGTGGCAGGGCGCTTGCCGCCGCCTCCAGCGGCGGAAACTCGCGGTCGTAACAGGCGAGACGTGCTCCCGGCTCGGGCAACGCGGCACACGGATGGGAGACCGCAGAGGCCCCTGCGGGAACGAAGAAAGTCAGCGCGAGCAGCAGACTGCCGCGATCTGGCGTGAGCATGTTGGCATCCTCGGATGGCTCCTTCTGCGGAGCATGATACGGGCACGCGCATCCGGCGGTATCCCAAAGAACTACGGCCCCTTGCGGGGCCGTAGTGGTGACGCGAACCTGCCAACCGGAACTTAGAAGTTCTGGGTGTAGCGCAGGTAGGTGAAGCGACCGATATCGAAGCCACCGTAGTACGGCACGTTGGCGCTCGGCTGGGTGTACAGCTGCGGACCTTCGTGCTCGAACGCGTTGTTGGCGCCGACCGAGATGGTCGCGTTCCAGGGCGCGTTCCAGCGGACCTGGAGGTCGTGGAAGGTGTTGGAACCGGCGATGTTGATCGGACGCGTCTGCGCCGGGTTGCCGGCGATGTAGCCCGGATCCGAGCACTGCTCCGGGAAGGACACCACGCTCAGGCAGGTTTCCTTGATCTTGGAGAAGTAACGCGCGTTCCAGCTCACACCGAAGTCGCCGTAGGTCCAATCGATGCCGGCATTGGTACGGACGCGGAAGTTGCTGCCGAAGCTGACCGCCTGCGACACCAGCACGTTCGGGTCGTTGGTCGACTTGAACTCGGACAGCGAGGTGTAGGTGGTCTGCAGGGTGAAGCCGAAGTCACCGAAGCCGGTGCTCAGGCGGTACAGGGCGCCAAAGTCCCACCCCTCGTCGTTCGAGAAGCCGGCGTTGCGGTTGCCGTAGTTCATCGAGTTGACGATGCCCAGCGCCGGATCACGCGTGAACAGGCTGCAGCGCGAGGTGATGCCGTCGACGTAGCAGTCGCTCAGGATCTGCCCTGGGGTGTCGGCAACGATGGTGTTGTCCAGCTCGATCCGCCACCAGTCCACGCTCAGGGTCAGGCCGTCGATGTAGCTCGGGCTGTAGACCAGACCGACCGTGGTCGACACCGACTCTTCCGGCTCGAGGTTCGGGTTGGCCGCGCCACTGAAGAAAGCCAGCGGGGTCTGGGCGTTGGCGGCCGTGGTCGGCACGAAGCCCTGCTGCAGCTGACGGAAGCTGGCGTAGTTGGAGATCGCCGCCGCACAGCGGGTGCGGGTCGCTTCGGAGTTGCGCGCCGCGCCGTACACCGGGTCGCAGGGATCGGTGTAGAAGGCGAAGGTCTGCGAACCGCCGGCAAACAGGTTGCTGATGGTCGGAGCGCGGAAGCCCTCGGCCCAGGTGCCGCGGACCAGCAGGTCGTCGATCGGACGCCACTGGAAGCTGGCCTTGCTGTTGGTGGTGCTGCCGAAGGTGTCGTAGTCGGAGTAGCGCGACGCCAGGTTGATCGAGAACTCCTTGGCGAAGGGCAGATCCGCCAGCACCGGCACCTGGAGCTCGAGGTAGGCCTCGTTCAGGTCGTAGCCACCGCGGGTGGGCAGGGCGCCAAGATTGGTCGAGAAGCCCGAGACCGACAGGGCGTCAGGCACGAACTCGCCCTTCTCCTTGCGGCGCTCGATGCCACCCGCGAACTGCAGATCGCCGGCGGGCAGGCTGAACAGCAGACCGGACAGGTTGGCGCTGACCACCTGGGTGGAGGTCTCGCCGATCGAGTGCTCGGTCTGGAACAGGTAGTTCTGCAGCGCGGTGTTGTTGGTCAGGCCACCCGGTGCAACCGTACCGGCCGGAATCCAGGGGTTCCACGGCACGCAGCCGGGGATGATGGCGGTCGGGGTGCCGCACTGCAGCTGACCGGCGGCGTTGCGGAAGGACGGGCCGACCGCGTTGCGCACGTTGATCAGGTTGAAGTTGCCGAAGTTGGCCTGCACCACGCGCTGGTCGCCGTAGTTCCAGCTGACGTCCCAGTCGAAGTAGCGGGTGCCGATGTCGAAGCTGCCGTCCAGACCGAGGACGATGCGGAAGGCTTCCAGATCGCTGTCGGAGACGCGCGGAACGTCCCAACCGCGGTGCCACCAGTTGCTGATGGTGTTGCTGGTCGGGTTGAACAGGCTGCCCGGCGCCATGTTGATCGGCGTGGCGGTCGAGGCATAGGAGGCGGCCTGCAGCGGGAAGCCCGCCACCTGACGGCTGGCCTCGCGGTGCGAGTAGCTCGTCTCGGAGAAGAAGCGGATGCTGTCCGTCAGGTCGTAGGTGCCGTTGACGAAGATCTGGCGGGTCGACAGCGGCGTGCGCAGGTCGGTCTGCTCAAGCGTGTTGTTGACCTGGCCGTTCGGCGCAGTCTGGTCCTGGCGCACGAAATCGTTGATGTTGTTGGGATTGCCACCCGGGCGCAGAACCACGCGGGTACCGGTCGGCAGACCCGGAACCGCGTTTGCGGCGGTAGTCACAAAGCCGCCCCACTGGCTGACCGGCGTCCAACCCAGGTTGGGATAGAACTGGCCGTTCGGGAAGGCCGAGAACGCGCGGTCGGTCGCCTTGACCTTGTTCTCCTTGCGGTACTCGATCGCCATCATCAGCGAGCCGCGCTCGCCGCTGTGGCCGGTGACGAAGTCATAGACTTCGGTCTCGCCGTCGCCTTCGTCATACTGGCCGTAGTAGCCGCTGGCGCGCAGGCCGTCGAAGCTCGAACGGGTCACGATGTTGACCACACCGGCGATGGCGTCGGATCCGTAGATCGTCGAGGCGCTGTCCTTCAGCACTTCGATGCGCTCCACTGCCGCGGCGGGGATCGAGGACAGGTCCTGGATACCGGTGGTGGTCGAGGTCAGACGACGGCCGTTGACCAGGATCAGGGTGCGCGCAGCGCCCAGGTTGCGGAGGCTGATGTACTGGCCGCCGACGGCTTCACCCGCGGACAGCGGGGAGGCGCGGCTGATCGGCGGGGTGCCGACGGCAGGCACGTTCTGCAGGATGTCGGCAACCGACGCAAAACCCTGCTTTTCAATTTCGGCGCGGCTGATGGTCAGGATCGGCTGGGCGGTTTCCGCCTCGACCTGACGGATGCGCGAGCCGGTGACCTCGATGCGCTCGAGTTCGGTGGCCTCTTCCTGGGCCAGCGCGGGACCAGCCATCAGGCCGGTGGCGCCGAAGCACAGGGCAAATCGCACGGCGGTGCGAAGCTTGCTCTGGTTCATCTTCATAAGGACTCTCTCCTGCGTCTTGACAGCGATACTCGGGACATCCCACCGAATCCGCCTCCATGGCGGCCCCTCGGGGACCGCCGGATGGTACGCGCGCCGAATACGGAAGAAAAGCGTTAAAAAGCGGGACGACCGCGCAAAACGCCATGCGCCGGAGCACTGCGGCAACGCAGCATCGGATCGACAGGAACGCACAAAAAGAAAACCCGCCGGTGCAGGGGGAACTGCAAACGGCGGGTTGAAGAGGTACTGCCCCGATACCGATGGATCTGCCAGTCACGAAGACTTAGGAGTGCCGAGCAGAGGACATGGCCGTGGCAGGGTGCAACGAAGGCGATTAAATGAAAGTTAAGCCGGTCTTGCGCAAGCGTTAACGCGCGAGCTCTGGCGCCCTCGGCGGGCGGCTTTGAGCAGACGCACCGCGCTTCGCCGGATGTGCGCTCATTCCTTGCGTTTGCGCGCACGCAGACGGCGATCGATGTAGTCGATGATCTCGCCGGCCACGTCCACACCGGTGGCGCCCTCGATCCCCTCCAGCCCCGGCGAGGAGTTCACCTCCAGCACCAGCGGGCCGCGCTTGGAGCGCAGCAGGTCGACGCCGGCCACGCCCAGCCCCATCACACGCGCGGCGCGGATCGCGATCTCGCGCTCTTCGTCACTCAGCTCCACCGCCTTGGCGGTGCCGCCGCGGTGCAGGTTGGAGCGGAACTCACCGGGCTTGGCCTGCCGACGCATGGAGGCAACCACCCGGCTGCCTACCACGAAGCAGCGCAGGTCGGCGCCCTTCGCCTCGCCGATGAACTCCTGCACGATGAAGTTGGCATACAGGCCGCGGAAGGCCTCGATCACGCTGCGCGAGGAGGACGCGCGCTCGGCGAGGATCACGCCGGTGCCCTGCGTGCCCTCGGTCAGCTTGATGACGTGCGGCGGCTTGCCGAGCATGGCCAGCAGGTCGGCGGTGTCGTCGGGGTTGTCGCCGAACACGGTCTTCGGCAATCCGATGTCCTGACGGGCGAGCAGCTGGTGGCAATGAAGCTTGTCGCGGGCGCGCAGGATGGCCTCGGAGCCGTTCGGCGTGTAGGTGCCCATCATCTCGAACTGGCGCAGCACCGCCGTGCCGTAGAAGGTCACCGAAGCCCCGATGCGCGGGATCACCGCGTCGAAGTCGGTGAGCTCCTTTCCCTTGTAGTGCATCTGGAAGTCACCGGGCGCGATCCGCATGTAGCAGCGCAGGGGATCGAGCACGCGCACGCTGTGGCCGCGCACGCGGCCGGCCTCGACGAGACGCTGGGTGGAATAGAGCTTGGAATTGCGCGAGAGGATGGCGAGTTTCATCGGGGCCGGGAATCAGGAATCAGGAATCGATGGCAGCGTAGCGAGCCCGCGGCCTGCGCGGGTTACAGCGACGCGGACGACAGCGCGTGCTTGCGCGCGGGGTCGACGAGAAAGCGCCGTTCAAGGGCGGTGCGGCCGAGCAGCATGGGAAACTTGAGCCCGCGGCGCGCCGCCAGGTTCACCTCGATGGGGTAGCGGATGCCGGCGATGGCGAGCGTGGTCAGGATGAACACGCGTTCGGTCTCATGCCCGCCGGAATCGCGCACCGCGCGGCGATCGTGCACCGGCGCTTCCGCCTGTACCGCCAGCTTCGCGGCCGCGCCATCAAGATGCAGGGCGAAGCGCACCCACTCGCGGCCCGCGCGCTCGAAGCACTGCTGGCTGTCGACATGCAGGGACGAGCTGCGCGCGCCGGTGTCGATCTTGGCTTCGATCGCCGGAATGGACAGGTCAGGGAGGGCGAGGGTCTCGCACCAGCCGAGCACGATGGGAAGCGGTTCGACCATGGCCCGGGCGGCGGCATCGAGTGGAGCGGGTGATGGGAATCGAACCCACGTCGGCGGCTTGGGAAGCCGCTGCTTTACCATTAAGCTACACCCGCGCTGCGGTGCGAGAGCTTAGCCCTGCTTGCCTCGCGCAGGCAATGCCGCCAGCGATTCTTCGCGCGATGCGAGACGCATCGCTTCACTCCTCTGCTCCGATGCCCGGGCATGCCATGCTCCAGATCCAATTGAACGGCGAGGCGCGCGCGCTGCCCGTCGGCACCACCGTCGCTGACCTGATCGAGCAGCTCGGCCACGCCGGCCGCCGTGTCGCTGTCGAAGTGAATCGCGAGATCGTGCCGAAGAGCCGCCACGCCGAGCGCGCGCTGGCCGATGGCGACGTGGTCGAGCTGGTGCACGCGCTGGGCGGTGGCTGAAGCGATTCCGACGCAATCGCGGCGATCGTCGCGACAGCGCCTGCGGGTTCGGTCGATAATCCTGCGATGGACAGCGCAGCCCAGCCCGCCGCCGACCGGCTCAAGATCGGCACCCGCAGTTTTTCCTCCCGCCTGCTGACAGGCACCGGCAAGTTCCGCGACTTCGACGAGACCCGCCGCGCCACCGAGGCCGCGGCTGCCGAGATCGTCACCGTCGCGATCCGCCGCACCAACCTCGGGCAGAAGGCCGGCGAGCCCAACCTGCTCGACTTCCTGCCGCCCGAGCGCTACACCCTGCTGCCCAATACCGCCGGCTGCTACAGCGCCGACGATGCCGTGCGCACCTGCCGGCTGGCGCGCGAGCTGCTCGACGGCCACAACCTGATCAAACTCGAGGTGCTCGGCGACGAGAAGACCCTCTACCCCGACGTGGTGCAGACCCTGCGCGCTGCCGAGACCCTCGTGCGCGACGGCTTCGAGGTGATGGTCTACACCAGCGACGACCCGATCGTGGCGCGCGAGCTCGAGAAGATCGGCTGCGTCGCGGTGATGCCGCTGGCCGCGCCGATCGGCTCGGGGCTCGGTATCCAGAACCGCTACACCCTGCTGGAGATCATCGAGAGCCTCTCGGTGCCGGTGATCGTCGATGCCGGCGTGGGCACGGCCTCGGATGCCGCCATCGCGATGGAACTCGGCTGCGACGGCGTACTGATGAACACCGCGATCGCCGGCGCGAAGCACCCGGTGCTGATGGCCAGCGCGATGCGCAAGGCCGTCGAAGCCGGCCGCGAAGCCTTCCTGGCCGGGCGCATCCCGCGCAAGCGCTACGCCAGCGCTTCCTCACCGGTCGACGGGCTGTTCTTCTGATGAGCGAGCCGGAAGCCAAATCCGCCCGCGAGCTGCCCGAGGCGGCCACCCGCGTCCTGCGCAGCTTCGTGCAGCGCGCCGGCCGCCTGACGCCGGCGCAGCAGCGTGCGTTGGACGCGCTGTGGCCCAAGTATGGGCTGGAAATCGCCCAGGGCCCGCTGGAGGCCCCGGCACGTTTCGGCCGCACGGCACCGCTGGTGCTGGAGATCGGCTTCGGCAACGGCGAGGCCCTGATCCACGGCGCGCAGCACTCGCCCGCGCGCGACTTCATCGGCATCGAGGTGCACAAGCCGGGCGTCGGTCGCGCCCTGAACGCCATTGAGTCGAACGCGTTGCCCAATGTGCGCCTGTTTGCGGAAGACGCCGTCGAGGTGCTCAAGCAGTGCATCGGTGAAGGCGCGCTCGACGAAGTGCGCATCTACTTCCCCGACCCCTGGCACAAGAAGCGCCACGTCAAGCGGCGCCTGATCCAGCCCGGCTTCGTCGAGCTGCTGGCCAGCCGCATCGCGCCGGGCGGCCTGCTGCATCTCGCTACCGACTGGCAGCCCTACGCCGAGCAGATGTGGGAGGTGATGGACGCATCCAGCGCGTTCCGCAACTCCGAGGGCCCTGGCGGCCACGTGCCGCGGCCGGACTGGCGCCCCGAGACCCACTTCGAGCGCCGCGGCCTGCGCCTGGGGCACGGGGTCTGGGATCTGCTCTACCGCCGGGTCTAGACGCACATGCCGGCCCGCCACGTCGCCACCCGAGCGCAGCGCGCAGGCCGCCTGCGGCGGCAGAGCGGCTAGATGTTCGCCGGCCTCTCGCTCGACATGTGGCTGGTGCTGGGCCTGATGGCCTTCACCATGGGCATGTTTGTGTGGGAGCGCCTGCGCCAGGACGTCACCGCCCTGCTGGTGCTGGTCTGCCTCGGCCTGTTCGGGCTGGTGCCGGTGGAGCAGCTGTTCGACGGTTTCGCCGGCAACGCGGTGATCAGCGTCATCGCCACCATGATCCTCGGCGCGGGGCTGGATCGCACTGGCCTTCTGAACCGCGTGGCGGTGTGGCTGCTGCGCAAGTCGAAAGGCTATGAGGAACGCCTCGTGCTGCTGTCGAGCGGCGTCGCGGGGCTGGTCTCCTCGGTGATGCAGAACCCGTCGGTGACCGCGCTGTTCCTGCCGGTGGCGGCACGACTGTCGGCGCGCACCGGCGTCTCGCTCGGCCGGCTGCTGATGCCAATCGCCGTGTGCGTGGTCATGGGGGGAGCGCTGACGATGGTCGGCAGCTCACCGCTGATCCTGCTGAACGACCTGCTGGTGGCGGCCAACCGCAACCTGCCCTCGGGCGTGGCCTCGCTGGCGCCGCTGCCGATCTTCGCGCCGCTGCCGATCGGGCTTGCCCTGCTGCTGATGGCGCTGGCCTTCTTCCGCCTGTTCGGCGCGCGCCTGCTGGGCCAGAGCGAGGACAAGGGCGTCGCGCCAGGTCGCACCGAGAGCTACTTCGCCCGCGCCTACGGCATCGAGGGCGACGTCTACGAGCTGACGGTGACCCCCGACAGCCCGCTGGTCGGCATGTCGGTGCTGGAGGCGGAATCGATGCGCGGCGCCCCCCTGCTGCTGGCGCTGAAGAGCGGCAACGAGGCGCGGCTGGCCCCACCGGCCGACGAGATGATCTGGGTCGGCAGCGTGCTCGGCGTGATGGGCCCGCGCGACCAGGTCAACGACTACGCCCAGAACAACCTGCTGCGCCTGCAGGCGCGTCTGCGCAACTTCGCCGACCTCTTCAACCCGAGCCGCGCCGGCATTTCCGAGGCGGTGATCCCGCCCAACTCACAGCTGATCGGCCAGACCCTCGAGGACCTGCACCTGCGCAAGCGGCTCGGCATCAGTGTGCTGGCGATCAACCGCGGCAATGAGGTCTATCGCGAGGCGATCCGCCGCACGCCGCTGCGCGCCGGCGACCTGCTGGTGTTCCACAGCTTCTGGCGCGACCTCGCGCTGGCCTCGAGCAGCCGCGACTTCGTGGTGGTGACGGACTACCCCAAGGATGAACAGCGCCCGCACAAGCTCTGGCACGCCCTGCTCTGCTTCGGGCTGGCGCTGGCCCTGGCCCTGTCCAGCGAAGTCGCCGTGCCGGTGGCGCTGATGACGGGCGCGGTCGGCATGCTGCTGCTCGGCGTGATCAACATGGACGAGGCCTATGCTTCGGTGAACTGGAAGACCGTGTTCATCATGGCCTGCCTGATCCCACTGGGCTGGGCGGTGGACAGCTCGGGCGTGGCCAACTTCGTTGCCAGCCAGACCCTGGAGCACTTCGGCCATCTGCCCGGCTGGGCCTTGCTGGGCGTGCTCGGCCTGATCACCACGGCGATGGCCATGGTGATCAGCAATGTCGGCGCCACCGTGATCATGGTGCCGATGGCGATCAACATCGCGATCTCGACGGGCGCGGCACCGATCCAGTTCGCGGTGGTCGTGGCGCTGTCGGCCTCGAACAACTTCCTGACCGGCTCGAACCCGGTGCTGGCGATGGTCAGCGGCGCCGCCGGCTATCGCGTGCGCGACCTGCTCAAGGTCGGCCTGCCCCTGTCCCTGCTCTACCTCGGCCTGGTGCTGGGCATGAGCTACCTGGTGTTCTGAACGCGCGGCTCAGCGCAGCTCGCGCGACAGCCCCGCCTTGGCCAGCGCGTCCAGATAGGCGGCGAAGCGCTGCTCCTGCTCGCGCCCCAGTTCGAACAGGGTCGTCCAGCTGTAGATACCAGTGTCATGCCCGTCATCGAAGCGCAGCAGCACGCCGTAGTGGCCGACCGGCTCGATCGCGCGGATGCCGACCTCGCGCTTGCCCGCCACCAGCACCTTCTGGCCCGGCCCATGGCCCTGCACTTCGGCCGAGGGCGACTCCACGCGCAGGTACTCGCAGGGCAGACGGAAACGGCTGCCGTCCTCGAAGGCCACTTCGAGGATGCGCGAGCGCTGGTGCAGGACGATGTCGGTGGGCGCGGGCGTGGTGCTCATGGGCTCGAGGTCGAAGTTCGGGCGAGGAATGGGCGGGACAGTTTGAGCGCGCGCAGCAGCAGCCAGGGCAGGGCCAGCCAGAGCAGCAGGCGGAAAGCCCAGCGTGCCGGCGCAGGCAGGGCCTGCGCATCGAAACGCTCGTAGTAGCGGCGCCAGCCGCGGTGCTTCTGCCAGGCCACCCACAGCGGACGCCGGCGGCTGCTGGTGCCCTTGAGATGGGTGATGCGCAGGGTCGGCGCGAACAGCACGCGCAGCCCGTGCTGGCGAAGGCGCCGGCACAGGTCGAGGTCCTCGAAGTGCAGGCGATAGCCTTCGTCGAAACCGCCCACGGCCTCGAACGCAGCGCGCGGCATCAGCATGAGCGCACCGGAGATCGCCTCGACCTCCTGCAGCGCGCTCGCATCCGGCGGCGTCGGCTCGATCGCCGCGCGGCCTCGGCGCAGCCCCTGCAACAGCCGGGCGGGCGTCGGATCGCGGCGATGCGAGGCCGCCTGCGCGCGTCCGTCGGCCTCGAGCAGCTGGGCACCCAGCGCGCCCAGCCGCCGCTCGCGCGCGGCCTGTTCGGCCTGCGCCAGCAGGGCCGCGAGGTCGCGCGGGCCGGGGAAGCAGTCGGGATTGAGGAACAGCAGCCAGTCGGCGCGGGCCTGCGCTGCCGCCTGGTTGCAAGCCACCGCAAAGCCCGGGTTGCCAGCATTCCGGATCAGGCGATCCAGGCGCGGATGCGCCGCCGGCGCCACGGCGGAGCCGTTGTCGACGACGATGACTTCCATCGCCACACTCTGCTGCGCGGCCAGCGCATCAAGGCAGCGCGGCAGCACGTCCGTGCTGTAGTGGCTGACGATCAGCACAGAAAGCCGGGGCGTGCGATCGCTCAAGGCGCCCCCAGCCAGTGCGTTCGGCGATCGCGAGCGACCTCCAAAGCCAGCGGCCAGACGGGCAATGCAGCGGCGAACTCCACGAGATAGCTGCGCCAAAGCGCGGCTCCCGCGGGCGCATCGATGTCCTGCGGCCATTCGGCGTAGCGCGCCGGCGCTGCGTCGAGCAGAGCGCGTCCATTCGTCTCGATGAGGCGCGTGAGATCGGCTGCGAGGTGGGGCGGCGGTGCGGGGCGGTCGTGCAGGACCGTGCGAAGGCCGGCGAGAACGCTCGACCGCTTGGCCCGCAGGTGCGCCTCGAGGTACCCGGCCAGCTGCGCATCAGGCGCGGCAGCATGCTCCTCGAGACTGGCGCAGACGGCACGCAAGCGCAGCAGCGGGTCGTTGCTGAGAAGCCGGGGCGTCAGCTCATGCAACTGATCGATCAGGACCTGCGCCAGCGCCGGGGTGGTCGGCGTGGAAGCGAGATCTGGACGCGCGGGCGCGCCCGGACGTCGATGCCCTACCGCCATGGGCAGTTCGATCTGAAGGCTGTCGCTCTGCAGGGCCTGCAGCAGTGCCGAAAACACGCCGTCCTCGCCGCGGCCCCGTGGCGGCACGGCGGGCAGCAGGCGGCTGCCGTCGAGCATGAAGGGTGGCAGGCCATGGGTGCGCAGCCAACGGTAGCGACGCGCCACGTGCACCACGGCCGGCCGGTGCAGACAGTCGCGATAGCGCTGCGGATCCTCGAACAGCCGCGGCCGCTGGGTCGCCGGCATGGCGAGCAGCCACAGCAGGCTCAGCGAGCAGGCGTCGCCGCGGTGGCCATGCACGCTCGCCAGCACGCGCGCCCTCGCCTGGAAGGCGGGCAGCTGCGCGGGTGCGAGCCCCTGCAGGGCGGCCGCATCGAGCCGCATCGATGGCTGCTGCAGCAGATGCGCCAGCGACTGGCCGCAGACCTCGGCATGAGCGGCGAAGGCATCCGTTTCGCCGTCGCGGCCCCAGTCCAGGGCACGCTCCAAGTCATCGAGGACCAGCGGGGTTTCAGGGCGGTCGGACAGATCCAGCCCTTGCTCAAGCTCGGGGTGCCAGCGCAGCGGAAACAGATGATCGTCGTCCAGCATGGCATAGCGCTCACCGGCGCCGAGCAGCTGGATCCAATTGAGGCTGATGCCATAGTCGCCGTGGAAGCCGGGCGTCGCCGCCCCATCGCCGAGCAGGGCGTGCAGGCCCGGGGCGCACTCCGGCAGGGCGCGGCAGAGTTCGTCGAGACAGGCCTGCTGGCGGACGCGGTCGAAGTGGACGCTGTGGCAGCCGGTCGCCGCGCCGAAGGCTTCGAGCGTGGCGCGATTGCACTGGAGGGTCTCGGCGCTGCGGCTCCGGTCGACCAGCAGGTAGCGCAGGCCGCTGCGCCAGCGCAGCTCGTGGGCGCGCAAGCTGTCGAACAGGGCCGCAAGCTCGGGTGCACGCTCGCAGGTGCGGACGATGACGGTACGGAAGGGTGGCGGTGCAGGCGCATCCGCGGCCCGCAGCGCGTCGAGCCAGCGCTCCGCGCTGACGAACGCGCCCTGCCGGGCGAGATCTTCGAGCACGCCGCGCACGGCGGCCTCGTGGCCCTGCAGGCCGGGCAGGTTCGCGCACACGCGCTGCACATGCAGGCCCATGGGTGCGAATGCGGCGCACAGGTCCAGCGCCTGCGCGACCTGGACGGTCACGATCCGGCTGCGGCCCGTATCGCGCTCGGTGAGCAGCACCTGCTCATCACCGAGCGCCAGCGCCCGCGTCGGCGCCGCCGCGAACAGCGGCGCCAGCGACGGGCTGGGAGTCGGCCCCAGACGCAGGCCGTAGGTGCCCCAGCTCACCCCGCCGCTCCCGCCGTCCGCAGCGCGACGCGCAGCGCTTCGACCTCGCGCTCCAGCTCCTGGATGCGATGGCCGGCCGCCATGTTCTTGCGGATCTCATGGTTGTAGTGGGCGTAAACGCTCTCTTCGGCATCGCCGAACAGGTGCACGGCCGGCAGCGCGGGCAGCGGCTCGAGCGCGCAGGCGGCGATGTAGTACAGCGGCGGATAGGCCATGCCTTCGCTCAAGCCGCCCTCGCGGCCCAGCGTGGCCGCGGCCGGCTTGCCCGCATCCCCATCCAGCGCCCACAGCGCCGACTGGAACAGCAGCTTCTGCGCGTACAGGCGACGGTGCGGGAAGATGCCCGCCAGCAGGGTCTCGAACTCCTCGCGGTAAAGCTCGCGCACGTGATGTTCGTTGTGGAACTGCGGGATGTCCGTGTAGTTGCGCTTATCCGGCGTCGATACCAGCAGCAGGCCGCCGGGCGCCAGCAGGCGGCGGAAGCCCTGCAGCATGGTCTCCTGCGCATGCAGGTGCTCCAGGGTTTCGAAGCTCAGGATCAGGTCGAAGCTGGCGGCGGGCAGGTGCTCCAGCGCGGTCACGTCGGCCTGTTCGAAGCGCAGATTCGACTGCGCGTAGCGGGCGCGCGCATGGGCGATGGCCTGCGCCGACACGTCGAGCCCCAGCACGGAGGCGGCAGCGCTTGCGACCAGGGCCGAGCCGTAGCCCTCGCCGCAGGCAGCATCCAGCACGCGCTTGCCGCGGGCCAGCGGCTGCGCAAAGGCGTAGCGGTGGTAGTGCTCGTACCAGATCTCGCGCACGCATTCGGGCGTGAAGCGTTCGCCGGTGAATTCCAGCGCCGGCGTCGATTCGCTCATCGCGGACAACCTCGGATTCTCAGTGGAAAAGCTGACCCTGCAGGCCGGTGGCATCGGGCTGGCCGGCAGCCAGCGCGGCGTAGCGCTCGACCACGCGCAAACGCAGGGGTTTGATCGGGTCCGCCATGATGAACTCGGCCACGCGGCGGTTGTAGTCCGGGTAGCGGTTCAGCAGCCGCGTGAGGTTGCCGCCGCCGGGCACCAGGCCCTCAAGGCTGAAGGAGGCCCCGCCCTCATGGCCGACGAACGCGTCGGCGCAGAGCACGTTGCGCCAGCCGTGGCCTTCGGCGCGCAGGCAGAAGTCGTTCTCCTCGCCGTAGCCGCGGCCGAAAGTCTCGGCATCGAAGACACCGATGCGGTCGAGGCAGGCGCGACGGATCGCCATGCAGAAACCAACGCCGGTCGGCAGGTCGACGTATTCGTCGCGACAGGCGTCGAGGCAGGCGCGCGCCCAGCGATCGGGATCGTCGGGCAGCGGCCCGGGGCGGCACAGGTGCGGCAGCGAGCAGATCTCGGCGTTGTTCGACCAGGGCGTGGCGGTGGCGATGCGCGCATCCGCCGCGAAGCAGGCGCGCAGTCGATCCAGCCAGCCTGAGCCCGGCAGGGTGTCGCTGTTCAGCAGCACCACGTCGTCTTCGCCGGTTTCGGCAAAGGCGGCATTGACGTTGCCGACGAAGCCGAGGTTGCGCTCGCGCCGCACCACGCAAGCCTCGAAAGGCAGCGTGCCCGGCAGGCTCTGCAAGTAGCTGGCGACTTCGGGCTCGGGCGAGGCGTCGTCACAGAACAGCACGCGCTCGCCGGCGCCCAAGGTACGACGCAGGCCTTCGACCAGACGCTGCAGCGCCGGCAGCGCACGGTACACCGGCACGATCACCAGCATGGCGCGCGGGCTCAAGGTTTGGCTCCCGCGTGCAGCCAGCGGTGCGGCAAGCGCACGCAGCCGAGTTCACGGCTGGCGCCGCGCAGGGTGAAGGCACGCTCAACGGTGTCGAACACGCGCAGACCCTCCGGGTCCATGGCATGCAGGCGCAGCACATAGCTGCCGGGCAGCAAAGCGGAAGGGTCGATCTCCAGCGCGTAGCGGCTGCGACTGCCGCCGAGCGGCTCGCCGCGCACGCCCTCGACCTCGGCCACCTGGCCGTACAGCGCCGTGCCATCGGCACGGATCACGCCAAAGCTGAACTGCGGGCTGCGGCCATCCGGGCTGTGCAGCTCGGCTTCGACACGCAGCGGCTCGCCATCGGCCAGCAGGCGCGCGCCTTCGTCTTCGCTGCCGTTGAGCGCCACTCGGACCAGCCGATACTCGCTGCCGGCATAGGCGGCATCCAGCTTCGGCCCGCGCTCGGCGGCGCTCTTGCGCTCGTGGTAGGCGAGGTAATCCTGAGTCACGTCAAACACGTCGCCATAGGCCTGCACCCTGCCCTCGCGCAGCCACAGCGCGTGCTTGCAGAGCTTCTGGATGTGGTAAGTCGAATGCGAGACCAGCAGCAGGGTCCCGCCGTTCTCGAGGTAGTCCTCGATCCAGCGAATGCATTTGCGCTGGAAGCTCTCGTCGCCCACCGCCAGCACTTCGTCGGTGATCAGCAGCTGCGGCCTGACCGTGGCGATGATGGCGAAGCCCAGGCGCACCACCATGCCCGACGAGTAGTGCTTGACCGGCTCGTCGAGGTAGCGGCCGATGTCGGCGAAGGCTTCGATCTCCGGCGTGCGCGCCTCGATCTCACGGCGCGACCAGCCCATCAGGCCGGCCGCGATGCCGATGTTCTCGCGACCGGTGCGCTCCATCTCGAAGCCGGCGCCGAGCTCCAACAGGGCGCCGACCGTCGCATTGAGCTGCACCCTGCCCTCACTGGGCGTCAGCACGCCGGCGATGAGCTTCAGCAGGGTCGATTTGCCGGCGCCGTTCTCGCCAATGATGCCCAGCGATTCCCCCGGCTGCACCTCGAAGCCGATGTCACGCAGCACCGGCGTGCGCGCAATCGGCCGCCCCAGCAGCGCGCGCAGCAGGGCCGAGGCGCGCGCGCGGGCGCTGGCATCGACCGGCCAGCTCTTGCCCAGCCCTTCGACGCGCAGCAGTGGCGCGCTCATTCGAATTCCTCGAGGTGTGGACGCAGGCGGCGGAAGATCAAGCCGCCTAGCACTGGGATCAGCAGGGCACCGAGCCAGGTGGCCGCAGCGCTTCCGGGCAGCGCAGTGAGGCCGGGTAGCAGCGCGCGCTGGGCATCGACGATGCCGGTGATCGGATTGATCGCCAGCCATTGCGCAAGCCCGCCGGGCACCGTTCCCGGGGCATAGATGATCGGCGTCAGGAAGAACCAGAGCGTGATCAGCAGCCCGATGGTCTGGGCCAGGTCACGGATGAAGACCTGCACCGCGGCGAGCGCCAGCGCGATGCCCGCCGCCATCACCAGCAGTGGCAGCCAGTGCAGCAGGGCAAGTGGCAGATGTTCCCAGGCCAGCGCAGGGCCGAACAGCGCCAGCGCGACGAGGACAAGCGCGTAGCCGATGCCGTGCAGCAGGAAGGCTGTACTCACGGCCGCCAGCACAGGCACCGCCCGCGGCACCGCCACCTTGCCAGCCAGCCCGCTGTGGTCGGTGATCGCCGTGCAGCCGCGGGACACCGCCTCCGAGAAGGCGAACCACGGCCAGAAGCCGAGCGCAAGGAAAACAAGATAGGTGCTGCCCTCAAGGCCCGGCACGCGGGCCTTGAGGATGTGCACGAAGACCAGGTTGAAGACGGCGAGTTGCAGCAGGGGGGCGATGAGCGCCCAGGCAAGACCCAGCAGATTGCCCGCAAAACGCTGGCGCAGGTCCTGACGCAGGAAAAGCGCCAGCAGTCTCATCGGACTCAACCGACTTGCCATGGGCGTGCAGCGTCCGGCCTTTGGATCAGTCGGCCTTGCCCCCGGACTCGACGGCTTCTGCGGGGGCACGCTCGGTCTGATCCGCGTCCGTCGTCTCCTCGGTTCCATCCAGCGCCGGGGGCAGCTTGTCCTGGTCGGCCTGGGCATAGCGCGAGCGGAGCTGGGCAACCACCAGCGGGTTCGCGTCAACGGGCAGATCGCGCATTTCGCTGAGGAAGGCAGCGCGCCGATCGTTGAAGAACTTGTCGCGCTGCTCCGTCACCAGCTGCTGGCGCACTTCCTCAAACGTCTGCTGTGTGGGTTCGGTGCGCTCTACCAGCTGCGCCACGTGGATGCCGTAGGGCGTCTTGATCAGCTCCGAGACCTGACCCGGTTGGGTGAGCTGGAACACGGCCTCCTCGAACGGCTTTTCGGTCAGACCGGGAATGACGTTCTCGAGAATGCCGTTGGACAGTCCACGCGGATCCGCGGCCTCGTCGCTGTAGGTCATGAAGATCTCGCGGAAATCCTGCTCACCCGCAATGAGTGCTGCGCGCGCCTCTTCCGCGCGTGCGCGTGCCGCCGCCTCACCGCGACCGCCGATGCGCACGAGAATGTGGCGAAGCTCCAGGGTCACCGGCCGCCGGAAGCGGTGCGGGTGGGTGCGGAAGATCTCCTCCGCCAACACCTCGAAGTCCGGCTGGTCGGCCATCAGGCGGTTTTCGAACTCGTAGCGCGCACGGCGCGCGAGCAATTCTTCGGTGGCGAGCTGCAGCTGTGCTGCGTAGTGCGGGTCACTCTCGAGTCGCGCACTGTCCACACGCGCGGCCAGCTGCTTGTTGATCAGGACGCCGGAAATGACTTCCTCGAGACGCTCGGGATTGTCCAGAAAGCTCGGGCGGAGGTGGCGAGGCATCGCCATGACCTGGGCATCGATCTCGTGCAGCGTGACCTGCTGGCCGCCACGTTTCGCGACAACGACGCTCTTCGGATCGGGAGGCAGCTTCTGGGCGCTGACGAGCGCAGGCACCGTAAGCGCACAGGTGGCAATCGCGAAGAGCAGCTTGACGGTGAGGGAAGCGGAGGATCGAGCTTCGGAAGGGCTGAACATCGTGGGAGTGTCCGAGAGTGGGTAGTTACGCGTGAGTCGGTCGCGGGCGCCAGAGGACCGTCGGTGCGCCCTTGAGTTCCCGTCGAAGCCTGCGATTGTGCGTCATCTGGCGATCGCCTGAAGCCAGGGCGGCATGAGGACAGCCGGACAGCAGAAGGCCCGAGGATCGTCGTCCTCGGGCCTTCTGCTGTCCGCCGAGAATGCCCTTACTCGCTCGTGAACTGCAGCAGGCTCTCGCAGCGGTCTGTGGTTTCACAGGTGTGGGATGTGTTGGAAAGCCCACCGATGGGGTTGACCATCATGAAGTTCAGCCAGTAGGTCTCTCCGGCCTGCAGCTGGCAAAGACCGGTGTTGCCGGTGGTGGTAAAGACGAACGGCCCGTTGCGGTACATCCCGCGACAGAGACTGATGTCGGGGTTCGAAGATGCCGTGTCGGGGGCCCGCAGGTCACCCGCGCAGCGGCTGACCGAAACGAAGGAAGTTCCGCGCCGGGTCTGGTCGCCGTTGTAGCCCGAGGCAAAGACACCCTGCGCCGGATAGAAACGGAGGGTGTAGGTGCGGTTGGCTTGGGGGGTGAACGGCACACTGATGTACATGCCGGCCGACGACGGCCCGGGCAGGGAGTTGTTCACGGTGAAGCTCCCCATCGGCACCAGATATCCGGGGGCATTGGGGAAGTCACCGACTTGGAACACCTGATTCCAACTGCGCACGTAGCGCGTGAAGTTTGAGGGCTGGATCGAGGGATCTGCCGGCAGCGTGCAGGACTCCGGATTGGGCCCGATCGGCGCGGTAACCACGAAGCGGAGCTGGGTCGCCGTTGCGGCCGCGCCCGCCAGGTTGTAGCAGCGCAGGCCCAGCGTGTACTCGCCGGCGGAGGTCAGGCGAACGGTCGCCGAGCCCGACGCCGCCGGAGCGAACACGCTGTCCCATCCCACTGTCGTGGCGGGCACAGAAGACGAGGCCACGCAGACGTCGGCCGTGTTGGTGATGGAGCGCGAGATGGAGAACTGCGTGCCGGCGGTCAGTTCATAGCGCCCCTGCGTGTCCTGGGTCAGACCGCTCACGCTCAAGGCAACGGTGGGAATCTGCTGGGATACGGGCGGACTGACGCCCTGACACACGGTGGTTCCGGCTTGAAACAGGCAGGAGGCCTGTACCGAACCATCGTCGCCGATGGTCAGCGGCTGACTGACGTCGAGCGGGATAGGGGAAAGACTGGAACCACGAAAGGTCAGGGAAGACTGGGCCATGGCAGCCGTCGAGCCCATGAGCAGGCACACGGCCGAGGCCAAAACAGAAAAGTGGGAATTCATTCAGAAGCTCCGTGTTCACCGATACGTCATCGCATCAGGCTTCGTTAGCTTGATCCGGACGCATGAATTCGATCTGAACCAAGACGAAGGGGGCCCGAGGGCCCCCTTCGTACTTACTCAGCGCAGCGACAAACTTTACTGGGCGCTGACAACCGGAGCCGGCGCGCGCCAGATCGGGTTGGTGCCACTCAGCGAGACAGACACGTCGGCGATCAGGCGATCGGCGCGGTGCTTGTGCACGATGGAGTAGTTGGCCAGCACGCCCGGGGTACCGGTGCCCGCGTAGTTGGCAGCCCAGAAGCCGGTGACCGGCAGACCCACCAGGGCGGTGGTGTTCTGAGCGGTCGCGGTCGGGGTGGCCAGCGGCAGGAAGTTCTGCGCGTTGGAGGTTGCGCTCTGGTCGCCCAGCGTGATGCGCGCCCAGCCTTCGTTGAAGGTGCTGGTGGCGATGTTGCGGGCGTAGTACGAACCCAGCACGCCCGAACGGTTGCCACCGGTCAGGTAGTCGCCGATGTTCGACTGGTTGAAGGTCACGACCTGCGCCTCGAAGCACAGCTGCGGGATGACCGGGTTCGACGGCGGGGGCGGCGAGAACTGCACGCCACCCTGCTGGGTCTGGGTCGCCTCTTCACGATTCCAGAAGCTGATGGCGATCAGCTCGCACGCACCGCCGGCGCCGATGTCGTAGGCCGAACGGAACGGCAGACGCAGCGGCTGAGTTTCGGTGATGTGCAGGTTCTTGGTCGGGAAGGTGATGACCCACTCGGACTCGGCGACCAGGTTCGAGGACACCCGGCTGGCGTACTCGTTGTAGATCTCGTTGTGCATGAACACAGCCGAGACCGCCTTCAGACCAGCGCCAGCGCCCGTGAACGGGAACTGGGTGATGGTGCCGTTGTTGAACACGATCGCCGTGGCGGCGCCCGGAGCAGTCTGCGCGTCGGCCAGCGACGGAGCCAGCGAACCCGGGTTGGTGTGCAGGTTGGCGGTGGTCGAGATGAAGAAGCCTTCGATCGCGTCAGCGTTGTAGCTGACGTTGGTGCCGTTCGCCGGGTTCACGATCTCGGCGCCACCGAACAGGCCGCCGCTCGGGGGCAGCATCTGCGCGCTGGCGTTGTTGGTCCAGATCGCGGTGCTGCTCGGGGCAACCCACGCAGCGACCAGGGCGCCGCAGTTGGCGGGCACGCCAGCGCTGTTGTGCTTGGCGGCGGCGGCCAGGGTGCCGGCCGGATCCAGCACGCCCATCTCGATCATCTCGAGGTGACCTTCGCGGGTACGGCTCAGGGCGAACGGACCGTTGACCTTCTCGGAACCGACGGCGTATTCGAAGTTCTTGAAGGTCTCACCGGCAGCCGGGATGGCCGGCACGGTGCAGGACGTGTCGCTGGTGACGATGCGCGCAGCCGGAGCAGCGGCCGGGCTGGTGCCTTCCGGGCCGTCGGAGATGACAGCGGCGGTCCACACGTCGAACGGCGACATGTAGAGGTTGAAGTCGAGGACTTCCAGCGAGTTGCGGCCTTCCAGGAAGCGGACCTTGACGGCCTTGGTCTGGTTGGTCGTGTTGACCACCGAGATCAGGGTGTTGTTGCCCTTGTTCACGGTGTAGTACGGGTAGATCAGGGCCTGGCCCAGACCATCCGGGTTGATGTTGACGGCGTTGGACACGCTCACCAGACCGGCGGCGCCAACGATACCAGCGACC
>VFQU01000597.1_pt1 | contig 30121 bp, 29 predicted proteins | sample 3512311 | NCBI WGS metagenome assembly VFQU01 (sample SAMN10412377, study PRJNA504923) | tailings metagenome | isolation source: Relicate 3 Philex TSF3 active mining site | place: Philippines: Tuba, Benguet | collected 2017-08-29
TGCTCTGCGATTACGTGGATGGGACGCTGAACGCCGAACAGCAGGTGCTCTTCGAGAAGCACGTGACAGAGTGCGCGGCCTGCCGGGAACTGGTGGCCGATGTCAGCGGAGTGGTGCACTTCATGGAGCGGACAGCAGACGTGGAAGCGCCGCGCGAGTTGGTGACGAGAATTCTGTATCACACGCCGCAGAACGCCCCGCTGGTGGAAAAACTGGCGCAGAAGGATTGGCTGCGGCGGTGGGTGGCGCCGTTGGTGCAGCCTCGCTTTGCCATGGGCATGGCGATGACGATCCTGAGTTTTTCGATGCTGGGCAAGTTTGTGACGCCGGTGAAGCAGTTGAAGCCCAGCGATCTGGACCCGGTGAAAGTCTGGCGCAGCGTCGACGACTCGGCGCACCGGACCTGGGACCGGATGATGAAGTACTACGAAAATCTCCGGCTGGTGTATGAAGTGCAGATGGCGCTGGAGGACATCAAGGGGGATACGGCGCCCGCCGCCGGGACTGAGGCGGATCAGAATCAGAAACAGACGGGAGAACCGCGATGAATCCGAACGGCGAACAGAACGCGGAAGAAGTAAAGGAAGTTGCGGAACCCATTGTGGGCTACTGCCGTGAGACCGGGCAGCCGTTGACGGCGGCGCAGGCGGAGTATGTGGACGGAGTGATGTATTCGCGGGAAGCGGCGGTTCGCCGGCGGCAACGGGTAGAGCCCCCCTCACCCTACACGGCGCCAGCGCCGCCTGCCAGCGATGTGTCGCCGGGATGGGCTTTTGTACTCGGGCTGATTCCTGGAGTGGGCGCGATCTACAACCAGCAGTACGCCAAAGGGATGTTCCACATCATCGTTTTCGCGATGCTGATCTCGCTGGCGGATCGTGCCAGTGGGGCGTTGCTAGGCTTCCTGGTGGCGGGCTGGTTTTTCTATATGCCGTTTGAGGCCTACCATACAGCGCAGCGCCGGCAGCGGGGTGAGGTGGTGGATGAACTGAGCGGACTGGTGACGATGCCCGAGGGAATGCGGCGTCTGCCGGTGGGCCCCTTCCTGCTGATCTTTCTGGGTGTGGTGTTCCTGCTGGATAACCTGGGCTTGCTGCGAATCGATGATTTGTTGCGCTTCTGGCCGGTGTTGCTGATTGCGGCAGGGGTGTTGATGCTGGTGCAGCGCCTGCAGGCTGCTTCCGCGGCCGGGGATGGGGAGAGAAGCCATGGCCACAACTAGCGCGGCTTTACTGGCGGCGGTACGCGGGCCAGTACTATTGACGGCACTGGGCATACTGACAGCGATCGATCAGGCGGGAGGGATCCGGTTCAGCCGCACCTGGCCCATATTGATCATTCTGTTTGGCGTCTTGAAGCTGGGCGAATCGATGCGAAGCGGGGGGCAGTCATGAGAAACTCCTTCACCGCGCCGTTGATCCTCATTGCGATCGGAGCGCTGTTTCTGGCCAACAACCTGAACCCGGAGCTGAGTCCGTGGCGGTTGCTGGCGACCTACTGGCCCTATCTGCTGATCAGTTGGGGGGCAATACGACTGCTCGAGATCGGCTGGCTGGCCAGCCAGAATCTGCCGCTGCCCAAGCGCGGCATCAGTGGGGGGGAATGGGCGCTGATCATCTTCATCACGTTTATTGGCGTCGGGACCAGCGTGGGGATGGAGGCCCGGGAACGCTTCCGGACCGGAAACATTCGCTTTGGCGGACTGGATTTGTTCCAGGAGAGTTTTGAGTATCCGGTGCAGGCGGAACTGAAGACGGGCAAGACGCCCCGGATTATTGTGGAGAATCGGCGGGGCGACATACGGTTGGTGGGTGGCGACAGCGACTTGATCACCGTGAGCGGGCAGACGCGCATCACCGCCAGCAGCCAGGAGCGGGCTGATGAGGTGAGCCAGCGGGTGAGGCTGGAACTGAGCGGACAGGAGAATGAAGTCGTACTGCGGACCAATCAGGAGAAGGCCAGCGGCGATGAACGGGTGGAAAGCTACCTGGAGGTGCGCATTCCGCGTGGGGCCACGGTGGAATGCCGGGGAACCCGGGGCGACTTTGACGTACAGAAGATTGAAGGGGGGCTGACGGTAGTTTCCGATAACGCGGGAGTGCGCGGGGAAGACATCGGCGGCGCCGTGAAAGTGCAACTGCGGCGCAGCGACATTGTGCGCCTGCAGCGGGTGAAAGGCAGCGTGGACGTGCGGGCTGACCGCGGGGATGAATTACAACTGGAGGACATCGGGGGCGAGGCCGCTATGGAGGGTGGCTTCCGCGGAGATATCGACGTGCGCCGGGTGGGTGGGAAGATGCGCTTCACCAGTGAGCGGACCAAGCTGACGGTGGACGGATTGCGTGGGCGGATGCGGATGTCCGACGGCAATCTGGAAGTGGATGATGTGACGGGGCCGGTGAGTCTCCGTAGCCGGTCCAAGGATGTGCGGATCAGCGGATACCGGGCGGCGCTGGAGGTGGATCTCGAGCGGGGTGACATTGAACTGCAGCCGGGGACGAAGACGCCGCCGGCGGTAGTGGCACGGACCTCCAGTGGCGCCGTCACACTGCACCTGCCAGACGGGGCCAAGTTCCAGATGGAAGCTGTGACACGGCGCGGTGAAATTGAGAACCACTACGGTGAGCCGCTGCGGCTGTTGGAAGAGGAACGGGGCGGGACAATTACCGGTGGGACTGGCGGCGCGCTGCAGAAACTGGAAAGCAACCGCGGACGGGTGACGGTGACACGCGGTAGTGGGGTCAGTTTGAGCGAGGCAGTTCCGCCGCTGCCGCCCCTAGCGCCCAAGCCGCCGACCCTGGTGGAACGCTAGACAGCGCTATACGCGGTAATCGTCAGCGCGCCAGTTCTGCACGGCCTGCTTGATGGCATCCGGGGACATGTTGGAACTGGCGGCGCGCTGGGCGAGATCTGGAAATTCGGTGTCGGCCGCAAAGCGCAGGGCAATGATTTGCTGGATGGACAGCTGGGGGTTGAGCAGTTTGCCCGTCAGGACGTAGTGGCGGAGATTTTCTTCCGCCCGGATGGCGCGATCCTGGGCGCGCAGGGAAAAGACCCGAGAAAAGCCCAAAGCCATCAGCACAATGAGGGAAAGCACCAGCACGAGGGAGGCGCTGTAGAGGCGCTGGTGATCGCCGATGGACTGATAGAGGTTGACACCGGCTCCAATAATGGTGACAAACAGAACGAGCGCCACGACGAGGTAGCCGGTGGGACGGCGAACATGGTTGGAATAATTCTGAGCGGACATGAACATGACAATGGTCGCACGGTGCGGGGGATAATGCGGGGATGGAACTGAAGCGTGGGAATGAGCTGAAGGCTGCCCCGGGCAGCCCGGAGTACTTCCGGGGACAGGTGTGGATTGAGATGCTGAACGCAGGCGGGCAGATGCCGGTGAAGGCAGTGCGGGTGAGTTTTCCACCCGGAGCGCGGACGGCCTGGCATACGCACCCAGCAGGGCAGTTGCTGCATGTGGTGAGCGGGCGCGGCTGGGTGCAGAAGGAAGGCGAGGGGGCGCGGGCGATGAGCGCGGGCGACACCGTAGTCATCGCACCGGGCGAGAAGCACTGGCATGGCGCGGCAGCCGACAGCCCGATGACGCATCTGGCCGTGCAGCCCATCGTGAACGGGGTGGACAGCGAGTGGCTGGAACAGGTGACTGACGAGGATTACGCGGCCGCGCGCTAGCTGAGTAGGCCGCCGGGGGTGATGCGTTCGGCGTTCAGGTAAGGCCGCAGCGCCTCGGGAACCACGATGCTGCCATCAGCCTGCTGATAGTTTTCGACGATGGCCACCCAGGTGCGGCCGACGGCAAGACCACTGCCATTCAGCGTGTGCAGGTAGTCGCTCTTCTTGGGGCCACGGAAGCGGATGCCGGCGCGACGGGCCTGGAAGGCCTCGAAGTTGGAACAGCTGGAGATTTCCTTAAACGAATTCTGGCCGGGCAACCAGACTTCGATGTCGTAGGTTTTGGCACTGGAAAAGCCCATGTCGCCGGTGCAAAGCACAACGGTGCGGAAGGGCAGGCCGAGTTTGCGCAGGATGTTTTCGGCGTCGTGCGTGAGCGACTCCAGTTCGGCGTGGCTCGATTCGGGGTGGGCGAACTTGACGAGTTCCACCTTCTGAAACTGGTGCTGGCGGATGATGCCGCGCACGTCGCGGCCGTGTGAGCCGGCTTCCGAGCGGAAGCAGGGGGTGTAGGCGCAGAGCTTGAGGGGAAGCTGGGCGGGGTCAATGGTTTCGTCGCGCAGCAAGTTAGTGACGGGGACTTCGGCCGTCGGGGCGAGCCAGAAATCGAAGCCTTCACACTTGAAGAGGTCCTCGGCGAACTTGGGCAACTGGCCGGTGCCGTAGAGGCTGGCGGAGTTCACCAGGAAGGGGGGAAGGGTTTCGAGATAGCCATGCTCCTGGGTGTGGGTGTCGAGCATGAAGTTGATGAGGGCGCGTTCGAGCCTGGCGCCCAGCCCATAGTAGACGGCAAAGCGGGCGCCGGTGATCTTGGCGGCGCGCTCGAAATCGAGAATGCCAAGGTCGGTGCCGAGATCCCAGTGGGGCTTGGGAGTGAAGTCGTGGGTAGGGATGACGCCTTCGCGGCGCACCTCAACGTTGTCGTCGGCGCTTTGGCCGAGGGGGACGCTCGCATGGGGCAGATTGGGAATGGTCTTGAGGAGGTCCATGAACTCGCGGTCGAGTTGCTCGGAATTCTGTTCGAGCTCAGCGATGGCGTCGCCGATGGTGCGGACAGCAGCCTGGAGTTCAGTGGTGTCTTCGCCAGCCTTTTTGCGGGCGCCGATATCCTTGGAGCGCTCATTGCGCTCGGCCTTGAGGCGTTCGACTTCGGTGAGGGCCTCGCGGCGGCGGGCATCAATGGCGCGAAAGGCTTCGCGGTCGAGAGTGTAGCCGCGGGTGGCGAGACGGTCCGCGGTTTCGTCGAGGAGGCCGCGGAAGAGGTGAAGATCGTGCATTCCTTACCAGTGTAAGGATTCCCGCGCCTAGCTGGCGGGGAAGTAGGTGCGGATTTCCTTCATGCAGAGATGGGCCTTCTCGATGAGGGTGCCATCGAAGACGTGGGTTTCAAGGCCAATACAGCCCTTATAGCCGTCTTTGTTGAGAGCGGCAATGATGCTGGTCCAGTCGATCTTGCGGGGGCCGATGACGTTGCCAGCCTTCATCTGTACGTTGCCGAGCTTGTGCTGGGGCAGCAGCTTGTAGCCATCGGGCCAGGCTTTCTCGCCGAAGGCGTAGGTGTTGTCGGGGTCCCAGTTCATGCCGAGGCCCTTCATGTTGAGCTTGAGGGTCATGTCGGCGAGTTCCTGGCTGGTGGCAACGTTGCAACTGGATTCGTTCTCGAGCAGGAGCCGCACTCCATGCTTTTCGGCGACGCGGGCGTATTCGCCGAGCTCGTTGGCGACGCGGTCCCAGACGGCGGTGACGTCGTTGACGCGAATGAAGGCAAAGACGCGGAACTGATCGACGTCGAGGGCATGGGCGGCGCGGATGGCAAGTTCGAGATCCTGCATGCGGTCGGCGTAGAGTTTCTGCTGGCGGGCTTCGCGGTTGGCACGGGCCTCGGGGGTTTCGGGGCGGTTGAGCTTGAGGTCGGTCCCGGGCAGGCCGAACTTCAACAGACCGGTATTGAGGAAGCTGATTTTGAGGCCGGCGGCGTGCAGATTCTGCTTGACTTGTTTGAGCCGGGCGGGCTCCATGCGGAAGTAGGTTTCGTTTTTGCGGGTACGGTCCTGGGCGCGGGGAGTATCGCGAAGCTCCACCCACTTGAGGCCATACTGTTTGGCGAAGGCGATGGCGTCCTCCTCGCTGCCGGCCACCTCATCGGTGAGTACGGCGAAGCGGGACCAATCGAGGCCTTTGGACTGAAGCTGGGTTGCGGCCAGCAAGCCCGCGAGCCATTCGCGGCGGTTGGGGGTTAATCCCCGAGGAGTTTTCCGTAAGGCTTCCACGCCGTCACGTTATCACAAACGGCCTTGACTCCGGCGACGATGGGCACGGCGAGCACGAGGCCGATACCGCCCCAGATGAGTCCCCAGAACATGAGGGCCACCGTGACCGCGAGAGGATTCAAATGGACGCGGGCGCCCACGATTTTGGGGTAGAGCAGATTGAGGGCAAAAAGGTGGAGGGTGCCGACGCCGCTGGCGATGATGAGGTAAGCGCCGAGCTTCGAATAGATGGGCAGCGCGGCGAGAACGGGCGGCGCCAGAGCCAGCGGGAGGCCAATGTAGGGTACAAGACTGAGGAAGCCACTCAGGGGGCCAACCAGGAGCGGGTAAGGGAGGCGCACGAGCATGAAGAAGAAAGTGCTGAGGATGGCGAGGATGATGCCGAGGACAAAATTGCCGGCCATATAAGCGCGCGCCATTTCGGCCACACTTTCCATGCTGCGGGCGGCGATGGCCCGGTTGGAGCCACTGAACATGCTGAGGAAAGAGCGCTGCATGTGGTCGCTCCAACTCAACATGAAATAGACGAGAAAAGGCACGAAGCTGGCCATCAGGAGCACGCTGTAGATGGTTTCCAGACGTTCATACAGGAATTCCAGCAGGGGAGACCGTTCCTGCTGAATACGGACTTCCTGAACGGCGGGTGGCGTAGGCGCCTCGGCGACGGGCGGCGGGGTGGCAGCGCGAGAGCGGCGAGTTTTCTTTGGGGCTTCGACGACGGGAGGGGGCTCCTGCAGTTTCTTGGGCATCATCTGGGTGAGGCTTTTCTCGGCGTCCTCGACGCGTTCATTGAGGCCCTCGAGAAGTTCGCCAATGCGCTGGCTGTAATTGGGCAGGTCATCGAGCAGGCCGCTGGCCTGGGAAACGAGGCCCAGGCTGAGCAGATAGACGAGCAGCACAAACATGGCGCAGACAATGAAACTGGCGATGGATCGCGGCAGGCGCCACTTCATGAACCAGAGCACGAAAGGCTGGAGGATGAAGGTGATGATAATGGCGCTGATGAGAGTAACGAAGAAGGCGCGGCCATAGTAGAGGAGGGCCACCACACAAGCCAGCGCAATGAGGCGCGCAGCAACGCTGGAGCCGGAAGGGCCGGCCGCGGCGGGACTCGTATCAGTAGGTGGAGTGGCTGAAATTGTGACGGACAAACCCGCCCCCTGTTACTCCATACTAGAAGAGTCCCACTGATGGCTCAACTCCCTGGACGTATATTGGCGCTCGATTTCGGCAAGCGCCGCATCGGGCTGGCGGTTTCAGACGCCCTTGGGGTCACCGCGCAACCGCTGCCGACTTATGTGCGAACACGTGTGCGCGAAGACGTGCAATTTCTGACTCGCCTGGTGAGAGAGCAGGAAGTAACGCGGCTGGTTTTTGGCGACCCCAAGTACATGTCGGGAGACCTGTCGCGACAGTCGGAAGCGGTGCGCGAGTTCGCCGAGCGGCTGGGCCAGGCCACGCAAGTGGAGGTGGTGTTCTGGGACGAACGGCTCACCTCATCGCAGGCGCACCGGGTGCTGGACGAATACGGAATGACGCGGGAGGAGCGCAAGGGAAAAGTGGACCAACTGGCGGCAACACTGATACTCGAAGGCTACCTGCAATCGCTGGACGCGGCATGAAGAAAGTACTCTGGCTGGCGCTGTTGGCGCTGATTCCGGTGGTGATCGTGCTGGGGATTTACCGGCAGCCGCTGCCGGAGTACGCGGGACCGGTGTTTGTCGAGATACCGCGGGGGGCGTCCACGGCCAAGATCGGGGAGATGCTGGAGGACGCGGGGCTGATCCGCAGCCGGCTGCTGGTGTGGGTGTGGAAGTTGCAGCATCCGCGACGTGCGCTGCAGGCTGGTGAGTACCGCTTTACCACGGAACGTAGCGTAGAGGAACTGCTGGGCAAGGTGGCGCGCGGGGATGTGCACTATGAACAATTGACGATACCCGAGGGGGCGTCGATCTTCGATATTGCGCAACTGGTGGAAGAGCAGGGGCTGATGAAGGCGGCGGAGTTTCTGAGCGCGGCACGAAACGGAGCGCTGGTGCGAGATCTGGACCCCAGCGCCGCGACGCTTGAAGGCTATCTGTTTCCGTCCACCTACCGGCTGCCGCGGAGGGTGACGGCCGAAGGCTTGTGTCAACGGCTGACGCGGCAGTTCCGGGAAGTCTGGAAGAACCTGGGCAGCGATCGTCCCGTGCGGGAAGTCGTGACGCTGGCCAGCCTGGTGGAAAAGGAAACGGCGGTGGGGGCGGAGCGGCCGCGCATTGCGGCGCTGTTTGGCAACCGGCTGCGGCTGGGCATGAAGCTGGAATGCGACCCGACGGTCATCTATGCCGCACTCCTCGAGAACCGCTACCGGGGGAAGATTTACCGGTCGGACCTGGACAACCCACACCCCTATAACACCTATCGGCACGCCGGGCTGCCACCCGGACCAATCGCCAACCCGGGGCGGGAGAGCCTCGAAGCCGTGCTGAAGCCGGAGCCGACCGAGGCGATCTTCTTTGTGGCGGAACCGGGCGGGACGGGGCGGCATGTGTTCTCAAAGACACTGGCGGAGCACAATCGCGCCGTGGAGGCGTATCGCCGTGGCGAAGGGCGCTAAACAGAAAGTAGCGGAATGGCTGGCTGGAAGAGGCGAGGTGAGCCTGGCTGACTTTGCGGAGTTGGAGGCGGTCGCCGGAGTGAGCGCGGTGCATTTGCGGCGGGTCTTGCGAGGGATGCCGGTGCGATTGGCGCCCGAGGTGGAAGGAGTGCGGCAGGATAGCCGGGAGAACCTGGAGCGGACCCTGGCGGCGCAGAGCAGGCTCTATGCAGGGGACCCGGTGGGGACGCGGGCGCGAGTTCTGGAAGCCAAACAACATGCGCGATTGGCCTTGCGGCGGAAGCCGGAAGAGGAGTGGCGGCAAGAGGTGCTGCTGCACCTGAACACGTGGCTCGAGAACCCGGCCATCTATCCACTCTGGGTGGAACTGACCAAGAAAAAAGCCGCCACCCGAGGGTGACGGCTGTATTCAAAATTTGGGACCAGACTACATCATTTCGACGGAGTCCACTTTGAGGACTTCACCATCGAGCTTGCCGGTGACCTTGGCCTTGAGGTCCTTATCCTTGGAGCTGGCCTTGAGCACTTCGAGAGCCTTGGCATTGCCGGCTTCGTCGAACTTCACGAACTTGCCATCGCTGAGTACGATGCCGAGGCCGCTCTTGGCGCAGCCCATGACACACTGCTTGGTGTGGCTGGCGAGGTCCTTGGTCTTGCAGTTGGTATCCACGATGGTGCCGGTCCAGGACTCGGCGAACATCGCGGTGGACATCAGGATTGCTGTTGCGAAAATCTTTTTCATTGTGAGTTACTTCCTCCCACGCCGAGTATATCCCCAAAGCGGGGCTATGATCAAGGAGTGGCAACGAAGGCGGATTTCACAGCGGAAGAATGGGACGTGTTTCGCAAGGCCCCGACCCTGGCAGGGTTGATGGTGATGTGGGCGAGCCCCAGCGGCCCTTTGGGCGTGATGAGGGAGTCAGCGGCGCTGGCACAAAGCCTGCGGGAACCGGACGGGGTGGCGCGAACGGAGCTTTTGCGGGCACTGCAGGCCGACCTGCAGGATCACTACACGGTTTACAAAGTGGAAGCCGCAGACCCGGAGGCGGTGCGGACCGAAGCACTCGGCGAATTGCGGAAACTGGCGGCAATCCTGCGCGTCAAAGCCAGTGAGGAGGAAGCGGCGGAAGTGACGGAGTGGCTATTGCGGGCAGCGCGGAGGGTGGCGGAAGCGGCGCGGGAAAAAACGGTGCTGGGCTTCGGCGGGGTGGCGGTATCCGGGGAAGAAGAGACTGCCCTGACGCTGATTGAGGTGGCATTGCGTTAAGGCGCGACGGGCCGTATACTCATTTTTTCGTGCGCCAAACAGGGCTGGCGCATCACTAAATCAACGAGAAGCACGATGCTCTTACGGGACGATTCAGATCCACTTGCCCCCCAAAGGGAGGCAGCCATGTTTTACGGGCTCTTCCTGCGCGGCCATTCGGCCGAAGACCTGCGCAAGGACATCGACGTGCCGAAAGACACGCTGGAGAAATGGCTGCTGAAGCGGCAGCATGCCGAGAACTTCCGGGAGAACCTGAAGCGCATGTACGCCTACCGCAAGCAGGTGCTGGCCATCTTCGATGAACTGGTAATGAACGAGAAGGCCCGGCAACGATCGCACTAAAGCGCTAGCCTGTTTGGATGGCGCTTAGAGGCTACATCGTTGACGCATTTGCAGACCAGCCCTTTCATGGCAATCCGGCCGCAGTAGTTCCCCTTGAAACCTGGCTGCCCGACACGCTGATGCAGCAGATGGCCATGGAACACAACCTGGCTGAGACCGTGTTCTTTGTGCGGGAGGGGGAGGGCTACCGGATTCGCTGGTTTACGCCGGTGAGTGAGGTGGACCTGTGCGGGCACGCGACGCTGGCGGCGGCCTTTGTGATTGCCCAGGTTGTGACGCCCGGGGTGGTCCAGGTGGATTTCGTGTCGCGGAGCGGGCCGCTCGGGGTAAGCGTTCGGAACGAGGTATACACGCTCGACTTCCCTTCCCGGCCGCCACAGAAAGTGGACGTGGATCCGCAGGTGGAGCCTGGACTGGGCGGTAGCCCGCAGGTGGTACTGGCGGCGCGAGATTACCTGGCGGTCTACCGGACGGCAGCCGAAGTGCGAGCGCTGAGGCCGGATATGGGCATGTTGGCCAAGGTGGACCGCTTTGCAGTAATTGCGACGGCGCCAGGAGATGAGGCAGGGGTGGACTTTGTGAGCCGGTTTTTCGCGCCGGCACAGGGAGTGCCGGAGGATCCGGTGACCGGGAGCGCGCATTCGACGCTGATTCCCTACTGGGCGGAGCGACTGGGGAAGACGGATATGGTAGCGCGGCAGTTGTCTCCCCGGGGGGGTGAACTGTTCTGCCGGGCGCGCGGGGAACGGGTGGATATCGGGGGCCGGGCGGTGCTTTACGCAAAGACGGAGATCTACATTCCCTCGTAGTAGATGAGGTCAGTCGAGACGGGCTGGCCGCCGGCCTGACGGATCATGGTGGTGATCTGGCCGCGGTGGTAGGTGCCGTGGTTCACGACGTGGAGTAGCACGCGGTAGAGCGGAGCGGATTTGTCGAGCCCCTGCAAGTTCTTCCAGGAAAAGGGCTTGGCAAAATCGGCTTCGTTTTGTTCGCGGGCGAAAGCAGCCAGCCCGGCGCCGAGGGCGGGCCATTGGGCGCGCAGATCGGCAAGGGTGAGCACCTCGCCAGGCAGGGCGAAGGGGACGGGATTGCCCTGCAGGCGGGAAAGCCAGACGCGGTCGGCGCGGTAAATATGCACGAAAGTATCCAGTATGCCGCCAAAGCTATTGCCCCGTGGTTCGGCCAGGGCTTCCGGGGAAAGCTGGGCCGCGGCGTCGAGCAGGGTGAGGGAGGCCCAGAGGGAGTATTCGAAGTGACGAGCCAGAAGTTCCGGGGAGACGAGCATCACCGATAATAGTAAACGAAGCCATGTTGCCGTATTCGATATTCCTGGTGGTCTCGGGGCTGGTGCTGAGTATTGCCGAAAGATTGTGGCCACGGCGGCCGCAGCGGATTCTGCGGCGGGGCTATCTGCTGGATTGGCTCTTTCTGTTTCTGAACGCCGAGATTGTCGGAGCGCTGGTGGCGATCTGGTTGGCGCAGCAGATACCGCAGCAGATGGTGGCGGGGTGGCGGGAGCAAATGGGATTGACGTGGATTGGGCAGCAGGCCATCTGGCTGCAACTGGTGATGCTGCTGGTGACGAAGGACCTTTTGCAGTGGTGCGTGCACTATGCGATGCACCACGTGCCGTACCTGTGGGTGTTCCACCGGACGCATCACAGCACCGAGGAAATGGACTGGCTGAGCAACTGGCGCTTTCACTGGGTGGAGATACTGGTGTACCAGACGGTGCTGTATGTACCGGCGACGCTGGTGGGGGTGAGCGGGGAGGCGGCCTACGGGTGCGCCATTGTGAGTACGACGCTGGGGCACTTTGCACACGCGAATTTGCGGTGGGACATTGGCCCGCTGAAGTACATCTTCAATTCGCCGGGCATGCACGCCTGGCATCATGTACATCCGGACCACGGACCGGAGAACCGGAATTTCGGCATCAGTCTGGCGTTGTGGGACTGGCTGTTCGGGACAGCATACGTACCCAAATCAGCACCCGCGCGCCTGGGTCTGCGGGAGAACGAAGGCGCGCGGGTGCTGATTTAGGGCTGAGGCTTAAGCTTCGTCGTCGTTCTGGGCGGCGAGCTTGGTGATGACACTCAGGTCTTCGAGAGTGGTCACGTCGCCAGCCACGGTGTTGTTGGTGACGAGCTCACGCAGGAGGCGGCGCATGATTTTGCCGCTGCGGGTTTTGGGCAGGGCGTCGCTGAAGCGGATTTCCTCAGGGCGGGCAAAAGCGCCGATTTCGTGGGCGACCCACTGACGGAGTTCCTTGCCAAGGACATCATGGTCCCAATCGCCCTTCTTGAGGGTGACGAAGCAGCAAACGGCCTGGCCGGTGATTTCGTGGGGCTTGCCGACGACGGCGGCTTCGGCGACAGCAGGGTGATGGACGAGGGCGCTTTCCACTTCCATGGTGCTCAGGCGGTGGCCGCTGACGTTGAGGACGTCATCGACGCGGCCCAGAACCCAGAAGTAGCCGTCTTCGTCGCGGCGGGCGGCGTCGCCCGTGAAGTAATTGCCGGGCATGCGGGACCAGTATTGATCCTGAAAGCGCTGGGGGTCGCCCCAGATGGTGCGGACCATGCTGGGCCAGGGGCGGCGAATGATGAGGTAACCCTCCTGGTTGGCGCCGACGGGGTTGCCGTCGAAATCGACGACTTCGGCGAGTACGCCGGGCATGGGAAGAGTGCCGCTGCCAGGCTTGAGGGGGACAGCGCCGGGCATGGGGGCAATGAGGATGGTGCCGGTTTCGGTTTGCCACCAGGTATCGACGATGGGGCAACGTTCTTTGCCGATGACGGTGTGGTACCACTCCCAGGCGGCGGGATTGATGGGTTCGCCGACGCTGCCGAGCAGGCGGAGGCTGGAGAGGTCATGGGCGTCAGGCCACTGGTTGCCCTGGCGGATGAGGGCGCGGATGGCGGTGGGTGAGGTGTAGAAGATGGTGGCCTTGAAGTGTTCGACAATCTTCCACCAGCGGTCGAAGGCGGGGGTATCGGGGGCGCCTTCGTAGATGATCTGGGTGGCGCCGCGGGACATGGGCCCGTAGACGATGTAGCTGTGGCCGGTGACCCAGCCGATGTCGGCGGTGCACCAGTAGATGTCGTCCTGCTTGAGGTCAAAGACCCACTGCATGGACATGCCGGCCTGCAGCAGGTAGCCGGCGGTGGTGTGCAGGATGCCCTTGGGCTTGCCGGTGGTGCCGGAGGTGTAGAGCACGAAGAGGGGGTGTTCGGAATCGAGGGGGACAGCAGGGCATTCCTCGCTCTGGCCGGCCTCGATGGCATGCCACCAGTGGTCGCGGCCGTGGGTCATTTCCACTTCGCCCTTGGTGCGCTGGCAGACGACGACAGCCTTGACGCTGTCGCAGCCGGGGAGGGCTTCGTCGACGGCGGCCTTGAGGCGGATTTCCTTGGCGCGGCGCCAGCCGCCGTCGGCGGTGATGACGAGTTTGGCGCCGAGGTCCTGAATGCGGGTCTTGAGGGCCTCGCTCGAGAAGCCGCCGAAGACGACGCTGTGGGTGATGCCGAGGCGGGCGCAAGCGAGCATGGCCACGACGGCTTCGGGAATCATGGGCATGTAGATGATGGCGCGGTCGCCGGTGGTCATGCCGAGATCCTTGAGGCCATTGGCGAAGCGGCAGATGTCTGCCTTGAGTTCGCGGTAGGTGATCTTGCGGGTGTCGCCAGGTTCGCCTTCAAAGAGGAGGGCGACTTTGTCGCCGTGGCCCGCATCGATGTGGCGGTCCACACAGTTGTAGCAGGCGTTCAACTTGCCGCCGACGAACCACTTGGCAAAGGGGGGATTCCATTCGAAGACATGGGAGAAGGGTTCGAACCAGTGGAGTTCCTTGCGGGCGAGGTCGCCCCAGAACTCTTCGGGCTTCTCGGCCGCGGCATTGTACAGGGCCTGGTAGGCTTCCAGACTGGGGACGTTGGCCTGGGCGGCAAATTCCGCCGGGGGAGGGTAGACTTTCACTTCGCTCATGGTGAAGTGCCAATTCTATCAATGAGGGGAAATGCCCCGGAACGCGGCAGCGAGATCGATCTGGAGATCGGGCCAAACAGGCTCACCAGTGAGCGCGGTGCCGAGTTCGACGATATGGGGCGGACGATCGGGGTGGACCACCATGACGTTGCACTCGGTGGGGTTCACCAGCCAGACGAGTTTGGCGCCATTCGAGAAATACTCCTGCGCCTTGGCGAGCAGCTTGCCGAGCGTGTCTTCCGGGGAGAGGATTTCAATGGCGAGGAGGGGGGCGCCGAGGTGGTAGCCGCGGTCGTCAAAACTGGATTCGGTGGTGAGACCAATGTCGGGGATGCGGCAACTTGGGCTGCTAGCCGGGCCAAGCAAGCTATGGATTGAGATGCCCGCGTACAGGCCATGGGCGGACGCAAACCGGTCCAATTGCCCGGCAAGCCGGCCCATGAGCCGGCTGTGGTGTTTGTTCGCAGGAGGCTTCGGAATGAGGCGACCAGCAACCCACTCCGCGTACTGCGAGTCAGGGCTTGAAAGATAATCAGGCCAAGCCAGCGGCAAGTCTGCCTGCATGCCCTCCATCTAGCACTCCACGCGGCGAGATACACTGTGGGCGAATGGCACTGAATCCTGACCAGCAACGCGCCCTGGTGGCGCGACTGACGGCCGCCTGTGGCGGCGCCTACACACCAGAACAACGGCGCAAGTATTACATCACCGGGCCCCAGTGGGCGGCGGCCTATGATGGCAACGCCATCTTCCACGCGCCGACGCGCGAGCCGGTTCACTTTGAGACTGTGATTGCGAAGTATGCCGAGATTGGCATCGGGCACTGGACGACGCACGACACCGACGTGATTCCCTACGAGCATCTGGGCAAGGATGGCCAGCACGAGATCGTGGCGCAGATTGGGGCAAGCCTGAAGAAGCACGGCCTCGAGTGTTCGATGGTGACGACGGAAACCTTCCACCATGCAGTATTTGCCGGTGGTCCGGCGGGCGAGCAGCCCGAAGTACGACAGTATGCGCAATGGCGGCTGAAGAATACCGTGGGCATCGGGCATGAGCTGGGGGCTTCGTTTGTGGTGTACTGGCCGGGGTCGCTCGGGTATCAGTTTCAGGGCATCGTGGACGAAGTGCAGACGCTGAAGTGGTTTTCGGAAGGAATGAACGCGGCCTGCGAAGCGGACATTGAGATTGCCAGGGCCAAGGGCCGGCCGACGATGAAGCACTGCATGGAGGCCAAGCCGTTTGAGCCGCAGGCGGAGATCCTGCTGCCCACTTCGGACGCGATGCTCGCGTGGATTTTCTCAGGCCAGTTGAAGTACCCCGACATGGTGGGCCTGAACCCCGAGTACCTGCATGAGCTGATGTGGGGCGGGGCGGTGCGGGCGTCGCTCGCGCGGGCGCTGCTGTGCGGCAAGCTCTTCCACTTCGACATCAACGATGGCTACCGGCTGAAGCATGACGTGGACATTGCCGTGGGGCTGGTGAATCCGTTCGACTGGCTGAATGTGCTGGTGCTGCTGCGGACCTACAACTACACGGGGCCGTTCAACCTCGACTTCAAGCCGCCGCGCACGACGAGCAACGACGGCGTATTTGACATCAGCTTCCCGACGGCGGTGGACCGCTTCATCACCTTGTGGGAGATGGCCGGGGAAGTGATGGCGGACCCGATTCTGGCCGAAGCGGGCCAGGCGCTGAGGGAAGGCGCGGGTGTGGCACCGGGGCACACAGCGAGCGAGATCTTCGCGGCCAACAAGGAATTGCTGAGCCTGCATGAACTGATGGCGCACCGCTTGTTCCAGATACTGGTGGGGGCGCACAAGGGCCGCACCTTCTCGCTGTAGATTTAGATTCCTTAAACTTGACTTCCCCGTTGCGATTCCCTTAGGATTTTCGCAACGGGGATTTATGTTGGACACTACTGCGCCATCGCGGCGCCAGGTTGCGGCGTGGACGGCCTTTATCTGTCTGCTCTGCTCGGTACCATATTGGCGGGCGCTCAGCCTGCCGCGAATTTCAGACACTTACCTGCAGATCTGGTTGGGGCGGAAGTACCTGGGGATCTCGACCTGGCCGGACCTGGCGGCGGATGCGCTCTACCGTTGCCGGGCCACTTCGATTTGGATGACGGGGGCCATGGACTATCTGTTTGGTTCCTCGCAGCTTGCAGTGCATCTGCAGAGTCTGTCGGTGCACCTGCTGAACGTGGCGCTGATCGCGGCGCTGGGGGTTTACCGGCCGCTGGGTTACCGTTTGATGATTCCGGCAGCATTGATCTGGGGGTTCACCGAACGGCATCACGAAGCGGTGATGTGGTACGCCGCACTGCCTGAACAACTGGTATTTGCCTTTGTGCTGTTGAGCCTGCAGTTTTGGCTGCGGTGGTGGGAAACGGGCGAGCGATGGCAATATGCGGCGTGCCTGTTGAGCTTTGTGCTGGCGCTATTGAGCAAGGAATCGGGAGTGGTGGTGTGCGGGCTGATGGCAATGCCGCTGCTTTTTGAGCCGGGCCGCTGGCGCCGGGCGGCCGTGGCGGTAGCACCATTCCTGGTGCTGTCCGCAATCTACTTCTACCTGAACATGGCGGCCAAGCAGGACCATTTGCACTGGAATGACGGAACGTTCAAGCTGGGCTGGCACTTTCTGCCGGTGATGGGGCGGTCGATTATGCGATTGCTGTCCGTGTTTGGCGCGGCGGCTTTGTTGTGGCTGTGGTGGCAACGGCGGCAGGTGGATTGGAAAACGCTGGTGATCGCGCTGCTGTGGATGCCCATCACGCTGGCGCCCTATTCGTTTGTGGCCTACCAGCCGCGCGTGCCCAGCCGCCATGTGTACCTGGCGAGCGTGGGACTGGCGCTACTGCTATCGCTGGCGCTCATGAAGATTCCGCAGCGGCGGCTGGCCAATGGACTGCTGGCGGCCTATCTGGCGTTCAATGCCGGCTACATCTGGTTTTACAAGCACGACCAGTTTGTGGCGCGGGCGCAGGTGACGGAACAGGTGGTGGCCGATGCACGGGCCCTGGTGGAGAAACATGGCGAGCGGCCACTGCAGGTAACGTGCTTCCCCCTGGGGCCCGAGTTGGCCAGCATTGCGGTGAATGAGCATCTGGGACTGCCGGAGGAATGGGTGGCGGTGCATTATTCACCAGACCCGAAGTGCGGGCCCGTGCGGGTTGAGCCAATTTTCGATTAGTCCGCTATGCTAGAGGCTGAGCCAAGGGGCGCCCCGCCCGGCCCAAAGCCGATTGGGGCTGAGACACTCGAACAAACCAGGTAGAGAGTCCCTTAGAACCTGATCCGGGTCATACCGGCGTAGGAATCGGCCTTCGTGAGACCCGTCCCCACGTCCACCCCGGATCTCCTTGAAAAGGAGCATCCGCAATGTCCACAAGTCTTAGCACTTTCACTTATCCCAACTCCACCAAGATTCATCTTTCTGGCCTGCAACATGAGGGCCTGAAGATCGGCATGCGCGAAGTCGCGCTGGACGCCTCAGCCAAAGAAGCGCCGCTGAAGATCTACGACACCTCGGGTGCGTGGTCTGACCCGAGTTACGACCCCAACCAGCCCTTCCCGAAGATGCGGCAGGCATGGATTGACGCCCGGCAGCCCATCAATGGCGCGGTGACGCAACTGGCCTATGCGCGGGCTGGCGTGATTACGCCCGAGATGGAATACATCGCGGTACGCGAATCGCTGGGGCGGCCCAATGCCATCAGCGCTGAATTCGTGCGCTCAGAGGTGGCGGCGGGGCGGGCCATCATTCCCGCCAACATCAAACACCCCGAATCAGAGCCGATGATCATCGGGCGGAACTTTCTGACCAAGATCAACTCGAATATCGGCAACTCGATTGTGACGTCGTCGATTGAAGAAGAAGTGGAAAAGCTGCTGTGGTCAATCCGCTGGGGCGCCGACACGGTGATGGATCTCTCCACCGGTGAAGACATACACGAAACGCGCGAAGCCATTGTGCGGCGCTCGCCGGTACCGATCGGGACAGTGCCCATCTATCAGGCGCTCGAGAAGGTGAAGGGCCGGGCGGAGAACCTGACCTGGCCGATTTACCGCGAAACGCTGGTGGAGCAGTGCGAACAGGGCGTGGACTACTTCACGATTCACGCCGGGGTGCGCCTGAAGTACATCCAACTGACGGCCAACCGCACGACGGGCATCGTGAGCCGGGGCGGGGCGATCATGGCCAAGTGGTGCCTGCATCATCACCAGGAAAACTTCCTCTACACGCACTTTGAAGAGATCTGCGAACTGCTGCGCAAGTATGACGTGAGCTTCTCGCTGGGCGACGGCTTGCGGCCGGGTTCGATTGCGGATGCCAACGACGCGGCGCAGTTTGCCGAACTGGAAACGCTGGGCGAGTTGACCACGATTGCCCACCGGCACGATTGCCAGGTGATGATTGAAGGGCCGGGCCACGTGCCGATGCACAAGATCAAGGTGAACGTGGAGAAGCAGCGCGAGTTGTGCAACGACGCGCCGTTCTACACGCTGGGCCCGCTGACGACGGATATCGCGCCGGGCTACGACCACATCACCTCGGCCATTGGCGCGGCCATGATTGGCTGGTATGGCACGGCGATGCTTTGCTATGTGACGCCCAAGGAACACCTGGGGCTGCCCAACCGCGAAGACGTCAAGCAGGGCGTGATTGCCTACAAGATTGCCGCGCATGCGGCGGACCTGGCCAAAGGCCACCCGGCGGCGCAACTGCGCGACGACGCCCTGAGCCGGGCGCGCTACACGTTCCGCTGGGAAGACCAGTTCAATCTGTCGCTGGACCCGGAAACGGCCAAGGCTTATCACGATGAGACGCTGCCGGCCGATGGGGCCAAGAGCGCGCACTTCTGCTCCATGTGCGGGCCGAAGTTCTGCTCCATGGAATTGACGCAGCAACTGCCGGAAGCCAAGAAGGACCCGGCCCTGGTGACGCTGGGCTAAGCGTATGCCGCAGATGGGCAAGCTGCTTATTTATGCCGGTCTGGCAATGGTGGCCGTGGGGCTGCTGTTGCTGGCCGGCGAGCGCTTGCCCATCAAGCCCGGCCAATTGCCGGGAGACCTGACCTGGCGGGGCAAGAACACGACGGTGTACTTTCCGCTGATGACAAGTCTGGTATTGAGCGTGCTGCTCTCGCTGGTGTTGTGGCTGGTGAACCGCCGCTAAAAGGAGAAGCGCAGGGCCAGTTGGAACTGGCGGGAATTGAGGGCGCTGGTGAAGGCGAGCGGGGTGGACGCGGGGTTGCGATTGCCGGTGATGGGGGTGCCGAGGGCGGCAATGGGGACGTCACCCACAATGTTGTTAATGGTGCGGAAATTGGTGCGGTTGAGCAGGTTGAAGCCTTCGGCGAGGACTTCGAGGGAGTAACGCTCAAAGGGGATGCGGCGGGAGAGGCGGAGGTCAAAGGTGGCGAAGTTGGGGCCCTGGCCGGCATTGCGACCGAGGTGGGCGGGGCGCTTGTTGGAGGCGTAGGTGTCGCCCTGCGGGTCAAAGCCAATGAGGACGTTGAAGGGGCGCCAGGAGTTGTAGCTGACAATGGGCGCGAGGCGCCAGCCGCCGCGTTCATAAAGGGCGTGAAAGACGATCCGATGTTTCTGATGGAAAGCGGAAAGGGAACGCTCCGCCCGGGCGTTGAGCTGGTCTTGCGGGGAGTAGTCGGAATTGAAGTCAGTGGCTTCGTCGATGGCGCGGGAGAAGGTGTAGTGGGCGTGCAGGCTCAAGCCACGGCGGAGCGGACGGGAGACCTGGAAGAGGCCGGCGTGATAGAAGCTGTTGGCGCTCGATTCGAAGACGTTGTCTTGGAGGATGCTGGGGTTGATGCGCGTGAAGAGGGGGCGGCCATCGGGCAGGAAGTTGCCGCTGTAGCGGACGTTGCGGCCGCGGATGCGGGCAATTTTGGCGGCGCGGTTGAAATTGTAGGCGGCAGAGAAGGTGAAGCCCTGCCAGGCGGTTTCGAGCTCGAGGCTGGCCTGCTGGGCATAGGGGTTGACCAGATCGGGGCTGACGCCGAAGAGGACGCTGCCGGGCAGATTGGGGCCAACGGTGATGCCGAAGGGGGTGAGGTCTGATTCGAGGATGGAGCGGTTGCCGATGATGCCCTGGCGCTGAAAGGCCTGGAAGAGGGTGAAACTGGTGACGGGCGTGCCGGTTTGCGGGTTGGTGAAGAGGTTGGAGGCGGGAGTGAGCAGAATCTGGTTGATGAAGCGGCCCGAGAGGGGCGCGGCGGTGCCGGCAATGTTGTTGTTGAGGGGAGAGAAGAAAATGCCGTAGCCAGCGCGGAGAACCAGGTTGCGCGGCGCCCAGGCGAGGCCAAGGCGGGGGGCGAAGTTGTTGGGGTCGCGGGGGACGAGCGACTCGGTCTGGGCCTGGAACTCGTAGCGGAGCCCCGGGGTAAGCGTGAGGGTGCGCGTGAGGCGGATGGTGTCTTCGAGGTAGAAGCCGTGATTGAAGGTGGTGTTGGCGTAGAAGGGATTGCCGAAGCCCTGCTGGTAGAGCGAGGGCAGGCCCAGGGCGGCGGCCTGAAGGGAAGAGATGGGTTGGTTCAACTGGGGGAAGCGGTCAGCCGCTGGGGCAGCGAGGCCATTCTGGCTGGCAATCTGCGTGAGGGCGGTGTTCAAAGGGACAGCCGCGCCGAAGGTGAAGCGGCCACCGAAGAAGGTGGCGTTGCGGGAACTGTTGCGGACGGGGTTGAAGTCGTAGCCGAAGTTGAGGGTGTGCTTGCCGGAGTGGCGGGCGAAGTGGGCGACGAACTGGTAGTGGCGTTCGAAGTTGAAGCCGGGCAGGAAGATTTGCCGGCCGAAGAGGCCGAAGCCATTGATGTTGAGCTCAGGGCCGAGGGGGTCGAGGGGGGTAATGTCGAAACGGTTGTAGCCATAGAGGGCGCGGAAGTCGGCGACCCAGTTGGGGGCGGGCGTCCAGAGGTGGCCGAGGGCGAGGGCCGTGTCGTTCATCTTCAACTGGCGGCCACGATTGAAGGCGTCGAGGGCGCCGTAGGTGGTGTTGTCCTGACGGTCGAAGGTGGTGTTGGAACGGAGGAAGGATTGGTGGCGGGCATTGAAGCGATGGTCGAGGCGGGTGGAGAACTGCTGCTGGTTCTGGGCAAAGGGAAAGCGGCCAGCGTTGCGCGTGAAGAGATTGCTGACGAAGGGGCTGGCGCTGGGCCGGAGGGCAGTGCGGGCCAGCGCAGAGAGTGAGCGGAAGTTGGGGTCGCGGTCGAGTTGGGTGAGCAGGTCGAGTTGATTGGGGAGGAGACGGTCGAGAACGGTGAGGTCAGTCAGGAGGGGGATGAACGAGGTCTCCTGGCGCTGGAGGGTTTCGTAGGCAGCGAAGAGGAAGGTACGATCGCGGCGGAGTGCGCCGCCGGTGGAGGCGCCGGCCTGCGTGCGGGTGTAGGCGGACTTGCCGGGGTCGAAGGCATTGCGCGCCTGGAGGGAGCGGTGGCGAAGAAAGCCAAAAAGGCTGCCGTGCCAGTCATTCGCGCCGGAGCGGCTGAGTATCTGGATGACGCCGCCGGAAGCCTGGCCGAACTGGGCGCTGAAGGTGTTGCGGTTGATCTGGAATTCCGCGACCGCCTCCTGGCTGAGCGAGGGACGCACACCGCCGCCGCCGTTGAGGTTGAGCTCGAGGCCATCGAGCAGGAAGGCGTTGCCGCGGCCATTGGTGCCGCCCAGGGAGAGGCCGGAAGAGGTGGTGGCGACGGGCCGGTAGGAGGCGTCGTCAACGAGGGAGGTGGTTTCGACGACACCGGGGGCGAGCAGAGCGAAGTCGAGGTAGTTTCGGCGGTTGATGGGCAGGCTGGTGAGGCGGTCGCCGGTGAGGAGGTTGGCTTGCTGGGTGCGGGAGGGGTCGAGCAGAGTGGGGGCGGCGGAAACGATGAGGGTGGTGTCCTGGGGGGCGACCGTGAGCGCAAGGCGGCGCAGGGCGAGTTCGCCGACGCGCAGGGTGAGGCCTTCGACGCGCAGGGGCTGGAAGGAGGGGGCGCTGATTTCGAGGGTGTAGGCGCCAGGCAACAGGTGAAGGGCCACGAAGTCGCCAGTGGGAGAAGACTGGCCGGTGAGGAGGAAGCCGCGCTGGGGGTCAGTCAAACGGATGGCGGCGCCGGTGATGGGCAGGCCCGCGGGGTCGACAATATCGAGCCGAAGTTGGGCGGTGGCGGAATGAGACTGGGCCAGGAGGTTTACAGAAAGGAAGAGGAGGGGAACGAGAAGTTTACCGGGCATGGAGGGTATGGGGGCAACGCGGGCCCCAAGCTTTCAAGCTAGCGCGAAACCCCGCGTGATAGCCTAGAAATTTGACTGCCAGCGAAGCAATCGTGCTTCGAACTTACCCCTTCAAAGAAGGGGATCTCATTGTCAGTTTCTTTTCACGTGATCAGGGAAAGCTGCGGGGCGTGGCCAACCGGGCCCGGCGGCCGAAGAGTGGATTCGGATCAAGCCTGGAACGGCTAAGTCAGGTGCGAATTCACTACACCGCGCGGGAAAACCGGGAACTGGTGCGAATCGAGCATTGTGATCTGGAGCACTCGCAGTTTGAGTTGAGCCGGGATTACGCCTGCGGGCTGGCGCTGGACGTGATGGCTGAAATCAGCGAACATCTGTTGCCCGCGGCGGAAGTGAACGAGCGTTACTTCCGGTTGCTGGGGCGTGTGCTGGAGTTTCTGCGGCAGCGGGGCGAAGGGGGCGTCTGGCAGGCGGTGACCTACTTTGAAGTGTGGGCGGTGCGGTTGACGGGGATACTGCCGGAGTTGAAGTTGAACGAGGAATCGCAACTCGTGTTGCGCGACATCTTCACACACAGCGTGGAGGCCATGCCGGAGCGAGCGTGGCAGGCGACTACGGCGCGGGACTTGCGCCGGGCGCTGGTGAGACTGATTGAGACACACATTGAGCGGCGGCTGCTGGCCGCGCCAATGCTGGAGGATTTGGCATGAACACCTATCAGGAAATGATCTTCCGCCTGAAGCAGTACTGGGCGGAACGCGGGGCGATCATCACGGAGCCCTATGACGTGGAGGTGGGCGCGGGAACGATGTGCCCGGAAACCTTTCTGCGCGTGCTGGGCCCGGAGCCTTATCGTGTGGCGTATGTGCAGCCCAGCCGGCGGCCCGCCGATGGCCGCTACGGAGAGAACCCCAACCGGCTGTACAAGCACTCGCAACTGCAGGTGATTCTGAAGCCGACGCCGGAAGACGTGATTGAGCAGTATCTGGGTTCGCTCGAAGCCATCGGGATTGACCTGAAGAAGCACGACATCAAGTTTGAGGAAGACAACTGGGAATCGCCCACGCTGGGCGCCTGGGGCATTGGGTGGCAGGTGATGCTGGACGGCATGGAGATTACGCAGTTCACCTACTTCCAGCAGTGCGGCGGGGTGGACCTGGATCTGGTGCCGGCCGAAATCACCTATGGCCTGGAACGGTTGTGCGCCTTCCTGCAGGACAAGGAGAGTGTTTACGAGATTCAGTGGACGCCGGAGTTCACCTACGGGCAGGTGCGATGGGCCGAAGAGCAGCAGTTCAGCGTGTACAACTTCGAGATGGCTGACGTGCCAACGCTGTGGAAGCTCTTTGAACTGCATGAGGGCGAATGCCAGCGGCTGATTGACTTGTACAAGAGCCTGGAGACGGGCAAGGAACGCTTCCCCGTGCTGCCGACCTATGACCAGGTGCTGAAGTGTTCGAACCTGTTCAACCTGCTCGATGCCCGCGGGGCGATCAGCGTGACAGAGCGCGTGGGCGTGATTGCGCGGGTGAGGAAGCTGGCGGTGGGCGTGGCTGGCATCTGGGTGGATCAACAACAGACGAAAGCGGAGGTGGCGGCGTAATGGCGAAGGAATTCCTGCTGGAAATCGGGGTGGAAGAAATTCCGGACTGGATGATTCCGGACGGGTTGAATCATCTGGCCACGAAGCTGTTGGAAGTGGTGAAGCCGCTCGGTGGCGAACTGGCGTTTGCGGAGGCGACGCCGCGGCGGCTGGCCGTGAAGCTGAGCGGCCTGGCGGAGCGTGAAGCCGACCGGGAAGAAGTGGTTTCCGGGCCGCCGCAGCAGGCCAATGCACAGGCGGTGGCGGGCTTTGCCAAGAAGAACGGGGTGAGCGTTGAGGAACTGACGCTGACCGATACCGGCAAGGGAACCTACTATACGTTCCGCCGGCAGGTGGCGGGCAAGGCGGCGGCGGAGATACTCAGCGGGAACCTGCCGCAGATCATTCTGGGCATTCCCTGGCCGAAGACGATGCTGTGGCCGGGCAAGGGCGGAGCGCGGTTCATCCGGCCCATCCGCTGGCTGTTGAGCCTGCTGGGGGATGAGGTGGTGCCGTTCACGATCAACGGGATTGCCGCCGGAAATGAATCGGGCGGCCACCGGCAGTTGGGCGCGGCGCGCTTCGCGGTGACGATTGCGAACTACGAGGCGAGGCTGCGCGAGAACTTCGTGCTGCTGCGGGCGACGGAGCGGCGCGAGCGGATTGTCTCGCACCTGCCGGCAGGCGTGAAGACGGATGCGGCGCTGCTCGAGACGCTGACCTACATCACCGAGTACCCGACGCCGATTGTGGGCGAGTTTGCGGCTGATTACCTGAGCCTGCCCGAAGAGGTGCTGGTGACGGTGATGCGCTTCCACCAGAAGTACTTCAGCGTGGCAGATGCCAGCGGCAAGCTGGCGCCGCGCTTCGTGGCCGTGATGAATACGGCGAGCGACCCCGAGGGGCTGGTGCGGCACGGCAATGAGCGCGTGCTGCGGGCAAGGTTTAACGATGCGCGTTTCTTTTATGACGTGGACCAGCAGAAGCCGCTGGCGGCACGCGTGGAAGATCTGAAGGCCGTTACGTTCCAGAAGGAATTGGGTTCGTATCATGCGAAGACCGAGCGCGTGGTGGCGCTGGTGAAGGAACTGGGCGGGGATGCGGACGCAGTGCGCGCCGCCGAGCTGGCCAAGACGGACCTCACCTGCGAGATGGTGAAGGAATTCACCGAACTGCAGGGCATCGTGGGCGGGCTGTACGCGAAGGCACAGGGCGAACCGCAGAGTGTGGCCGACGCCATCTATGACCAGTACAAACCGACCAGCATGGAAGATACGATTCCGCGCACCCGCGCGGGGCAGTTACTGAGCCTGGCGGACAAGGTGGATACATTGCGCGGCTGCTTCGGGATCGGGCTGATTCCGAGCGGATCGAAGGACCCGTTTGCGCTGCGGCGCGCCGCGCAAGGGGTGATCAAGATACTGGCCGAAGGCGAGCTGGACTTTCCGCTGGACCAACTGGCGGGCGGCGTGGCGAAGCTGGAAGACTTTCTGCGCGAGCGGCTGCGGTATTACTGCGGCGAGATACGCGGCTATGCGTTTGATGAAATCGCGGCCGTGCTGGCGAGCGGGGCGCAGCAGGTGAAGGATGTGCTGGCGCGGCTGGAAGCAGTGCGGCAGGTGCGCGCGACGGCGGACTTTGAACCGCTGGCGGCAAGCTTCAAGCGCATCAAGAACATCCTGGACCAGGCAGCGTTTGCGCCCGCCGGTGAGGTGAAGCGCGAACTGTTTGAGGATGCGTCGGAAGGGGCGCTGTGGGATGCCTTTACGGCAGTGGCGGCGCGGGTGAAGGGGATGGGTTATGGCGCGGCGCTGGCCGAGATGGCGACGCTGCGGCCGGCGGTGGATCTGTTTTTCGAGAAAGTGCTGGTGAACGCGCCCGACGCGAGCGTGCGCGCGAATCGGCTAACATTGTTATTTAGCCTCAAATCCGAGTTTTCCGGCATAGCCGAATTTTCGGAGATTGTTCCCAAATCACAGGAGACTCCCGCTTCATGAAGAAGTATGTGTATTCGTTCGGCGGCGGCACAGCCGACGGCGACAAGACGATGAAAGACATTCTCGGCGGAAAAGGTGCCAACCTTGCCGAGATGTGCCGTTACGGCTTGCCCGTACCGGGCGGATTCACGATTGCCACGGAAGTATGCAACATCTACTTCCAGAACGGCAACAAGGTGCCCGCGGACATTCAGCAACAGCAGCATGACGCGCTGGCCAAGCTGGAAGCACTGATGGGCAAGAAGCTCGGCGACGCCAACGACCCGCTGCTGCTCAGCGTGCGCTCGGGCGCGAAGTTCTCGATGCCGGGGATGATGAACACGATTCTCAACCTGGGCCTGAACGACGTCACCACCGAAGGCCTGGCCAAGAAGAGCAACAACCCGCGCTTTGCCTATGACTGCTACCGCCGTTTCATTCAGATGTTCGGCGAAGTGGCGCTGGGCATTGAGATGGAACACTTCGATCACATCTTCGACGAACGCAAGAAGAAGAAGAAGATCAAGCTGGACACGCAGCTGACCGCGGAAGACCTGCAGGCCATCATCGCCGACTACAAGAAGCTGGTGAAGAAGGAAACCAAGAAGGACTTCCCGCAGGATGCGCACCAGCAACTGGACATGGCGCGCGACGCCGTGTTCCGCTCCTGGCACAACGACAAGGCCGTCTACTACCGCAAGATGGAACGCATTCCGGATGACATCGGCACGGCGGCCAACGTGCAGGCGATGGTGTTCGGCAACATGGGCGACGATTGCGGCACGGGTGTGGGCTTCACGCGCGACCCTGGTTCCGGCGAAAAGGTGTTCTACGGCGAGTTCCTGATCAACGCGCAGGGTGAGGACGTGGTGGCGGGCATCCGTACGCCGCAGCCGATCTCCGAGTTGAAGGACGTGATGCCCGAGGCCTATCACCAGTTGGTGGAAATCACCACCAACCTTGAGAAGGCTTACAAGGACATGCAGGACTTCGAGTTCACGATCGAGAACCGGACACTCTACATGCTGCAGACCCGCAACGGTAAGCGGACGGGTCCGGCGGCGGTGCGTGTGGCGGTGGAAATGGTGAAGGAAGGCCTGATCACCAAGGAAGACGCAGTGACCCGCGTGGCGCCGAGCCAGCTGGACCAACTGCTGCACCCGGTGTTTGACGCGGCCAGCCTGAAGAGCCTGACGAAGGTGACCACGGGCATCGCGGCCAGCCCCGGCGCGGCGGTGGGCATGGTGGCCTTCACGGCGGAAGGCGCGGTGGAAATGGCCAAGAAGGGCCCGGCGATTCTGGTGCGTAAGGAAACGACGCCGGACGACATCGCGGGCATGGACGCGGCCAAGGGTATCTTGACGGCGGTGGGCGGCAAGAGCTCGCACGCCGCGGTGGTGGCGCGTGGCATGGGCCGGCCCTGTATTGTGGGCGCGGGCGCCATCTCGATTGACGAAAAGGGCAAGAAGTTCACCGCGACCGTGGGTGGCAAGACCATCACGGTGAAGGAAGGCGACTTCGTTTCGATCAACGGCACAACGGGTGATGTTTACCTGGGCCAGTCGAAGACGGTGGAACCGAACACGCGCAGCGGCTTCCTGGCCGAGTTCATGAGCTGGGCCGACGAGTTCCGCGGGGACTTCGGGGTGCGCGCGAATGCCGACATTCCGCGTGACGCCAAGGCGGCGCGCAACTTTGGCGCCGAAGGCATTGGTCTGTGCCGCACGGAACACATGTTCTTTGCCGAAGACCGGCTGCCCTTCATGCAGGCGATGATCATGGCGCGCGATGAGAAGAGCCGCCGCGCCGCGCTGGCCAAGCTGCTGCCGATGCAGCGCAAGGACTTCGCGGGCCTGTTTGAAGCCATGGAAGGCTTCCCGGTGGTGATTCGTACGCTGGACCCGCCGCTGCATGAATTCCTGCCCAAGCGGGAAGACCTGATGGTGGCCATCGCCAAGCTGCCGCACGCCAACGCCAAAGAGAAGAAGGAAATGGCGGAGAAGTTCGGCTGCAAGGTGAGCGAACTGAAGAAGCATCTGCCCGTGGTGCTGCACCGCGTGGAAGAGCTGCACGAAATGAACCCGATGCTGGGCCACCGTGGTTGCCGCCTGGGTATCACCTACCCGGAGATCACCGAAATGCAGGCGCGCGCGATTTTCGAAGCGGCCGTGCAGGTGGCCAAGAAGGGCAAGAAGATCATTCCGGAAGTGATGATTCCGCTGGTGGGCGGCTATCGCGAACTCGATCACCAGAAGGAGATCGTGGTGCGCGTGGCCACCGAAGTGCTGGCCAAGGCTGGCATGCCGGACCTGAAGTACTACGTGGGCACGATGATCGAAATTCCGCGCGCGGCCATCACGGCGGATGAAGTGGCGCAGTACGCTGAGTTCTTCAGCTTCGGCACCAACGACCTGACGCAGACCACGATGGGGTTGAGCCGCGATGACTATACGAAATTCAACGCTCACTACGAGAACCTGAAGATCTTCAAGACCGACCCGTTCGGTTCGCTGGATCAGGAAGGTGTGGGCAAGTTGATTGAAACCGCGATCGGGCTGGGCCGCAAGACGCGTCCGGACATCGAAATCGGCATCTGCGGCGAGCATGGTGGTGACCCGGATTCGGTGGCGTTCTGCTACCGCGTGGGCATGAACTATGTAAGCTGCTCTCCGTACCGGGTACCGATTGCCCGTCTGGCGGCGGCGCAGGCTGCGCTGGCCAAAGGCGGCAAGACGGAAAGCCGTACGGCATAAGTTCAAACGGGTGGAAACACTCGTTTTGGTGGGAGCAAGGCGGCGGTCTCAACCAGGGACCGCCGCCTTCTTCATTTGGCGGCGCGGCGGAAGTTGGGGAAGTCCTGGCGGACGCCACGAGCGCGGACGCTGGCGGTGGTAATGGGGATGAGGCTGCTCCATTCGACGCTGTCGTAGACATCGATGGGCGAGGGCTGCTTTTTGCGGACGGCCTCGACGAAGGCGCGCAGGGTGAACCAGTCGGCCCCACCGTGACCAGTGGCGGCGGCCTGTTTGGCCTCAGCCAGCCAGCGGGGGTCGTCGTAGCGTTGCTGGTAGGGGGCGAAGTCGCCCCAGGCGTTTTCGCGATGGACGCCATCGAGCCAGAGGGACTGCTGGCCTTCGTGGTCGCGATAAGCGCCGCGGGTGCCCTGCAGCAGATAGTGCGTGGTGCTGACGGTGGGGCGGGCGGAGGCGGTGTCGAGGCGGAGCTCGATCACCTGGCCGGCGGTGGTTTCGATGAGCGCCAGCGTGGCGTCAGTGAGGAAGCGGTGGGGGCTCAGGGAGTTCATGCGGCGGGGCGGAGCGCCAAGGGCGGTGAGCGTGGCGAAGCGGTTGTCGCCATTGAGGCCCAGCCACTGGGCCACGGGGCCGATGGCGTGCGTGGGGTACCAGTTGGCGTAGTCACGCATGAGTTCGCCGCGCCAGGTGAGAGACTGATCTGGGGCGAAGGCGTAGTGGGGCAAGGAATGGAGGTAGGCGCAGTCGGCGTAGGTGATGTCGCCGAAGAGGCCGGCGCGGGCCATGGCGAGTACGGCGAGATTGGAACGGTAATAGCAGCAGTTCTCGGCCATCATGTAGAAGCCGCGCGTCTGGCGGACGGCTTCAATGAGCTGCCAGCATTCGTCGAGGGTAACGGCGGCGGCCACCTCGCAGAGGACGGCCTTGCCCGCGCGCAGGGCGGCGATGGAGAGCGCGGCGTGGGTTTGTTCGGAGCTGGCGATGAGCACGGCATCGACGGGGGCTTCGTCGAGCAGGCGCTGGGGCTCAGCATAGGTTTTGGGCGGGCGCGGCAGGCGACTGGCGAGGCGGGCGGTTTGGGAAAGCTGAATGTCGCAGAGGGCGGTGACGTCAACGCCCGGAAGTTGTGCGGCCACAGCGCCCAGTGAAGTGCCGCGGTTGCCGGTGCCGATGATGCCGAGGCGCAGGGGAGGGTCGACCAACCAGCCAGCGAGAAGATGACGGCGCAACATGATCAGACCTCCAGCCCTACGGCGCGCATGAGGGCAATGGCATTGGAATGGGTGACGACGCCGGGGCGCATGCGGTAGTCGAACTGCATTTTGCCGTCAAGCAACTGGTCTTCGAAGTGGACGTTGGCGGCGAGTTCGCCGACGTCGGCGGTGATGCCGGGGAGGGGGCGGGACGCGGAGCCCGGCTTC
>VFQU01000598.1_pt1 | contig 30079 bp, 22 predicted proteins | sample 3512311 | NCBI WGS metagenome assembly VFQU01 (sample SAMN10412377, study PRJNA504923) | tailings metagenome | isolation source: Relicate 3 Philex TSF3 active mining site | place: Philippines: Tuba, Benguet | collected 2017-08-29
TTGACCTTTGACCTTTGACCTTTGACCTTTGACCTTTGACCTTTGACCTTTGACCAACGTCAAACCTGCCCGACCCGCGCTGCCTACGCGAGCCTCACCACTTCGCCGCCTGCGCCTTCTCCCGCTTGCGATCCCAGGCGCGCAGGTCGTCGCGGATGTGGGCGATGCGCTGACGGCCGAGCGCGTTGCGCTGGTCGTCGAGCACCACGGCGTCGAGCAGTTCGGCCATGCGCTGGGCGGCGGGCAGCATGGCGTCCCAGGCGTCGAGCCCGGACAGCGGACCCGGCAGGGTCATGAAGAACGACAGGCCCGGCGTCTGCACCTGCTCGAGGTTGCGCAGGTCGAAGGTGCCGGGCTTGACCATGTTGGCGACGCTGAACACCGGCGGCTGACCGGGACGGCCGTCGACGGCGCGGTGGAAGATGCTCATCGCGCCGAAGGTGAGGCCGGCCTTCTCGGCGGCCACGACCAGGTCGGCGCCGTGGATCGTCGCGCCTTCGCGCGCGGCGACGTGCAGGCTGACGATCTTCTCGAAGTCGGGCGGCGGCGCGGCCGCGGCATCGCGCGTCGCCGGCTGCGGCGCGTCGCCCAGCGCGCGATCCAGCGCCGCCAACTCGGCGTCGACTGCCTCCTCGGGCAGCGCCTCGCCATCCTCGCCCAGCGAAGGCTCGCGCCGCCCCGGCACCGGCTTGCGGCCGAACAGGCGCCGGCCCTGGTCCGGCTTGCGCGGCCGACCGAGGAAGTAGACCAGCAGGAGGAAGACGGCGCCGGCCAGGGCGACCAGCGCGGCGATCGTGGGATTCCAGCTCATGTCCATGCCGCGATTATGCCGCGCCGGCGAGGCGTGCGGCCTCGGCGAGGTCGACCGACACCAGCCGCGACACCCCCGGTTCACGCATGGTGACGCCGGCGAGCTGGCGCGCGGCCTCCATGGTCGCCTTGTTGTGGGTCACGAACAGGAACTGCACCTTCTCGCTCATCTCGGTGACCATCGCGCAGAAACGGCCGACGTTGGCCTCGTCGAGCGGCGCGTCGACCTCGTCGAGCAGGCAGAACGGCGCCGGATTGAGCCGGAAGATGGCGAACACCAGCGCCACCGCGGTCAGCGCCTTCTCTCCGCCGGACAGCAGCGAGATGTTGCTGACGCGCTTGCCCGGCGGCCGCGCCATGATCGACACGCCGGTGTCGAGCAGGTCCTCGCCGGTCAGCTCGAGATAGGCGTGGCCGCCGCCGAACAGGCGCGGATACAGCTCCTGCACGCCGGCGTTGACGCGATCGAAGGTGTCCTTGAAGCGGCCGCGGGTCTCGCGGTCGATCTTGCGGATGGCGTCCTCGAGCGTGGCCAGCGCGGTGCTGAGGTCGTCGTGCTGGGCGTCGAGGTACTCCTTGCGCTGGGCCTGCTCGCCGTACTCCTGGATGGCGGCCAGGTTGACCGGCTCGAGTCGGCGGATGCGGGCTTCCAGCTCGCCCAGGTGCTGCTGCCAGCGTTCGCTTGTGGCGCCCTCGGGCAGGCCGGCGAGCACTTCGTCGAGCACCAGGCCGGCACCGACGATGGCCTCGGACAGGGCCTGCGCGCGCAGCGCCTGCGCCTGCTCCTCGAGCCGCTGCGCCTGCAGCTTCTCGCGCATGGCCAGCGCCTGCTGGTCGGCGCGCTGGCGCTGCTGTTCGTAGCGGCGCAGTTCGCCTTCGACGGCCTCGACGCTGGCGCGGGCCGCGGCGAGATCGCGCTCGACCACCACGCGCTGGTCGAGCACCACCTGGCGCGACTGCTGCAGCTCGCGCAGCGGCGCATCGCCACCGGCGAGCTGGGCCTCCAGCTCGGCGGCGCGCGCCTCGACCTGCTGCATCTGCTGGGCCATGCGGGCGAGCGACTGCTCCAGCGACGCCAGCCGCGCCTTCTGCGATTCGACCTGCAGGGCGAGCTGGTGGCCGCCGTCGCGGGCGTCGCGGGCGGCGGCGCGGGCGATCTCGCGCGCCTCGAGCAGGCCACGGCGGGCGCTGTCGAGCCGCAGTCGCTGCGCTTCCAGCTCGCTCATCTTCGCCAGCGCCTGCTCCAGCGCGCCGCGCGCCTCGCGGGCGCCGTCCTGCGCCGCGCGGGCGTTGTTGCCGAGCTGCACCAGTTCGTCGTCGATGCGCAGCCGGCGCGCCTGCGCCGACTCCAGCTTGCCCTGCCGGCCCTGCAGCTGGCCGGCCAGCTCGGAGACGCCGCGATGCGCCAGGTACAGGCTGCGCTGCGCGTCCTCGCGCTGCTGCTCGGCCTCGAGCAGCTGCGAGCGCAGGCTGGCGAGCTGCGCGTTGATCTCGGCCTCGCGCTGCGCCAGCGCCTCGATCTCGCCGCGCAGCGCGTGGATCTCGCGCTCGCGCACCAGCGCGCCCTGCTGCGCCTCGCCCGAGCGCGCCAGCCGCAGCCAGCCCGGGCCGACCCATTCGCCGCTGCGCGCGATGCCCGGGCGGGCATCGCCGCTGGCCATGACCGCCGCCGCGTCCTCGACCGAGTCGAGCGCGTCGATGCCGGCCAGCAGCCGGCGGATCGCCGCCGGTCCGCGCACCCGCGCGGCCAGCGACCCGGCCGGGGCGTCGAGCGCCGCATCGGCGTCCTGCGCGACCAGCGCCAGGCGGCCGCCCACCAGCGTGGCCGCAGCGTCGAGCCAGTCCTGCGGCGCCTCGACGGTGACGGCCTCGAGCAGCGAGCCGAGCACGGTCTCGACCGCCACTTCCCAGCCGGCATCCACTTCCAGCACTTCGCCCAGGCGCGGCGCACGATCGAGGCCCTGCTGGCGCAGCCACTCGACGCCGGCGCCCTTCTCCTGGCCGAGCGCCGCATGCTGCAGCGCCTCCAGCGAGCCCAGCCGACCGCGCGCCGCCTGCGCCGACTTGCGGCATTCGGCCAGCTCGTTCTGCCGGGCGCGCTGCTGTTCCTGCAGCGCCAGCAGCGCCTGCTTGCGCGCCTCCAGCGCCTCGGCCAGGCCGTCGAGTCCGGCCTTCTGCCGATCGTGCTCGACCTTGTCGCGATCGAGCGCCGCGGCGAGCGCGTCGACGTCGAGCGCGCCGCGTTCGGCGAGCAGCGCCTCCTGCCGCTTGCCGGCCTCCAGCGTCTGTCGCTCCAGCAGTTCGATGCGTGCGCGGCCGACGTCGGCGCCGCGCCCGGCCTCGCCGAGCGCGCGGGTATGCACGTCCCACTCGGCCTGCCAGTCGACCAGCGCGGCCTCGGCCACGCGCAGCGCCTCGATGCGATCGCGCTCCTCGCTCTGGATGCCGACCAGCTTCGGCTCGGCATCGGCCAGCGCCTGACGCAGCACCTCGACCTGGGCCTGATCGGCGGCGACGTGACCGGCCAGCTCGGCCAGCGCGCCGCGCGCTTCCTCGCGGGCGCGCTGCAGCCGCTGGGTCAGCTCGCGCTGATGGGCGATCTGCTGCTCGATGCGGGCGATCTCGCCGCCCACCCGATAGCTCTCGCCCTGCGCCTGGCCCAGCCGTGCCTGCGCCTCGCCGTGCTGTTCGCGGCAGCGTTCGATCTGCGCCTCGGCCGAACGCTGCTCGGCGACCCACGATTCGAGGCGCGTTTCGTCCGCGGCCAGCGCCTCGCGCTGCGCCGCCAGCACCGCCTCGATGGCGCGGTACTCGAGCGCCTTGAGCTGGGCGTCCTTCTCGCGCTGTTCGGCCTTGAGGTGCTGGTACTGCTCGGCCTGGCGCGCCTGGCGCTTGAGGTGCTCGAGCTGCTTGTCGACTTCCTCGCGCACGTCGTTGAGACGGTCGAGGTTTTCCCGCGTGTGGCGGATCCGCGTCTCGGTCTCCTTGCGGCGCTCCTTGTACTTGGAGATGCCCGCGGCCTCCTCCAGGTACACGCGCAGGTCCTCGGGTCGCGCCTCGATGATCTGGCTGATCATGCCCTGCTCGATGATCGAGTAGCTGCGCGGGCCGAGGCCGGTGCCGAGGAACAGGTCGGTGATGTCGCGGCGGCGGCAGCGGTTGTTGTTGAGGTAGTAGGCCGAGGTGCCGTCGCGACCGACCACGCGCTTGACCGAGATCTCGGCGTAGGCCGCGTATTCGCCGACGATGGCGCCGTCGCTGTTGTCGAACACCAGCTCGACCGTGGCCTGGCTGACCGGCTTGCGCGAGGCCGAGCCGGAGAAGATCACGTCGACCAGGTGGTCTCCGCGCAGTCGCGAGGCCGAGCTCTCGCCCATCACCCAGCGCACCGCGTCGATGATGTTGGACTTGCCGCAACCGTTGGGTCCGACCACGCCGGTCATGTTGGTCGGCAGGTGCAGCACCGTCGGGTCGACGAACGACTTGAAGCCCGACAGCTTGATCGTGGAAAGACGCATGCGCGGATCAGCCCCCGCTCGACGGGGCGGCGGCGCCGGTGGCGACCTGTGCCTTGGCGCGCAGGGCGGCGATGTAGTCCTTCAGCGCGCGCTCGGTGAGCTGCTGGCGGGCGCCGTCCCTCACCTGCTCGAACGGCGGCGGCGTGAACGGCCGGGACTCGGCGCGGCGCAGCACGTGCCAGCCGTAGCTGGTGCGGACGGGCATCGGCGCGACCCTGCCGTCGGGCAACTCGGCGGCCACTTCGGCCAGCTCGGGGGGCAGCCGGCTCGGGATCGCCCAGTCGAGCGACTTCGCCTGCCGTGCGACCGGCGCGTACTCGGCCATCAGCGCCTCGAAGTCCTCGCCGGCGGCGGCGCGGTCGGCGGCGGCACGGGCACTGGCCTCGTCGTCGAACATGATGTGCTGGAGGTGCCATTCGGTGGCACCGGCGCGCGCCAGCTCCTGCTGGTAGTACTGCATCACCTTGGCATCGGACAGGTCGATCGATTCGCGGGCGGCGGCCAGCTTGCGCGTCGCCAGGAACTGGACCCGCAGCAGGGCAGCCTCGGCGCGCGCCTCGACGCTCTCGCCGTCTCCCGATGCCAATCCGTCCTGGGCGAGCAGCAGGATCTCGACGAGGCCGTCGAGCGCCTGCTGGCGCTGGGCGGCATCGGCGATGTCCAGGCCGCGGCCGCGCGCATAGGCGGCGAGGACCGGTTCACTCACCGCCTCGCCGTTGACGCTGGCGACCAGTGCGCCGGGCGGCGGCGACAGCAGCGCGACCCGCTTCGCGTCCGCGCCGACGTCCGGCTTGCCGCAGCCCACCAGCGCCGCGCAGAGGATCAACCAGGTGAGGTGCTTCATGCGGAGTTCTCCAGGGGAGCAGCGGGCTCGCCGGGCGCCTCCGCCCGGATCGACAGCGCGTGGATGTCGGTCTGCATCATCTCGTCCAGCGCCGCGTAGACCCGGCGATGCCGCGCCAGCGGCGGCATCCCGGCGAACACCCGGCTGACGACGCGGACATTGAAGTGGCCGCGACCATCGCGGGCGCCTGCATGGCCGGCATGGCGCGCGCTGTCGTCGACGACTTCCAGCACGTCGGGCGCCAGCGCTGCCTGCAGGGCCGCGCGGATCCGATCGACCCGGCTCACGGCAACACCCGACGGAAGGGCATCACTTCGACGCTCGCGTAGACCTCGGCGGCACGGTAGGGATCGGCGTCGGCCCAGGCCTCGGCGGCGCCCAGGTCCTCGAATTCGGCGACGATCAGGCTGCCGAGGTAGCCGGCCGGACCGGGGTCGACGGCGTCGATGGCGGGCAGCGGTCCGGCCAGCAGCAGCCGACCGGCGTCGCGCAGCGCCTGCAGTCGCGCCAGATGTGCAGGCCGCGCGGCGAGTCGGCGCGGCAAGGCGTCTGGGCGGTCGCGGCCGATGATGGCGTACCACATGCGCGTCGGGCTGTCCGTGAGGAGCGGAGCCGGGCATGATAAGCGCCCGTCCCACCCACCCGCCATGCGCGCAGCCCTGCGCGCCACCCGAACTCGTGCCCGATCGCCTGCGCCTCCACCCAGTCCACCCTGCCCCGCGGCTGATGAAGCAGGCGGCGGAGCGGCTGGCTGCCGGCAAGCTGGCGCTGCTGCCGTCCGACGCCGGCTACCTGATGGCGTGGACGCTGGAGGCGCGCCGGGCCGAAGACGAGGCCGTCCGACTGCGCCGGCTGGACATCCGTCACCCGTTCACATTACTCTGTCGCACGTTGAGCGAGATCGGCACGCTCGCGAAACTGGACGATCAGGCGTTTCGGCTGATCAAGTCGCTGCTTCCCGGCCCGCGCACGTTCATCCTGCCGCCCGGCCTCGGATTGCCCAAACGACTCAAGCAGGCCAAGCGGCGCAGCATCGGCTGTCGCATTCCTGATCATCCCGTGACTCGTGGCGTGCTGGAGGCCCTGGGGGCGCCGCTGCTTTCGACCAGCCTCGTGCTGCCGGAAGATCCGTTCGACAACCACGACGCCGAGGCGGTGGCCGAACACGCCCTGCGGCATGTCGAGTTCATGCTCGATGCCGAGGACTGTCCGCCGGGACCGACGACGGTGATCGACCTGACCGGCTACGCGCCGGAGATCGTCCGCCAGGGCTGGCAAGCGCTGCAGCTCGACTGAAAGGCCGCTGGCCCGGCGCCGGCGCCTGCCCGAGCAGAATCCCGCCGACGGTCGCGCCGCCGGCTCACGGTCCGGAAGGACCGCAGGACCCGCACACCATCAACGCATGAAAAGCCAGGCATGACCGCGGAGCCGCTCGCCGGCGCCGAGCCCGCCGCCGTTGCCCCGCAGCAGCAGGAAATGCCGCTGGCGGTGGTGCGCGGCCAGCCGGTCCTGCAGATTCCGCAGGACCTGTACATCCCGCCCGACGCGCTGGCGGTGATCCTCGACGCGTTCGAGGGTCCGCTCGACCTGCTGCTCTACCTGATCCGTCGGCAGAACCTCGACATCCTCGACATCCCGGTCGCCGAGATCACCCGGCAGTACATGGCCTACATCGCCACGCTGCAGGAGCTGCGCTTCGAGCTGGCCGCCGAATACCTGCTGATGGCCGCGATCCTCGCCGAGATCAAGTCGCGGATGCTGCTGCCGCGGCCGCCCAGCGACGAGGGCCACGAGGAGGACCCGCGCGCCGAGCTGGTGCGCCGCCTGCAGGAGTACGAGCGCTTCAAGAAGGCCGCCGAGGACATCGACCAGTTGCCGCGCCTGGAGCGCGACACGGCCGTGGCCGCGGCGCACGTGCCGGACCGCAACGTCATCAAGCTGCCGCCGCCGGTCGAACTGCGCGAGCTGTTGCTGGCGCTCAAGGACGTGCTCAGGCGCGCCGAGCTGTTCGGCCATCACGCGATCCAGCGCGAGGCGCTGTCGGTACGCAATCGCATGAGCGACGTGCTCGGCAGCCTCCGCGACGGCGCGTTCCACGCGTTCGAGAGCCTGTTCACGCCCGAGGAAGGCCGCCAGGGCGTCGTTGTGACGTTCCTGGCCGTGCTCGAGCTGGCCAAGGAACGCCTGCTCGAGATCGTCCAGGACGAGCCGCTCGCACCGATCTACGTCAAGTCGCTGGCGACCGCCGAGTGAGGGTGTCGGACGGCCCGCCTTCGTCGACCCTGCCCGCCGTGGCGCTGCGCCCGGCCATCGAACGCATCGCATGAACGAACCTGACACTCTCAAACGCATCGTCGAAGCCGCCCTGCTGGCCGCCGCGAGTCCGCTGTCGATCGTGCAGCTGGCGGCGCTGTTTCCCGAGAGCGAAGCCCCGAACCACGAAGCGCTGGCGCGCACGATCGAGTCGCTGCAGGCCGACTGCGCCGAGCGCGGCGTCGAGCTGGTCGAGGTCAGCTCCGGCTTCCGCTATCAGGTTCGCCAGGACGTGCATCCGTGGCTCTCGCGGCTGTGGACCGAGCGTTCCGCGCGCTATACGCGCGCTCTGCTCGAGACGCTGGCGCTGATCGCGTACCGCCAGCCGATCACGCGTGCCGAAATCGAGCAAATCCGCGGCGTGGCGGTGTCGAGCAACATCGTGCGCACGCTCGAGGAGCGCGAGTGGATTCGCGTCGTCGGCCACCGCGACGTGCCGGGCCGCCCGGCGCTATTCGGCACGACGCGCCTGTTCCTGGACTACTTCAATCTCAAGTCGCTCGACGAGCTGCCGCCGCTGAGCGACCTGCACGACATCGACGAGCTTGACCCGCAGCTGGCGCTGGCGCCGATCGGCGAGGACGGCACGCCGCCGGCCGATGCCGAGGCACTCGCCGAGGCGGCCGAAGCCGCAATGTCGTCCTCATCGTCCGACGCTGAGGACGCCGACGCATCCGGCCGCGCGGACGAGGCCGTCTCAGACGATCACGATCCGCACGCGGCTCAATCCGACTCCGAATCCGACTCGGAATCCGACTCGGAATCCGAATCCGAGGCCGAATCCGACGAAGGCCCCGAGCGCCCGACCGCGGTCGAAACGACCGCCGCCGCAGCATCGTCCGACGACGCTGCCGCCCTCCCCGACCCCGACGCCGCCTCCGACGGCCCCCTTTCCCCGGACGCGTCCCGTCCTCCCGATTCTACCGAGCCCACTGCATGACCACGTCCCGTTCCGTTCTGTCGCTCAAGCGCAGCGACTCCACCGCCCCGACGCTCGAGGAACGCCTGCACAAGGTGCTGGCGACCGCCGGGCTCGGCTCGCGCCGCCTGCTCGAGCAGCGCATCGAGTCGGGCGAGATCCAGGTCAATGCGACCGTCGCGACGCTGGGCTCCGGCGTGCGCGTCGGCGATCGCGTCGAAATCGACGGCAAGCGCTTCGTCGTCGTCACCGACAGTGCCGAGCAGGCCCAGGTGCTGGTCTACAACAAACCCGAAGGCGTCGTCATCACGCGAGAGGATCCGGAAGGCCGTCCGACCGTGTTCGAACAGCTGCCGCGCATCAAGGGCGCGCGCTGGATCGCGGTCGGCCGGCTCGACATCAACACGACCGGCCTGCTGCTGCTGACGACCGACGGCGATCTGGCCAATGCGCTGATGCATCCGCGCTCGGAGCTGGAACGCGAGTACATCTGCCGCGTCCACGGCGAGGTGCCCGACGAGGTCGTCGAGCGGCTGCGCAGCGGCGTCGAGCTCGAGGACGGCCCGGCGCATTTCGACGAGGTCGGCGTGATCAGCCGCAGCGGCAGCCACTCCTGGTTCCGCATCGTGATCCGCGAAGGCCGCAACCGCGAGGTGCGCCGCATGTGGGAGTCGCAGGGCCTGATGGTCAGCCGGCTCAAGCGCGTGCGCTATGCCAATGTCGAGCTGCCGCGCCTGCTCAAGCGCGGCCAGTCCGAACCGCTCGAAGCCAACGCCGTGCGCAAGCTGCGCGAGGCGGCCGGCGCACCGGAGGCGGCGCCGCGGCTGACGCTGGCGCCGGTGATCGGCCAGCGCCGCGCCGGTCCGACCGAATTCCGGCCGGATCCGCGCGCGCAGCAGGCCTGGACCGCCGCACGCAACGACGAAGCGCGCGAGTTCGCCGCGTTCGACCGCATCCGCGACGACGGCTGGCGCGCACCCGCGGGCAAGCCCGGCAAGAAGCGCCGCGGCGCCCAGGCCGGTCCCGGCCGCGGTCCCGGCGGCAATCCGAATGCACGCGGTCCCGGCAAGCGCCCGGGCGGCGCCGGCGGCCCACGCGCTGGAAAGCCGGCCGGCGGCGCCGGTCGTCCGCAGCGCCAGGCGCCGCATGCCAATGCGCAGCCGGCTTTCGGCGATCCGGGCATCAACCCGGCAGTATTGCGCAGCTGGTTCCCCGAGTCCGGCAACGGGCCGGCCCGCAAGTCGCGTCGCGGGCCCGGTCCGGGCCAGGCGCTGCCGCAGGGCAGCTTCGGCCAGTCCGATGCGCCGCGCGGTGGCGGTCGCGACGGCAACCGCGCAGTCCCGACGCGCCAGGTCGACGGCAACAGCATGGCCTACGGGAAAGGCAACACGTCCGGCGGCGCGCCGTCGAACAGCCCGTACGGCCGCGGCGCACCGCGCGGCAAGGGTCGCGACGCCGTAGGCGGCCGCGACGCGCACCCGGGCAACGCCCCGCGTCCCGGCGGCAACGGCCCGCGCCCGGGCGGCAACGCACCACGTCCGGGCGGCGGCGCCCCGCGGTCCGGTAACGGTCCGCGCCCAGGCGGCAACGGTCCGCGTCCCGGCGGCGGCAATCGCCCGCGTCCGGGCGGCAATACCTCACGCGGCCGCGGCGGCGGCGGCAATCGCGGCCCGCGCTGAAGCCCCCTCATCCTCTGCTTTGCCCGAGCTAGACAGCACACCGCCCAGCCTTCGGCAGTAGCCGCAACATAACCTCGAAAACTGAAAGCAACAGCGGCAGCGGCAGCGGCAGCGCCGATCATCTATCGATCCTGCGCTGAAAAAACCAAAGAAAAAGGCGGGAGTGCGAACTCCCGCCTTTCTCTTCGTAAATCCAAGCCGGGCGCTCTGCGCCCCGCCCCCGCCGCGCCTCAGTCGAGCTTGAGCGCCTTCTTGTTGCTGTCGCGGCGCTTGCGCTCCTTGGCGCCGAACTCCGCTTCGCAGCCGTCGCGCTGGACCATCACGCAGTCCAGATAGTCGGTGATCTCGACCAGGGCCGCGCGGATCGCCTTGCCGGCCGGGGTCTTGGACTCGTTCGCGAGCGCGCCGCCGAAGCCGCCGCGGAACACGCCGACGCTGACGCCGCCGCCGGAGCTGCGGCCCTCGATCGTACGCGAGTAGTCGATCTCGCCGGTCGTCGTGTTGACGACGCGGACGTCGACCGCCAGATACGCATCGCTCTTCTTGCCGCCGAGCGAGATGCCCTTGAAGCTGACGCCGCCGCCGGTGCTGGCGGTGTTCTCCTCATAGGCGGTGACCGTGCCCATGACCAGGTACTGAGCGCCGGTCAGCTTGCCGATCTTGGCGCCGGTGCCGGCGCTGACGCGGCCGGAGGCGGCCAGATTCTGCTCCTCGAGCACGGACTCGAGCTTGTTGCGCTCGACCACGCGGAATGAACCCAGCGAGGACAGCTCGTTGCTGAGCATGCCCGACAGCTCCCAGCCCACGCCGCCGCGCCACCAGCCGGCGCCCGACTCATTCTTGAACTCCGCGACGCCGATCGACGGCTTGCCGCTCTGCGCCAGCGCACCGCCGGCCAGCCCGATGCCGCCCAGCGCCAGCGCGACACCCAAAATCACTTTCTTCATGACGCCCACTCCCGAACGATGAGATTTGAGATCGTGGCTCCCCACGTGGACCCGTCACCGCAGTCCGCCCGCGCCGTGCCACGGCGTGATCGGCGCGCATTGTAGCAGCGCGCCCGGGACGGACCATGCGCCAGTCCGCGGTCGTCGCCGGCACCGTTCGACATCCGGTATGCCAACCCGATCACACTCGCGGAACGGTCGGCCGCGCTTGCCTCGACCGCCGCCGCCCCGCACAGTTCGACCCTCCTGAACCGCGGTAGTCGCGATGACGCCTCCCACGCTGTTCCACAATCCGCGCTGCAGCAAGTCGCGGCAGGCCCTGGCGCTGCTGCACGAACGCGGCATCGAGCCGGACCTCGTGCTCTATCTCGACACACCGCCGAGCGTGACCGAGCTCGACCGTCTGCTGCAGCGGCTGAACCTCGAACCGCGCGAGCTGATGCGCCGCGAAGAGCCGGAGTACCGCGCACTCGGGCTCGACGATCCCGCGCTCGACCGCGCCGCACTGATCGATGCGCTGGCCGCGCATCCGCGCCTGATCCAGCGGCCGATCCTGGTCAACGGCGAGCGCGCCGCGATCGGACGGCCGCCCGAGGCGATCCTGGAGATCCTCTGATGGACAAATTGCAGGCCATGCAGCTGTTCGTGCGCGTGGTCGACAGCGGCAGCTTCACCGCCGCGGCCGACCAGATGGACATCTCGCGCGCGCTGGCCAGCAAGCTGGTGCAGACACTCGAGGAATCGCTCGGCGTGCGGCTGCTCAACCGCACGACGCGCCGGCTGAGCCTGACCGACCCCGGCCGCAACTACTATCAGCGCGTCAACGAAGTACTGACCCAGCTCGCCGAGGCGGAAGCCGAGGCGGCCGAGCTGCAGGTCGAGCCGCGCGGCAAGCTGCGCGTGACCGCGCCGATGTCGTTCGCGGTCCGGCATCTGGCCGCCGCGGTCGCGCAGTTCCAGAAGCGCTATCCGTTCATCGAGCTCGACCTGAATCTCAACGACCGTCAGGTCGATCTGGTCGACGAAGGCTACGACCTGGCAATCCGCATCGCGCTACTGGCCGACTCGCGCCTGGTCGCGCGGCGCATCGCGCCGTGCCATTTCGTCGCCGCCGCATCGCCGGCCTACCTGGCTGCGCACGGCGAGCCGTCTCATCCGTCCGAACTCGCCGACCACGAGTGCCTGATCTACACGCTGCTGCCGCGCAACAGCGAATGGTGCTTCGCGCGCGAAGGCGAGGAGGTCAGCGTGCGTGTGAAGGGCCGGCTCGGCGTCAACAACGGCGACTTCCTGCTCAACGCCGCCGCGGAGGACCTCGGCATCGTGATCTCGCCGACCTTCATCGCCGCCGATGAGGTCCGCAGCGGCCGCCTGCGCTGCCTGCTGCCGGAATGGAAGATCGCGCCGTCGGCGATCCACGCGGTCTATCCGCAGGTGCGCAGCCTGCCGCGCAAGTCGCGCCTGCTGATCGATTTCCTGGTCGAGCGCTTCGCGCCCGAGCCGTACTGGGACCGCGGCCTGCGCTGAGCGGGACGCGCGCCGCGTCGCTCAGCCGATCCGCGCCAGACCGCCCATGTACGGGCGCAGCGCCTCGGGCACGTCGATCGAACCGTCGGCATTCTGGTAGTTTTCGACGACCGCGATCAGCGCGCGGCCGACCGCGACGCCCGAGCCGTTGAGCGTGTGCACCAGCTCGGTCTTGCCGCCGTCGGGATTGCGCCAGCGCGCGAGCATGCGGCGCGCCTGGAAGTCGCCGCAGTTCGAGCACGAGGAGATCTCGCGATAGGTGTTCTGGCTCGGCAGCCAGACCTCCAGGTCGTAGGTGCGCGCGGCGGCGAAGCCGATGTCGCCGGTGCACAGCAGCATGCGCCGGTACGGCAGACCGAGCTTCTCGAGCACGACCTCGGCGCAGCGCGTCATGCGCTCGTGCTCGGCCGCGCTCTCGGCCGGCTTGGCGATGCTGACCAGCTCGACCTTCTCGAACTGATGCTGGCGGATCATGCCGCGCACATCGCGGCCGCCGGAGCCGGCTTCGGCGCGGAAGCACATCGAATGCGCGGTCATCCGCAGCGGCAGCTCGGCGGCGTCGACGATGCGCTCGCGCACGATGTTGGTCAGCGGCACCTCGGCGGTCGGAATCAGATAGCGCCGACTGTCGCCGACCAGCGTCGCGAACAGGTCGTCCTCGAACTTCGGCAGCTGCCCGGTGCCCTGCATCGCGTCGGCGTTGACGAGCAGCGGCACATTGGTCTCGCGATAGCCGTGCTCGCCGGCGTGCAGATCGAGCATGAACTGCGCGAGCGCGCGGTGCAGGCGCGCCCACTCGCCGCTCAGCACCGTGAAGCGCGCGCCGGAGAGCTTAGCGGCGGTCTCGGCGTCGAGCCAGCCGTGGCGCGCGCCGAGCTCGACGTGATCCTTGACCGGAAAGTCGAATACGCGCGGATCGCCCCAGCGGCGCTGCTCGACGTTGCCGGACTCGTCGCTGCCGTAAGGCACACCCGGATCGGGCAGGTTCGGCAGCTGCAGCGCGGTCGCACCGAGCTGCTGCTGGATCTCGGCCAGACGCGTCTCGTTCTCGGCCAGGCGATCGGCGATCGCGGCGACCTCGCTCATCAGCGCGGCGACGTCCTCGCCCTTGCCCTTGGCGATGCCGATCGCCTTGGAGCGCGTATTGCGCAGGTTCTGCAGCTCCTGCGTCGCCGACTGCACGGTCTTGCGCTCGCTCTCCAGCGTCTCGATGGCGGTGACGTCGAGCGTGTAGCCGCGTGCCGCCAGACGTTCGGCGACGGTGGCGAGCTGGCCGCGCAGCAGGGCGGGATCGAGCATGTTCGGGGTCCGGTCGGAAGGAAGACGGCCGGCGATTATCGGCCCGCGCGATGCTGCGGCGCAAACCGCGACGCACTGCCCGGTTCCGCGCTCGCCCGCTCCGTGCCCCGATGGTATGGTCGGGCGGTCGCCGCCGTCACGGAATGCCGGTGCCGACGACATCACGTTGAACGACTGGGGACAACACGACATGCGAACGATACGTGCGACGCAGCTCGCCGCTGCGCTGGCATTGACCTTGAGTACCGCACCGGGCGCGCATCCGCTGCCCGCCGGCGCGATCGGCAGCCTCGCCGCCACCGGCGCGGCCGCGGGCGCTGCACACGGCAGCGGCTTCATCAGCTTCGGCGACCTGCGCTTCGATCCGCGGCGCGACCTGCCCGCCGACGCGATCGGCTACCGCACCGAGAGCGACGGCCACGGCCTGCGCTTCGTGCAGTTCTCGCAGACGATCCGGGGCGCCTGGCTCGATGATCTCGCAGCGGCCGGCATCCGTCCGCTGCAGTACTACCCCGACGACACCTACCTGGTATGGGCGCAGGACAGCGCGCTCGCGCGCACGGCCGCGCATCCGCAGGTACGCTGGCAGGGCAATTACCTGCCGTCGTGGAAGATCGCGCCGGACCTCGGCAAGCGCAGCGGCACGATCCGCAACGTCGGCGTGTTCTTCTACAACGACGGCGACGTCGACGCGGTGCTCGCCGCGCTCGGCCGCGGCGGCGCACGCGTGCTGAACCACGCGCCGGCGCAGACCGACGGCGTGTTCCACAACGCCTGGATCGAGGTCGACGCCGCGAACCTGGCGGCGCTGGCCGCGCTGCCACAGGTGGTCTGGCTCGAGCACGCCAGTCCCGCGCCGATCCTCGACGACGAGATGTCCGACCAGATCAGCGCGCGCAACTACAGCGGCGCCAACGTGCCGGTCACCGGCTATTCGCCGTGGCTGGACCTGATCGGCTACCGCGGCAACGGCGTGACCTGGGCGGTCATCGACTCGGGCGTGGACCTGACCCATCCGGACCTGGCCGGCCGCATCGCCGGCGGCGTGAACTATCCGGGCTGCCCGGCCGGCAACGGCCCCGGCGACGACAACACCAGCGGCGGCCACGGCACGCACGTGGCCGGCATCATCGCCGGCAGCGCGGCGACCGGGCTGGCCGATGCGCAGGGCTTTCTGTACGGCCTGGGCATGGCGCCGGCCGTGCGCATCTTCGCGCAGAACCCGATCTGCACCGGCTCGGTACCGTGGCCGCCGACCGGCGGCTGGCAGGTGCTGTCCAAGGACGCCCTGCTCGGCGGCGCCGTCGGCGGCAACGGCAGCTGGACCTCGGGCGAGAGCGGCGGCACCAGCTACACCGCCGCTGCGCGCACCTGGGACCAGATCATCCGCGACGGCAACTTCGATACGCCGGCCGCCGAGCCGTTCATCATGGTGTTCTCGGCCGGCAACAGCGGTCCCAATCCGGGCACGCTGACCGCGCCGAAGGCCGCGAAGAACCCGATCATCACGGCCAGCTCGCGCAACTACCGCGTCGGCGACATCGATGCGATCTCGAGCTTCTCGAGCCGCGGCCCGACCAACGACGGCCGCTTCGGACCGACGATCGCGACGCCCGGCGAGCAGATCGCCTCGGCACGCCGCGTCGCCGGCGCCTCGCAGTGCAATACCGCGATCGCCGGCACCAGCAACCAGTACGCGTTCTGTTCCGGCACTTCGATGGCCTCGCCGCATGCAGCCGGCGCCGCCGCGCTGCTGACCGAGTGGTGGCGCGACGAGAACAGCGGTGCGACACCGAGCCCGGCGATGATCAAGGCCCTGCTGATCAACGGCGCCAAGCCGGTCGGCACCGCGACGATCCCGAACTCGACGTTCGGCTGGGGCCGCGTCGACGTGCCCGGCAGCATGGGACTGGATCAGATCTCGTCGGTCTACGTCGACCAGAGCCAGGTGCTGACCACGGTCGGCGCGCAATGGCAGGCCACCTACGGCGTGCCCGACACCGGCCGGCCACTGAAGATCTCGCTGGCCTGGACCGACGCGGCGGCCGCGACCGGCGCCAATCCGGCCCTCGTCAACAATCTCGATCTGGAGGTCGAGACCAACGGCCAGCTCTATCGCGGCAACGTCTTCGCGAACCACGCCTCGACGACCGGCGGCAGCGCCGACACGCGCAACAACACCGAAGGCGTGATCATCCCGAATCCGGGCGGCTCGGTGACGGTCCGTGTGATCGCGACCAACCTGCCCGGCGACGGCGTGCCGGGGGGCTCGGCGACCGATCAGGACTTCGCGCTGGTGTGCCGCAACTGCGCGCTCGAGGCCAGCTTCACGCTGGCGGCGACGCCGGCCTCGCAGGCGATCTGCGCACCGGCCGCCGCGGCGTACACGGTCGACGTCGGCTCGATCCTCGGCTACGCGACGCCGGTCGGGCTGTCGGTCAGCGGTCAGCCGGCCGGCACGACCGCGACGTTCGGCCAGACCAGTCTGACGCCGCCGTCGAGTACGACGCTGACGATCGGCAACACCGCAGCGGCTGCAGCCGGCAGTTCGACGCTGACGATCACCGCGACCAATGCCGATCGCACCGCGACGGTCGAGCGCGGCCTGTCGATCGCGACCGCGGCGCCGGACGCACCGCAGCCGCAGACGCCGGCCCATCAGGCGGTCGGTCTGCCGACGACGCCGACGCTGACCTGGCAGGCCAGCGCACAGGCCGCCGGCTACCGGCTGCAGGTGGCGACCGACGCTGCGTTCACGAGCCTGGTCGTCGACGAGACCGTCGAGGGCACTAGCTATACGCCGACCACGCCGCTGGCATCGGGCACGACGTATTTCTGGCGTGTCAGCGCCGACAACGTCTGCGGCACCGGTACCACCTCGCCGGTGTTCCGCTTCCGCACCGCGCTGGCGCCGGGCCAGTGCGATGTCGACCAGACCACGAAGACGGTGTTCAGCGAGAACTTCAGCAGTGGCGCCGGCGGCTTCGTCACGACCGGCGGCAGCGGCGCGTCGAACTGGGCGCTGTCGACCGAGCGGCCGAGTCCGCTATCGGGCGGCAACGCGTTCAAGGCCAGCGATGTGGCGTCGATCACCGATCAGCGTCTGACCTCGCCGGTCGTGACGCTGCCGAGCGGCCAGACGCCGATCACGCTGCGCTATCAGAACTGGCGTGCGCTCGAACCGGTGTCCTCGCCGACCAACTGTTTCGACGCCGGCATCCTGGAGGTCGCGGTCGACGGTGCTGCGTTCACGCAAATCACGGGCAGCCGTCTGATCAATGACCCGTACACGGCCGCGATCAGCACCTCCTGGGGCAATCCGCTCGGCGGTCTGAACGGCTGGTGCGGCACGCGCCCCTACGCCGACAGCATCGTCGATCTCAGCGAATGGGCCGGTCGCGCCGTGCAGCTGCGCTGGCGCCTGGCGACCGATCAGTCGATCTCGGCCGATGCCTGGTACGTCGACGACATCCGCGTCGAGGCGTGCAGCGGTGGCGGCAGCGGCGGCGATACGATCTTCGCCGACGGCTTCGAGGCGGCACCATAAGCAAAACGGCGGCGGCGAGCACATCGCCGCCGCTTTTTTGTGCTTCTCCCGACTATGGAATGACTCGGTCTCGACTTGGGCTCCGTATCGACATTTTGCCTTCGTGCGATCTGGAGCGCGTGAGCTTCGATGTAGGTGCCGGTTCTAAGCTGGCCCTTTTCGGTCTTTTGATCTTCGAGAAAGCTCAAGCCAAAAGATCCAGAGCAAGAGCTTCCGCTCGCTGCGCGAGCGGGTGACTTTTCTGCGGACCGCCATATCTGGCGTCCGCCCTTCGGGCCGTCGCTGACGCGACGTCAAGAGTGTCTCCCGGACACTCTTTCTTGGAAAAAGTCACCCAAACCGCCTGCGCTGACGTGCCCTGCGCTTCTCGGTCGCCCAGGCACGCTGCCCCAACTCGCTGCGCTCGGACACGGGGCAGCTCTTCGGCCTGGGCGACCTGCGATGCTCGGCTCGCTTTAGGTGCACCAACAGCGAAGAGCGAAAGCCACAGCGAGAGCAGAAGCGAGAGCAGGAGCGGCTACGAGAGTCCAGCGTTCGGCGCTACGGAGCGGCCGCGAATCGATTCGTCCAAAAGGCTGAAGAACGGATTCTGGATACTCGTCATTGCCACGCCCATTGCGCTCACTGCGCGGCCGCAGAGGCACTGCGTTGGTCGAGTGCGGCCAGCGCGAGCACGATGCGGTCGAGCTCACCGCTCGGCCGGCCGGCAGCGCCGTCCTCGGGCGATAGATACTGATTCAACAGCAGCGTGAACGCGAGCCGCTCGCCGGCCGCGGTCGTCAGATAGCCGGCCAACGCGTAAACGCCGCTCATCGCGCCGGTCTTGGCGTAGACGCGCCGCTGCGCCGGCGTGTCGCGCAGGCGGCCGGTCAGCGAGCCGTCGACGCCGGCCTGCGGCAGCGCCAGCCGGAACGGCGCACCGCGCTCGCCGTCGCCCCAGTGCACGAGCAGGGCCGTCAATGCCGAGGCCGTCGTCAGGTTGCGCCGCGAGAGACCGGCGCCGTCCTCGACGAACGCGCGCTGCGGCGCGATGCCGATGCCGGCGAGATAGCGCCGCAATGCGCTCGCGGCGCGCTGCTCGGTGCCGGTGAAATCGGCCGCGTCGGGATTCGCCGTGCGTGCCGCATCGGCCTCGGCGGCGCCGACCAGCAGGAACAGGTTCTGCATGTAGAGATTCTGCGAGACCTTCAGGCCGCGCCGGACCAGATCGCCGAGCGGCGGCGACTGCACCTGCGCGATCCGCCGCAGCCGGCCGGTATCGGCCGCATCGCGCTCGCTACGGACCTCGGGCCAGTAGACGCTGCGCACACGGCCGTCGACGGTCACACCCTGCCGGGCCAGGGCCGCCTGCAGCTGCGTGCCGGCGACAGCGGCCGGATCGGCCAGCGCAAGCCGGTACGGCCGCTCGGCGCTGCCGGCGGCGATCGTGCCGAACGCGTGCAGCGTGCGCTCGCCCGGCGCGCGGAGCAGGCCGACATCGCTGCCGTCGCGGCGCGCGACCGTGACCAGCCGGTTGACCAGCTCCGGCGCCGAGCCGGGCGGCTCGAAACGCAGCAGCGCGCGATCGCCGACCGCGGCACCGGGCCGCACCTGCACCGTCACCAGGTTCTCGTCGACGCTGAGCGCGCTGGCCGGCGCGCCGAACCAGCTCTGCAGATCGCCGGCCTCCCAGCCGCTGCCGTAGCGCGGCGCGGCGAACCGCGTCGCATCGGCGACCAGATCGCCGTGCACGCGCGTGACGCCTTCGCGGCGCAGCGCGATCGCCAGCGTGTCGGCCCAGCTCGCCGCCGGATCGGCGCCGAGCGCGGGATCGCCATAACCGGCCAGCACCAGATCGCCGTGCAGTTCGCCGTCGCGCGCGGCCGGCGCGGTCGCGAACAACACGGTCGGGATCCGGTAGTCGGCACCGAACGTCGCCAGGGCCAGCGCAGCGGTGTAGAGCTTTGCGGTCGAAGCCGGCACACGCAGCCGGTCGGCTTCGTGCGCGTAGACGACGCGGCCGCTGTCGAGCGACTGCACCTGGATGCCCCAGCTGGCCGCGGCGAAGCGCGGCTCGGCGAGGATCGCATCGATCTGCGCACGCGTCGCGGCGAGATCGGCCGCGGCCGCGCCGACACCGAACACGAGCAGGATCGAGGCGACAGGACCGCACAGCCGGGCGCCCCGGCGCCGCCCTGCCCGTTCGCGCCCGATCACCCCGAAGCCTCGCCGCGTGCGAGCCGGCGCGCCTCGCGCAGCGCGCGCAGCTTCTCGGCGATCTTCAGCTCCATGCCACGGTCGACCGGCTCATAGAAGATGCGACCGGCCAGCGTATCGGGCAGGCACTGCTGATCGAGCGCGACGCCGCCCTCGGCGTCGTGGTCGTACTGGTAGCCCTTGCCGTAGCCCAGCCCCTTCATCAGCCGCGTCGGCGCGTTGCGCAGATGCATCGGCACCTCGAGCGTCCCGTTCGCGGCGATCTCGGCCTTGGCCGCGTTGAAGCCGGCATAAGCCGCATTGCTCTTGGCCGCGATCGCCAGATACAGCGCGACCTCGGCGAGCGCGAGATCGCCCTCGGGCGAGCCGAGCCGGTCGTAGGTATCCCAGGCCGCCAGCGCCAGCGTCCAAGCGCGCGGATCGGCCAGGCCGACATCCTCGATCGCCATGCGCGCGAGCCTGCGCGCCAGGTATGCCGGGTCGACGCCACCGTCGAGCATGCGCGTGCACCAGTACAGCGCGGCATCCGGATCGGACGAGCGCACCGACTTGTGCAACGCCGAGATCTGGTCGTAGAACTGCTCGCCGCCCTTGTCGAAGCGACGCGTGCGGTCGGCCAGCACCTGGGTCAGCGTGGTCTCGTCGATGCGGCCACCCTCGGCCAGCTCGGCGGCGATCTCGAGCAGGGTCAGCGCGCGCCGCACGTCGCCGTCGGCGGCCTGCGCGATCAGCCGCAGCGCGTCGGCATCGACTGCGAGATGCATCGCGCCGAGACCGCGTTCCGCGTCGGTCAGCGCGCGCGCCAGCGCGCGCTCGATGTCGGCCGCCGACACCGCCTCGAGCACGTGCACGCGGCAGCGCGACAGCAGCGCGGAGTTGAGCTCGAACGACGGATTCTCGGTCGTCGCGCCGACGAACACGATCACGCCGCGCTCGATGTGCGGCAGGAACGCGTCCTGCTGGGCCTTGTTGAAACGGTGCACCTCGTCGACGAACAGCACCGTGCGCCGGCCCTGGTGGTAGCGCGCCTCGGCCTCGGCCAGCGCCGCGCGCACGTCCGGCAAGCCCGACAGCACGGCCGAGATCGCGCGGAAATCGGCATCGGCGTAACGCGCCAACAGCAGGGCCAGCGTGGTCTTGCCGCAGCCGGGCGGCCCCCACAGGATCATCGAATGGACCTTGCCGGCCTCGATCGCGCGGCGCAGCGGCTTGCCTTCGGCGAGCAGCCGGGTCTGGCCGACGATGTCGTCGAGGCTGCGCGGGCGCATGCGCTCGGCGAGCGGCTTGAGTTCGTCGGATTCGGCGATCAGGGTCGGCGGTGCGGAGGACGTTCGGCGCGGCATGGTCCGATGATACCCGCCGCCTGCCGGCGCCGGCCCGATCACACACGCCCGACGTTCCAGGAACGAGCGCGGCGGTGCGTGGTGATCGGCATGCGCCGGCCGATGGCGGCCCTCGTCGCACGACGCAGGGACTCGCGCCGCCAGTTCGGGCACGCCCTGCTCGACGCGCTGTCGATGATGGCCGCCGCGACCATCGACACCGCGACCGCGACGGTGCTCGGCGGCTTAGAGCCGCAGCACGAGACCGGTGCGCTGCCGTTCCAGGACGGCAGCTGCCGTGTGCCGACCGCTATCCCGACCGACGAGCTCTCGGCGCGACCGGTCTTCACGATCGTCGAACGCCACCGCCCGGCTGCGACTCTGGGGACGCAGGAGCGTGGCAGCAGCGCCCCCCGGCGACGGCTCGCGCAGCGGCCGGCTGACCAGGGCGGACCTTCTGGTCATGCGCACGATCGCCGCGCTCCAGCCGGCTTCGAGTCGTGTGCGGTGCGCGGCGGGCTCGTCGGCACCGGCGGCTCGCGTCGATCGGAAACCGCGCATCTGACGATCGACCTGAGCGTTGTCACCACCGAGCGCGGCAAGATCGGCTGCACGCGCACGAGCGAGGGCCCCACGACCAGAACCGTCGTTTCGGTCGAGGTCACGCTCGGCGGTGCCGGCTTCGGCGATCGCGCTCGGCGGTGCCGCTTCGGCTGCGAGGCGTTCAAGAGCGAAGCAGACGAATCCCGGCGTCTACCGTCCGACGAAGATCGGCGAGCCCGGTGTGGCGACGACGTGCCGCTTGCCGACGAATCGGATCGCCGCGCCGTCCGGCAACGAGGCCGGCCGGTGCGGCGGAGGGCGGACGGACTCGGTGCGGCCATCCGCCGGGCACGCTCAGCGCGTGCGCTGCAGTTCGAGCAGCTTGCGCTCGTAGTCGTCGATACCGTGGCGCCGGCGCAGATCGTCCAGCTGCCGCTGGAACTCGCGCAGCGGCCGCACGTCGCCGCCGTCGATCTCGATACCGAGCAGCTCGCCCTTGGCACACCACGGCAGACCGATGCCGGTGCCGCGCAGCGAGCAGCTCGTCACCGACGTCACCGTCGTGCCGAACGGCGGATCGGCGATCGCCTCGTTCAGCCGTACCGCACAGCCGTTGAAGCTGGCGTAATCGATCACCGTGCGGCCGGTGCCATTGGAGTAGCAGACCTGTCCGATCCAGCCGTGCAGCGGGTCGTCCGGCCTCGCCTGTGCCGAAGGAGCCGCGCAGACCAGGCCGATCGCGATCAGAAAAGGGGTGAGCTTCATCGTTCTCGTACTCCGTCGTAGATGCGCCGGGACGCTCCCGACGCCGAACCGGGACGCTAGCGACGCCTGCCGGCGCCGGCGAGGACGAAACCGGGAACGAATCGCGCGATGGCGGCCGCGACGACCGATATTGTCCCGGTCTCGTCCCGCGTCCGGCCTCGACAGCGCGGCCGCGCGCTGCCCAGACTCGGCCGCCGCCCTGCTCCGGAGCCTTTGCGCATGAAACCGATCGCCTGTCTGCTCGCGTTGACCCTGACCGCTGCCGGCCCGGCCGCCGCTCATCAGGATCCGTTTTCCGATACCTGGTGCCGCGGCGGCGAGGTCGTCGAGGTCGAGACGTTCGAAATCCCGGGCCCGATCCTGAACGCGTTCCGGCAGAGCCCCGCCTGCGCGTTCGGGACCGTCGACCGGGATTGCGGCGTGTTCGATGACGACTACTATGCGGCGCGCAGCTTCTCGACCGCCCATTGCGTCGAGGCCGCGTCGAACCTGATCCAGGCCGGCAACGTGATCTCGATCATTCCGGTCGTGACCGGACCGGCGGCCTTCCTCGGGTCGGACCACCACGCCGCCTATCAGGCCAGCAGCGGCCTCAGCGGCGTCTGCCTGGTCTGCAAGAGCCGCTCGAACCTGCCAACCCAACCCGGCACGCCGAGCCATCCGGCGCGCTGAGCGCGCCGCTCACGGCGCCAGCGCCTTGACCGCGTCGATCAGGCCGCGCAGCCGATCGCGCTGCGCGGCGTCGAGCGGACAGTCGGCGACGACGAAGTAGGCGGTCCGCAGCACCTCGCGCCAGCGCGGGCGATCGGGCACGCGTTCCATCGTCAGGTACCGTTCCATCGTACGCACGCGCAGGCGGCCGTCGTCGATCGTGATGCGCCACACGCCGCTGGCCTCGGCCAGCTCCACGCGTGTCCTGCGCGTGGTCGATTCCCACAGATCGACCACCTCGCGCATCAGCGCGACCAGGGCCGCGCGGAACGCCTCGGGCAGCGGACCGGCCGACGGTCGCGCCACCGGTTCGGCCGGCCTCGACGGCGGCGCCTCGTCGCGGACATGGGCCTGGACCAGGTCGTCGAGCAGGTCGCGCGTATCGGCGCGCGGCCCGGGCGACGTCGACAGGCCGAGCACGATCAGCTCCTCCTCGAGCGCCAGCGGCAGCAGCCAGACGCCCGCAGCGCCGGCCGCCGGCGGCGGCACGGCCGAGTCGTCGCTGCGGGCCGACCACTGCGCGACCTGCGCGGCCTGCGCCGTGCCGATCCAGTCGGCCAACGCGGTCGATTCGCCGGCTGCGGCCTCGGCCGGCCGGCCGAGCACGGCGCGCGCGGCACGGTTCGCGAGATAGACCTGGCCGGCGGTGTCGACCAGCAGCATCGGCTCGCCGGTCCGCTCCAGCGCGAGGCGCAACCGGCGCCGGTCGGCGCGCAGCTGCTCGGCCGCGGCGCGGAACTGCGCGAGTTCGCGTTCGAGCGCGGTGCGGCGCCGCTCGGCATCGACGCGCAGCCGCCAGACGCGCCGCCGGTGCAGCGCCCACAATGCCAGCACCAGCAGCACGGCAGCGGCCAGCAGCAGATCGCGCGTGCGGCGCGTCTGCTCGAGCGCAACCTGCCGGCGCGCGCCGTCCAGCGCGAGCACGGCGATCTCGCGCTCGCGCTCGGCGACGCCGTGGCGGATGCGCAGCCGGTCCAGCGTCTCGCTGCGCTGGCGCTCGTCCAGCGCATGACGCAGCTCGAACGCCTGCCGCTGCGCGGCATAGGCGCGCGTCCAGTCGCCTAGCGATTCGTACCAGGTCGCGAGCCGTGTCAGCGCCTGCTGGCGCTCGGGCGTGACCGCATCGTCATGCGCCGCGAGCGCCGCGGCGAGGCGATCGACGCCGGCGCGAACGCGGCCGGCCAGCGCATCGGCCTCCGCCGACAGTCGCGCATGGCCGAGCGGCGCCTCGCCGCCGAGCTGGACGATCAGTGCATCGGCCGCGGCCAGCCGCGCCGCCAGCGCCTCGCGGGCGCCGGCCGCGGCGTCGAGCTCGCCCTGGCGCAGCAGCACGCGCAGCTGGTCCGGCGCCGCCTGCGCTTCGGCGAAGATCGTCGCGGCCTCGGCGAACGCACGTGCGGCCGCCTCGGCATCGCCGCGCGCCAGCGCGACCAGGCCGAGCGACTCGTGCGCATGCGCCTGCTTGAGGCGTGCGCCGGTCTGCGCGTGCAGCGCGACCGCGCGCCGCAGATAGGTTTCGGCCTGATCGAGATCGCCGGCTTCGCGGTAGACGTCGGCGATGTTCTGCAACACCGGCGCGAGCTGCGCCGGATCGCCGAGCCGCTCCTTGATCGCGAGGCTGCCGATCAGGCTGGTCAGCGCGCCCGGGTAATCGCCGAGCTTGCGCTGCACGATGCCCCGATCGTTCAGCGCGGTCGCGCGATCGCCAGGTTCGAGCCGCTCGGCTAGCCGGCCGGCGCGATCGAACGCGGCGAGCGCCGCCGCGTATTCGCCACGGCGGAACGCGAGCATGCCGGTGCGGCGTTCGAGCCGGAACCGGTCGCGCTCGGCCCCATCGGCCGGCAGCGTCGAGGCGATGCGCGCGATCCAGGTCTCGACCTCGTCGAAGCGGCCGAGCGTCTGCGCGGCTTCGCTGGCGTGGAACATCGCCTCGCGCGCGGCCGCGCCGTCCAGCGCGTCGGCCGCATCCGTGCAGGCGGCCAGGGCATCGGCCGACGCGGTCTGGCGCAGGTCGCGGCAGCGTTCGAGCGCGCTGTCGGCCGCCGGCGCCTGGGCCACGGCCTGCGCAGCCGCGCAGGCGAACAGCGCGGCGAGGCCGATGCGGCCGCTCATGGCGCGGCCGCCGTTGCGCTTGGCATGGGCTCCGCCCTCCCCGGCGTGCACGATGCGTTCATGACGAAGCCGGCGCGCACCGTCACGGGCGCCGTGGCCGACTTACGGTCGGACCGGAAACACCTCGGGACCGTCGGCGTCGCCGATCACGTCCACGCCCTGGGGCGGCGTGAAGCGAAACGTGTCGGCCGGCAGCGATGGATTGCGTTTCCAGTCGGTGAAGCGCATCTCGGTGACGTTGCCGAGCTGGTCCTTGAACGTCATGCGCGACAGCGCGCTGCCGTCGAAGCCGAGCTCGGCGTACTCGAACTCCGGCTCCTCGGCGCGTGCGCTCAGGCGCAGCCAGACCAATCCGTCGCGCTCGCCGGCCTCGCTGGCGACGAAATCACGATCGATCAGCGCCAGGTCGGTCAGCACGGTCAGCGGACTCTGCGCCTCCTCGCTGCTCTGGCTGCGCACGCTGACCTGCTCCAGGTCCGGATCGTAGATCCACACGCGCCTGCCGTCGGCGACGATCAACTGCTCGAACGGTTCGGTCGTCTGCCAGCGGAACTGGCGCGGCGCCTGCAGCGCGAGCGTACCGCGCGAGGTATCCCCGACCGCGGCCTGCGCGGTGCGCACGGTCTGGCTGAAGTCGGCGCTGACCGATTTCAGATCCTTCGAGAAGGCCTCCATGCGCGCGCGCGCCGAATCGGCAGCGCTCGCCGCCGGTGCGGCGACGGCCAGCAGGAAGGTCAGGCAGGAGACAATCGGTCGCACGGCGGAATTCTCTTCGGATGATTCGAAGGCGCCGATTGGACGGCGCCACGGATGAAGCGCGGACGAACTGCCGCCGGATTCAATCTTTCGGCGGCGGCGGCGCCAGCACGGTGCGGTTGCCGTTGTGCTCGGGCGTGCTGACCACGCCGTCGCGTTCCATCTGTTCGATCAGGCGCGCGGCGCGGTTGTAGCCGATGCGCAGGTGGCGCTGTACGCCGGAGATCGACGCGCGCCGGGTCTCGGTGACGATGCGCACCGCGCGGTCGTAGAGCTGCGCCTCCTCACCGCCTTCGGTCTCCTCGGCGTCGAGCGGCAGGCCGATATCGCTGATGACCTTGCCGTCACCGAGCGTCTGCACTTCCTCGAGCACGCCGTCGATATAGTCCGGCTCGCCCTGCTGGCGCAGCCATTGGACGACGCGATGCACCTCGTGGTCGTCGACGAAGGCGCCGTGCACGCGCTCGGGCGTCGCGGTGCCCGGCGGCAGGAACAGCATGTCGCCGTGACCGAGCAGAGTCTCGGCGCCGCTCTGGTCGAGAATCGTGCGCGAGTCGATCTTGGAGGAGACCTGGAACGCGATGCGGGTCGGGATATTGGCCTTGATCAGGCCGGTGATCACGTCGACCGACGGGCGCTGCGTGGCCAGGATCAGGTGCACGCCGGCCGCGCGCGCCTTCTGCGCGAGCCGCGCGATCAGCTCCTCGACCTTCTTGCCGACGATCATCATCATGTCGGCGAACTCGTCGATGATCACGACGATGTACGGCAGCGGCTTGAGCGGCTCGGCCACGCGCTGCGGCTGCGAGGCGTCGGGGCGGAACAGCGGATCGAGCAGCGGCTGGCCCTTGGCCTCCTCTTCCTTGACCTTCTTGTTGAAGCCGGCCAGGTTGCGTACGCCGACCGCGGCCATCAGCTTGTAGCGCCGCTCCATCTCGGCCACGCACCAGCGCAGCGCGTTGGCCGCTTCCTTCATGTCGGTGACGACCGGCGCGAGCAGATGCGGGATGCGCTCGTAGACCGAGAGCTCGAGCATCTTCGGGTCGATCATGATCATCCTGACGTCGGCCGCGGTGGCCTTGTACAGGAGGCTCAGCACCATTGCGTTGAGCGCGACCGACTTGCCCGAACCGGTCGTGCCGGCGACCAGCAGATGCGGCATCTTGGCGATGTCGGCCACGTGCGGACGGCCGGCGATGTCCTTGCCGAGCGCGAGCGCCAGCGGCGACTTCATCGCGTCGTAGCGGTCCGAGCGCAGGATCTCCGACAGGTACACGATCTCGCGGTTGACGTTCGGGATCTCCAGGCCGATCACCGACTTGCCGGGAATCACGTCGACCACGCGCACGCTGACCACCGACAGGCCGCGCGCAATGTCCTTGTCGAGGCTCGAGATCTGGCTGCCCTTGATGCCGGGCGCCGGCTGCAGCTCGAAGCGCGTGACGACCGGCCCCGGGAACACGCCGACCACCTGCACCTCGATACGGAAGTCGCGCAGTTTGAGCTCGACCTGGCGCGACAGCGCCTCGAGCGTCTCGGGCGAATAGCCCTTGACCTGCTGCTTGGGCTCGTCGAGCAGCGACAGCGGCGGCAGCTCGCCCTCGGCGGCCGCGCCGGAGAACAGCGGAATCTGGTTCTCGCGCTGCGCGCGCTCGCTCTTCTCGATCGGCGCCAGCACCGGCTCGATCTTGATCGGCTCGCGCTTGGCCTGGCGCACGGTCTCGACCTTGCGCGTCTCGGCGCGCTCCACGCGCGCCTCGCGCGCGGCGCTCCAGTCGTCGGCCTTGCGCAGCGTGCCGCCGAGCCAGGCGAAGCCGTTGACGAGGCTGCGGCCGATCACATCCATCAGCGCGAACCACGACAGTCCAGTCGCCAGCGTGACCGCGATCAGGAACAGCGCGAGCAGGAACAGGTCCGAACCGAGCACACCGAACGCATGCAGCAGTCCGCCGCCGACGATCTGGCCGAGGATGCCGCCGTGTCCGGCCGGCAGCACGGTCGGTCCGCCGACGTTGAGATGGGTCAGGCCGGAGCCGGCGACCAGCACCGCGACGCAGCCGACCATGCGCAGCATCGGTCCGAACGCGTTGCGTTCGCTGGCCGCGCCGCCGCGCAGCACGGCCGCGCCGATCGCCAGCAGCAGCAGCGGAAACGCGTAGGCCAGGCGACCGCAGAAATAGAACAGCAGATCGGCGAACCAGGCGCCGACCGCACCGCCGAAGTTGGCGATGCGGTCGGGTTGGCCGACATGCGACCAGCCCGGATCCTGCGGGCTGTAGGTCACCAGGCAGGCGAACAGATAGATCGCCAGCGGCAGGAGCAGCAGGAACCCGGCCTCACGCACCAGGCGTTGCAGCCAGGCATTGGAGACGGGTCGGGATTGTCTGCTCGATTCGCGCGCCACCGAAACAACTTACCTGAGATTCTCTGGACAATCCATTGTTTTGTCAGGACTTCAAAGCCGGATGCACGATCTCGCCGGCATCGACGTTGATGCCCGCCGAGAGCGCCGAGTAGTCGCGCCAGGCCGGCCCCTTCGCGAGGCGCTGCACGTACGGCAGGATCGCCGCCGAAATCGCCTGCGAGGAGGTCTGCGGCACCGCGCCGGGCATGTTGGTCACGGCGAAGTGGGTCACGCCGTCGACGACGTAGGTCGGCTCGGCCCAGGTGGTCGGCCGCGAGGTCTCGAAGCAGCCGCCCTGGTCGATCGAGATGTCGGCCAGCACGCTGCCCGGCTGCATCGACTTGACCATCTCGGCGGTGACCACGCGCGGGGCCTTCGCACTCGGGATCAGCACCGCGCCGATCACCAGGTCGGCATCGCGCACTTCGCGCGCGACGTACTCCTCGTACGGATACAGCGCGGTGACGTTGCTGCCGAGCGCCATCATCTGGGCGAGACGGTCCGGCTTCATGTCGAACACGACGACGTTGGCGCCGCCGGCGGCCGCCAGCGCAGCCGAGTTGCTGCCGGCCGCGCCGGCACCGAGCACGACGACCTTGCCGCGTTCGGTCGACGGCAGGCCGCCGAGCAGCTTGCCCTTGCCGCCGGCCGGCTGGTGCAGCAGATGCGTGCCGATCTGCACGGCGATGCGGCCGGCGATCACCGACATCGGCGCCAGCAGCGGCAGCGAGCCGTCGGCGTCCTGCACCGACTCGAACGCGACGCCGGTCAGGCCGATCTCGAGCAGGCGCGCGGTCAGCGCCGGCTCGGCGGCCAGATGCAGATAGCAGAACAGCAGATGATCCTTGCGCAGGCGCGACAGGTCGCCGGCGATCGGCTCCTTCACCTTGACGATCAGCTCGCCGGCCGCGTACAGCGCATCGGCATCGGCGACGACGTTGACGCCGACGCGCGAGAAGTCCTCGTCGGAGAAGCCGCTCTTGCGGCCGGCACCGGCCTCGATGAAGACCTCGTGGCCACGCTTGACCAGATCGGCGCAGGCGGCCGGCACCAGGGCCACGCGCCCTTCGAGGGTCTTGGTTTCGGCAGGAATACCGATGCGCATCGTGAATCTCCGCAAAGTGGGGTTGTAAATCGGACCAGCATTCTGAGCGGTGCGTCTTCGCGACGCATCCCGCAGTGCAACCTTGATTCGCCGTCGCCTTCGCCCCATCCTCCCGACTCCCCGCGATCGTCCGCGCGGCCGTCCCAGGAGGGACACCGCGAGACCGATTCGAGGGAGCATCCGGAGCCGGTCGGCGAGGGTCGGACCCCGCGCCCGGCATGACGACTCAAGAACGCGAACGAGGCCGGAAAAATCGGCCGGGATTATACATGACGACTCCGAAGCACACCCGCCTGCTGATCCTCGGTTCGGGTCCCGCCGGCTACACCGCGGCGGTCTACGCGGCACGCGCCAATCTCAAGCCGACCCTGATCACCGGCATTGCGCAGGGCGGCCAGCTGATGACCACCACCGACGTGGACAACTGGCCCGGCGACGTGGAGGGCCTGCAGGGTCCGGCGCTGATGAAGCGCATGGCCGAGCACGCCGAACGCTTCGAGACGCAGATGGTGTTCGACCACATCCACAGCGTGGATCTCAAGCAGCGCCCGTTCCGCCTCAAGGGCGATGCCGGCGAGTACAGCTGCGACGCCCTGATCGTCGCGACCGGCGCGACCGCGATGTACCTGGGGCTTTCCTCCGAGGAGAAGTACAAGGGTCAGGGCGTGTCGGCCTGCGCGACCTGCGACGGCTTCTTCTTCCGCGATCAGGAGGTCGCGGTGATCGGCGGCGGCAATACCGCGGTCGAGGAAGCGCTGTACC
>VFQU01000600.1_pt1 | contig 30046 bp, 29 predicted proteins | sample 3512311 | NCBI WGS metagenome assembly VFQU01 (sample SAMN10412377, study PRJNA504923) | tailings metagenome | isolation source: Relicate 3 Philex TSF3 active mining site | place: Philippines: Tuba, Benguet | collected 2017-08-29
AATCCTCCAGCAAACTCGAATCCTCCAGCAAACTCAAATCCTCCAGCAAACTCGAATCCTCCAGCAAACTCGAATCCTCCAGCAAACTCAAATCCCCCAGCAAACTCGAATCCTGGGCAATCTTCCCAACCTGAACAGCCCCGCCAGATTCTAGAAACAACACCCCCTGGAAGAGCTATTCAAGCTTCGCCTGAAAACCAAACTCCTCCCCTTTCACCTACTACACCAGCTACCAATCAAGTTTCAAATCCAATCAATACTCCACCTACTCAACCAGTAGTCGAGCCAACCCAATCTCCTACTAACCCTCCTGTAGAGCAAGCAGCTCCAACTGCTCCAGTCCAAGCCCCAACCCCAACTCCAGTCGAAACTCCTTCAACTCCAGTCGAAACTCCAGGTCCAACTGCTCCAGTTCAAGCCCCAACTCCAGTCGAAACTCCCTCAACTCCAGTCGAAACTCCAGGTCCAACTGCTCCAGTTCAAGCCCCAACTCCAGTTGAGACTCCAGGTCCAACTGCTCCAGTCGAAACTCCTTCAACTCCAGTTGAAACTCCTTCAACTCCAGTTGAAACTCCTTCAACTCCAGTTGAAACTCCGGCTCCAACTGCTCCAGTTCAAGCCCCAACTCCAACTCCAGTCGAAACTCCTCAACCCCAGAATTCTACGCCCCCGCAGAATTCAACTCCCACTCAAAACTCTGCCCCAAACTAGGAGCGGCACAAATAAAAAAGGAGGACGATCGCTGAATCGTCCTCCTTTTTTTCAACTCAATCAAACTTATGCTGAAGTGACCAACCGTTTCCGCAACGACTCAGCCCGCCGCTTTGCTGTCTGATTGCTCGGTTCGATCGCTAAAGCCTGCTCATAACATTCCAATGCTGGCGATGCAAGTTGCTTGCGCTCATAGGAATGCCCAAGATTATTTAACGCCGTCACATACTCAGGCAAAAGCTTCAGTGCTTCTTTGTACTGTTTAATCGCAAGATCGTACTGTTCTTGAGCAAAGTAGGCAAATCCCAAAGCATTGTAGACCGCTGCAAGATCTTGACCTTCGAGCGTTTCAAGCTTGATCGCTTTTTGGAATTGAGCGATCGCTTGAGTAAATAACCGCTTATCGAGCAAAATGCTCCCAAGTTCGTAATATTCTTCAGCAGTGCCTTTTTCTTTGTTCAGTTTGCTTTGAAGTCGAGAAAGAGCGCTCTCGATCCGACGAGTTTTCAGAACTTGCCGAACCACAAAGAACGCAACACTGCCCAGTAAAACGAGCAAAAGCGAGATGTAAAGGATTGGAGAGGCTACACTATCCATAGGACTATCGTTCGCAAATTAAAAGGCATCTTTTCAGCGTATCTCAAGGAAGTCCCCAATAGTTAGCTCGTTGCTGTAACCATCCTTCAGCTTTCCAGCGTCGAATCAATTGATCCACACTGCGGCGAAGTTGATCAGCCTCAAGCCCTTTCGGGAAAACGATCGCCAAAGGTTCAGTTGAAACTCGAAATGGCAAAACTCGATATTCTGGAGATTCTTGCACCCACCCGGCGAGAATACTCGCATCTGCGGCAAACGCGATCGCGGTTCCCGATTCAAGCAACTGCTTTCCCGCTGCATAAGAATCCACTCCAACCAGTTGAAGCTGTGGGAATCGATACTTCAGAGTTGCAATAGTGCTGGCATGATTCAAAACAGCGACCGTCTGATTTGTTAACTCCTGCTCACTCCGAATCGCAGAATTTTTAGTCACAAATCCTGTTCCATCCAAGTAGTAAGGTTCGCTAAACGCAACAATTCGAGTGCGAGAAGAGTTTACTGTGACCCGCGCGATCGCAAAATCGACTTTTCCATCAATGACCACTTGCAGTCGATCGCGATTCGAGACGGGTTGAAATTCGATCGCCGCTGAACTTCCCAATAATTCCTCGGCTAATCGCTTCGCAATATCAATCTCAAAGCCTTGCAATCTGCCTTGAGCGTCCCGAAATCCAAGCGGGCGAACATTGTCTTTCACCGCAACAACCAGCTTACGGTTTTGGGCGATCTCGGCTGCACACAAAGATGGGGACGCAAACAACTGCGCCCCCATAACGTACAAACTACAGATTGCGACGAATCGCATCAGCATCTAAGCCTTAACAGCCTTTTCGACAACTTTCGCAAATCCATCGGGATCGAGAACTGCGAGTTGTGCCAACATCTTGCGGTTAATCAAAATATCAGCCTTTTTCAGCTTGCCGATCAACTGGCTGTAGCTCACGCCATGAATGCGCGCAGCAGCATTGATCCGAGTGATCCACAACCGGCGGAAATCACGTTTCTTCTTGCGGCGATCGCGGTATGCATTCCGCAATGCCTTCATAACTTGCTGATTCGCGGTGCGGAACAGCTTAGAGTGAGAGCCACGGAAGCCCTTCGCTAACTTCAAAATTTTCTTGCGGCGTTTCCGAGCAACATTGCCGCGCTTAACCCGTGCCATGTTTCACTATCCTTGACTAATTTTTAATATTGCGATCGTGTCTCAGCCAACCCTTAGAGATAAGGCATCATCAACCGAACGTTGTCTGCATCGCGCTCGTTCACCAAATCGCCTCCTGCGATCCGACGACGGCGGCTCATACTCTTATGGAATAAAAGGTGGTTTCCGTGAGTGCGACGGCGTTGGATCTTGCCGCCACCAGTTGCTTTGAAACGCTTTTGTGCAGATTTGCGGGTTTTCAGCTTCGGCATGGGTTTGCTCTAATTCGACACAGTTGTCAATCGTACTACAAATTTAAAGATTTAGGCAAATTCGATCCATTTCAGTTTTCTAACATTGTTCAGAAAACCAGAAAATGTGTTGGGCATAGACTTTAATCGATAATAATGTCCGGCAAATCCCGAAGGCACTTTTACCCGCTGAGATCCCTTAACCGTATAGCTTTAAGAATAGACTGCGCTAAAAGAAATACGCGGCAGCAGGATTTATTCGTCGTTTTTATTCGTGGTGAGATGATGAAGGTGAAAAAATTAAAATTTGAGATGCAGGTGAGCCTAGCGAGCCTGGTTGCGGGATCGATCAGTTTAGCTGCCGGAAATGCGATCGCGGCTGAACCCACCTCCGAGTTAAATCAAATCCCTTCCGTCTCTGAGTTGAGCCGTCCAACAGCTCCAACAATGTCACAAGTGACCTCTGTATCACAGCTTTCAGATGTCAGACCGACCGATTGGGCGTTTCAGGCATTGCAATCCTTGGTAGAGCGGTATGGCTGTATTGCAGGCTATCCCGATCGCACCTATCGCGGCAATCGTGCCTTGACCCGATACGAATTTGCAGCAGGATTGAATGCCTGTCTCGATCGCGTCAACGAATTAATCGCGGCTGCAACGGCTGATCTGGTCAAGAAAGAAGATTTAGCAACCCTACAAAAACTGCAAGAACAATTTGCCGCAGAACTGGCAACCCTGCGCGGACGCGTGGACTCTCTCGAAGCGAGAACCTCAACGCTGGAAAAACAGCAATTCTCCACAACAACCAAACTCTCTGGAGAGGCAATTTTCAGTGTGGCAAATGGCTACGAGTCAGGCGATGCCGGAAATGATGCCAATACCGTCTTCAACAACCGTGTCCGCCTCAATCTCAACACGAGTTTCACTGGAAAAGACCTGTTAATCACTGGATTGCAGGCTCAAAACTTCGGTGCAAGTGGAATTGCAGGGGGTAGCGGCTCTAGTATTGCTCAAACCTTGGGCTATGCTGATCCCGTCTTTGGCTCTAACAGCAATGTCAGACTTTCTTATGAGCCTCAGTTTCCCACAGTTGATCCTTCAACGCTGACTGGAAAAGGCGCAAACAATAGCCTGTCTCTCTACAAACTGCTTTACATCTTTCCCGTTGCAGACAAAGTCACCGCATTTGCTGGAACGAGTGCAGAAGTTTCGGACGCGTTCCCATCCGTCTTGCCCTGGGCAAGTGAAGGACAGGGCGCACTCTCTCGCTTTGCGTCGCTTCCAGCCGCTCAGCGAGTTTCCGGTGGAACCTCTCAAACAGGTTTAGCAGCGGCAGCAGGGGTGATCTTTAATATCTCCGACGCGATCGACTTCCGGGCTTTGTATGGAAGTGTCAACGCGAACATTCCTGGCAACCGTGGCTTAGGCGGTGGGACTCCACTGGGCGCAGGCGTTGGCGGCGGAAGCTACGTTGCAGCGGCTCAACTGACGGTAAAACCCAGTCAGGCGTTCACCGTAGCACTGAACTACGCTCATAGTTATCACCAAATCAATATTTTGGGTACGGGTCTGAGCAGTTCTGATATTGGCGCAGTCAATCTACCAGGCGGTTTGACCTTAGGAAATCTGAACCAAGGGATCAAAATGAACACCTTGGGCGCAACTGCCGCATTCCGCCTCTCGCAAAACATCACCTTAGCAGGCTCTTACAGCCATATCTTTGCAGATCTAGTCGATGTCGATGCAGGAACAAACTTTAACTCCTGGTTGGTCGGACTTTATGTGACCGATATTCTCAAAAAGGGCAATTCAGCGGGTCTGATTTTTGGTCAACCGTTGAAGCGAGTCAGCACAGATGGCATTGCAAGCAATCCTGAAAATCGCACCCCTTATCAGGTTGAAGGCTTTTTCAACTTCCGAGTCAACGACAATCTGAGCATTACACCCGGAGTGTTTGCCATCTTTAATCCAGAAGGACAGAGCACGAATGGAACAGCGATCGTGCCTGTGATTCGGACGACCTTTACGTTCTAGTAGGGGGTAGGGAGTGGGGAACAGGGGAACGTTGGGTTTCTCTCCACTCCCCACTCCCCACATAAAAAACGGGCGACTCTGAAATTTTTCGCTAAACTTGGGTTGGAAGAACAGTAACTCTGTTTGACCGAACTCCATGAAATCAGTCGTTTCATGAGAAGTGGGCATTGTCCCACTTTTTTATTTGGAGAAGTTGTTCGATGGCACATCCTTTGATTCCTCAAGTTTTAGAAGTTGCGGCTCCAGTCGCGGAGACGCTCGGTCTAGAAGTGGTTCATGCGGTGTTTCACACGAATCAGAATCCTCCTGTCCTCAGAATTGATGTGCGTAATCAACAAGCCGATACGGGACTTGTGGATTGTGAACGGATGAGTCGGGCATTGGAACCGATTTTGGATGAATTGATTCCGGATCAGTATGTGCTGGAAGTTTCTAGCCCCGGAATTTCTAAATTGCTGACGAGCGATCGAGAATTCATTTCTTTCCGCGGCTTTCCCGCCATGGTCACGACATCAGAACCTTATCAAGGTCATATCTACTGGGAAGGCAATCTGATTCGACGCGACGAAACCAACGTCTACATCAGCAAAAAAGGACGTACAATTTCGATTCCTCGAACCCTGATCACGAGCGTTCAACTGACCGAAAGCGAAGAAGACTAATTTCCTGACAATTCAATATTTAGTACCTACGGAGATTTTCCCTATGTCAATGGTCGCCTTGCCCGGACTCAAAGACATGATTGACGGCATTAGCCGTGAACGTAATTTACCCAAGCACTCAGTCCAAGCCGCGCTCAAAGAAGCCCTAATGAAGGGATACGAGCGGTTTCGCCGCACTCAGAGAATCGATGGCGATGGGTTTGACGAAGAATATTTCAATAACTTCGAGGTCGAACTTGATGTCGAAGAAGAAGGCTTCCGCGTATTAGCTACGAAAACGATCGTAGATGAAGTCGATAATTCAGATCACCAAATTTCTTTGACCGAAGTACAAGAAGTTGCACCTGAAGCTCAAACAGGCGATACAGTCGTGCTGGATGTCACCCCCGATCAAGGTGATTTCGGACGCATGGCAGCGATCCAAACCAAGCAAGTTTTGGCGCAAAAGCTGCGCGATCAACAGCGAAAACTCGTTCAAGAAGAATTCCAAGACCTCGAAGGCACAATTTTGCAAGCGCGAGTTCTACGATTCGAGCGGCAGTCGGTGATTATGGCAGTCGTGAGCGGGTTTGGGCAGCCAGAAGTCGAAGCGGAATTGCTCAAACGCGATCAACTGCCAAACGATAATTACCGCGCCAATGCAACGTTCCGCGTTTATCTCAAAAAAGTCAGTGAAGGATCGCATCGAGGTCCACAGTTGCTCGTTTCCAGAGCAGATGCAGGTCTGGTCGTTTACTTGTTTGAAAACGAAGTGCCTGAGATTCAAGATGATGTGGTGCGGATTGTTGCAGTGGCGCGCGAAGCGAACCCTCCTTCCCGCCATGTTGGACCTCGGACTAAAATCGCCGTTGATACTTTAGAACGAGATGTCGATCCGGTTGGAGCCTGCATCGGGGCGCGCGGCTCTCGCATTCAAGCGGTAGTCAATGAATTGCGCGGTGAAAAGATCGATGTCATTCGATGGTCGCCCGATCCGTCCACTTATATTGCCAATGCACTAAGTCCAGCGCGAGTGGATGAAGTGCGCTTAGTTGATCCCGAAGGTCGGCAAGCGCATGTATTAGTCGGTGAAGATCAATTGAGTTTAGCGATCGGCAAAGAAGGTCAAAACGTTCGTCTGGCTGCTCGTTTAACCGGCTGGAAAATTGATATCAAAGACAGCCGTAAATATGATGAAGCGGCTGAAACTGAGAAGATTTCGGCTCTAATCGAAGCACGTCGCCAATCTCAACCCGCCATGGATGAGGATGACGATGAGGATGACTACGAAGAAGAGGAAGTCGCGATCGCTCCTCCAGTCCCAGAACCTGACGAAGAACCCGAATTCGAAGAAGAACCCGAACTCGAAGAACAGCAAGTCTAGAAATTGAGTGCTGCTCACTTTAAGCGAGTTAGAAAAAATGCAGGATGAGATCGCTAAAATTGAGATCTCATCCTGTGTTGTTTTTCATGCTCCCGAATTACCGTCGCTGCATCTGTTGTCGCAAAGTCGCACCAAAAGCCGAGTTTTTGCGTATCGTTCGTCTCCATCCATCGCATGAAATCGCGATCAATACTGGCATGGGACGCTCCGCCTATCTCTGCCCGACCGCAGACTGTCTCAAAGCAGTTCAAAAAAAAGATCGCCTCAGTCGCGTCCTCAAAGCCCCCGTCCCGCCTGAGATCTACCAAACTTTACAACCCTCGCTTCAGCCAAAAACGAAAATCTAAACTTGCAGAACATCTTTTCCAACTCTTCTCCTGCGATATACTAGGGATAATGTCCAAATTATTTTTGTCTCCCTGTCCTGTCGTTAGGAGATTTGCCGCCCCTTGCTCTGAGTCAGTCTTCTGTGTCCTCTCTTCAGTTTCAGCCCCAGAGCAACTCAGATCTGTACAGCGGGGAGGGTGACTACTCACCAACATTACTGCTAAGAATTGATCGCACCATCTGCGATCGCTCAGCTAGTCTTGTGCATTTATCAAACTGCTCAGCGACAAATTGCGTTCTGAGCTACCATGCTACTTAAAGACCATTAAAAACTTGTGAGTTAAGACCACAAAATTTTAAGAACATGCAACGCTAAGAGGGTAACGTCTTCATCAAGTATTAATTTAGATAGTTCAATTATACTATCAAAACCCGAAAAAACCTGTCGTTTTAGTTAAAACAGAAGGTCACTATGTAACACCCAACGATCGAACGAGGGAAAGAGTGGATGAACAACGGCAAAATTAGAATTTACGACCTATCGAAAGAGTTAAATCTCGACAATCGAGATATACTCGCCATCTGCGAACAACTAAATATTCCGGTTAAAAGTCATAGCAGCACGATTACAGAAGCGGAAACTGAACAAATCCGCGCTGCTGCCCAAAAGTACGCTGCCAGCCACCCATCTCCGGCAAAAAGCGCACCCCGTTCTACCCCCCAATCTGTTGAATCTCGAAAGAAAACGCCCTTGAATATTCAGAAGAAACAGCAAATTCTCGAAATCCGTCGCCCTATTACGCGATCGACCGCCGCAGCGGAAGCCTCAGAGGTTCGCCCGCCGCAATCACCGACTGCACCCCAAGCGCCCTCTGCTCGCGCAGCAGAGCCTCCTCGTCCGAGCCGCCCTGCGACTGCTTCAGCGCCGAGCCTGACCGAAGCACCGACCCCAACTGAGCCGCCCGCTTCTGAACCTCAAGTTGAAGTATCTTCGGCTCCTCCTGTAGCTCCGGCAGAACCTGTGGAAGAACGTGCTGTACAGCCCAGTGCTCCAGCTCCAACCCTGCAAACTCCAGCGCCAGCGCGCCCCGCTACTCCAGCACCAGCGCGTCCTTCGCTCGTGAACAAACCCGTACTCAAGCGGGACAAGCCAGCCGCGAGTGAGGCAGGAAGTTCTGATAATCGTCGCCCGACGAGAGAAGGCAGCGGCGAAAAACCCCAGCGTCCTAGCATCAATCGCCGTCCTGGCGGACCTGTGAAGCCGGGAGAAGCTGCTCCAAAACCGCAGCAAATTGTGGAACTGCGGAGACCCAAACCTGCGCAAGCTGAAGACGCATCTGCCTCAGAAGGAGCGACTGCTCCAGTGCTGCGGAATCGCCCTGTGAAGCCTGCTGCTCCAGATCCAACCGCACCCGCTCCGGATCTCACACTGAACAAACCAACTCCCCCTCGTAGACGCACAAAAGGCTGGGAGGAAGAAGAGGAAGACGTTCAAGAAGTCGAAAAAGCCGCGAAGCTGGGTAAAGGCAAGCGTCGCGCTCAGCCTAGAATTCAGGATGACGACGACGACGATCTCGATCTGTTCGGCAATGACGATGAGGGAGCAGTGAGTTCTGCTCAAGTTAGCCTCTCGCTTGCTCGTCCCGCCAAACCGAAAAATCTGCCTGGACAACAGCAAGTTCGCCCGGTTGCAACAGCAGCGCCGACTCAGCGCAAACGGAATAATTTCCGCGATCGCCGCAATCGGAACAACGAACCCGAAAAACAAGAGCGTCCTGAAATCATTACCTTAACAGGTGGGTTAACCGTTCAAGAATTGTCAAATCTCTTGGCAATTTCACCGACGGAGATCATTACCAAGCTCTTTATGAAGGGCATCGCGGCAACGATCACTCAGATGTTGGACGTTCAAACTGCCACGATGGTGGCAGAGGAGTACGACATCCTTGTGGAAGTCGGTACCAAAGAAGCAGCAGCCAAGAAACTGACTGAGATGATCGATGCGGATGATTTAGATTATCTGCACCGCCGTCCACCGGTCGTCACGATCATGGGTCACGTAGACCACGGTAAAACCACCCTGCTCGACTCAATTCGGAAAACGAAAGTTGCAGCCGGAGAAGCAGGCGGTATCACCCAACACATTGGGGCATATCACGTCGATGTCATGCACAACGACGCGATGCAACAGGTCGTCTTCTTGGATACACCGGGTCACGAAGCGTTCACTGCAATGCGGGCACGTGGGGCACGGGTCACTGACGTAGCGATTCTTGTTGTTGCAGCCGATGACGGGGTACAGCCTCAGACGGTTGAAGCGATCAGTCACGCGAAGGCAGCAGAAGTGCCGATCATCGTGGCGATTAACAAAGTAGATAAAGAAGGGGCACAGCCCGATCGCGTTAAGCAAGAATTAACCGAGTACAACCTTGTGCCGGAAGAATGGGGTGGCGATACGATCATGGTTCCGGTGAGTGCGTTAACCGGGGACAATCTCGATACGCTGCTCGATATGATTCTGCTCGTCTCTGAAGTTGAGGATCTGTCGGCAAATCCGGATCGTCCTGCAAGAGGAACTGTGATTGAAGCGCACTTAGACAAGGCGAAAGGCCCTGTTGCAACTTTGCTGATTCAGAATGGTACGCTGCGTGTCGGTGACGTGTTGGTTGCTGGATCTGCCTTGGGTAAAGTGCGGGCAATGGTTGACGATCGCGGGCATCGCGTTCAAGAAGCTTCGCCCTCATTTGCGGTGGAAGTCCTCGGTCTGAGTGATGTTCCAGCCGCAGGGGATGAATTCCAAGTCTTCCAGGATGAGAAGGAAGCACGAGCAACGGCTTCGGATCGTGCCGATGAGCAACGACAATCGAGACTGTTGGCAGCGATGTCTTCTCGTCGGGTGAGCTTGAATACACTTTCAGCGAAGGCGCAAGAAGGCGAACTCAAGGAATTGAATCTCGTCTTGAAGGCGGACGTACAGGGATCGATCGAAGCAATTCTAGGCGCGTTAAGCCAGTTGCCTCAGAACGAAGTGCAGGTGCGGGTCTTGTTCTCAGCTCCGGGTGAAATCTCAGAGACAGACGTTGACTTAGCAGCGGCTTCTGATGCAGTCATTATTGGCTTCAACACCACATTAGCTCCCGGTGCGCGTCAAGCCGCCGATCGAGCAGGTGTTGATGTGCGCGACTACAACATCATTTACAACTTGTTGGATGATGTTCAGGGTGCGATGGAAGGTCTGCTCGAACCTGAATTGGTTGAAGAGGCACTTGGACAAGCAGAAGTGCGGGCAGTATTCCCGGTTGGACGGGGTGCTGTTGCGGGCTGTTATGTTCAGTCAGGTAAGCTGATTCGGAACTGTAAGATTCGGATTCATCGCGGTGGTAAGCTCATCTACTCTGGCACTTTGGATTCACTGAAGCGGATGAAAGAAGATGCGCGGGAAGTGAATACGGGTTACGAGTGCGGTATCGGTCTGGATGACTTCAAGGATTGGGTCGAAGGCGATACCATCGAGGCTTATAAGATGGTCACGAAACGTCGCACGCTAGCTCGATAATTTGATTCAATTAAAACTGCTCCTCTTTGGTTGAGGGGCGGTTTTTTTATGGAAATCACGATCGACGCCATTAGTCGAAGAATCAGTCAACGAGCAAAATCTACACGGTATCGACATAATTCTAGGTAGAGTGTAATGATATGCTGTTGCATAGAGCACTATGTTTTATTTCATCAAGGTGATCATCTACAACTCTCATATCACTCGGATGAATCACACTTATGAAAATTTCACCTAACTTTCGAGCACTCAGTCTGAATGCTGCTGCAACGATCGTCGCTTTAGGTTTCAGTCTCAGCGCTGGAACCGCAGCATTCGCGCAATCCAAACTAACCATCTCTGTTCCAGAGTTTAAGAATGAGACAAATTGGTGGTGGTGGCGCGGTTCGACAGCTCGTGAGCTAGCTGACGCACTCAGTAATGAATTAAGTTCGACTGGAAAGTTTACGGTTGTTGAGCGTCAGAAACTTGGAGCCGTTCTTTCAGAGCAGGAATTAGCAGAGCTTGGATTAGTCCGTCGAGGGACTGAAGCCAAGAGAGGACAGTTGACGGGATCGCAGTATATTGTCGTCGGTCAAGTGACTTCTTATGAAGAAGGAGTTGCTGAAGAATCGACCGGGGGCAGAGTCGGCGGAATTAATATTGGTGGCATCCGATTAGGCGGAGGAGCACGCCAAGAAAAGCAACAAGCTTACATTGCAGTTGATCTGCGGGTTGTAGATTCGACAACAGGCGAAGTTGTCCATTCTCGAACCATTGAAGGTCGCGCAACTTCAGAAGCGGGAGGGGGCGATTTGGGTGTGAGTATTGGTGGCGTGAGTTTGGGTGGCGATCGCTCCCAAGCAAAACGTGCGCCCGTTGGGAAAGCGCTACGTGCTGCCTTGATCGAAGCAACAGATTATTTAAGTTGCGTGATGGTCGAGAAAGGTTCCTGCATTGCGAAATATGAGGCGAAAGATCAAAATCGTCGGGAAAGAACGCGAGGCGTTTTGGATTTGGATGAATAGATGAGATAAAAGCATCGATCTCTTTGAGATCAAGGAATTGAGGAGATAGGGAATAATCTGAGCCTAGATTCTCCCCATCTCCCACTTGCAAACCTCATGCGGTGAATTATTCGGCTGGAGTATTGCGATCGCACATCAGATAAACCGCCCAAATCGCCATTGCTCTTAAATAGTGACTCGCTCGGAATGTCCCTGCGGCGGTAATCGCTTCTGGGGTTCTGAACTGCAAGCCATGATCATAAACTTGCTGGACAACTGATTCTGTAATCGCCCAGGCTTCAGACTTCATGCCCATTCGCATCAAGAAAGCAGCTAAGCCAAAATTAATTCCTGTCCAGACTTCAAGGGGATGGGTTGCATTCGGATTTTCAGGAGAGCCATCGGGTCGAACTCCATTCGCTGCGCCGATCGCACGTTCCACATTCATCTTTTGATTGAATTTCACGAAGCAAGCATCGTAGATCGTTTTGAGTGCAGACTCGGTGCATTCGGTTGGCACAACGTCCGGCAGATTTAACAACGTCGCATAGAACTGTCCACAGAGTTGATCGGCCATGACGACATCTGAGCCACTCTCGCTATCTAAGCGGTAGTAAGTTCCATTCCAAAGTTTCTCTTGATAAATTGGGCGAGATTGAGCAAGCCATTCTTGGTAAAGTTCGACCGGACGATCGAGAATTTTGCCAATCGCGATCGCGCTTTCCAGTGCCGCAATCCACAAACCACCACAGTAAGCACTGACTCCTTGCAATCGCCAATCGTCAAAGGTTTGATCGGGTGCGCCAGAGTTTTCAGGAATGCCATCATTATCGAGATCGAACTGTTTGAGATAGAGAAGTGTTTCAGCGATCGCATCCCAGCATTCAGCTAAAAATTCGACATCGGTTGCGCCTGTAAGCAAGTAATCTCGATAAACTTGCAGCACAAAGTCAGAGCCTAAATCCTTCCATAAGTTGCAATCTTGATAAGCGGTATAGTTCGTTTTCTCCCACACATGCTCATTCGGTGCGCCCAAATCGTGTGGAGTTGCGCCTTTTACTTTGCGCAGTGCCATCGGACTCTCGGAACCGATCGTGTAATAGTAACCAATCACGCGGGTGCGATCGTCTTGTGCTGGAATGGCTCTCGCGAAAGCTAGCATGACGGATTTCTCTAACTTCTCCCAAAGCATGAGCAATCCAAACGAGCTATACAGCCGGACATCTAAGCTCTCATACCAGCGATAATCAATGCACTCTAGTACGGCAAACTGTCCAACGGGATCGCGCTCGTCCGCAGCACTCCACAAGGTTCCACCTTGAGTCAGATCATAGAGTTCGTTAAACAATGCCATTTTGAACCAATCCGGGAGATCGGCTCGATCGAGAATCGGTTGCTGCCAATCTTGGATCTTTTCTTGCCATGATTTTAGATGCTTCAAAGCCGTTCGAGCGATCGACCATGCGTTCTGTCCACTGCGACCGAAGAAATCGGTATAGCGTCGGAAATACTCAATTCCTTGAGCAAATTCGGTGACTGGAAAATCCCAACTGAGAACAAAAGGAATTTGTAGAGTTTGACCAGGTTTCAAAGTAAAGCGAACTGCGATCGCACTGCCGAGCGTTTCTCCGTCTGAAAGGGTTTCGTCATCTCGATCCCGAAGCGATCCATCTTGCGAGAAGCTTTGCCAAAGCTCTGAATGTTCAAGCCAGCGAGTATCGTAAAAGACTTCCCACAGATAAGGATTGAGATTAGTTGCGATCGCCCATTGTCCGTCGCCTTCAGTCGGTTGATCGAAAGCGCGAGACATAACGATCGCTAATTGATTCTCGTTACCCGTTAGCTGATTGAAATTCCCCGCGCTTTCCCGCATTCGAGGCTGATATTCATACACGGGGCTACCATCATCTCTGAGGCGAATTTCCGGTGATTTCAATGCATTGGTAAACCAACCGACCATATTCTGCCAGGTCAGCATAATACTGAGCGTGATCGGCTGATCCGTTGGATTGTGTGCTGTCCATTGAAAGACAGCAACGGGATAGCTCGTTTCTTGATAGTTCTGAGCAATGATCGGTGAGAACTGTTCACACGTTAGCTGCGCTTGAAACACATTCTCGTACTGGAACCAGCTCCGCGGATACAAAGCTGAATAAGTTCCACCATTTTCAGGATATGAATTTTCTACACTCTGATCCGTGGTCAACTGATAAGCCTGAACGGTTTCTCCGACCTGTTCAAACACGCTAAATTGACATGCTGGCATCGACTCAAACACATGTTCTCCGCCATCAATATGCCAAAGATTAAAATCTCCTTTCGACGATCGCCCAATACATCCCGCTCCGAATCCTCCCAACGGTGCACCATGCCAAGCCCCATCATCCAAATTGCTCGGATAGCGTACGGTGTAGGGCTTTTCCCATCCTTTTCCAATCGGACGCTTCCAAGCGCAATTCGGGATCTGAGAAGATTGAGTCATTGTTAAATTTGGCGATCGGCAATGCTCAATATACTACGATCGAGCAACTTCGCCCCGTGAATCCAATGTCCGAAATTCCATCGCTGTCAGAGTTAGAGTTTCTTCCCTACGTTGATCAAGCTGGTCAATTGCTAGAACAGTTTCAAGGCAAAATCGGCATCTATGCAATTTTTGATCAAGAGAAAAACCTGAAATTTGTTGGGTTCTCGCGAGATGTCTTCTTAAGTCTTAGACAGCATTTGGTGAGGTGTCCACGGGAGTGCTATTGGGTGAAAGTCAGTTTAATCGATCGACCAAATCGCACAATTTTAGAAACAACTCGTGCCGCTTGGATTGAAGAAAATGGTTCACCGCTCAGTGATGAATCGCAGTGGACACAGCCGATTCAGGTAAAAGAATTCATGACCGATCAAGAGCGATCGACCTTTGAAAGCGCGATCGATGAACTCTCTCAAATGAAAGCATTAAAAAACGTTGCCCGCCGAGTGGAGTCGGAGATCATGACGCAACTCAAAGCGCGCAACGTTCAAGCTGAGATTCGATTTAATCCGAAGCTGAAAGAAGAAGGATTATTGGATTTGAAATAAGCTAATCAGCTTGCACTCTTGCAAGAACTCGATCGCTTCTATAAGCTTCATTTCCTAAACATGTTCGAGTGTTGCAATCATTGCATACCGCGAGACGATCGCAACGTGTAAACCTTAAGCTAGACCGTGAGCGATCGCGAAAGTGATAGATTTCCACCCTTGTTAGAGGTAAAAAAGTTGACATGGAAACGAATGAAGAATCGACCTCACTCAAACGAGTGTTTGGGCTACCTGCCTTAGTGATCTATGGAGTCGGTGACATCTTGGGGGCGGGAATTTACGCCGTGATTGGAGATATCACGAAACCTTCGGCTTCACTGGTTTGGGTTTCATTTATCATTGCCCTCGTCGTTGCTGCTTTTACGGCTTTGAGCTATGCCGAGTTAGGAGGACGATTGCCAAAGTGTGGAGGGGTCGCGCATTTTGTCCAGCAAGCTTTTCGGATTGACTGGCTTTCGACATTAGTTGGCTGGGTCATGTTTTGTACCTGCATTGTCTCAATGGCAACGATTTCCAAGGCATTTGCTGGCTATCTGATGGCTTCGATCCCGGTATTGCCCGAGTGGTTTCTGGTCATTCTTCTGTTTGCAGCACTGGGCTATGTCAATTTTCGAGGCATGAAAGAGTCCTCGTTACTGAACTTGGTGTGTACCGCGATCGAGACTTCAGGACTCTTGATCGTGATTCTACTTGCCAGCATTTATATATTCGGAGGTGCAGCAACAACGGCTCCAGTTGTGGCAATTCAACCTGAAACAGGCTGGACAGGAATTATCGGAGGAGCGTCGATCGCGTTCTATGCGTTCATTGGCTTTGAGGACATTGTGAATGTCGCTGAAGAGGTCAAAAATCCTGAGCGGAATGTGCCAAGAGCAATTGTTTTGTCCTTGGCGATCGCGGGAGTCATTTATATCGCGATCGCTTGGCTGGCTGTGAATGTGCTGAGTCCTACAGATTTAGCTGGCTCAAAAGCGCCTTTGCTTGATGTCGTCACTCGCGCTCAGCCAAGTTTCCCGAAGTTGATTTTCACATTCATTCCTCTGTTTGCTGTGATGAATACAGCATTGCTGAACTTTGTGACTGCGTCGCGATTAGTTTTTGGGATGGCTCGCGAGGGCTTAATTCCGACCTGGGCAGGTAAATTACATCCTGAACGAGCAACACCTTATCGAGCAATTTTGGTGATTTTAGCGATCGTGATTGTGATTGCTCTAGCTGGCACACGAGAACTGCTAGCAGGAACAACCGCAACGCTGATTCTCATTATGTTTGTTCTGACCAATCTTTCTCTGCTGGTGATTAAGCGCCGAGAGCCGATTTTTTCTGGGTTTCAGGTTCCGCTGATCGTGCCTGCGATCGCAGTTTTACTCAATCTTTTGCTCATTGCCTATGCACAGCAAAAGAGCCATATTTTCGCATTGGGCTTTATCACAGTTGGCGCATTGCTGATTTTGCTTCAGAATACTTTGAAGAAGAAGCAGTTGACCTAATTTTGCTCTGCTAGCCAAACTTCTAAATCGGTTTGAGAAGAGAAGTTTAGAAGCGCGATCGCTAAGTTTCCAAGTTGCTCTAAGTTGAGTGTGGAAATGCGATCGCGTTCTTGTTGCGAGAGTGAACCGATTTTTTGCTCCAGCATACGGAGAATCAGCGATCGTTGCCCTTGTAAAAGTCCTTGTGTGAGTCCTCGTTCTTCTCCTTCTTGAAGGATTTCTTGATAGATTACGGATTCTCGCATCATGTCCTCCCGAAATAGGCGGTGGATTCTATCTTTATCGTACTTTAGACCTGCCATAAGCTGCACATACGACGAAACCTCTCGCCGTTCCTCGGTTTCAGGAATTTCTGCAACTTGTTGGACAATACGATCGAGCAGTTGATCTGGATTTTGAGTTCGAGTCAGGGCAGCAAAAGGCAGCAGAACTGGATCGTGTAGAAATGGGTCTGGGTCTTGCTCCCACATTTTTATAACTTGAAATTCATGGCGAGTTGATTCCTCTTCAAAGAAATTCTCGATCGTCATTCCTTCACTCGGCGGCAACAGCACAATCACGATTTGAGTAATGGAGGATCGATACAACCGATACAGCCGCACCCAGTACTCTAGTAACCGAAAAGGGATGGGCGGATCAGATGTCCAAATAGTCTGGAACTCTAGATGAAGAATGCGATCGCTCGTTTTCAGAAATGTCACCGAGTCTGCTCGAATGGGTTCGATGCTCAGTTCGGTTTTGAGAACTTCGATCGTGCTTGTCACTTCTTCACCGAGTAACCAAGCTGCAAATCGCTCCGGGTGCTTTTCCGCCAGAAGCTTACAAAGATTGTCGAAGCTCATACATATGTATCAAAATCTTTGTGTAGTGTATCAGGTTCGCGATCGTGCATTCATCACAGCAGAGGATAAAAGCGATCGCTAGAGTTCCCCAATCTCTACTTTTCGCTTTGTAGAATAAATCTGATTGTTTCAAGGCTCTGATCGATGTTTCGGAATTTCTGGCGCAAGAGTGGCGATTGTTCTAAGGCTGAAGTCGAAAATTCGCCGCCTCAAAGTTCCTCGGTTGACTATGAAGCGGTGTTGTTTGTCTTGCTGGATGAGGTGGAACGACGATCGGAGTTTAATCGCGGCTGGATTCGGGGATTTTTGGAGCAGCGAGGGGTGGCGCGGGAAGCGTTAGCAGAATGGTTGCGTGGATTTGGAGAACGGTTGCAGAGTGGGGAAGAGCATCAGGAATTAGGGGAACGGTTGTTGAGGTTGGGGCGATTGGATGAAGGTGAATTGTGCCGAGTCGCAGGATTGATTGGGGGTCGGTTGGAGCGAGAGTGTCCTCAGGCTCCGAAAGATGAAGCGGAGGCTTGGTGGAACCGAGGAAATGAGTGTTACCTTGCAGGGGATTTTGAGGGTGCGATCTCAAGCTATGACAAAGTGCTCAACACTAAACCGGATCTTCCCGAAATTTGGATCATTCGTGGCATTGCATTCGATCATCTAGGACGATACGAAGATGCAATCGCAAGCTTTGATAAAGTACTCGACATCAAGCCGGATTATCATACAGCTTGGCTCATTCGCGGCGATTCACTCCATAATCTAGGACGAGACGAAGAGGCGGTCGCAAGCTTTGATAAAGCCCTCGACATCAACCCGGATTATCAAACTTGGTACAATCGCGGTATTTCACTCCACAATCTAGGACGGAACGAAGAGGCGGTCGCAAGCTTTGATAAAGCCCTCGACATCGAATCGGATTCTCATGCAGCTTGGCACAATCGCGGCATCTCACTTGATAATCTAGGACGGCATGAAGATGCGATGGCAAGTCTTGACAAAGCCCTCGACATCAAATCTGACCTTCACGAAGCTTGGTTCAATCGCGGCATTTTACTCCATAATCTGGATCAGTACGAAGATGCGATGGCAAGCCTTGATAAAGCCCTCGACATCAACCCGGATTATTATGCAGCTTGGCACAGTCGCGGTATTTCGCTCCATGATCTAGGACGGTACGAAGAGGCGATCACAAGCTTTGATAAAGCCCTCGACATCAACCCGGATTATTATGCAGCTTGGACGAGTCGTGGCAATTCACTCAATATTCTAGACCGGTACGAAGAGGCGATCACAAGCCTTGATAAAGCCCTCGACATCAAATCTGACCTTTACGAAGCTTGGTTCAATCGCGGCATTTCACTTGATAATCTAGGACGGCACGAAGAGGCGATCTCGAACTATGATCAAGGACTTACCTGCGTTCTAAAGGAAGCTAACCCTGAAGGATGGGGGAACCTTCAGCGTGGAAAAGGTAACATCTACTTCTACCAAGCGCAGAACAGTCAAAATATTCGAACTAGCAAAATCTACTACAGTCAAGCAGTCACTGTTTATAACACTGCAAGACAGACGTTAGAATCATTTCCGAGGTTCTATTTAGAACTCATTCAAAACCTTATTACAACTTATATTGGCTTAGGCGATTCCGAAACTGCTGATCAATGGCGTATCAAAGGATTAGAAGTTTTTCGGCAATTGCTTAATGCCCAATCGACACCATTACAAAAGCGCAATCTTGAAACAAAGTTCTCAAGCTTTAGCCGCATTGCTATCGATCGCCTACTAGCTCAAGGCGAAACTATCGTCGCTCTCGAAACCGCAGAACGCTACAAAAATCGCTGTCTCACTTGGATTCTCGACGAATGGAAAGAACAAGTCATCAGCCCAAGCTATGCCGAAATACTTCAACTGCTCGATCCACAAACCGCGATCGTTTACTGGCATTTCAGCGATGAGTCCCTCACCACCTTTATCCTTACCCCAACTTCAGAAGACCCGATCGTTCTAGAAAATCCGCTCCCCTACGATCGAGCAAAAAAACTACAATCCTGGATCAAATCCTGGAACACTCAATACAACGACTATCGCACTAAGAAAGCCAATCAAGCTGATCATTCTTGGCGCAAAGCTCTATCAACCCAGCTGACAAAGCTCAAAGAACTTCTGCAAATTCAAACGATCGAATCTCACCTCCCAAACATTCAAAACCTCATTCTCCTGCCCCATCGAGATTTGCATCGTTTTCCCCTTCACGCTCTTTTCTCAGAAAGTTTGACCATCACCTATCTTCCTAGCATCCAAATTGGCTTAAATCTAAAATCGAGATCCAGCGATCGCACTTCTTTCCTTCTCAATGTTGAAGACCCTAATCGCGGCAATTCAATGCCTTTCGCCCAACTCGAATCAGTGATTTTGAAAGCAATGTTCGCCCCAAACGCCTTCTCGATTCCACCAGAAAAGAGCGATCGCGCAACCGTCGAATCCGCTCTCAAAACACATCACGGCATCTTTCATTTCACAGGACACGCCAACTATAACGATCGCAAACCTGAAAACTCCGAACTCGCACTCAAAAACTCAGACACGCTCACAGCCAAGGAAATCAGTAGTTTAGATCTGAAAAACTATCATCTCGTCAGCCTCTCCGCTTGCGAAACTGCACTGAATGGGACTCAATCGATCGATACCGAATACGTCGGCTTAACCAGCGCCTTTCTCCAAGCCGGAGTTTCACACGTCATCAGCACCCTTTGGACAGTCGAAGAAGCCTCCAACGCCTATCTCATGATCCGGTTCTACCAATTTTGGCAAGCGGGTCAAGAAAGCGCGATCGCACTTCGATCCGCCCAAAACTGGCTCCGTACCTGCTCAAATTCCACACTCGCCCAATGGCTCAAAGACTTGCTCCCCAAAACGGAAAGCGATCCCGGCGCTCAAGAATATCTTCGGAGTTGTATTCAAAGCATTGAATGTAAAATAGACGAAACAGACCCGCCGTATCGCGATCCTTATTACTGGGCAGCCTTTACCCATACTGGACTATGACGATCGCTAATGCCTTCGATGCTTTTACCTTTCAAGCCTTTTCTCTGGCACTCCTTCAGCTAGACCCCTCTCGCTTGGAAGCCCTGCAACCCACGCTACAAAGCATTAGCGACCTCGCCAGCCGTCAACCTCAATCCGCTGTAAATCAAATCCGGCAACTTCTCGATCAAGATTCCGAACTCAAATCTATTTACGACTCAGAATACGATCGCCTCGCACAGTCCTACCAAACCCAAGAACGTGCCAAAGGACTTTTCGATTCACCGACCAGTGAGGCAACTCTAACTTGGGACGCTCTCGCATTCCCCATTCTGCAATCGACAGATCCCATCGAAACAGCTAAAAATCTGCTCAAGCGAACAAAATCTAAGCAGACAGCAAACACTCAGCCTTACCTCAATTCTTTGCAACGCACGATCGCCACAGTCGAGCAAACCGAAATCAAAATCCTCAAAGCGATCGAACACCATCCGACCTCGATCGAAGATTTAGTCTATGTAGTTGGACTCCCTATCAATCAGGTATCGAGTATTATCCAAAATCTCTGGAAACGCGGATACATCGATCGCGCTACCAGTAGTTTTATCTCGATGCTATTTCCCCAACGCAAGAAAGCACAGCAATTCGATCCACAGATTCCACTCGCTTTAACCTCAACAGGCTATTTCTTCCTGCACCCGATTATCACAGCCAGTCCATCCGAGGCATTGAATCGATGAATTGGCTGCAATCTTGGGAACCGTACATCGCGATCGCGCTGCTGACTGGACTAATCAATCTCCCCATCTCCATCAAAAAACTACTGAATAAGTGCCAATCTCTTCCCTTCTTCAAACCACTCAGCACGATCGCATTTTGGTGGTGGATTTTGGTGAATTTAGCTCTACCTGCAACCGTTTTCTGGCTTCTCTATTCAATTCCCACTAAACCAACCGTCAACGCAGATCTCGTAACCAAAGCAATTACATTTGGCTTGATCTTCACAGCTTTTGCCAATGCTCGTGTCGATACTGGCTTTTTTGGAGTCGATATCGAGAAGTTTTACAAATATCTCACTCAATTTACCTACGATCGCATCGCGGCCAGCCAAACCAGAGAAACTGCTGCATTTTGGACAGATTTTGAAGCCGATCTGAACCAAAATCAGCCTGATATCAGCGAAGGTCTGAACTATCTAGAAAACTATTTTCAAAATGATGTCTCTCTCGACGAAATCGCAAAACAGGATTACCAGAAACGTCTCGATCGAGTTCGTCAAATGACGGTCAAATCTGAACAAACAAAAGCGATTCGGACTCTTATTGCAATCCGACGACGCGATTTACCCGAAGTATTAAAGCGCTTCAGATGTAGCACTGCCTTCTTAAACAAATATCTATCCAAACTTCCAAAGCAGTAGCATTTTGCATCTATCGATTTCCAATCACTCCACAAGAAATCACAACCAACAAAAAAGGAGCCTCTCGCAAGAGACTCCCAAAATCATCAGAATCGAACGAGTGACTATTTAACCGTCACTTTACCGCCAGCTTCTTCGATTTGTTTCTTGATGTCTTCAGCCTCAGCCTTAGCAACACCTTCTTTGATTGCTTTCGGCGCAGCTTCTACGAGGTCTTTTGCTTCCTTCAGACCCAAGCCAGTGATACCGCGAACAACTTTGAGAACGGCGATCTTCTTATCAGCAGGAACTTCTTCCAAGACTGCATCAAATTCGGTCTTCTCTTCGACTTCTTCAGCCGCAGCACCGCCGCCAGCACCCGGAGCCATCATCATCATGCCACCTGCGGGAGCAGCAGCACTTACACCAAAAACTTCTTCGATTTGTTTAACCAGCTCAGAAGCTTCGAGCAGGGTCAAACCTTTCAACTTCTCTACAATTTCATCAGTTACAGCAGACATGGACTAACTCCTAAATCAATTGAAATTTGCCAAGCAGATTACTACGCTGCTTCTTTTTCGGACACCTGTTTGATCGCTCTTGCCAAACCAGACGGTACTTCGTTGATACCCACTGCCAGCTTGGTTGCGACACCGTTGATAGCACCAGCAATCTGTGCAATGAGCTGTTCCTTAGAAGGTAGATCTGCAATCGCTTTAAGATCCGCTTCTTTGAGAACTTTGCCATCCATCACACCGCCGCGCATCTCGGTCTTTTTGGATGCCTTTTGGAACTCTTGATATGCTTTGATCGCACCACCAAGGTCGTCCTTGACCATCACAAACGCGGAATCACCTTTCAGTAATTCGCTCACCGCTTGCCAGCGATCGTCACCTTCGGTCGCTTTCTCCATAAACGTGTTCTTTGTCACCTGACAAATCGCACCTTTCGGACGCAAACGATTCCGTAAATCCGAAATCTCCGCAACAGTCAAACCACTGTAGTTAATGATGAACATCAACTGTGATTCGCTGAGCGTTTCTTTCAGACCTGCAACAATCTCTTTCTTGTTTGCTAACGTTCTTCCCACTCTTTCTCACCTCCTTGTTTGGGACGAATGAGAATATCCAAAAACAAAAAACTCGACTTTAAGAGAAAGCCGAGTTCGCATGATTTCTAAAGAACACTCGAAAGTGTCTGGAAAAATCAAACCTCGGCAGGACATTAAGGCTTGAACCACCTGCTGTCTTTGGTTTGGATATTCAGTTGAAAAACTTTTGTCTAAGCAGCGTCTCCAACCTTGAGGTCACGCAATGCGTTGATATCGACCTCAATGGACGGACCCATCGTTGACGACACGTACATTGTACGCCAATAGCGTCCTTTTGCACCAGCAGGACGATTTCGATCGATCGTTTCTTGCAGGGCTTTCAGGTTCGTCAACAAATCTTCTGCGGAAAAGCCTGCTTTACCAAATAGAACGTGGACGATCCCAGTCCGATCTGCCCGGAATTCAAGCTTACCTGCTTTGAATTCAGCGATCGCTTGCGGCAGATCAAAGGTCACCGTACCACCTTTCGGCGAAGGCATCAAACCACGTGGACCTAGCACACGACCAAGTTTTGCAACTTGAGGCATCACGTCGGGAGTTGCAATCAGCAGATCGAAGTCCATCCGTCCTTTCTGGATTTCATCGATCAGTTCTTCAGAACCTGCAATATCCGCGCCTGCGTTCGTTGCTTCCGTTACTTTTTCACCACGAGCAATGACCGCGACTCGGATTTCTTGACCCGTTCCTTTCGGCAGTGCAACGGTGGTTCTTAACTGTTGGTCGGTGTACTTGGGATCGATACCGAGACGAATGTGCGCCTCAGCCGATTCAGGAAATTTCGCAGTTGCTGTTTCTTTGAGCAATTGCAAGGCTTCAAGCGGCGCATAAGCCTTGTCTTGAACCTTTGCACGCAGTTCTCTGGTGCGCTTTGATAGTTTCTTTACCATGTGTCTCCTGGGGTAAATGGCGAGAAAATCTCTCCCCCGAAAAATTGAACTAGTCGGTGATGGTTACGCCCATGTTACGAGCGGTTCCAGCGATGATTTTCTTAGCTGCTTCAATGTCGTTTGCATTGAGGTCAGGCATTTTGGTCTTCGCAATATCTTCGAGTTGAGCTTGAGTAATCTTGCCCACTTTCTTTTTGTTCGGTTCGCCTGAGCCTGTTTCGATTCCGGCTGCTTTTGCAATCAGCTTCGAGGCAGGAGGGGTTTTGAGAATGAACGTGAAGCTACGGTCTTCGTAAACAGAGATTTCTACAGGTACAACCATCCCTGCTTGGTCAGCAGTTCTCGCATTGTATTCCTTGCAGAACATCATGATATTGACCCCGTGCTGACCCAGTGCAGGTCCGATCGGGGGTGCAGGATTCGCCTTGCCAGCGTTGATCGCTAGCTTGATCACTGCGGTTACTTTTTTTGCCATCGATCTTGACTTTCTGAAAGCCGATTAAATTTTCTGCACTTGGTTCACTTCTAGTTCTACCGGGGTTTCACGCCCAAAGATAGATAGAAGTGCTTTGAGCTTGTTCCGCTCAGGGCTGAGTTCGATGACTTCGCCTTCAAAGTCTTTAAATGGACCTGAAAGCACCGTAATCTTATCGCCCATCGCCATGTCAATTTTTCTGACAGGCTCCTGCTCTTGGGACTGTTTGAAGATGCGTTCCACTTCTCCATGCCCCAATGGCATTGGTTTGACGTGACCTCTGCCTCGTCCGTAGCGCCGTTTTTGCTCCGCGCCGACGAAGTTAATCACGTTGGGGGTGTTCTTAATTACCTGCCACGTTTCGTCATCCATCACCATTTTGACGAGGACATAGCCTGGAAAAACTTTCTCAGCCGATTCCTTGGCTCGTCCGTCTTTTTGGTGTTTGAGAATGGGCGTTTCAGGAATTTGAACTTCCAAAATCCGGTTCACAACATCGAGCGTTTCGATTCGTTGCTCTAAATTCATTTTGACGCGCTTTTCGCAGCCGGATGCGACCTGGACAGCATACCATCGAGCACCTTTGGCTAGCTCTGCCTCCAAGTTTTCTTCGGAGCGATCGTCGTACTGCGTTTCGTCTGAGGTAAATGTCATCCGAATACTCTCACTTGTGCCCAATGAAAGAACTGATCAACAAAGTAAATCAAGCTAGCAGAGAGCGTGACCATCAAAATCACAGAAAGCGATTCTCCAATCAGTTGCTGACGGCTAGGCCACACAACTTTGTCGAGTTCTTCCTTCGTTTCTTTTGCGAACTCGTTCGGATTAAATCCTGATTTTTGCTCCAAAGCTGACTCGCCTTTCTTTGCCACTGCTCTGCTCCATTGTTCGACCGAACTTTTATGATAATGATTTTTGTCGATCGCGGCACACTACCGAAAAAATCCTATTACATGCAAAATCAGAGTAATTCAGCGCGCCCTGGAGGACTTGAACCCCCGACATCAGGTTTTGGAGACCTGCGTTCTACCAACTGAACTAAGAGCGCATATGCTGAACGACTCTGAATTGCGTTCTTTATCTAGTCTACCAGGTGTTGTGCATTCTAGCTAAAAAAACCGAGTGCACTTTAACTACTAGACCAAGGGACGATCGAAACGCTGCTTCAAGCGGGTCGCCTTACCAACGCGATCGCGCAGATAGTACAACTTAGCCCGACGCACTTTCGCCCGACGCATGATTTTGATGCTTTCAATTCGTGGGGAGTGAACCAGGAAGACCCGTTCCACACCTACGCCTTGGAAAACCCGACGTACAGTGATGCTCTGGGTAAGACCTGCACTACCTTTTGCGATCACAACGCCTTCATACGGCTGCGTCCGTTCCTTATCGCCCTCTTGAATGATTACGCCGACGCGAACCGTATCCCCAATGTAAATCGTTGGGAGATTGTCTTTTATTTGTTCCGCTTCAATTGAGCGGATGATTTCTTGCGCGTTCATAAAGGGCTTGCAAAACTCACAATCGCGTATCTTAGCGCGTGATCGCGCACTTTGTCTAGAGGAAGATTCAAGAAAGTTGTTGAATTCTTAAGTCTCGCTTAAATTCCGCCCGTCATCCTCCTAGAGGGGATTGAATTCTCAGAGATAGGTCAATTTTACTGAGGGTTCATCCCCGACCTCCACAAAGTTTGTCCTAAGCATTTCTTCTCATCCGAGAATGTCGTATTGGAGATAGGCAAATATGGTTTTTGTTTCGACTCAGCTTGCCCTGCATGTTCCAGATGGCTTTCTGAATCTACCGGTTACGTTAATTACTTGGATCTGTGCACTTGCACTCGTCGCCATTAGCCTGAGACAAGTCCAATCAGATTATCAAGAGCGGGCTGTGCCGTTGATGGGCGTTTGCGCTGCTTTTATTTTTGCAGCTCAGATGATTAATTTCCCGATTCCAGGCGGCACTTCAGGACACTTGCTCGGTGGAACATTAGCGGGTGTGTTACTGGGTCCTTGGGCGGGATCGCTCGTGATGTCGGTCGTGTTTATCGTACAGGCGTTTCTGTTTCAAGACGGCGGGGTGACTGCACTCGGCGCAAATATCTTCAATATGGGGTTGATTGGAACATTTGGCGGGTATTACCTTTACCGCACCATTCGCTACATGATGGGGAGAGATTCCTTGAAAGGGGTTTTGACCGGAAGCGCGATCGCGAGTTGGACAAGTGTGGTTGTGGCTGCAATCATCTGTGCAGTTCAGCTTGCAATTTCTGGAACAGTTCCGTTACCAGTTGCATTATCAGCGATGACATTTTGGCATGTCATGATTGGAATCGGGGAAGCGATCATTACGGTGATTGCTGTGAGCTATATTTTTAAGACTCGCCCAGACTTGATTTATAAAGCGCCAAGATTGGGAGCTTTGGAACCGGATCGTTCTTATTCTTCACGGTAATTTAGGGGGTAGTATGACTCAAGTTTCACAGACTCGGAATCGAGCGTTTGTGATTTCGGGATTGGGAGTTGCGCTGTTGGTTGCAGTGCTTTTGTCGCCGTTTGCGAGTTCTGATCCGGATGGACTCGATCGCGTTGCTCAGGATCAAGGGTTTGAGCAAAAGGCAGCAGAGGAGCCGGTCGCGCATAAGTTGCCGTTTTATCAAATGTTTGAAGAGTATCAGTTGCGAGGAGTTCCAGAACAAATTTCGACTCCTGCGGCTGGATTGATTGGAACATTAGTGACCTTTGGATTGGCATGGGGTGCAGGGAAGGTTTTGATTCGCGATCGCTAGGCGAGAAGTAATTGCTGCGTTCTCATGACCTTTAGCCTCCTAAAATTCCTGACTCTGGGAACTTAGGGGGCGATTCTAACTATTTTCAACAGAGATCCACACTTGTCTAGGAGATCTCAATGATCCTGTTACACCTGGGTGCAATGCACCTTGTGGAAGCTGAAAAAAATCAAACGCTTTGGCATCGGTTGACTCCAAAGTCGCGGTTACTGTGCACCTTACTTTTAGTCTTTGCGATCGCGCTTACCCCCAACGGTCGCTGGCTGACTTGGGCAGTTTATGCAGGTGCAGTCGGGCTGATTATGCTTTTGAGTCGTGTTCGATTATGGGTTTTATTCAGGCGCGTTGCCGTTGAATTTGTTTTTATTGGTGTGGTTCTGCTCGGAACCTTGTTTCGAGACGGCGGGCACACCCTATTTCGATGGGGTTGGATACAAATTACAACTGAAGGCTTAACCGTTTTAGGGAGTGTCTCACTTAAAGCGTTCTTATCATTACTGATATTGAATACTTTAATTCTAACGACCTCGGTTCCAGCATTGCTTCATGCATTAACTGCACTGAAAATGCCACCGTTGCTTGTCGCAATTCTCGCATCCATGTATCGCTATATTGCAGTGCTGATCGATGAGTTTCATTCGATGCAGAAAGCAGCACGATCGCGCAATTTAATGGGAAATCCCAAGCGCCAACGCATCATCGTTGGCAATATGTTTGGCTCGCTGTTCATTCGCACCTATGAGCGAGGAGAACGAGTCCATCAAGCGATGCTCGCGAGAGGATATCAAGGTCTTCCTCCACTGGCAGAAACTCAGTCCGGAGGTAGGGGCGATATTCTAGCACTCACAATTATGATCTCGGTTCTTTTGTTCGGACAAGCAATTACTTTTCATGCACCATAATCCGATTGAAATCTATAACCTTTCCTACTGCTATCCAGATGGCAATCGCGCACTGAATGGAATTACGATTTCAATTGGTGCGACTGAGCGAGTTGCGCTTGTGGGGGCAAATGGTTCAGGCAAATCGACGCTCTTAATGCACTTTAATGGATTGATCACACCGCAAGTGGGACAGGTCATTGTGGGTGAGCTTCCGGTTGAGCCTCAGTATCTTAAGCAGATTCGCAATTTTGTTGGCATTGTGTTTCAGAATCCAGATGATCAGCTATTCATGCCAACGGTCTGGGAAGATGTGACCTTTGGACCTCTAAATCAAGAGATTCACGGGCAGGAATTAATCGATCGAGCAACAACCGCGATGAACTGTGTGGGACTTGATCCAGAGCTATTTGGATCGAGAAGCGCGAATGGTTTATCAGGCGGAGAGAAAAAGCGAGTTGCGATCGCGGGTGTGCTTGCGATGCAGCCGCAAGTTCTCGTGTTAGATGAACCTTCGGCACAGTTAGATCCACGATCGCGAAGACAACTGATCGAATTGCTCGATAGCTTGCCTCTGACACAGTTGATTGCGACGCATGATTTAGATTTGGCGTTGGAGCTGTGTAAGCGCACGATCGTACTCAGTAAGGGTCGAGTGGTTTACGATGGTTCAACTGAGAAAGTCATGAGTGATCCTGACCTGCTTGCTCAACATGCACTAGAGCCACCTTTAAGCTATAGTCGCCCTTACTGCCAGCTAGAGGATCTTAAATAAGACCTTTGGCTAGATTTTTCGATTTCGGCTGCAAAGCTTTTTGCTGAGTCCAGTACTGCATCTCACTGACTGAATATTGAGGCTACGCCAATATAGCTACGACGAAAGTGCATATCCGATTTTTTCACGAAAAAATGCGGAAGAAATAAAATCGCAACAACCGCTTGAATAGGGCAGCCATTGATTCAAGTCGGTGATTCTGTGATGACAATTCAAATGAGTAGAATAATTCGATCCTCGAACACGAAAAAGCGAGCATCATTCAGGTCATGCAGACTTGGATTAGGCACTGTAGCTCTCACAGCTACGCTGAGCTTTAGCCCATCAAAAGCAGCAGTGGCGTTGTCCTACAATCCAACTGGAGTATTCTTTGCAAACACTGGAGTGCCTACCAGTGATCTAGCACTGACAAGCACTGGTGAAATACTCGCAACAAGTTATGATGGCGGTTGGATTCGACGCTACAACAGCAGCGGAGGCTTGCTGTCCCAATTTGGAACAAATTTGAACGGTCCTTGGGGAATTGCAGCAGACAGCACGGGTACAATTTTCGCTGCTAACTTTAATGCTAATGAGTTACAGCGTTACAACAGTAGTGGAGTGCTACTAGGAAGTACTCCATTCAATGAGCCTGGGGGTATCGCGATCGAGAGCAGTGGAAATGTGTTGGTTTCAAGTTACTCTGCCCCTTCTATCGGTAGATTCAGCAGCACAGGAACTTTCCTGGGCACGTTTACCACATCGAATCTAAGCAATCCACTTGGAATAGCAATCAATAGTGCGACCGGAGAGGTTCTTGTTGCAAACCGAGGATCTGACTCAATCACACGATACGACAGTGCCGGGGTGTTTCAATCAACATTGGTCTCAGGCTTACCTGGAGTTATTGATGTCGTTATTGACAGTACAGGGGATGTCTTAGTATCAACCGCTACTTCTGTACAGCGATTTAACGGGGCTGGTGTTTTGCAGCAAACACTTATCCCATTGGGAACAGGAGAGATTGAAGGACTTACTTTGGATGGTACTGGTTCGCTCTTGGCAGGGCAGCGAGATGGTACGATTACTCGCTTTACTGCAATTCCAGTGCCATTTGCGTTCTGCCCACTCTGGGGATTTTTGCCTCTGGGGATTCGTCGTCTCAAGCAGCAATTCTCAAAGCTGCGAAGTCGCTCATCGGCGCAGGAGTCGAGTTTTTAGGAACTTAATATTCTGGCACTCAGAATTATGATCGCGATTCTTTTGTTCGGACAGGCACTTTATTTTCAAGCACCAAAACATGAGTTATGGTGCTTGATGAACCGTCCGCACAGTTAGATCCGCGATCGCGGATCTAACTGATCGAATTGCTCGATAGCTTGCCTCTGACGCAGTTGATTGCAACGCATGACTTAGATTTGGCGTTGGAACTGTGTAAGCGCACGATCGTTTTGAGTAAAGGGCGAGTCGTTTATGATGGTCCGACTGAGAAGGTCATGAGCGATCCTGATTTACTCGCTGAACACGCTCTGGAGCCACCGTTAAGCTACAGTCGCCCTTACTGTCAGTTAGAACGCGATCCAGCTTAGAGCAGCGCTTGAATATCTTTTTCGATTTCTTCTGGTTTGGTTGTAGACGGATAACGCTTGACGACCTTACCAGAGCGATCGACTAAGAATTTTGTGAAGTTCCACTTGATTCCTTCAG
>VFQU01000601.1_pt1 | contig 29900 bp, 22 predicted proteins | sample 3512311 | NCBI WGS metagenome assembly VFQU01 (sample SAMN10412377, study PRJNA504923) | tailings metagenome | isolation source: Relicate 3 Philex TSF3 active mining site | place: Philippines: Tuba, Benguet | collected 2017-08-29
GCTTTGACTTCATACTGCTGAGCGAGAAGACGTTTGACATAATCCCGCATATCCGCATTATCATCGGCAAGTAGAACGTAAGCCTGAGGACTCGAAGACTGCATCACCGGATTCAAGTCCAGTGGGGTAGCAACGGAACTTGAGTCTGGTAGCCATCGTAGCGCTTCTTCGACATAAGAGCTTGCACCCGTTGCGCTGGTCGTACGAGTTTCGCTAATCTGTTCAACCGGAAGATGAGCGGTTCCGGTTGGAATGGCGATCGTAAAACAAGTTCCTTCTCCTTCCTGGCTGATGACCTCGATCGTGCCTTGGTGCAGTTTGACTAATTCTTGAACTAAAGAAAGTCCAATTCCTGATCCTTCAAAGCTTCGTCCTTGTGACGCTTTCACCCGATGGAAACGCTCAAATAGATGCGGAATTTCTGCTGCGGGAATGCCAACTCCGGTGTCTCGAACGATCAGTTGAACCTGGTCTATCCGCCAGCACAACTGCACAGTAATCTTGCCTTCAAAGGTAAATTTGAAGGCATTCGAGAGAAGATTCAGAACAATCTTTTCCCACATCTCATGATCGACATACACCGCTTCTGGAAGTGCAGGACAATCGACCACGAACTGGAGATTGGCACGCTCGATCGCAGATCGAAAGACACTCGCTAAATCTGTTGTGTAGCTTGCCAGATCAGTTGGTTCATAAACGGCTTGCACTCGTCCGGCTTCAATTCGAGAAAAGTCTAGCAGAGTGTTCACTAGCTTTAGCAAGCGCATTCCGTTGCGTTGAACGATCTCGATGCGTTCTCGCTGGGTCGGAGGAAGGGGATGAATCGGATCGCTGAGTGCCTCTTCAGTGGGGCTTAACATCAGCGTCAGAGGCGTGCGAAATTCGTGGCTGATATTGTTAAAGAAGACGGTTTTTGCTCGATCGAGTTCTGCAAGGGTTTCAGCGCGTTTGCGTTCTTCTTCATACGCCTGAGCATTGGCAATGCTTGCTGCGATCTGACCTGCAACTAGATCAAGAAAGCCTTGATAGTTATCATCTAGCAATCGGAACGGATTGAGACCTGCGACTAAAATGCCAGCTTGTCCTGTGTCTCCTGAGGCGACGATCGGCATAACAATGGCTTGATGAGGGGGATGCTGCCATGCGCCTTTGGGAAGCTCAGCGGTGAGGTTTGTAATGATTGCGGATGTTTGCGATCGCACAACCTCACTCAACTGCCAAATCGAATCTTGGTCGAATCCGACCGCTTCAAGCGCCAGCGGATGATCACGCTCGATTCCCGCTGTGCCGGATAAGATCACTTGCTGCTGTTCAACATCAATCAGATAAATCAAAGCAAACGGCAGATCATAAGGATTTGCAGCTAAACACTGGGCACTGAAAGTACAAGCCTCATCGAACGTCCGAGCATCCGCAGTTTTAGCCGCCAGGACACGTAACAATGCTAACTGTCGCTCTCCAATCACTTGCTGCGTATTGTCAGTATTGGCGCAAATAATCCCGCCTGTTCCGCCTTGATCATCCGGGATAGGACTATATGAAAACGTGTAGTAAGTTTCTTCGGGATACCCGTTGCGCTCCATGATCAGCAGCAGCGATTCATCATAGGTCGCTTCGTTTCTCAGCATGACTGAAGCCGTTCGCGGCTCGACCTCATCCCAAATTTCACGCCACACAACCGAGGTCGGCTGTCCTAACATTTCTGGATGTTTGCCGCCGAGAATCGCTCGATACGCGTCGTTATAGAGGTAGGTTAAGTTGGTTCCCCAGGCAATCCACATCGGTTGACGCGAGGTCAGCATAATTCGCACCGCTGTTTTTAAGCTTTGCTGCCATTGTTCTGGCTCACCTAGTGGAGTCTTTGACCAATCGAGTTCTCGAATGCGTCTGCCCATTTCGCCACCGCCTTGGAGAAAGCTTGCTGTGCTCGGTTCAGGTTTCATGCTTGGCTCCTTGATAATGTGGCGATCGCACGAATCAATTCTTCTGGCTCGATGGGTTTGGCAAGATGCTGCTGAAATCCGGCTTCAAGCGCTTGCTGCTGGTTAAACTCTCCTGCATAGGCAGAAACTGCGATCGCGGGAATTTCTCCTCCCCATTTCGATGTTCTAGCACGAATCTGTCGAATTAACAGGTAGCCATCCATCTCAGGCATCCCTAAGTCACTGACGATGACATTGGGCAAGGTCTGATCGAGTACCTGTAAGGCGGCGAGTCCAGATGGCACGGCAATGACTGTTGCACCATTTTGTTCAAGTAAGAAAGCTTGATATTCGCGAGTATCGAGATCATCGTCGATGAGTAAAACTGTTACATGGTTTAACTCTCCTTCTTGCGCTGCATCCGGGCAATGCGGCTCAAGCGCGCTCTTGCTCAATTGCGCTTGCAAATTCATCGGCAGTTTTACAATAAATGTCGCGCCGTGATTGACTCCCTGACTTTCTGCCTGGACGGTTCCGCCATGCATTTCGATGATGCGCTGTACGATCGCGAGTCCCAGTCCTAATCCGCCAAATTTGCGAGTCGTTGAGCCATCTTCTTGCTGAAAGGAGTCAAAGATCCGAGGCAAAAAATTAGGCTGAATGCCTTTACCTGTGTCGATGACCTGAATTTCAGCCCGGTGATCGCTAGACCTTAATGTGACTGTCACAGTTCCGCCGTCTGGCGTGAACTTGACGGCATTGGTGAGCAAATTGCAGATAGCTTGCTGTAATCGAACCGGATCAGCCGATACGGGAGCCGTCGGATTAAAAGTGAGCGTTAACTGAATGTTTTTTGCGGCAGCGGCGAGACGTACTGTCTCAACGGCGGCAGAAATGATCTGAGTCAAATCAACAATCGTAGGATTTAACAGCAGCTTGCCTTGAATAATTCGGGAGATATCGAGTAAATCTTCGATCAGTCGAGATTGCAGCTTGGCATTGCGCTCGATCGTGGCTAAAGCTCCTCGCTGTTGATTGGCATCGAGTTTGCCCGATTGTAGCAATTTGATCCAGCCTAAAATCGGATTCAGTGGCGTTCTCAGTTCGTGAGAGAGAACCGCGAGAAATTCATCTTTGATCTGATTTGCTTGATCGGCTGCTTCTCGTGCAGCTTCGCGCTCTGTTTCGATTCGCCTGCGCTCGGTCACATCCTGAAATAGCACTGCAACTTTGTTGCTTTCAGCAGGTTCAAGCCGGAATGCATAGATATCAAACCAACGATTCATCGCAGCCGAGTGATCCTGAAATCGCGTCGGTTCGCCTGTCCGCAGCACTTGCGCATAGATATCAAACCAGAATGTTTCAATCTCAGGAATTAGCTCACGAATTGTTTTGCCAACGGCTTGTGTCAGTCCCGTTTGCTGTTCAAAAGCTGGATTGACTTCAACAAGGCGATAATCAATTGCTATGTCCTTCTCAAACACGAGTTCAATTACACAGAAGCCTTCATCGATCGATTCAAACAAGGTTTGATATCGTTTCTCAGAGTGTTGGAGTGCTGCTTGAGCTTGGATCTGCTCGGTTACGTTTCTAAAGTAAACGGTAATGCCTGGCCTGGCTGGATAGGCACGAACTTCGTACCATCGATTGTGGTCGGGATAAAATGCGGTTGTTGCGCCGACAACTTGATCGTGCATTGCACCGCGATAAATTCGCTCAAACTCAGTTCCGATCAAGCCTGGATATTCTGTCCACAGGTTCTTGCTGACCGAAGCGTTGCTCGATCGCTCAAGCAATGCTTCAGCCGATTTGTTCATGTAAGTAAACTGCCATTGGGCATTCAGTGCAAAGAACCCATCGGTAATACTTTCTAGAATGTTACGACTCTGTTCTTCACTGTCTTGCAGTGCGATCGCGGCTTGTTTACGATCGCTAATATCGGTGAATAAAATGGCAAACTGTGGATAGGTATCGATTGGGAAAGCACTGACTTCAAACCATCGATTCATAGCCTGAGAGCCACTCTCAAAGCGTTCAGGTTTCCTCGTCTGTACAACTCTACTATAGGTTTCGAACCAAAACTCTTCTAAATTAGGGACTAATTCTCGTGCTGTTTTTCCGATTGCACCTTTCAGCCCTGTCATCGATTCAAAAATAGAATTGGCTTCTAGGAATCGATAGTCTTGCGGATTTCCTTGTTCGTCAAACATCATTTCACAAAGGCAGAATCCTTGATTCATCGACTCAAACAAGGTGCGATATTTTGTCTCAGATTGTCGGAGGGCTGCTTCTGCGCGTGCCCGTTCAACGGCTGCCCAAGTTCGCTCTGCGGTTTCTTCGATCTGTCTTGCTTCCAGCTTTGTCCATTGTCGCGGAGTCGATTGATGCACAATGAGCAAGGCGACTAATTGACCGTTCTTGATCAAAGGCGTATCACAATAGGCGGCAATGTCGATCGCTTTGAACTTTGCTTTCTCACGCTCTGTCAGGCGCTTACTGTGCTGAATATCTGAGACAATCACTTGTTGCCCCATTCTGTAGTCTTTGATCAAGTCTCGACCATATTCTTCTGTACTAAATACTCCGCTCAGTTCTGCTACGCCGTTTGTGTAGCTCCGGTAGATGCTCACTTGTTGAGGATTCAGTAAAATTTCAGCATAAGCAACACGGCTTGCCCCTAACGACTCGCCTAGCACATGCGCTGCTGTTGACTGAATTGCTTCCGCATCTGTCAGTGGACGTAATGCATCATTCAGTACGATACAAAAGGCATCAATCTGATTTCCTATCAGGATGTCTTCAGTGCCTGTTGCTTTCTCATCCTGAGCCACGCTCTATTCTCCCAATTTTCCCTCTGATGAACGGCTTAGTAAGCGTAGGGTTGACTAGCAGAAAAGATAAAACAATCGCGTATCGCTAGACACTATCTTTAGATAGAATTTTGCTTAACCTGAACAAGTGCCAATCAGCAATTAAATCTGCGTCTGATACGGTAAAGTCCAGTCTTAATAACTATCTCAATCTATGACCCATCAGCTTAATCCGGATTTGCAGCAGTTCAAAACGATGCTCAAAGACCAAGGTGTGAAATATGCGATCGCGAGCTTTGTCGATATTCATGGCATGTGCAAGGCGAAAATGGTTCCTCTGTCGCATTTTGACCAAATGATGCAAGGGTCAGAGCTATTTACGGGAGCTGCTTTGGATGGCGTTCCTCAAGAGGTCAGTGATGAAGAAGTCGCAACAATGCCTGATCTTGCCAGTGCAACGATTTTGCCTTGGAATTCGGAGATGGTTTGGCTTGCGAGTGATTTGTATTTGCGGGGTCAACCGTTTGAGGCGTGTTGTCGCAGCATTCTTAAATCTGTGTTGCAGCAAGCAGCAGAAATGGGGTTTCAGTTTAATCTGGGGATTGAAACTGAGTTTTTTATTCTCAAAGATCAGGATGGGCAAGCGGTTCCAATCAGCGATCGCGATACGCTAGCAAAGCCTTGCTATGACTTGCAAGGACTGCTCGATAACTATGCTTGGGTAGACGAGATTGTGCAAGCGATGAATCATCTCGGTTGGGATGTGTATTCGTTTGATCACGAAGATGGCAATGGTCAGTTTGAAACGGATTTCACTTATACGGATGCGCTGACGATGTCCGATCGCTTGATCTTTTTCCGCTTGATGGTGAAGGAAATTGCGCGGAAGCATGGTTACTTTGCAACGTTTATGCCCAAGCCGTTTGCGAATCGTACAGGAAGCGGCGCGCATTACAATATGTCGCTTGCAGATTTGAAAACTGGGGAGAATTTGTTTGTCGATCGAGCAGATCCGCGTCGCTGCGGTTTGTCGAAATTGGGCTATCAGTTTATTGCAGGTGTGCTTCGTCATGCGCCTGCGATTTGTGCGGTGATTGCTCCGACTGTGAATAGCTACAAGCGGTTGATCGCACGAGGAAGTATGTCTGGATTTACTTGGGCACCTGTGTATATTTGCTATGGCAACAACAATCGCACGAATATGTTGCGCATTCCACTAGCAGGTGGACGAGTTGAATGTCGGGCGGCTGATATTTCCTGCAATCCCTACTTGGGTGCAGCGATGATTTTAGCAGCAGGGTTAGAAGGGATTCGAGAAGGACTCGACCCCGGTGAACCGCATACTGAGAATATGTATACCTACACGACAGCAGAGCTAGAAGACATGGGAATTAAGATGCTTCCTCGAACCTTGGGAGAAGCGATCGAAGCATTTGCTGCTGACCCGTTGAGCGAATCGGTAATGGGTTCGTTAATGTATCAAACCTATGTTGATTTCAAAACTCAAGAATGGTTTGAGTATCACAATCATGTTTCAGATTGGGAAGTTCAGCGCTATATGAAGTTCTTCTAGCTCCCCATTTTTTACAATCAATCTGACTAACTCTAGGCGAAACCTGAGGGGGGGAATTTCGCCTAGTCTAAGGAGGATGTTTGATAGAGAGTATGAAAAGACTCTGCGCTCTCGTTGTTATCCTACCCCGGAGTGAATTCGGGGCTAGTACTAAACTGGACTAACCAGAGGCTTGAGCGATGCAGTCCTTTCAAAGGACTTCGCACAGTTAGCCTTGGAATTCCATTTCGGGGCGGGTGAGTGCGTCTCAACGATTACTTTTCAAATACTCTACTAGTGCCGCGTCTGATCCGCCCAAGGTGTGAGCACTGCCGACATCCATTTCAGACCGTAATCGATCGCAAGTCCAATCAAACCAATCAGCAAAATGCAGAACAACACTTTCTCAGTTTGCAAATAGCGTTGGGCTTGAATAATTCTGAAGCCTATGCCAGTTTGAGCCGCGACTAGTTCAGCAATCACGAGATAGTTCCAAGCTCCCGAAATATTCACTCGCAGCGTATCTAACACACTCGGAAATGTCGCCGGAACAATCACCCGAAACAACACATCTCGCCGTGTCGCACCTAACGTATAAGCAACATTGATCATCTCACTGGGAATGAACTTTACTGCATCCGCAATCATAATCGCGTTATAAAGCACGACGCCCAACGTAATGATTAGAATCTTAGACTCCTCACCCAAGCCTAACCAAATCACAATCAGCGGCACAAAAGCAGTCACAGGCATGTAGCGCACGGTTCCGACAAAAGGAGCGAACAGGCTCTCCATGCTGTAGAACGTTCCCATAGCAATGCCCATCGGTACACCAATTAATGCTGCCACAACAAATCCTGCTAGCACTCGCCCACAACTGGTCAGTACATCTGAGATCAGATCATTGTTGATGAACATTTCAATCCCAGACTGCACAACGGCAGTTGGTGTGGGCAAAAACATCGGTGGGACGACTTGAGCATAGCTAATCAGCGACCAGAGCAAGAGCGGAACTGCCAGCGAGATCATCACAATCAGTGCCGACAATCGACGCGGAAATCCTTGACGGATACTCCAAAACACGGAGGGTTTTAGATACTTATATTGTCGATCGACAGATTGAGGCGAACTAAGACTTGCATCAGTCACGGGATTCATCCTTTGAGTGCAGATTAAAACGTCATCGATCAATGACATGGGTTCAGTCTAGAGAGAGAGTTGACTGCGTTTTTGTATTGACAACTACATCTCTTGCATTTGCGACAAAATTCCAAATTTTCTAAGTTCTCGTATCTTATGTATCTGAATTAACATTTTTAAGTTCTGAGATCGACTTAACTAATACTTTGTCTCCTTCTGCACGCCAACACTATGCTCAACACCCGATCTCAAGCACTACAGCAGCGATCTGAACTTGAGATCGCATCTGAACTCTCAACTGCCAAGCTTGAAGTCCGTAGCCTGTCTAAGTCATTTAACTTGCAAACTGGCTCAATGACTGTGCTAGAAGACATCAATCTTCAGCTTTTTCCAAGAGAATTTGTTTGCTTAGTCGGTTCATCAGGATGCGGCAAATCGACCTTACTCAACATTGTGGCAGGACTCACGCCTCCCTCCTCTGGAAGTGTCTTAGTCGATGGGCATAAAGTCACTGGGCCGGGTTCCGATCGCGGCATGGTCTTTCAGAATTACACCCTTTATCCCTGGCTCACTGTCTCTCAAAATATTGCCTTTGGTCTGAATCTGCGCAAGATGCCCAAAGCAGAACAGCGCGATCGCATCAATTACTATCTCGATGTTGTTGGCTTAACGCAGTTCGCGAAATCTTACCCAAAACAGCTTTCTGGTGGGATGAAGCAGCGAGTCGCGATCGCTCGTGCTTTAGCCAATGAACCTGCTGTTTTGCTCATGGACGAACCCTTTGGCGCACTCGATGCTCAGACCAAAGAACAGATGCAGCAATTTTTGCTCGAACTCTGGGAGCAAACTCATGTCACAGTTTTAATGATTACCCATGATGTCGAAGAAGCAATTTTTCTGTCACAGCGCGTGTATGTGATGAGCGCTCGTCCTGGACGGATGAAACTAGAAATTCCAGTTGGACTACCTGAACATCGCGACTTAGACATGAAGCTCTCGTCTGAGTTTGTTGCGATCAAACGGCAAATTCTTCACTCACTGCGCGAGTAGTAAAATCTTCAGAGCGACAGAATTGTGATTTTGAATACTTTATTTCTACTGCTACGTGCTAGAAGTAAGTTAGCTTTAGCAATTTGGAGCGCGCGATCGATTCAATCATATCGCCGAAAAATTTATCGCTTCTAGGGTTCCGATTCAGCACGAATGTCTGGTCCAAGAGAAGCAAACTGTTTCGGATTTCCGAGCAGTCACACGGAAGGATAAAAGCCTGGGAGAGACGATGAACAGCAATGGTGCTGTTGCGCCTCTTTCAGGCTTTTTAAGTGGTGCATTTCCTGTTTTGCATTGATTTCACACTCTAGAAGGAAGTTTTAGATGTTCAGATCTCGTTTTGTCAAACTTTTCGCATTTGCATTCATTGCTCTATTTTGGACGATCGCTTGCTCTCCCCAGGCTTCAAACAATACAGCGAACAATACACCTCAACTCTCTGTTTCGACGAATCCTTGGTCGGGGTATTCAGGTCATCATGTTACGGTGAAGAAAGGGTTTTACCAGGAAGCAGGACTCCAGGTTGAGGATACTTTGTTTCAGTCAAACACCGAGCAAATTACTGCTTTTCTATCTGGGAAGACGGATGTGGCTTGGTTGACCGCAGGCGATGTCATGCAAATGGCAGGGAAAGATCCGAATGTGAAAATTATCTTTCTCGTTGACTATTCAAACGGATCTGATGGCATCTTGGGACGCGGGATTAAGTCTCCAGCAGAGTTGAAAGGGAAAACAGTAGCACGTGAAGATGTGTTGTTTGAAAAAGTGTTGCTGCGGGCGTATCTCGAAAAAGGCGGTTTGACGGAAAAAGATATCACCATTAGAGATCTACCTGCGCCTGATGCGGCAACTGCGTTTAGTGCGAAGCGAGTCGATGCTGCTGTGACCTATGAACCCTTTTTGACGAAGGCAGCCAAAGAAGGGGGCGGAGAGATTATTTTTAGTACGAAAGGAACGAATCTGATTGCAGATGTGATTGTGACCCGTGCGAATCTGATTGCTAGTCGCAGAGACGATTTAATCAAGTTTCTCAAAGCTGCCGATCGAGGAATTAAGTTGCTCAAATCGGGCGATCCGGATGCGATCGCTGCTGCTGCGAGCCGACTAGGAATTAAGCCTGAAGAGTTGAAAGAACAGCTTGCAGGAATTACCTTGTTCGATATTGAAGGCAATAAAACGATTGGATTTAATCCTGAGAATCCGAATAACGCAATTAAGAGCTTTGAACTGATGGCGAAAGGGGCTTATGATTTCAAAGCCGTGCCACAGCCGCTTGATGTGAAGTCGCTGTACGATGATTCGATTGTGAAGTCGCTGTAGTTTGGAGCGAGCCTGTTTGAGTTGTAAGTGCTCAAAAGAGTAGGGGATAGGAAGTAGGGGCTGGGGAATATTTCCTTGTTAGCTCTCTACTCCCCGCTCCCCACTCCTAGAAGAGAGAAGTACTTTTTAATACTGCTCTATTCCGTACATTTGAGAGGATTTACTTCATTGCTTGACTTGTGCTACAAGTTTTAGCAGCATCAAACAGGTTTCAAGCTTACAGTACAAATTTGCTTCTAGGGTTCCGGTTCAATGTTGAGTTGAATGGCTGGTCCAAGAGAAGCCGCTTATCTAGAGTTGAGAACATCTTCTAGATAAGTTACACGGAGGGATAAAAGCCCGGGAGAGCCAACCAGCAGACTAATCTTGCTGACGGCTTCCTGGGCTTTTGTAGTTGCAATGAGGAACTGAGAATGACGATCGATTCTGCACACATCACCTATGAAGAAACGATTCCAGGCGGTGCCTACTGGTCACGAGTGATTCGGCGCAATGACACATTGCGGATTCTAGCTCCAGAAGGTTCGAGTTGCGTAGCGCTCTTGTGCTATAACGCGGACAATCCGATCGAGCGATACAATGCAGCGGATACCGCGAAAATTCAGTTCAATGCTTTCTTAAAGAAAGGCATGGTCATTTATTCAGACATGGGACGAATTTTGTTCTCGATCGTTGAAGATACCTGCGGTTACCATGACACTCTCGGCGGATGTAGTAACCTCGCAACCAATGCAAAGTATGGCGAAGGCGACTACAAAAATTCGCGAGACAACTTTCTGCTTGCCCTGACGAAGCGTGATCTGGGCAAAAAAGATATCATGCCGAACTTAAATCTCTTTACCCGCATTGCAGTCGAGCCGAATGGCAATCTAGTTTGGGCAAACAAAACGGCTCAACCCGGACAGTACATTGATCTCAGAGCCGAGATGAATGTGCTGGTCGTCCTCTCGAATTGTCCGCATCCGCTTGATCCAAATCCAGCGTATGACCCGAAACCGATTCAAGCAACTGTCTGGAGTTCACCTGCTCCCACTGCGGATGATCTGTGCCGAACTGCGAACCCAGAAGCCAAGCGTGGCTTCCAAAATACTGATGCCGTTTTCGCGTAATGTAGGAGCCTTTCAGTGATGACTTCAACGATTAGTACTCAACTCGATCCCAAGCTCGCAATCTACGATCAAGTTCTTCCATCTCGCAAACCTTGGGCGAAAGTAATCAAAAAAGGACAAACCCTGCGGATTGTAGATTTAGGTGGAAATCAAGCGGTTGATTTTCTGGTTTACAATGCCGATGATACGAGTGAACGTTACAGTGCTCCAGATACCATTCGCGCCCAAGGAAATATTTTTATTACCACTGGAACAAAGCTCTACTCGAACGATGGCAATGTTCTGATGACTGTTCTCAACGATACGTGCGGGCGGCATGATACGTCTGGTGGAGCTTGCAGTTGTGAAAGTAACTCTGTGCGCTTTGGACTAGATAAAAAATGGCAACATGCCTGCGTAGAAAACTTCCTTTATGCCTTGAAAGACTACGGCATGGGCAAGCGAGACATGACGAGCAATATCAACTTTTTCATGAATGTTCCAGTCAGTGAAGATGGAACGCTAGAAATTGTGGATGGCATTTCTGATCCTGGTAGCATCGTTGATCTACGTGCAGAAATGAATGCCCTAGTGGTGATCTCAAATTGCCCTCAAATGAATAATCCGTGTAACGGCTACAATCCAACTCCGATTCAACTCATTGTGTGGGATAGCTAGTGATCGGGCAGATTTGCTATGAAGGGTAGGGGAATAGGGGAATAGGGGAAACACTAGAAATGATTCTTGCTCCCCACTCCCCACCTCCCCAATATGACTAACTCCTAGAGCCACAATTTCTATCCCCCTTACCCTACAAGTGCCTTTTATGTTTCAAAAAATTCTGATCGCCAATCGCGGAGAGATTGCTTGCCGGATTATTCGGACGCTCGATCGCTTAAATATTGCTTCAGTTGCCGTCTATTCGGAAGCAGATCAATATGCTCGGCATGTCGCGATCGCAACTGAAGCCGTGGCGATTGGTTCTGCATCCGCAGCAGATAGCTATCTGAGATGGGATCGAATTCTTGAAGCAGCAAAACAAACAGGCGCAGAAGCGATTCATCCAGGCTATGGCTTTTTGAGCGAAAATGCTGAATTTGCAGAAGCTTGTGCAGCGGCAGGAATTGCATTTATTGGGCCGACTCCTGCACAGATGCGAAGCTTTGGTCTGAAGCATACTGCACGAGAACTTGCGGCTCAAAATCAAGTTCCCTTGCTGCCGGGTACTTCGCTACTCGAAAATGTTGAACAAGCGCAAGCTGAGGCTGAGAAAATTGGCTATCCGGTGATGCTCAAAAGTACAGCCGGAGGAGGGGGTATTGGCTTACAGCTTTGCCACAGCGAAGATCAATTGGCTGAGTTGTTTCAAACGGTACAACGCTTAAGTCAAAACAACTTTAAGCAAGGCGGAATCTATCTAGAACGCTATGTCCAAAAAGCGAGACATATCGAGGTACAAATTTTTGGAGATGGGCAAGGGCAAGTAATTGCTCTAGGCGATCGCGATTGTTCAGTGCAACGTCGTAATCAGAAAGTCATCGAAGAGACCCCCTGTCCTGGAATCAGTGAATCTCTCCGACAACAGCTATACGAGGCAGCATTGCGGCTTACAAAAGCGATCGATTATCAATCCGCTGGAACCGTTGAGTTTGTCTTTGATGTCGATCGACAAGAGTTTTACTTTCTTGAAGTCAATACTCGTCTGCAAGTCGAACATGGCGTGACTGAAGAAGTGACAGGCGTTGATCTGGTTGAATGGATGATTCGGCTCGCAGCAGGCGATCGCAGTTTTCTAGAAAGTTACCAACCTCGTACAGAAGGACATTCGATTCAGGTACGTCTCTATGCTGAAGATCCGGGTAAAAACTTTCAGCCAAGTTCTGGGATCTTAACTGAAGTCAAATTTCCAGCAACCGTTCGATGTGATGCTTGGATCGATCGTGGGACAGAAATTACTCCCTACTATGATCCGTTAATTGCAAAACTGATTACTCATGCAGAATCGCGAGAAAGCGCGATCGCTCAACTCAAATCTGCATTAGATCAATCTACCGTTGCAGGCATTGAGACAAATCTCGACTTTTTGCGCCAAATTCTAGCAAGTTCAACCTTTGCCGCAGCAGATCTCAGTACTCGGTTTCTCGATTCGTTTGAGTACTTGCCCAACTCGATCGAAGTTCTGCAACCTGGAACCTTTAGCACAATTCAAGACTATCCTGGTCGTATGGGCTATTGGAATGTCGGCGTTCCTCCTTCGGGGCCGATGGATCATCTTGCTTTTCGCTATGCCAATCGGTTAGTTGGAAATTCTGAATCTTGTGCTGCACTAGAGCTTACTGTTACAGGGCCTACCTTACGATTCAATTGTGATACTGTTATTTGCTTAACAGGTGCGCCAATGCGCGCAGAGCTAGATGGGGTTGCGATTCCGTTTTGGTCAGCGATTCCAGTCTCAGCAGGAAAGACTCTGAAACTGAGTACGATCGAGGGAGTAGGGACACGGACTTATCTTGCAGTACAAAACGGTTTTGATGTTCCGGATTATCTAGGCAGCAAATCGACCTTTACTTTAGGCAAATTTGGTGGGCACTGCGGCAGAGTTCTGCGGATTGGAGATATTCTCAAACTGAATGCATCGGATGAGCCTGCTAGTTGCCATTTGCTACCAACTGAACTGATTCCGAACTACACTCACAACTGGGAAATCGGAGTGCTCTATGGGCCTCATGGCGCGCCAGACTTCTTTACCGATGATGATATCGAAATGCTCTTTTCAACCGATTGGGAAGTGCATTACAACTCTGCTCGAACCGGAGTGAGATTGATCGGCCCGAAACCTCAATGGGCGCGTCAGGATGGCGGTGAAGCGGGATTGCATCCGTCGAATATTCATGACAATGCTTATGCGATCGGGACAATTGACTTTACGGGAGACATGCCGATTATTCTCGGACCTGATGGACCGAGCCTCGGTGGGTTTGTCTGTCCAGCAACGATCGTCCAAGCTGAACTTTGGAAAATGGGACAGCTTAAACCCGGTGATAAAGTTCGTTTCAAACGCTTATCGCTTGCAGAAGCAATTCAAAAAGAACAGGTTCAAGATCAAGAAATTAGTATCTTAAAACCGCAAAAAGTTGACCCTGTTTACTCCTCAGAGCCAGACAGTGCGATTCTGCATGAAATTCCAGGTTCTGCTGAGCAAATTGCTGTGAAGTATCGCAGGTCAGGAGATAAGTATCTACTCGTCGAATATGGCCCGCTTGTGCTCGATCTCAATCTACGGTTTCATGTTCATGCGTTAATGAACTGGTTACTCGATCATCCTCAAGCCGGAATTTTAGATCTGACACCTGGAATTCGATCGCTACAAATTCACTACGACAATCGCGTTTTACCTCTAGAAACGTTACTGACTGTATTGATTGCTGCAGAAGGTGAACTTCCCTCGATCGATGAAATGGAAGTCCCAACTCGGATTGTTTATCTGCCGCTCTCTTGGGATGATGACTCGACCCAACTCGCGATCGAGAAATATGTCCGATCTGTCAATCCTCATGCTCCTTGGTGTCCGAGTAACATCGAATTTATCCGGCGCATCAATGGCTTAGATACGATCGAGCAAGTTCGCGAGATTGTATTTAACGCAAGCTATTTAGTCATGGGCTTAGGTGATGTTTACTTAGGTGCTCCAGTTGCTACGCCGATTGATCCTCGACATCGGCTCGTTACTACAAAGTACAATCCTGCTCGAACTTGGACACCTGAGAATGCTGTTGGAATTGGTGGAGCCTATCTCTGTGTCTATGGCATGGAAGGACCTGGAGGCTATCAATTTGTGGGGCGAACCATCCAAATGTGGAATACCTTCCACGAAACTGTAGAGTTTGAACCAGGTAAACCTTGGCTGCTGCGCTTCTTTGATCAAATTCGCTTCTATCCAGTTTCGCCTGCTGAACTCTTACAATTCCGGCAAGACTTTATTCATGGCAGAGTTCACCTCAGAATCGAAGAGGAAACCTTCAATCTCAAGCAATACAATGAGTTTCTCCAATCGATTGCTGCTGAAACGACTCAATTTAAATCGATTCAGCAAGCTGCTTTTGAGGCAGAACGCGATCGCTGGGCAGCAAATCCTCTTTTGAATCAAGTTCTTGAGGATGAAGACGTTGCGATCGCAGAACAAACATTTGAGCTACCTCCCGATAGCGAAGCTGTCATTGCCCAAGTTCCAGCAAATGTCTGGCAGCTTGTTGTTGAGAAAGATGCGATCGTTAAAGTGGGCGATCGCTTAGTCATTCTCGAATCGATGAAAATGGAGATTGCCATTACTGCGCCTGTAGATGGCGTTGTGTCTGAGATTTTCTGTGCTGAAGGGCAGATGGTATCCGTTGGACAGATGCTCTGTGTGATTACATCCGGTTGATCAACCTGCAAAATTCAGACGCAATCTGCTAAGAGCAACTTGCACTGGATTACTGCTTGAGTAATGATGCGCCAGGTTGTTCTTCTGGATCACGGGTATACCAATATGCCCAAGCTAGTAAAACGGCTTGCAGGGGCAGTCTTGCCCAGTATAAAAATTGGCTGTGAGGAATGCCATCGATTTGAATATCATGCACTGCCAAGTAGATGTTAGCGGGAAACACAGCAATAAACAGGGAAATTAAACCCCAAGCGGCAGCAACAGAGAGCCAAGGAATCAGTAAGCCGATGCCCCCTAAAATCTCAAAAAAGCCGCTAACATACACTGAAGGAAAAGCAGGAAATACAGGAGGGACAATGCGAGCGTATTGTTCTGCGCTCACAAAATGTGTGATACCTATAATAATCAGAGAAACAGCGAGGATGCCTCGAAGAATCTCTTTACGCCGAATTGGTTTAATGTTCATACTTTAGAGCAAGAGAGAAGTACGCGGACATCATAGTCGAGCGTTTAGAGCGATCGCGTCTGTCTAGAGATAGCACGATGCAGTTCTAGCGTCTCAAATGAGGTAGAAATTGCTGAGCAGGGCGACTTATCAGAAGACTTTGCATATCTCCCCAATTGTGCTCGTGTACAAGAATGTACACCTATGAATTTGGAGAATTGATGATGCTTTATGAGTCTTTCGAGCGCTTGGCTTTCGCGATCGCGCTTTTAGGAGTTGTGATGTTACATGCAGCCTCTGTTCGAGCTAATGAGCGAACCTCTAATGCTGCTCAAGAACGGAAAGATAGCTCAGTTATATTGAGCAATGGCTCGGTCAGTTTGAATCCGCAACCGGAACCCCCTGGAAGCAGAGGAGGAGGTTCAAATGATTAATTCGCTACAATGTTGTTCTAGCTCTCAAACGAGTCTGCTCGGTATATGAAATTTTGGGTTGTGCGAATCAATGTTGTAATCTTGATGCTCAGCAGTTGTGCTGGACAAAACGGGCTGATTCCACAAACTCGGTGTAAAACCGCCGTCGCGATCGCGACCCAAACCTGGACAGTGAATTACTATATCAACAAAACCAGTGGCGGTTTGAACACGCAACGAATTCAAACCTTTCAGAGCAACACGATTACCAATCTGAACGGTGAGAAGCCTGTTGATGCAGTTTCCGTTGATGATAACGGGGTAGGGTGGGGTGCAATTCCTCCACGCCCGACTGCTGATGAAGTTGATCAGCGTCGTGATATTCAGGAACATAATGATCCGCCTCAATTACAGCGATCGGTGACGTATCAATTGCAATGTGAGAATGGAACACTTTCAACGGATGCACTCACCTATCGAGAAGCAGCGAGAGCAATTCGATCAGGGCAGGATGTGAGAGCTAGCTACATCGGAAATCGCCTGATGAAGATTGAATCTCGTGATTCTCGTTAACTTAAATGGATTCAATCAGGTTGAGTAGGAGCGGACTGATTAGGATTGGGTGTGTTATTTGGCGGCTGATTGTTGCCTTGACACATAAAAAAGACTAAGGCAATTAAAAGAACAATCACTCCAAGTACAACTTTATAGGGTGGTGTTTGAGGCTGAGATGTCGGTGTTACTCTTTGAATTGAGGTCGATGGCTCCGATTTCTCCACAGAGGTCGGGGTTGTTGCTTTTCTATTCCTTCTTACCTCTGAAGGTGCTCCTACCCAAACTGCGGAACGTTCGCCCTTTTGATTAACGCAATAAACTGCCTGATCGTCCCACAGGGGGTTTTCGGTCTGAGTTGAGATATCGACCCATCTGGGTGTAACGCGTGGGGGAAAAATAGAAGCTGATCTTCCATGAAGGACATCATTAATATCGAAAGGTGGATGGAGCACCGGAGGAACATAACTCGTTTCTCCTAAGTTCTGATTGATTTCAGATCGCTCTCGTTGCAAATCTTCAATCTGCTTATCGATCGCTTGTCTTCTCGAACGCAGGTACGAATTCCAATCAAAGTATTTCATATCTCTCTGCCCCTGATCATTGTTGAGAGACTTATTACCTTCAGAGTATCAGACTCCTCAATGGCTGAAAGACTGTCGTAATGAAATGAAAGATCGAGAATTGATAGCGAATACGAAAATACTGAAGCTGGCAGAGCGGTAGATAAATGGACTACACCTGTGAAGCAGATTAGCAAAACTCAATCGTAGCGAACATGGTAGCGTAGGGGTATAGCCCCCTACCTTCCTCTAGTTCAGGCATCAGATTTACTATTTTCTACCTTCGGCTTTTCGCTCGCTTCGGAGTCGATCGCTCAACTGCCGCATTATAAATGCTCTCATTCGCTTGAGCCGACTTAAACAAATCGACGATCGGGCGCGGATAGTCTACTCCAATGCGTACCTGAAATCGCTGCTGCTCAACGGGTAGTAACTTCCAAGGCTCATGTACCTTCGCTGCCGGAACATCCTTCAATGCAGGCAGCCAATGTTTCACATAAGACCCATCTGGATCGTAGTCCTTTGACTGCTTGATGATGTTAAAAAACCGAAATCCCCGCGCATCATTTCCCACGCCTGCGTTATAGTTCCAATTTCCCCAGTTACTACATACGTCATAGTCAATCAAAATTGATTCAAACCATTCAGCGCCCCACTGCCAATTGATACCCAGATTCTTGGTTAGAAAACTAGCAACATTCTGCCGTCCCCGATTCGACATAAATCCAGTTGTAGCAATCTCTTGCATGTTGGCATCAATGAGTGGAAATCCAGTGTTTCCAGTTCGCCAAAGTTCAAAGCGATCGACATCATCTTTCCACGGAATCGAGACTCCCAGTAAGCCCGATTGATAAAAAATCTGATTGCCATGCTTCGCGCAGATAAATCGGAAAAAGTCCCGCCACAACAATTCAAAAATTAACCAGTACGTTGAATCATTGCGAACGCGCTGAGATTCATAGTCCTGAACTTGCGAATAGATGTAACGCGGGGACAGACAGCCTAATGCTAACCAAGCTGAGAATTTTGACGAATAATCCACTCCTAGCATTCCATTACGCGTCTCTTTGTAAGCCTTTAAAGCATCCTGCTTCCAAAAATATTCTGCTAACCGAGCTTTCCCCGCCGTTTCTCCACCCTGGTAAGGAATCATCCCTCTAGGGTCACGTTGAGGCGGTTCTAGTCCTAACTCTTCTAAAGTTGGAATTTCACCTCGATCGATATCGGGCAATTCTGCTAATCGTTCAGGCGTGGGAAACATTTCATTGACAGTCGCAGACTTCTCAACGCCTTTGCGAAAGTTCGTGAATAGCTCTGGAATTTCCCCGATTGCAAACGGCAAATCATCGGGATGATAAAGCGTCATTCCCCAAAATGCTTGTATCGAAGTCCCGATCGCTTTTAATGCTTCTCTGAGGTTGTCTTCAACCTGTGTCTCTTCTGAAGTAACTTCGTGATAGTAATAAACGGACTCCACTGCCAATGCTTTGGCGATCGCGGGAATCATTTCTTCTGCTTTTCCCTGCCGAATGATCAAATCACTCCCCAGCGATCGTAAACTCTGCCGCAAATCGGCGACGCTTTCTAACAAAAACTGCGCCCGAAATGCTCCAGTTTTCGGAAATCCGTAAGGAGTTGTACCAAACTGCCTCGGTTCAAAACAGTAAACGGGAATCACCGTTGCCCCTGAACGAATCGCTTTCATTAACGGCTCATGATCATGCACCCGTAAATCATTGCGATACCACATAATAATCCGCTGTTCTGCCACGATCGATTCCATAACGCTTCACGCTCGATCGTAACGTTTTTTAACAAAAAAGCTCAGCGATCGCCAATTTGGCGATCGCTGAGCAATTCCCTACGAATTAAAGTTCTAGCTCACGAAAACAGGAATACCAGCGAGCACTTGACTCAACAATCCGGGAATGAGTTGCATCGCAAATTGCAGCGCGAAGATTGCCAGAATTGCGGAAAAATCGATTCCACCCAGTGGCGGAATAATTCGACGAAAGATATTCAAATACGGATCGGTCAACTGGCTCAAAATTGCGAACGGTTGGCTATACCAATCGATCGTCGGGAACCAACTGAGCAAAATTCTGATAATCAACAGTGCAAAGTAGATTCCTAAAAACTGTTGAATCGTCGTGATCAAGAGAATAGCTGGATTCATAGCCTTTTCGGTTCCTCTGAATGTAGGGATGGGTGATTCACATTGAGAATAGTTTAAGCGATTTTTTTGCGACTTGTACTCTTGCTCGCAGTACATCCTGCCTTAATCTTCTCGCATCGATCCTTCTCGATCTTGCTCGATTGCGCGTCCATTGACGTTTCCCAACTGCTGACGCACATCATCGATCGCATCATTCAACTGTGCGATTTTATCTTCCAAACTGCGTCGAGCCAATTCGATATTCTGTTCAGCCGATGCCCGCATCCGCCGCTTCGATTTGACTCTCGCATCTGCCAATTCAGGCTTTGTGCCGTCTTCTCCTTCTTCTGCCAAGCGTTGCGAAGTCAGTGCTGCACCAATAATGCCGCCTACCACGCCGCCCACGATCGCGCCGAGGACAAATCCACCGGAAAAATTATCTTGCTGACTCATGGTTGGTCGTCTCTGAACATCTCTCTTATTGTATCGACCTTTACGTTCCGAAAATACGATCGCCCGCATCCCCCAATCCTGGGACGATAAATCCGCGATCGTTCAACGTTTCGTCAATTCCTGCTGTATAAATCGTCAAACTCGGATAAGCCGTTCCTAATTTCTGCAGCGCTGGCGGAGCGGCAACGACTGCCACGATTCGGACAAGTGCAGGATCGATTCCCCGCTTGGTCAATTCTTCCATTGCGCATACCGAACTGCCACCAGTTGCCAACATTGGGTCAACGATCAAAACGCGCGTTTCAGGATTGAATTGATCCGGCAGTTTATTCAAGTAGCAACTTGCTTCTAGGGTTTCTTCGTTGCGGACAAGTCCTAAATGATAAATCGAGGCTAAAGGCAAAAGCGCCTGTGCGCCATCGAGCAATCCGAGTCCCGCCCGCAAGATCGGTACGACGACGACCGGAACTTCTGGGTTGATAAAGGTGGCAGGACAGGGTGCAAGCGGAGTCTCGATCGTCATGTCTGTCGTGGGCAACCATTCCCGAATTGCTTCATAGGTCAACCAGCGCCCTAATTCTGTAATGGCACTGCGGAAGAGTGCTGAAGGCGTAGAAGCGTCACGAGCAACGCCAAGCCAATGCTTAATTAACGGATGGGGGGGAACGTATACACGCAGTTGCAGAGTCATAAATCGCTCATCAGAATTGAATCTGAACCATCATACTCCTTCTGCTCTAATATTTTCGGTTATTTTAATCAGCGGAAAATCATCGGATCGCGACAAGTTATTGAAATAAATTCTCATCTGTATTGACAAGAGTTTTCAATAAGCCTTATAGTAATTTTCAGTGTTCTCCTCTCTAGAGGATCGGCAGATGGACGTAGAAAACGATGGATTTTTTACGTCCGCTTTTTTTGAAAATTACGATCGAGACTTCAAACACTCAAATTTTTAGATCAAAGCGTTTTGCGATCGCTCAAGTGAGCCATTATTCTAAAAGCTGGATCGGTAAGTAAGTTTGGAAGCTTCTAAAGTCTTGGTCTGTTGTAAAAATAGAATCGTTACGGCGATAAGCAGCAGCACAGATCAGAAAGTCTGTATTCGATCCTTGAATTCCATTGCGGCGACAAGTATTAAAGAATTCAGCAGCGATTTCGTAGTCGTCTTGCACTAGGGTTAAGTCTGGAAACGCTCGAAGATAGTCCCGTAGCCTTGTAAATTGTTCGGCTGTGCGAATTCCGGAGAGAATTTCTTGGCGAATGGCTCCGAGAATGCTGACCTCATCTTCAGCAATGAGAGTGCGAAGTCGATCGACAATTTCAGAATTAGGCGTATTGCGACGCAAAGCCAGCGACCAAATTGAGGTATCTACGATCACGCTCATGAAATTTGGCGTTGCGCTTTGTAGTCGTAGGTTTCGTCGTAATCGATCGTTCCAAATAGATCGATAATTTTGCGACGTTGCCGACGCTGAATATATTCGCGCAAAGCTGTTTCGATGACGGATTCTAGGTTTTGCTGTTCATCGAGTGCCAGTGCTTCTCGAATCAGGGCTTCATCCAAATCAAGCGAGTGAGTCATTGTGAGCAGCGATGTTGTGACTTCTCTATTTTATATTTTATCTGTGTTTCAAGGCTTAGATTCAGATGATTAGAGTTTTTGAATTTCAGCGATCGGTAACAACAGAGCATCTTCAATTCTTTGTCGCACTTTAGGATTGATGCAGACATCACGATTCAAACAGCGGGCAAGTATCAGATTTGCATCGTAGTAATGCTTCAAAGATTGTTTCTGCTCGTCACTAAACTGTTGAAACTGAAAATCCGCTTCTATTAGATACTGATTAATCTCATCTCGTAGTTCTTGAGTACTTGGAATTAATTTTTTATTGAACCAATGTTGAAGATCTTTTTCAGATATAGAAGATAAACGATTTTGTAATTTGTCTACTTTACTGTGCAGGTTCTCATCTTGAGTTCGACTTTGAATATCAGCAAGGATGAGAGCGAGGCTACTGTAAGCATCGCGGATAGAATTCACTATATCTCCATTCTCAATACTACGAGCAAAGTTAAGATCAATGTGAAACTTCTCTTCGACTGTACTATCAAGAACACACGCAAGTTCAAAATGGATAACGAAAACAGTTTCTAGAACAATAGCTAAGACAAGTCCATAAAGGAGTGCCCGGCCAGCAGCAGCATTACAGTTAAACTCATTCTTGTCTAAATAGTATTGTTTACTTATCCATAGTAAAAGTTGCTGAAGCTGCTCATCTCCTAGCAAAAGACTATCAATCTTTTGTTTCATAATTACTGCTAAATCTTCGCTGTTTGGTCTCAAATCTACGACTAACAAAAAGACCTCGTGCCATCGTTTATCTGTAATGTGCTCTACCAATTCTTTATAATTTTCTTGATGCACTATTTCTCTAGCCGTGAAGTATTCATGAAAAGTTAAATGTGAAAAAGAATAGCGTTCTCTTGCTCGTTCTACAAATAATCCATGCTGAGCTTCAATTGACTTCAATACTGCTTCACTATCTAACTCTAATTCCTGCGCGTCTGTACTTGCTCCCGGCAAATTCTCAATAAATTCGCGAATCTGTCTTTCTAAATCTTTCTGCTTAAAAAAGTAGTCTCCAGTTTTAAAAGTACGATATGCAATTTGGCTCAACAAATCTTCTTTGCGCTTCAAAGAGAGCTTCTTATAGATTTGATCGCGCTCAATATTGCGCTTAACATCCCACTTTTTCAGGAGTACATCTACGCTGTTCTGATAAAGTTCTGAGCGATTTGCTGGAAAATCGCCCGAATCTTCAAATACAAGACACAAAAGCATTAGCAAGAGTGGACTGGTGGCAAGTTCTTGGATTGGGGGATGTGCTTTTAACAGTTGGAGAAAGCGTTCTCTCTTTATCTCATCTTCTCGACTGCGAAACCACTTTCTAGCAAAATCGGCAATTTGATCATTATCAAAATCAGTCACCTCGACTTCTGTAAATTGCTCAAACGTATATTCACAAGCAGCAATTCGACAGGTCATAACAAATTGATTGCGATAGTAGCGCTCTGAAAACTTGTGAATCTGTCGTAGAACATGAGAAATATCAGTTTCCCGAACTTCATCCAAACCATCGAGAAGAATTAGCGCATTTCCACGATCGAGCAATTCTCGAATTGCTTCTGTCTCATCACATTCGAGATACAAACCAATATATTCAATTAGATCAGGACGTTCTTTAGACTCAGCAAACTCTTTTAAGGTAATAAAAATTGGGACTTGCTGCGGTTGAAACCTTCCACTGATACACTGGATTGCCAAATGTTTAAGAAACGTAGTTTTGCCTGCCCCAGGCTTTCCTAAAATCATTAGTGTGCTATGTTTCTCAACTGCTTTTAACCCCAGAATTGGTTTGCCTTTCACTGCTACCAAGTTAAACCTTTCTATGTTCTCTGCTGAGCCAGTTTGCAACAGTTCTGATGGCTCTAACCCTCTGTTTCCAGTAATTTTCTCCAAGATGTTGACGCTAGTGTAAATGTCATCCAAGCCGATCGGTTGCGACATATCCAATACGCGCATCGTGCCGCAGCGTTTTTGCAAATGTGGTCTGATGCGATCGCGAAACTTCTGCACCAAATCCATCGAAGCGTCGATCTTCACATCTGGAGATTGAGCAGCAATTCCCGCAATTTCTTCCCAATTCAAGTCAAGCTTCTCGCAAAGTTTGACGAAAATCCGTCGATCGACCTTTTCTCCTCGACAAAACTTCTGCGAGGTCGCTGACGAACAATCTTCTCCTGCCAATTTCTCTTGACTTAATCCTTGATGAGTCAGTGCATGAGCAATTTGCTTAACTCCTGTTGGACATGCTTGAAGCGATCGACTTGCCATACTCTCTCACCAGCACAATGCCACAATTTTACACATCTCATTCAAAGTTATCCGCAAGTCAACCCAAACTCATCCAGACGATAACCCTTGTAGAGCCTGAACTTCAAATCGATCTCGCTGATAGTAACAGTGTTAGTTACAAACTGATGATTATGCACAAATCGACACCTTCTCTCTTTCAGCAGGTTTTCTTCACCGTCGTTGCGTTCACGCTGCTATCCGGTGGCGGAGCGATTAGCATCGCGAGTCAACCCGAACTCACTCCAGAACAATCTCGTATTCTCGAAACGCTTGACACAACTTGGAAGATTGGCATCGGCACAATTTTTGGACTGCTTGGTAGTCAAACACCAACATTGCTCAATCCAAAACATGAGACAGATGAGGATGAGGCAAATGAATCACATTCTTAGTCTGTCTTTGCTCTAGAGAATCGCAAACGGGCGCAGGAATGGGTAGATTTCTTGCGTCCTCTTTTTTGAGAACTACAATCGAGACTGCAAATGCTTAGATATCTGGATCAAAGCGATTTACGATCGCTCAGTCAATTTTTACTCTAACGATCGTCCGAATCAACTACTGGCGATGGAGCCAGTTTGCTGTGGCGACAGATGCGATCGTGCCGAGAAAATGTGCGCTGATTCCAATCATATTTGCCATTGCAACGAGCACATCTAAGGGGCGGATGATGCGAGTGGGATCATAGATGGCGACCCCTTGCGGTTGAGCGATCGATTTAGAGAGTAAGACTCCCATTGCTGCACCTCCGCCAAGAATTGTAAGCCCCATGCCAATAAATCCCGCAATGATTCCAATTCGCAGAATTCGCATTACTTCACTTTTTTTGGGATGAAGTTCTGGGTTTGGATTGCGAAGGCGACGCGCGAAACGAAGTTGACGGAATGCAAGATAAGCCGTAAACAGCAACGCGATGATGCCACAGACCGCCCAAAATATGCCAATGCCTAGTCCGGGAGTCGTTGCATTCTGAAAACCTCTGCCGATAGCTATCCCTGGGACAGCAGGAGCAACAGCTTGATTAAAATTCCGTCCAGCGATCGCAAATAGCAGCATCACGCCAGCCACAATTCCAAGCCCAAGCTGCGTGATAATGCCGACCCAGCCAATTAAACGAAGGATCTTACCAATTTGCTCTAACTTATGAGAGAGAGAGTCATGGTCGATCGCGGTTGGAGTTTGCATTTTCATCCTCCTCGAAATGTGTGCTATCCGCAAACATAATTCAAACTCAAACAACAAACGACCTTCCCTAGCCCGATATTCAATGGCTTAATTCTCAAAGCTAGTCCAGTCCGTAGTGATTCTCATGGATGCTTCATCTAACTCAAGTTAGATTGATCAAGCAACAGGAACTAGCTTAAAAATGCTATATCATCATCTCAATAAAAAGCCTGGGTCAGATTTCACAGTCGGAAAACGCTACCTGAGATGGCTTTGCGTGCCTCGAATAAGTTCTGCTAGCTCTGCTTCTCTCGTTGGATAGATGACTACTTCTGCCATTTGGTAGAAGTTAAGAGAGATGCTTTTTCTGTCTGATACCATTTTTTTATCACTATGCAAGTTGCCCGACTTCATCAAATCAATTTTTTAAAACAGCCCGACATCAATTCTTTCAATCGTCAACAGTCGCAGTTTACAGAACTGGCTCAAGAGCAATTTACTGATGTTGAGGGGGGCAAAATCTTGCAGAAGAGTGTATGAACCAACAGATCGATCCTTACCACGATCACTCTTCTCCAGAACAAGCGCAACTGATGCTCATTGAGCAAAATCGGCTCTTAAAGTTAGTTGCATCCGGTCAGCCGTTGGAAACTTGTCTGACTGAGGTTTGTCACTCGATCGCTCAACTTAATCCTGGGACTCACGCTTGTTTTTTGATTGCCGATGCACAACGGGTGTCTTTTTTGCAGGTGATTGCGTCCAGCCTGCCTGCTGCGTTTCGGCAAAGACTCGAAGGTGCTCTGATCAATGAATTCTGTATTGGAAGCTTCGGCGACGCGATGTATCGAGGTCAGCCCGTTTTCTGTCCTGAAATTGCCAATGACGATCGCTGGTCTTCGGAATGGCGATCGCTCTGTGTTGCTCACAATATCCTGGCGTGTCATTCTGAACCTCTCATAGGTCTCAATCATCTACCGTTCGGGTTGCTGATGTTATGTTTTGAACAAGCACGGATACGAACAGATTGGGAGTTTCAACTTGCCCAGTTTGGTACTCAGATTGCGAGTATCGTATTTGAGCGAGATCGAACCGACCTTGTTTGTCAAGACCGGGAAAAACAGTATCGCACGCTGTTTGAATCGATCGATGAGGGCTTCTGCATTTGCGAACTGCTGTTGAATCAGAATGGTGAACCTCAGGACTATCGACTTCTAGAAGTCAATTCTGCTTTTGAGAAATTAACAGGGCTAGAGCAAGCGACAGGGAAAACGGCACGAGAACTGGTTCCCAATCTTGAGGATTTTTGGTTAGAGACTTATGCTCAAGTTGTCCAGACAGGCAAGTCGATTCGATTTGAGCAGGAATCGATCGCGCTCGGTCATTGGTTTGATGTTAACGCTTTTCGCATCGGCGAGCCACAGCGCCATCAGTTCGCGTTATTGTTTACGAACGTTACTGAGCGCAAACAGGCCGAAAAACTTGCACGTCAAGCGACCGAAATCGAGACATTTCGGGTGTCCTTAGTCGATGCGCTCCGTCCGCTTGCGCATCCAGTTGAAGTTCAGGCAACAGCGAGCCGAATGCTGGGTGAATATTTGAATGTCACTCGCGTCGTGTACTTCGAGGTTCAAGGCGCAGATTATGTCGTTGAGCGCGATTACGTGAATGGTGCAGATGCGCTGGCAGGTAGATACGCGATCGAATCATTTGGAGAAAAGGTACTCAAGGCTTACCGTGCTGGGCAGACAACTTCTGCATCTGACGTGACCGCCGATCCAAATTTGTCTCCAGAGCAGCACTCCGCGTATGCCGCGATTCAGATCAAGGCTCACATTGGCATACCGCTGATCAAAAATGGTGAGTTTGTAGCAGGGCTGGCAGTGCATAACGCTACTCCGCGAGTGTGGTTGCCCCAGGAAATTGCTCTAGCCGAAGAAGTTGCTGAGCGGACTTGGGCGGCGGTTGAACGTGCGAGTGCTGAAGCTGCCTTGCGTAATGCACATAAGCAACTAGAATCTGCTTTGGCGGCGGGAGCCGTTTATACCTGGCGCTGGAACATTCCTGCTTATCGAGTCATCATCGATGCGAAGTTTGCCCGATTGCTTGACATTGATGCTGCTGTAGCTACCACTGAAGGACTCCCGATTGAAACGTTCATCAACTGGATGCATCCCGACGATCGCGTTCTTGGCTTCGCTGCCCTTCAGCAGGCAATCACAACGGGCGAAGCGTACACCTCTGAATATCGCGTTCAGCTTGCCACCGGAGAGAAACGGTGGTTCACAGCACGCGGTCAGGTTGAGTATGATGCTACAGGCAATCCCATTGCATTACTTGGCGCACTTGCCGATATTACGGTTGCGAAGCGTCTTGAAGAGAGCCGCAGACGGGCAGAAGAAGACCGCGATCGCTTCTTTCAATTGTCTCAAGACATGCTAGCGATTGTGCATATGGACGGGTACTTTCTCCAGACGAATCCAGCCTGGGAAACCACGCTCGGCTATACGTTACCAGAGCTAACTGCTCAGCCTTACATCGAGTTTGTGCATCCTGACGATCGCGCGGCAACTGTGGCTGCAGCAGACCTCATTGCTCAAGGAATTCCACTGCATGAGTTTGAAAATCGGTATCGTGCTCGAAATGGCTCTTACCGTTGGATATCCTGGAGCGTTGCTCCCTTTATCGAGCAAAAGCTCATGTACTGTGTGGCGCGGGATATGACGGATCGTAAATCAGCCGAAGTAGAACGCGAACAATTACTTCAGCAAACTCAAGTTGCGAAGGAAGCTGCTGAAACTGCAAACCGGATTAAAGATGAATTTCTTGCGGTTCTATCTCACGAACTACGATCGCCGCTGAATCCGATTTTGGGCTGGACGAGGATGCTACAAACTGGCAGATTAAATGCGCCTCAAACGCAGCAAGCGTTAGCCACGATCGAGCGGAATGCCACACTGCAAGCTCAATTGATTGAGGATCTACTTGATATCTCCCGAATTTTACGCGGCAAACTCGTCTTAAATGTTGTTTCTGTTGATTTAGCAAGTATTATTCGAGCCGCGCTGGAAACAATTCGATTAGCCGCAGAAGCAAAAAATATTCAGATCCAGACAATGTTTGAGGGAACAAGATGGCGAGTTTCTGGGGATGTTGCTCGGCTCCAACAAGTGGTTTGGAATCTTTTGTCGAATGCGGTGAAGTTTACGCCTGAGCAAGGACGAGTTGAAATTCGCTTAAGCGAAGTTGGGCATCACGCGCAAATCGAAGTCAGTGATACCGGGAAAGGCATTTCTGCGGAGTTCTTGCCTTATGTGTTTGAGCGGTTTCGGCAAGAAGATGGCTCGACAACGCGCCAGTTTGGCGGATTGGGTTTAGGACTTGCGATCGTACAGCAAATTGTCGAATTGCATGGTGGAACTGTCAACGTTAGTAGTCCTGGAGAACATCAAGGAGCAACGTTTACGGTTACGCTGCCCTTGGAGCAGATCGAATCGCCAAGCTTGCCCAATTCAGATGAATTGTTTGCTATCGCCCATGCTTCTCTGGTCGGTATCCATGTGCTGATTGTGGATGATGAGCCAGATGCGCGCGATTTTCAGGCGTTTGTGTTGGAGCAACGAGGAGCGAATGTAACCGTTGTAGACTCTGCGATCGCGGCTCTACAACAATTGAATCAAGTCATGCCTGACGTTCTTCTCAGTGATATTGGTATGCCCAATATGGATGGGTATACGCTGATGCAACTGATCCGATCGCGTCCTCCGGAGCAGGGAGGGATGATTCCAGCGATCGCACTTACAGCCTATGTCGGAGAATTGAATCAGCGAAAAGCAATTGAATCTGGGTTTCAGAAACATTTTGCAAAGCCAGTCGCGCCAGATTTATTAATTCAAGCGATCGCTGATTTAGTCAACATCTCCAACTCTTCTGCTTAGCAAAGCACACCACTATTGGTGATGAAAAAGCTGTTCGTATCTGCTCAACTTGATTGTTAGCTAGCTCTGCTGAAAGTCTTTGATTCGTCCTGGAAGATTGTAGATAGCTCAAAAATACGCAGAACGTGATAAGTGAGAACATTAGTTGAAGCGCGAGAGATTGGTGCGCGAGAGGTTGGTACGCGAGGGATTTTAGACCAACATTACAAGTTTTGCAACATTTTTGTCATCAATGTAAAGTTGAATAGGATAGTAATATAGTCTGAGCAATTTTAGGTTAAAGGAGAAACGGGATCGCATCGGTGAGAGGGCGTTGATCAGCTATCAACTATTACCTGGAGATGATAATGTCTGTAAAGCAACCTTTGGTTATTGACTATGTGGATCTGCCTAAGTCTTTGCCCAATCCGCCACTTTTAACCAGTTTTCAAGCAGGTTGGAATAACATTCAACTTGCCCATTACTGCCAACCGTCGATCGATTTGCCTGAAGCATCAAGCTCTCAGCACATGATTTTTATTGTACTCGGACATCAAGCATGTGATTGGGAATTTAGCTCAGAGGGTCGTTTTCAAACAATTTCATATCGAGAAAAAGACCTTGCAGGTGGTTGTATTGAAATCGTTCCTGCTGATCTATCTTATGGAGCGCGTTCTATTTCGATTGTGCAATCAATCGAGTGGATTCACTGCTATCTAGAACCAACATTTCTAGCTCAGATTGCCCATGATTCGGTAAACCCTGATCTCGTCGAACTGGTGCTGACATGGAAAAAAACTGACTTATTGATTCACCAGATGGGACTAGCACTCAGGGCAAGTTTAGAAGAGGATGGAGCAGGCAGTCGTTTCTATGCCGATTCAATAGTAACGGCAATGGCGGCTCATCTATTGCGCAATTATTCCACCCGCAAGCATTGTTTTCGAGACTATGAGGATGGGTTGTCGAAACAAAAGCTGAGGCAAGCGATCGAGTACATTCAGGCACATTTGGGCGAAG
>VFQU01000602.1_pt1 | contig 29855 bp, 24 predicted proteins | sample 3512311 | NCBI WGS metagenome assembly VFQU01 (sample SAMN10412377, study PRJNA504923) | tailings metagenome | isolation source: Relicate 3 Philex TSF3 active mining site | place: Philippines: Tuba, Benguet | collected 2017-08-29
ATGCGGGAATAGCTCAGTTGGTAGAGCGCAACCTTGCCAAGGTTGAGGTCGCGAGTTCGAGACTCGTTTCCCGCTCCAAATTAAAAAGGGAAAGCTCATGCTTTCCCTTTTTTCATATCTAGATATCTATCCATACTTTTATGCTGTCACCATGGCGTTTTTGTGCAGCCATTGTTCAGTGCCTGAGGCCGGCATGGGCTTAGAGTATAGATAGCCTTGTACCATGGAGCCGCCAATCTCCTTAATGACGGCCATTTCCTCGGTGGTTTCCACACCTTCGATAATACAGTCCAGCTCCATGTCCCGGCTGAGGGCCAGCAGGGATTTCACGATCTTGAGGCTGGCCGGATTTTTCTCAATATTGGTGACAAAGCTGCGATCTATCTTGATCTTACTCAAAGATAAAGCGTGCAGTTGGCTCAGGCTGGAGTGTCCAGTACCAAAATCATCCAGTGTAATGCCGCAGCCTAGTTTCCTGATCTGTTCTGTCGCCCATTTTGCCTGCTCTATGTCGTGCATGACGGCAGTTTCAGTGATTTCCATATCCAGTTGCCGTGGGTTAAATTTGGATTGCTTGATGATTTGCACGATGCGCTGCACGATGTCCGGAGAGCTCAGGTCGTGCGCTGATAGATTAAATGATAGCCGGATATGTGCTGGCCATTTGGCTGCTGCCGTGAGCGCTTTTTCCAGCAGGATGCGTGTTTGTTGATTAATGATGCCAGTGCGTTCTGCTACCGGGATGAACTGAGTAGGGGAGACTGGCCCTAATACGGGGTTGATCCAGCGCGCCAGGGCCTCAAAGGCAATGATTTTTTCTGTCGTGATGTCGACAATAGGTTGGAAGTAGACTTCCAGTTCCTCGGAAAAATCTGCCTTCCTTAGCGCCTGCTCAATACTGGCATCCAAGTGGATCATGTTTCTATGGCTAGTGGAAAATACCGTGACCATGCTGCGATGATTGCGCTTGCCGTGATAAAGCGCATAGTCGGCATGCTCAAATAGATCAGTCGCATTCCCTGCCATATCGGGGTAGGTAACCAGGCCCATGGAGGCCGCAATCTGTATCAGGGTATCTGCAACCATGAAAGGGCGACGCAAGGACTCGCACAATTGGGTGCCAAAGAGCAGTAGCGCCTGATCGTCCATTTCTCGCGTAATGATGATGGCAAATTCATCCCCACCCAGCCGCGCCAAATGGGTATCTTCGTCGCAAAGCTTAAGCAAGCGCTGGCCTACGGCAAATAGTAGTTTATCTCCCACGCTGTGACCATAAAGATCATTGACGGGTTTGAAGCCATCCAGATCGAGGATGCCGACGGCAAAGCGATTGCCATCCTGCTCTGCCTGCATACAAGAGGCATAGAGTTCGCTGAAGAATTTGCGCCGGTTGGGCAACATGGTCAGGCTATCGATATTGGCCAAGCGCATGTTTTCATTGCTCAATGCCTCTGCCTGAGCTTGGGCCTCCACTAGCCGGGTGAAGTCGCGATAATAAACATGCAGGATCATTAGCATGATGCCGGATACCAAGCCTACATTAATGGCCGTTGCGATGAATGTAGGCTTGCCGGTGGAGGCGAAAAAGATGATGAAGCTTATATTGACTACCGCTGCGGTAATGAGCGCAGCCGGGCGTAAGTGCATCAGGCAGAAGATGCAGCCAATCACGGTGATCCCCATATAAAAGGCAACATGGGATTGAGCATAGGCATCACCATAAGGAAACAGCATGATGGCCCAGATGGTGAAGCTTAATGAGATAGGGCCTGCAATCAGAGTAGTGCGATTGAGTGCATGCATGGTCGATGCCAAGCTAGGCTCATGCTTGCGGGTGCGAAACCAGAAGGAGAATCGAATGATACATATCACCGTCAATACAATCGGGTAGTCGAGGGTCAGCCATCGGGGAGCGCTGGACATGTGTGTTGCGCTTAGTATCCAGCTATTGATGAGCAGGATGACATACATCAACGGCAGTTGCTTGGAGAATGCCTTGAATTGGGCCGTAAGTAACTGGGGTTTGTCTTTTTCAATGGAAAAGCCTTTTCTCAGGCAATTCCATAAGTCAGCAGGCCATGCCATGTTACCCCTCCAAAATGATGCGCTTGATGCGTTTTATTTATAGGGAGTGCCTTGAATAGCCTCTTTGCAGGGTTTACGTATCTTCGAAAAGACAGTTAATAGGCTTTCAAGACATTATTGATCAATACGTCAGGGGCGTAAATATTGATCTTATGTAATAGCTAACGGTGTAATTTCGAGGAAATGAATGGCCTACATTTTTTATTTGTGCAGTAGGCAGATGAAGGCGTTTCGAGGGGGTCTGTCCTGCTTCGCTGACGGAGGCAGGCCTATATGGTCAACTAAGTATTCGCGATCATGGTTAAGTCTCTGACAGAGGCTTGATAACGATGTGCGGCAGTCGCATGATCTTGTCTATCGCCAGCCGGGCCAGTGCCCAGGCTCGCTCCTCTCGCATGAGGGCTTTTTCTGATTCTGTGTAAGGCAGGAACTGACCGCCAAATGTCAGGGAGTGGCGCACTGTGTTTTGTTCGTTCATGTAGGCCTTGACCACATCTTGTACGCGCTCTTCACGGCTCTTGTATAACGAGGACATTGCTGTGTTCCTTCCACTGGGATATTGCTGTATCTCTATTCATGTTACATGGCGTTGTTCAGGCCGCGCCAGTGCTTTTCTCAATTTTTGTTTTCTACGGGATGTCATGTGATGGAAGCGGTGAGATTTGAACTCACGAAGCTCATCAAGGATTAAAGAATTCCTACACATCAGTCAGAAGTGATCCGCTGGTGGCAATGGTCGCGGCTGCATACACTACATGAGATATGTCACATGAATATCTTGAGGAGGTACGCATGCGCGTGATGAATACACTTTATTTAATACTGGTACTTGGGTTGCCGCTTCCCGTGCTGGCAGAAAACATAGGGCCATTAACTGGTGATACCGAAGATATGGCGACGACGGGCAAGGTGAAGGCTGCATTAGCCAAGGATGTGATGCTGAGTGCTCTTGATATCAAGGTGAAGTCCGATGACCTGGGTGCGGTCCATTTGAGTGGCACTGCGAACTCGCAGGCCGAGGTAAGCCAAGCGGCGATTGTGGCAAGGAATGTCAGCGGTGTTGTATCGGTGCAGAACGATATCGTGATTGATGCGCCTGACACAAAAATAAAGTAATGATGAAAGGGGATGTATCAAAGCCAATAGGCTGAAATCGCTTATTGGCTTTGATATGTTAACTTGAGTTAGTGCGCCCAATCTATAGCGGCAGAGTCACACTGGGTCAATGACGGCTCATCGGCCTGCGAGCAGGCTTACTGCCTTATTCACCGCACTAACCCGGGCATTATATACCGTTCAGTGCTGATGCCATGCAAGAGGTGCCTCTTGTGGTGGCGGATGCCAGCTACCGCCCAGCGCACGGATCAGGTTGACGGTGGCACGGGCGCGTTCGCCATCCAGTTGCAGGGTGACGCGTTGTTGCAGCAGCAGGGTGCGGTCTGTGTCTATCACTTCCAGGTAGCTCACCAGTCCTTCGCGGTAGCGGCTTTGCGCCAGGTTGCTGGCACGCCTCGAGGATGCCACGGCGCTATCCTGTACCTCGGATTGGTTATCCAGGATGCGCAGGCTTGCGAGGTTGTCCTCAACCTCGCCGAAGGCATTGAGTACGGTCTGCCGGTATTTGGCAACATCTTCTTCATAGACGGCGCGTGCGCGCTCCAGCCCGGCTTCGCGGCGGCCACCGTCAAAGATCGGCATGGAGAGCATGGTGCCGATCAAGGGGCCGAGCAGGAAGGTGCGGTTGGACCACTCGAACAGGCTACCCAGTTCCGAGGATTCATATCCGAGCGCGCCGGTAATGTTGAGGCGCGGGAAATAGGCGGCCTTGGCGACGCCGATACGGGCATTGGCCGCTGCCATGGCACGTTCAGCGGCGGCGATGTCCGGCCTGCGTTCCAGCAAGGAGGAGGGTAAGCCGGCTGGTATGTTGATGCTGATGCGTTGCAACGGCTTGGCCGCCAGGCTGAACTCCGCCGGGGCCTTGCCCAGCAGGATGGCGAGGGCATGTTCGGCCATCGCGCGGCGGCGCGTCACGCCCAGTTCTTCAGAGCGTGCGGCGGCCAGTTCAGTCTGGGCGCGTGCCAGTTCCAGCTCGCTGATATCGCCGGCTTCGTAGCGGTGCTGTGTTAGTTGCACCGTCTGTTCACGTAGCTTGACGGTGTGTTGATAAATGTCACGCTCGGCATCCAGCTCGCGGATGGTGAAGTATTGCTGCGCAACATCCGCCTGTAGGGATAGCAGGACTGAGCGCAGCAGGGCGGCGCTCTGTTCGGCATCGGCCTGGGCGGCGTTCACCAGAGAGGATACGCGGCCGAATAGGTCTGCCTCGTAGGCGAACTGCGCCTGCGCACGCCACAGGGTTTGCTCGCTGCCGTTTTCGCTGCGCTGGGAATCAGGCGACACGCGCTGATGTCCGGGGCTGATGCCGCCACTCAGTTGTGGATAGCGGCTGGCGCGTTCGTCCTTGAACAAGGCGCGCGATTGCGCCAGCCTGGCGATGGCGGCCTGCAGGTTCTGGTTGGCGGCCAGGGCCTCGTCCTCCAGATTGTCCAGGGTGAGGTCGTTGAATATCTGCCACCACTGGCCGCGATGGTTGAGTTCTGCCGGTTCAGCAGTCTTCCATTGGCTGGATTGTTCGCCGGTCGCGTTGAGGCTGGCTTCCTTGAATTGTGCCGGCGTTGCCACCTTGGGTTTTTCATAGACCGGGGCCACTGAGCATGCCGCCAGCAGGAGCGTCGCGGTTAATAACGATAATGTCTTGGTCGGTTTCATCGTGGTGTGCTTTCTAAATCAGATGGCTGGCTACCGGGCCGGCAAGGTGTGGTTTGTGTTCTGTTGCCGAGTGCAATGGACGGCCTCCGCTCAGTTTGCGCAGCAGCACGTAAAACACAGGCGTGAGAAACAGGCCGAACAGGGTCACGCCCAGCATGCCGAAGAACACGGCGATGCCCATGGCGTAGCGCATTTCCGAACCCGCGCCGCTGGACGTCACCAGCGGCACCACGCCCATGATGAAGGCGATGGAGGTCATGAGGATGGGGCGCAAACGCAGGCGGCTGGCTTCAATGGCAGCTTTTACAATCGTGCTGCCTTGCAACTCCAGCTCGCGCGCAAACTCGACGATGAGGATGGCGTTCTTCGCGGACAGCCCCACCAGCACCATCAGCCCGATCTGGGTGAAGATGTTGTTATCGCCCTTGGTCAGCCAGACGCCCGTGAGCGCCGCCAGGATGCTCATCGGCACGATGAGGATCACCGCCAGCGGCAAGGCCAGGCTTTCGTACAGCGCCGCCAGCACCAGGAATACCAGCAGCACGCTGATTGGGAACACCCAGATGCCGGCATTGCCCGCGAGGATCTGCTGGTAGGTCAGGTCGGTCCACTCGAACTTGATGCCGGGCGTCAGGGTCTGCGCGGCTATCCTTTCCACTGCCGCCTGGGCCTGCCCGGTGGAATAGCCGGGCGCCGGCCCGCCGTTGATGTCGGCGGCGGTATAGCCGTTGTAGCGCACCACCATTTCCGGGCCGTAGGTGGGCGTCACCTTGACCAGCGAGGACAACGGCACCATGTCGCCCGCCATGTTGCGGGTTTTCAGTTGCAGGATGTCCTCGGCTTTTGCGCGGTAGGGCGCATCGGCTTGCGCGCGCACCTGGAACACGCGGCCGAAGCGGTTGAAGTCGTTGATGTAGAGCGAGCCGAGGTAGATCTGCATGGTGTCGAATACCTCGGTCACCGGTACGCCCAATTGCTTGGCCTTGGCACGGTCCAGGTCCACGTTCAGCTGCGGCACGTTGATCTGGTAGTTGGTGAACATCGGCCCCAGTTCCGGCGCCTTGGAGGCCTCAGCGATGAAGGCGTTCACCGCCTTGTCCAGCTCGGCATAACCGAGCGCGCCCCTATCCTCGATCTGCAGCTTGAAGCCGCCGATGGTGCCCAGGCCCATGACCGGGGGCGGCGGGAACACGGCGATATAGGCGTCCTGGATCTGGCCGAATTTCTCGTTCAGAGATTGCGCGATCGCGGCGGCCGACAATTCCTTGCCTTTGCGTTCGTTGAACGGCTTGAGCGGCGTGAAGACGATGCCGGCGCTAGAACTATTGGTGAAGCCGTTGATGGAAAGGCCGGGGAAGGCGACCGCGTTTTCCACGCCGGGCTGCTGCAATGCGATCTCGCTCATGCGGCGGATGACCTCCTCCGTGCGTTCCAGCGAGGCGCCGCTAGGCAGTTGGGCGAAGCCCACCAGGTATTGCTTGTCCTGCGCCGGCACGAAGCCGCCGGGCACAATCAGGGAGACGCCCACAGTCAGGCCGAGCAGCACGGCATAGACGCCCATGGCCGTGCCCTTATGGTTGATGATGCCCTTGACTCCCTTGCCGTAGTTGTCGGAGGCACGGCTGAACAGGTTATTGAATCTGGCAAAGAAGCCGCCCAGCCAGCGGTCCATAAAGCGCGTGAGCCAGTCCTTCTTGTCACCGTGGCCCTTGAGCAGCATGGCGGACAGGGCAGGGGACAAGGTCAAGGAATTGAACGCCGAGATCACGGTGGAAATGGCAATAGTCATGGCGAACTGCTTGTAGAACTGCCCGGTAAGGCCGGTCATGAACGCCAACGGCACGAACACCGCGATCAGGGTCAGCGCGATGGCGATGATGGGCCCGCTTACCTCGCGCATGGCCTGGTAGGTGGCGTCGCGCGGGCTCAGGCCCGATGCGATGTTGCGCTCGACGTTTTCCACCACGACGATGGCATCATCCACCACGATGCCGATCGCCAGCACCATGCCGAACAGCGACAGCGCGTTGATGGAATAGCCGAACGCCAGCATCAGCGAGAACGTGCCGATGATGGAGACCGGCACTGCCAGCAAGGGGATGATGGATGCACGCCAGGTTTGCAGGAACAGGATCACCACCAATACCACCAGGGCGATCGCTTCTAGCAGAGTGGTCACCACGGCGCGGATGCTGGAGCGCACGAACTGCGTCGGGTCGTAGACGATGTGGTATTCCACCGATTCTGGGAAATCGGCAGCCAGCTCCTTCATGGTGGCGCGCACGGCATCGGAAATCGCCAGCGCGTTGGCGCCGGGCGCCTGGAAGATAGGGATGGCGACCGCGGGCTTATTGTCCAGCAACGAGCGCAGGCCGTATTCAGAGGCAGCCAGTTCGATGCGGGCTACATCTGAGAGGCGGGTGATGCCGCCATCAGCGGAAGTCTTGAGGATAATCGCGGCAAACTCTTCCTCGGTCTTGAGGCGACCCTGGGCATTGACCGAGAGTTGCAGCGGCACATTGTTGGGCGACGCGCCGATCACGCCGGCCGCCACCTGCACGTTCTGCTCGCGGATTGCCTGCACTACGTCGGATGCGGTCATGCCGCGCTGGGCAACTTTCTGCGGGTCTAGCCAGACGCGCATGGCGTAGTTACCAGAGCCGAACAGGCCAACTTCGCCCACGCCCTGGATGCGCGCCAGCCTGTCCTTGACATTGATCACGGCATAGTTGCGCAAATAGGTCATGTCGTAGCGGTTGTCCGGCGAGGCCAGATGTACCACCATGGTGAGGGTGGGCGAGCTTTTCAGCGTGGTGAGGCCCAGCCGCTGCACGTCAGGCGGCAGCCTGGGCAACGCCTGGTTGACGCGGTTCTGCACCAGTTGCTGCGCCTTGTCCGGGTCTACGCCGAGCTTGAAGTTGACGGTAATGGTGAGGTTGCCGTCGCTGTTGGCCTGCGACTGCATGTAGATCATGTCTTCCACGCCGTTGATGGATTCCTCCAGCGGCGAGGCCACTGTCTCGGCGATCACCTTGGGATTGGCTCCGGGGTATTGCGCACGCACCACCACGGAAGGCGGCACCACTTCGGGATATTCCGAGATGGGCAGCTGGAACATGGCCAGCGCCCCACCCAGCAAGATGAGCATCGACAGCACGCCCGCAAAGATTGGGCGGTCGATGAAGAATTTGGAAATATTCATATTGGATTCTCCCTAAGATGGTTCTTAGGCGTTGACGGCCTTTTGCTGTTTATTGGGGAGGCTGCGGATCGTGTGGACAGCTTCCTCTGCCCGGACCTGGGCCAATGGCGACTCGCTGCCGGGCATGGCGACCAGGTGCGGGCTGACCTGGCTGCCGGGACGCACGCGTTGCAGGCCGTTGACCACGATGCGTTCGCCAGGCTGCAGCCCGCTTTCCACCACGCGCAGCTCGCCATGGGCCGCGCCTAGCCGTATCTCGCGGTAATTGGCCTGGTTCTGCGCATCGACCACCAGCACGTAGCGCTTGTCCTGGTCGGTACCCACGGCTTTCTCGTCTATCAATAACGCCGGGTGGGTGCTGCCGCTGCCCAGCCTGACGCGCGCATACAGCCCCGGCAGCAAGTCGCCCTTGCGGTTGTCGAACACGGCGCGCACGCGGATGGTGCCCGATGCGGTGTCGAGGCGGTTATCGACCGAGCCGATGCGGCCTTCGCGGCTATAGCCGTCCTCGTTCGCCAGGCCCAGCAATACCTTGAGCTGGCTGGTGTGCCCGGGCTGGATGAATTTCAGGTAGCTTTGCTCGTCCACTTCAAGCGCAGCGTAGATATTGTCGGTAGACACCAGTGTGGTGAGCGGTGTGGAGCTGGCGCCCGCGGAGACGATATTGCCCAGCGTTACCTCCGCACGCGAAATCCGGCCGGATACCGGTGCCGTGATGCGGCTGTATTCCAGGTTGAGGCGGGCCGTCTGCAATGCGGCTTGGGCTGCCAGTAATGCGGCTTTCGCCTCCAGCGCCGCGTTGCGCTTTTCCTCGAAGTCGCGGCGGGCAATGGCGTTGTCGCCGATCAGGCGCTCCGCGCGTTCTAGGTCGTGGCTGGTGTAGTCCAGCCGTGCCTCGGCACCGCTCAACTGGGCCTGGGCGCGCGCGACCTCCGCCTCGAATGGCCGCGGGTCTATGGTGAACAGCACGTCGCCTTTCTTCACTAGGTCACCATCCTTGAAATGGATCTTGGTCAGCGTGCCAGAAACCAGGGGGCGGATTTCAACACGCTCGACCGCCTCCAGGCGGCCAGAATAATCCTGCCAATCGGTGATGTCCTGCTGCGAGACAACGGCAACGTCCACGGTAACGGCATTGCTGGCGACAGCAGTGTCGGCCTGGGCTTCGTGGCTGGTGGGCGACCACAAGATGACGCCCCCCGAGATTGCCAGGGCAGCCGCCAGCAGGGCGGCCAATTTCTTTTGTTGCAGTGGTTTAGACATGATGTTCCTCATCTTCAATGTTGAAATCAAAATTTAGCGCGGCTAAAAAACGCTCCTGTCGTTGTTGCTCTACTTGTACTGTTTGCAGAGCACCTGGTCAGGAACACTTCGCTGAGTTTTGTTAGCCGCTGTTAATAGGTAAACCGGCGTGCCCAGCCTGGCGGCGCAGGAAATCGACTACCTCGCGCAACATGGGCTGGTGGGCGGGCAATTCGGCGTGCTGGACGCCGGCAAAACGCGACACCTGGGTAGGGATGCCGGCCTTGATCAAGGCGCTGGCGTATTTTTCCGCCTCGATATGCAGCACGTCGCATCCGGCAGTGGCGATCATGGCGGCGGGCAGGCCGGCAAGGCGCAGCGATTCCAGCGGTGCGGCATAGGGATGCATGCGTTGCGTGCACTTGGGCAGGTATTGCCGGTAGCGCTGCGCGCATTGCGCCGCGGTGAGCTCGGACTTGAGCCTGGCGGCGTCGCCCAGCAGGCTCATGCTCGGATCCAGCATCGGCGCGATCAGCACTTGCGCGGCGATGATGAATTCCCTGCGGTCGCGCGCCATCATGCTCAGGCCCGCTGCGATACTGCCGCCCGCATCGTCCCCTGCTACCACAAGCAACTTGGCAGACATGTTCAGGCGGCGTGCGTTGTGTGCGGCCCATTGCGCAGCGGCGTAGGCATCTTCCGGCGCTGCGGGGAACGGGTGCTGTGGCGCCAGGGCATAGCCGACGGAAAGGACGACGGCAGGGCAATGGTGTGCGATGAAACTGGCGGGAAAGTCCGCATCGTCGAGGCAGCCCGCATTGAAGCCGCCGCCGTGGAAATACAGCACCAACGGCACGTTGCCGTCCGCCTGCGCGCGACGGTACAGCCGAACGGGGATCGCTCCCTCGGGTCCGGGGATGATGAAGTCTTCACGGGAAACGCGCGGTTCGTTCACAATCGGTCTGCATTCGCTGATACTGGATGCGACACATTGTGATCGTTGTTGCTAATTTAATAATCTTCTTAAATGTGGAAACACTGTTCGTAATTTACTAACAATTGTGTCCAGCAAGTCATCAGCGTGGGTTTATGCGCTAATAATTACAGAATAAATAATTGCATGTATAGCAGTGTGCACTGCTGTTTATTTTTGAATAATGTATTAATTTATATGTTGATTGTTAGTAGAATTAAGAATAATTGATATATAAATTAAGACATCTCTATGGATAGATTTCAGGCAATGCAGGTGTTCACCCGGGTGGTGGACGCCAATAGTTTCACTCGTGCTGCAGATAGCCTCGGTTTGCCGCGAACGACGGTGACGACCACGATTCAGGCGCTGGAGGGACTGCTCAAGGTGCGTTTGCTCAACCGTACCACGCGTCGCTTGAGCCTGACCCCAGATGGAGCTGCCTACTATGAGCGCTGCATGCGTATCCTGGCCGAGGTGGACGAAACCGAGGCTTTGTTCCGCGACGTGACACGCGGCCCAAGTGGACGGCTACGTATTGATGTTCCTGCCTCGATTGGGCGCTTGATCATTATTCCCAAACTGTGTGATTTTTATACGCGCTACCCTGATGTAGAGCTGGTGCTGGGCATGAGCGATCGCCCGGTGGATATGGTGCAAGAGGCGGTTGATTGCGTGGTGCGTGTTGGTGAATTACAGGATTCGACCATGGTGGCGCGACGTATCGGTGCTTTTCATCTCGTGACTTGTGCTGCTCCGCGATATCTGGAGCAGCACGGTGTGCCACAGAGCTTGGAAGATTTACAGTATCATCATGCCGTGCATTACTTCTCCAGCCGCACCGGGCGGAACATGGATTGGGATTTTGTTGTCGATGGCCATGTGACCGAGGTGAAAATGACGGGTAAGGTAGCCGTCAACGATAGTGAAGCCTATGTTGCCTGTGCGCAGCAAGGTTTTGGCTTGATTCAGGTGCCGCGCTACATGGTGTTACCGCAACTTGAATCTGGTGAGTTGATAGAAGTTTTACCGCAGTGGCAGCCCTCCAGCCACCCGATTTCAGTGGTGTATCTGCATAATCGGCACTTGTCTCCAAAAGTCAGGGCCTTTGTCGACTGGATTGCTGAATTGTTCGGTCATTGCCCGTTGTTGAGCGGTTGTCCTGACAATATGTTGGACAAGGAGTGTCACTTCGCACAATGCGAGCAGGGCAACACCATTCGCGAAATCATTGATCGTAATAATACTGCCGAGGCTGTGTTCTAGGCCTCATGCATGCAACAGCGCGGCGTATTCCTGGCGGACGACCTGATAGCATTCGCATGCCATGCGCTCCAAGCCAGAACGGTTCAGCACATGAATATGGCCTCGACTGTAGCTGATCAAGCCTTGCCGCTGTAGCTTGCCAGCAGCCTCCGTGACGCCTTCACGCCTGACGCCCAGCATATTGGCGATCAGTTCCTGCGTCATGATCAATTCGGTTTTCTGTAGCCTGTCGAGGCTGAGCAATAGCCAGCGGCAAAGCTGTTGCTCCAGCACGCAATGACGGTTGCAGACGGCGGTCTGGGTGATTTGCGTGATCAATGCCTGGGTGTATCGCAGGAGTAAATGCGCAACGGTATGGCTGTGATCAAAAAGATGCTTGAGCGTGCTGGCGCGGATGCGATAGCCATATCCTGCGCTTTGCACCACAGCACGGCACGATGAGGTGTTGCTGCCCATGATCACGGGTGTGCCCACCATGCCTTCACCACCGACAACGGCAATTTCTGCGGATGCGCCGTTTTCCATCACGTAGAGCAATGACACGATAGCATCGGCCGGGAAATACACATATTTCAATACTTGTGCCGATTCGTACAACACATCACCCAACTGCATGGAGTATGGCTCCAGGCTTGCTATTAGTTGCTCCTGATCTACCAGTGGCAGTGCATTGATCAAGGTGTTGTGATGTGGGGTGAGCGGTATATCCATATAGCCTCCAGCCAAGGTGCTGCAATTCAGTATATGCCGATCAATTTAACCTTGAGCGCTCAATTTCCCTGCATTAGTCCGATTGGGCTAATTTTCCTATAAATCATTAAGTTATGTTCGGTATCGCACAGTGGGGAGTTTGGCTGCCATGCATGCTCATCCAACCTGGCGCTCATAGCTGGGCTTATGTAATTTTCTTAAGCATGTTTAATGTGAGAAGGAAGAGAAAATGAATAAATTGACGATGGTAGCTTGTGGAGCACTACTAGCTGCAAGTAGCGGGGTAAATGCAGCGAATATCGTGGTGAATGGTAGTTTTGAGGCCGATACTATTTCGGGGGCTTATGAGCAACTGGCTAATGTGACTGGCTGGTACTCTGACGGTCTGTTTGAGATACAGCGTGGCAGCGATCATGGTGGTTGGTCAGCGTTCAATAATGCATACGATGGCGAGCAATATCTGGAGTTGAACTCTACCAACCTGACTTCAATCTGGCAGGATTTGTCGACAACAACAGGGCAGCTTTATAACTTGAGCTTTGCTTACTCAGGCCGTTCCGATACTCCGGGGGGGCTTAATAGCGCACTGGAAGTGTATTGGGGCGGGAACCAGGTGGTTGCAACTTCAGTTACCTCTCACAGCGGATGGGTGATCTATAACTTCAGCAATCTGGTAGCTTCTAATGCGCTTACCACGCTCAAGTTCACTTCGATTGAGCCACAGAATGCACCTTCCTATGGTTCTTTCCTCGATGGTGTGGTGGTCACCGCAGTACCTGAGCCTAGCACTTATGGCATGCTGGCATTGGGGCTAGGCGTGATGGGCTTGATCAGCAGGCGTAAACGCCAGCAGGATCAACATCACCTGTATTAACACCTAGTGCTATACATGCCCCTGGCCAGGCTTATTGCCTGGCTTTTTTCATTCTGTGGACAGTTGTTCGCGAATGGTGGCAACGGCACGATATGATTGCAAGCGTACTGCGTGGTCAAACACATGGCCAGTCACCATTAATTCGTCAGGCATGAGGTCATTCAGTAGTTTCCTCAACCCGGCCTTTACGGTGGTAGCAGAGCCAACCAGCGAGCAAGCCAACATGCGCTCGACGCTTAATTTCTCGGCAGGTGTCCAGTATTGCTCAATATCATCTACGGGGGGTGGCAGTTGGCCCGGCGTGCCACGATGCAAGTTGGTAAAGCCTTGTTGCTGCGAACTGAACCAATAGCGCGCTTCCTCATCGGTATCGGCTACCAGGATATTGGCCGTGACCATGAAATAAGGCTTATTCAACGAGGCTGATGGCTGGAAATTGCGGCGATAGGTATCAACTGCCTGTAGCAGGAACGTGGGTGCAAAATGCGAAGCAAAGGCAAATGGCAGGCCATGTGCTGCGGCAAATTGAGCACCATATAAACTAGAGCCCAATATCCAAAGGGGAATGTTTAATCCGGCTCCAGGCACTGCACGGATGCTTTGGCCCGCCTGGGGCTGGGCGAAGTAATGCTGGAGTTCTGCGACTAAGTCCGGAAAATCTTCCCCATGGGCATGCAGGTCGCGTCGCAAAGCGCGCGCAGTGGCCATATCGCTACCGGGAGCACGACCCAGCCCAAGGTCGATGCGCCCAGGGTAGAGCGATTCCAGCGTGCCGAATTGCTCGGCAATTGCCAGTGGTGCATGGTTGGGCAACATGATGCCGCCAGCACCGATGCGTATCGTCCTGGTGTGGCTGGCAACGTGACCAATCACGACAGAAGTGGCTGCACTGGCAATGCCCGGCATATTATGATGTTCTGCCAGCCAGAAGCGTCTATAGCCTAGCTCCTCGGCAAGCTGGGCCAACGCGACGGAGTTGCTGAAGGCCTGTGCTGGCGTGCTACCTTGCACAATAGGGCAGAGATCAAGAATGGAAAATGGAATCATCGCTTTTCAATATCCAGGTGGATGTTGCAGAGACATTGCCATATTCCCATGGTTCTGATGAAAGTAGTACTAGCTCAACAATTTCTGTGGGTAACTTTGTGGGCAGCATGCGCATGAGCTGGCTAAACGGTTGTTATGTCATGTGGAATTTTCTATTGCCTATTTATTGTGCAGCCTGCCAACTTAATTTATCTCAGCAGAGAACATACAATAGGCAACGCTGTCATTCTATATGACCTTTGATAATGAACTCCCCACTGTGATGATGCCTACTTTTGATAACCGTTTCCTGCGGGATTTGCCTGGTGACCCAGATACTACTAACCAGTTGCGTCAAGTGTATGGCGCCTGTTGGTCACGTGTCATGCCCACTTCGGTATCCGCTCCCAAGTTGCTGGCTTATTCGTCCGAGATGTTGCAGGCACTGGGCTTGAGTGAGGAAGACATTAAGTCCCCGGCTTGGGTGAATGCTTTGGCTGGCAATGGCCTTATCTCAGGCATGGAACCTTATGCCATGTGTTATGGCGGTCACCAGTTTGGTCATTGGGCCGGGCAGTTGGGCGATGGCCGCGCGATCAGCATGGGCGAGGTAGTAAACAGCCAGGGTCAGCGCTGGGAGCTACAACTCAAGGGCGCGGGCGTAACACCCTATTCACGTATGGCGGATGGCCGTGCCGTGTTGCGCTCATCGGTGCGCGAATTTCTTTGCAGCGAGGCGATGCACCATCTTGGCATTCCCACTACGCGTGCCCTAAGCTTGGTGCAGACCGGTGATGTTGTGATCCGCGACATGTTTTACAACGGCAACCCGCAGGCTGAGAAGGGCGCGATCGTATGCCGTTTATCGCCCTCATTTATCCGGTTTGGCAATTTCGAGATTTTTGCCATGCGCCAGGATAAACAAACGCTACAAACGCTGGTGGATTTCACCATTCACCGTGATTTTCCTGAGTTGGCTGATTTCCCCGAAGATGAGCGTTTAGCCGAGTGGTTTGCCATTGTCTGTGTACGCACTGCGCGCCTGGTCGCACACTGGATGCGCGTGGGCTTTGTCCATGGCGTGATGAACACCGACAATATGTCGATTCTCGGTCTTACTATTGATTATGGTCCTTACGGCTGGGTGGATAACTTCGACCCCGGCTGGACGCCCAACACCACTGATGCCGCAGGCCGTCGTTATTGTTTTGGTCGCCAGCCCGAGATTGCCCGCTGGAATCTGGAGCGCTTGGCGCAAGCGTTGTATGCCTTGAAGCCAGAGCGGGAAATTTACGACGAAGGCCTGATGCTATTCGACCAGGCTTACAACAAAGAATGGGGTGCCGTGCTGGCTGCCAAATTTGGCTTTAGCCAGTGGCGCGATGAATATGAGCCTTTGTTCACCGAAGTGTTCGATCTCATGACCCAGGCCGAAATCGACATGACCGAATTTTTCCGCAAGCTGGCCCTGGTCGAAGCCACCCAGCCAGACTTGGACATCTTGCAAAGCGCGGCCTATAGCAATGCACTATGGGAAACCTTCAAGCCCAGGTTCAGTGATTGGCTCAAGCAATATAGCCAGGCAACAGTTGCAGATGGACGTGACCCAATAGCCAGGAAAGACGCCATGAATCGTGTCAATCCGCGGTATGTCTTGCGCAACTACCTGGCGCAACAGGCCATCGATCTGGCAGATACTGGTGATAACAGTTTGATAGAAGAGTTGTTGGAAGTGTTGCGCCAGCCTTACGACGAGCAGCCAGGCAAGGAGCGTTTTGCTGCCTTGCGCCCGGATTGGGCCAAGCACAAGGCTGGATGCTCGATGCTGTCTTGTAGTTCCTGATTCAATATTCCACACAATATCAAGGGCGAGTGCAGCGATACCCAATCGCTGCACTCGCCCTTTGAGTTGTTACGGTTGTTAGAGTTGCTCTTGATCCAGCCTGCGGCTTGCATGTGTCAACGAAGCAAGCTCGAAGTGTTCCTTGCGACGTTTGAGTAGGCGGGTGATGGTAATGACTGCTACGGGGGTCAAGGCCGCTAGCAGGAAGGATTCCAGCAAGTGGGTCGCGGGTTCATTTGGCATGGGAAACATGGACAATCCCGCGATCAATCCTGCAATTGTGCCCATCACCGCTTCTCGCCCGGTATGCGAGCGGCTGAACAGGCCGAAAAAGACCGGGAAAGCCGCCGCCGAGCATAGCAGGTCGGCGAGCAGGAATAGGTAAAGCACGCTATAGCCCTGTGCAGCAACAATCAACACCGGGATGGCGACCAGCAGCACTAGCCAGCGTGACAAGCGCATCAAGCTCGAAGCGCTACGCTTGGGCATCACTCGCCCGATATCCACAGCCACAATGCTTGAAATCGCGCTGATCGCGCTATCTGCACTGCACATCACCAGCGATATACCGAGTGGAATCAGCGCAATGGCCAGCCAAAGCGGGATGTTGGGCATGACCACGCTGAACAGCGCTACCGAGCTATCACCTTGTGGTGTCATCGCCATGAAGGCCAGGCCGAACAAGCCCATGATGAAGATGAATGGCACGACCAGCAAACCACCCAGCAGGAAGCCGTTACGCATGGCAGGGATGTCTTTCGCAGAGTAAATGCGTTGCCAGTTGCCTTGATGAAAGATGCCGGTGAGCAGGATGGCGACGAAGAAGGTCAGCCCGGCCTTGATGCCACCAATATCGTGTAAGTCGATGAGCTGCGGTGCGGTTTCGCGCAACTTTTCCATGACAGGCACCACGCCACCGGTTGCTTTCCAGCCAATAAATACCAGTGCTGCCAGCAGCGGGATGATGATGACGATCTGCACTTTGTCGGTGAAGATAGAGGCACGCAAGCCGCCATAAGTGGTGTAGAGCAACGTGAAGCCGAGCACGATGGCTGCCGTGGCCCAGAGCGGCACTGGCGCAAGGATGGTTACCATCTTGGCGATGGCGGTGATCTCAGCACTCATGGCGATAAATAGGTAAAACAGCATGATGCTGAGTGCGAGCAGATACATTGGCTTGCCATAACGCGCGATGAGAAACTCGGTAAGGGAGTGGCCATTGGGCATGAGCTCACGCATGCGCTTGCCGAGCGGGATCATGGCAATGCGCGGCGACATTGCGCCAAGGGCATAGCCGATCACCGCGGTGAGGCCGCCCCAGGTAGCCGCTTGGGCTGGCGAGAACAATATCCATGCACCGAGGGAGGAGGCGAGTAGCACCATGACACTGGCAATGGAGCCTTGGCTGTTGCGGGCGACGATGAATTCTTCAAGATTACCGCGATAACGGCGCGAGTAAGCCATGCCGAGAATGGCGAAAGCGGCGGCGAAAAAAATCAGCCAAGCGAGCGTGGCTTGTGTACTGAGCATCTTGTGGTGACTCCTGTAATCAACGAACGACAAGGAGTACGCAAACCCGATGCAGTACTTCCTTCCTTTCGCCAGCATGATCTGGATCAAGTATTAAGGGTCATGGCCCATTGCCATTTCTCAGCCGTGATCGGCTCCCCCAGGATTGAACGGGCCAATAGCAAGTGGCCGTTCTGGTGCCGGATTATAACGACTTTCATCACGATTTTCACAATGCATTGGATGTGAATCGTTCATATTCCGTGCTATGGTTCAACCTTTCGGCACGGGGTGCCCTGATGGAATGGTTTCCACAGGGCTGAGAGCAAACCCGTATACCTGATCCAGATCATACTGGCGGAGGAATGCCTGTCGCAGCCCTGGCTGCGGTGTCTTCCTTTGTCATGATTTACTGCAAAGGAATGACATGAACAATCCATCAGCCCCACAACTCCGTATTCAAGACCAAGTCGTGCTCGTCACCGGTGCCGCACGCGGGCTGGGCCAGCATATTGCCCGTGCCTTCCTCGATCAGGGTGCAAGGGTCGTCATCAATTATCTTCATAGCGAGGCCGCCGCGGCCAGGCTCGTGGCTGAAGCGCCTGAACGTGCATTGGCGATAGGTGCGGATGTGAGCGATGCAACGGCTGTGCGTGGCATGCTGGAGCAGGCACAGGCACATTTCGCTCAGCCAGTGACGACGGTGATCAACAATGCGCTGCCGGATTTCAAATTCAATGGCGATGCCCGAGCTCATGCTGCCGATCTTGGCTGGGAAAGCCTGCAGCAACAGTTCGATGGGGTGGTGAAGGGCGCGTTGAATACTGTGCAGGCGGCCTTGCCTGGCATGTGTGCACAGGGTTGGGGGCGGGTGATCAATATCGGCACCAATTTGTTCCAGAACCCCGTTGTGCCGTATCACGATTACACTGCTGCCAAGGCGGCCTTGTTGTCACTCACACGTACCCTGGCACAAGATTTGGGGCCGGGGGGCATTACTGTCAATATGGTGTCGGGCGGCTTGCTGCGTACAACCGATGCTTCTGCTGCCACGCCAGAGGCCGTGTTTGATCTGATTGCTGCCAGTACACCATTACGCCGCGTGACGACACCGGAAGAGTTTGCCGATGCGGTGCTGTTTTTCGCCTCGCCCTGGTCGCGTGCCGTGACGGGGCAGAATCTCGTTGTGGATGGTGGCTTGGTGAAGAATTAGGGCTGTGGTGATGATGCACATCAATTTATTCCTGTTCGGTTGCGGTCACCACAATGCTGCTTGGCGCCACCCGGGTTCCCAGGTCGAACGCCTGGGGGATATTCGCTATTACGAGGAAATGGCCCAGCTAGCCGAGCGCGGCAAGCTGGATGCGGTGTTTTTTGCCGATGGGCATGCGACCAATAACATTACTGATGGGCCGCGCTGGTTCCTCGAGCCAGTGACCATGCTGACAGCCATTAGCCGTGCTACCAAGCACATCGGCTTGGTGAGCACCATTTCCAGCACTTTTTACACACCTTTCCATGCAGCAAGACTGATGGCATCCCTGGACCATATCTCCGGTGGACGTGCAGGATGGAACGTGGTGACGTCGATGTTTGATGTCGAAGCAAGGAACCACGGTTATGAAGCCATGCCTGGCCATGCTGAGCGCTATGCGCGGGCTGAGGAATTCATCCAGGCGGTATTGCAACTGTGGGATAGCTGGGATGATGGTGCATTGCTCAACGACCGCGCGGGAGATTACGTTGATGAAAGCCGGGTACGGCAGATCAATCACCAAGGCGCACATTTCCTCGTTGATGGCCCCTTGACCGTACCGCGCCCACCCCAAGGTAATCCTGTGCTGTTCCAGGCGGGCGCTTCCGATCATGGCCGCGCACTCGCCGCGAAATATGCTGAGGCGATTTATGCCGTGGCCTATGACCTGCCGTCGGCCCAGGCCTATTACGGCGACGTCAAGGCTAGGGTTAAAGCTGCCGGGAGACAAGTGGATGTGCCTATCCTGCCAGGTCTTGTGACCTTTATTGGCTCAACTGGGGCTGAGGCGCGTGCTAAGCAGCGGGCGCTGGATGAGCTATTGCCTGCAGAAACATCCCTGCGGCAATTACAGTTGTTTATCGATCAGGATTGCATGGATTGGGAGCTTGATGCACCAGTGCCACCCTTGCCGCCGCTGAAGGCCTTTACCGGCCCTAAGGGTCGCTATGCCACCGTGCTACGCATTATTGAACGCGAAAAGCCTACCGTGCGCCAGCTATTGGGCCGCCTGGCTGCGGGGGGAGGGCATTGCACCATGGTCGGCACGGCAGAGCAGGTGGCAGACCAGATGGAGCATTGGTTCCGCAATGGTGGTGCGGATGGCTTTAACCTGATGCCGCCGATGCAGCCCGAAAGCGTGCAGGATTTTGTCGATCACGTCATTCCTATCCTGCAACAGCGCGGCCTGTTCCGCCACGATTATGAGCATGCCACCTTGCGCAGTCATCTAGGGCTGGCTAGGCCGGTACGCGTCTAGTATTGTCTTTGTGCCAGAGGATGCTGGCTCTTGGTATCATGCTTGCAGATATAACCGAGAACCTAATCAATGCACCAGACCTTTGCTATCGACACCATGCTGCACCTGCTCATTGCACTAGGTGCTGGGCTATTGATCGGCGCTGAGCGCGGTTGGCAAGAGCGCGATGAAAACGACTCATACCAAAGTGCAGGCATCCGCACCTTTGCTTTGACTGGCTTGCTGGGAGGCTTGAGCACTTTGCTGGGGCAGCAGATGGGCATGGTCGTATGGGTGACGGTACTGGCGGCATTGATGCTGGTGGTCGGTATTGCGTACGTTGTGGATGTGCGCCGCACCGGTGACCATGGCATCACCAGCGAATTGGCCTTGCTGATCACCTTCCTGTTGGGCAGTCTTGCTTTGTCTGGCTACGTGATGCTGGCAAGCGCTGGTGCCGTGGTGGTGGCCTTGTTGCTCAGCCTGAAAAACGTATTGCATTCCCTGCTCAAGCGCTTGAGTGAGGCCGAAGTTTCCGGTGCGCTCAAGCTGCTATTCATTTCCGTGGTGATGCTGCCTGTATTGCCGAACGAGACTTATGATCCCTGGGGCGTGTTCAATCCTTATACCACGTGGTGGATGGTGGTGCTGATCGCCGCGCTGAGCTTCATTGCCTATATCGCCATTCGTCTTACTGGCACACGCTATGGCCTGATGTTGACGGCTATCCTTGGTAGCTTGGTGTCTTCCACCGCCATGACGCTTACCCTGTCACGCTTGTCCAGCAAGCCATTGCAGAATGTATTGTCAGCAGGCCTGCTGGCGACATCAGCTTTGATGTTTCCACGTGTCTTGCTGATTGTGGCCGCGGTGAATATTTCCATATTGCCGCATATTGCCTGGCCATTGAGTGTGATGTGTTTAGTGTATCTTGCCGGGGCCGGGGTGCTCTGGCTACGGGCTATCAAGGAAGAGCCAGCCAATGCAGAAACACCACTACGCAACCCCTTTGAGTTACGGCCAGCTATCCGTTTTGCCTTGCTGTTAAGCCTGATCTTGTTCCTCGTTGAGGCGGGCAGGCGCTATATGGGAGATGCTGGTGTTTATTTGGTCTCTATCCTCGCTGGCCTGACCGATGTCGATGCCATCAGCTTGTCTTTATCGCGTAATGCCTTGCACGAGTTGGGGATGAACGTGGCGACGCAGGGTATTGTGCTGGCCGTGATCAGTAATAGTGTGGTGAAGGCAGCTTTAGTCGGTGTTATTGGAGGCAAAGCACTGGCTTGGCGTACTTATCCCGTGATTGGTGTCGCTTTGGCTGCTGGTTTATTAGTGATGTTGCTTACCTGAGAAGTGGCTAGATTGTTCACGGTAAAGGTATTAAGCAGGCAGGAATTTGTTATCATGCCGCCCTTTTTTGCATAAAGGAGCACGCATGGCAGACAATCAGAAAAAAGAGAGCAAGGCCAATCTGGTGATCCTTGATCGCCCCATGATCTCGGTAGAAACGACAGAGTATAAGGAAGTCAGGATGACGGTGATTGGCATGGATGGCGCGATGGAAAACATTCGCCAACAGGAGCTTTTGTTTCCCTTGGAGTGTGCTCGTCAGGTGGCAGAGTTCCTCTTGCAGTTGGCTCCACCAGAGGATAAACAAGACAAACCAGTCAAGGCAGAATGATCACGGGCATGATACATCCCGTGTTGTGATGAAAAAAACTCTGTCCCAAAGCTTGACTTTGTGTACATTCGTACAGTAAATTTTCACCCATGGGACAAGACAAAGACTTTGAATACCTGGGCAAGATCCAGGACTATTTCGCCGAACACAAGACATTGCCGACTTTTAGCCATGTCGCGCAATTGCTTGGGTTTAAATCCAAGAATGCGGTGACATCGTTCGTGGCGCGGCTCAAGTTACAGGGCTTCCTCGACTATGCGCCTGATAAGCGGCTCAAGCCGGGTAGGCGTTTTTTCGAGCGGATTCTGGCTGAGAGCACGGTACAGGCCGGGTTTGCCACACCATCATATGGCGATACCCTAGACACGATGGGTATTGATGATTACCTCATCGAAAAGCCCTCGCAAACCATCCTCATCACAGTGCGTGGTGACTCGATGAAGGATGCGGGGATTTTTAATGGCGATGTCGTGATTGTAGAAAAACGTCCTTTTGCCAATCTTGGCGATATTGTCGTGGCTATCCTCAACCGCGAATTTACGCTCAAGACCTTGGGTAAGGAAGATGGGCAGTTTGTGCTGATTCCTGCCAACAAGGATTTTCCGGTGATTCGCCCCAATGGTGATTTCGAGATTTTTGGGGTGGTGGTGGGGCAGTTCCGCAAATATAGCTAAGCCCCCATCGCTTAAGCCACTCTGTATTACGCCTAAAATGATGCCGCTGCCTAGAAAATAGGCAGCGGCATTTCTCTTTATTGCATCAGCAAGTTAATTTTGCCATCCCCAGACTGCCCACAAAGTTATGCACAGATTTTGTGGGGCGCTGTGTATAGACTATTCGCTGGTTTACTGCGCCTGTAGCGCTTTCCAACCCAGCTCTCTCATGCAGAGCAACAAGCCTCGGCTCGCTTTTGCCGTGGTACCTGACATATCAGGCTGGTGTTCTGGCCCCAGCTTTGCCACGCATTGCTGAATATCAGCCTTGAGATTGTCTGCACCTTTGCCAATTTTCCACCATGAGCTCACAGTAAACATATCCAGCGGGCTTTTGGGTGCTGGTGTCGGTGTTTCTTTCGCCGCACCGGCTTTTGGCTCGGCAGCGATCGCAACAACAGGTGCTGGTTCCTGCACTGTCGAGGTATCTCGATAGTCATTCTTTAGTGATGCCTTGATGACAGGGTCATCATCATCCAGGTTGTCCTGTGGGTTGTGGAATACCCAGCCATTGTTTTCCATGCATTGTGCAAATGCATTGCCTTGCAGGCCTTGTGCCTGGCATGCATTTTTTGCCGTGTTGAGGTCGTGTACGCCAGCGCCTCTTTTATATGCAAATTCACCACCACATCCTGCCAATACCAAGCATAGGGTTACGGTGGCAGGGATTGTCGGTATTAATCCTTGATTATTCATGTGTTTTTCCATATTTCCTATGCCATCCCCGGCATAGACATTGATTGTCGACGAGGCCAAATTACCATGCGGCCTGATTCTGGCATGTACGCAATATGACGTATTTAAGCCGACCCCCTCAATCGCTAATCTGGCAACACGAAAGATTTAGCGGGTAGTTCACCGTTCGGTTTGATGGTTTTTGGTGAAACTTAAATTAAGGGGTAAGGGAAATGAAATTCAAGATGAAGAAGTGTGCATTCATGGTGGCACTGGCAACATCCGCTGCGTTGCCATCCATGAATTCACAAGCTGCAGGCACGATCACTTTCGGTGAAGATAAGTCTATCAGCATCGGCTTGGGCGTGCGTACTGCATTCACCAGCGTTGAGGATGCGGCACCTAACGGTAGCTCACGTTCCAAGGATTTTGATGTGGATGACGCGCGTATCTACATCAATGCTTCTTTCAACAAGTATATCAAGGCGACGTTCAATACTTTCACTACCACTAATGATGGTAGCGGCAAGGATGACATTAGCACCCTGGATGCTTATCTGCAATTTGAGTTCATGGATGAATTCAATATCTGGATGGGTCAGTTGTTGCCACCATCAGACCGTGCCAACCTAGATGGTCCTTTCTTCCTCAATGCCTGGTCTTACCCAGGAGTGGTGTCTCGCTACCAGAACAAGTTCGTTGGCCGTGATATTGGTGTGACCGTCTGGGGTAAGTTGCTCGACAAGCGCCTGGTTTACTCCGTGGGTGCTTATGAAGGTAATCGCGTTTCCAGTTTCAACAATGACAGTGCACTGAACCCCAACCGTTCCGACAACCTGATGTACAGCGGTCGTATCCAGTATGACTTCCTGGATGCAAACAACGATCCAGCCTACTACACCAGCAGTGCGTACTACGGCAAGGACGTGCTCTCCATCGCACTGGTCGGGATGTTCCAGAAGGACGCAGTAGGTATTGCTGGCAACAGTGATGACTACAAGGCTTACAACGTGGATGCCTTATTCGAGAAGAAATTTGCTGCAGGTGTGCTGAACCTCGAAGGGGCTGCTTACAAATACAACTTCAGTGATGCAGCCGTTGCTGCAGATTCCGCAGCAGTCGTTGCTGGTGGCGGCACTTTCACTGGTGCCGTACCAGGCAAGGCTTACCTCGGCTTAGTGTCCTGGATGTTTGGCGATACCGTGGGCTGGGGCAAGTTCCAACCCTATGGCCGTTACCAGAAATTTGATGCAGACGGCACGATTGGCCGTGATCAGAAAGAGTACGACGTAGGCCTGAACTACATCATTGACGGCCATAACGCCCGTATCAGCACCGTCTACACCAAGACCAAGACTGAGGGCTTGAGCGATATCGACAAGTTCACAGTAGGTCTGCAGTTGCAATTCTAGTTGGGAATGGCCGTCATTCCTGGATGGAATGACGGCCGTCATGAGTTGAGTTTTTTAAGGAGGATGTATAGATGAAGACCTTGATTAAGCTGGATTTTGACAAGCCAGCCTGGGAACAGGACGGCCAGATTCATAATCGTTGGCACCCTGATTTGCCCATGGTCGCCATGGTCAAGCCTGGAGACGAGTTCCGTGTTGAGTGCATGGATTGGACCGGTGGCCAGATCGGCAACAACGATAGCGCAAACGACATTCGTGATGTCGACCTGTTGCAGGTGCATTACCTGAGTGGCCCGATTGGTGTTGAAGGTGCTGAGCCAGGCGACCTGATGGTAGTGGACATCCTGGATGTAGGCACTTTGCAAGATCAACAATGGGGCTTCAATGGCTTGTTTGCCAAGGAAAATGGTGGTGGTTTCCTCACTGATCATTACCCTGAAGCAGCAAAAAGTATCTGGGATTTTCACGGTATCTATACCACCTCCCGTCATGTTCCCAACGTCAAATTCGCCGGCATCATGCACCCAGGCTTGATTGGCTGCTTGCCATCCCGTGAGTTGCTGGATACATGGAACAAGCGCGAAGCTGAATTGATCGCTACTGATCCTGATCGTGTGCCAGCATTGGGCTTGCCTCCTAACCCAACGGGTGCCGTCATGGGGCGCCTGAGCGGCGAAGAGGCCTCAGCAGCAGCCAAGGAAGGCGCACGTACTGTGCCTCCACGCGATCACGGTGGTAACTGCGATATCAAGAACTTGACCAAGGGCTCGAAGATTTTCTTCCCGGTTTACGTCAAGGATGGCGGTCTTTCCATGGGCGATCTGCACTTCTCCCAGGGCGATGGCGAAATCACGTTCTGTGGCGCGATCGAAATGGCTGGCTACCTCGATATCAAGGTCAGCTTGATCAAGGATGGTGTGAAGAAGTATGGCGTCAAGAATCCACTGTTCCAGCCTAGCCCATTGACACCTAACTATCGTGATTACCTGATTTTTGAAGGTATTTCCGTGGATGAGCAGGGTAAGCAGCACTACCTGGATGTACAAGTGGCTTATCGCCAGGCTTGCCTCAACGCGATTGAGTACTTGAAGAAATTTGGCTACAGCGGCGAACAAGCGGTGGCGATTCTGGGTACTGCACCGGTTGAAGGCCATATCAGCGGCGTGGTGGATATCCCGAATGCCTGTGCCACTCTGTGGTTGCCAACCGAGATCTTTGATTTTGACCTGAAGCCGAATGCCGATGGCCCAGTGAAGATCATCACCGGCAACGTGGATGTTGCCAAGACATCCTGATCATAGATTTCTTGATTGACGATTTGAAAGCATAAGGGGAAGCGCCATGCCTATGTATGAATACAGATGTGATGAGTGCGGAGTGTTTTCCGCACTGGGGAAAATGAGTACATCCAGTGAGCCTACGATCTGTCCGGATTGCGGCGAGTTGAGTGAGCGCATTGTCTCGGCACCACGCCTGGCCATCATGGGCAAAGCGCAACGAAGTGCGCATGAACGCAACGAAAAATCTGCCCATGAACCCCGGGCTACCCGCCGCTCTAGCTGTGGGTGCTCTGGGGGTCATACCTGCGGTTCATCATCGACTTCGAAGCAATCCACTCAGGGAAAAGAGAAAGGAAGCCTATTGCAGATGCAAACCAAGAAGACCGCCAGACCTTGGATGCTTGGTCACTAGGGTTCGGTAGTTAATTAGTTGAATACCCCACTTTTTTAGTTTTAATTTCAGGAGAAATCTGATGAGTAAGACAAATCGACGCCAGTTCATCACCAAGACAGGCGCCCTGATGGGGGCAATGCTCGCAGCAGGCATTATTTCTGGTAGCGCTTTTGCTGCCGATACTTCAACCGCCAAGGTCAATACCACTGGCTTGGCTGTCACCGACAAGGTTGTGAAGGTAGGTATTCTTCACTCATCTACCGGCACCATGGCGATCAGTGAAACCGGTTCCATCCAGGCTGAGAAGCTGGCGATTGCCCAGATCAATGCCATGGGCGGTGTGCTGGGTCGCAAGATCGAAATCATTCAGGAAGATGGCGCTAGTGATTGGCCAACCTTTGCTGAAAAATCCAAGAAGTTGCTGGAAAAGGACAAGGTAGCGACTGTATTCGGCTGCTGGACTTCAGCTTCTCGCAAGGCTGTGTTGCCAGTGTTCGAGAAAGACAATGGTTTGCTGTTCTACCCAACTTTCTATGAAGGTTTGGAGCAATCCAAGAACGTCTTCTACACCGGCCAGGAAGCCACTCAGCAAATCCTGGCAGGCCTGGACTGGATAGCTAAGGAAAAGAAGGCCAAAACTTTCTACCTGATCGGTTCTGACTACATCTGGCCACGTACCTCCATGAAGATCGCCCGCAAGCACATTGAGCAGCATCTAGGTGGCAAGGTCGTGGGCGAAGAGTACATCGCCCTGGGTGATACGCAGTTCGGCTCCGTGATCAACAAGATCAAGCTGAAGAAGCCAGATGTGATCTACGCAGCGGTGGTGGGCGGCAGCAACGTGGCATGGTTCAAGCAATTGAACGCTGCTGGCTTGAATTCCAAGAAGCAGAACATGCTGACCATCTCCGTGACCGAGGATGAAGTCCTGGGCATTGGTGGTGAAAACCTGGAAGGCTTCTACTCCGCGATGAAGTACTTCCAATCCCTGAAGAACGCAAACAACGAGAAGTTCGTTGCTGAGTTCAAGAAGATGTGGGGTCCTAAGGCTGTGATTGGTGACGTGACACAAGCTGCTTACCTAGGCCCATGGCTGTGGAAGGCTGCTGTTGAGCGTGCCGGTAGCTTCGATGTAGATAAGGCCGCTGCTGCATTGCCTGGCTACGAGTTCAAGGAAGCACCAGAAGGTTACGTGAAGGTTGATCCTAACCATCACTTGGAAAGCAAGCTGCGCGTAGGCAAGTGGCGTGCTGATGGTCAAGCGGATGTGGTGTACGAATCCGAGCTGATCAAGCCTGATCCATTCCCAAAGGGCTACCAATAATCACCTAGTGGTTTAAATGCAATAAATCACGACAGCCCCGCACGGGGTTGTTGTGACGTGCAGTAGCAGTATGCAGTACCAGAATTTAAATCTGTAAGTAAAAGGCTGGAGGCCGATTATGTTTGATTATTCAATGGCAGAGATAGGCAATATCGTTGTCATGCAGGCTTTCTCCGGATTGAGCCTGTTCAGCGTTCTTCTCCTGATGGCACTTGGCCTGGCGATCATCTTCGGGCAAATGGGTGTGATTAACATGGCCCATGGCGAATTCATGGCCATAGGCGCCTATACCACTGTGTTTCTTTCCCGGGTTGCCGAGACTTACGGAATTGTGAATTACTACTTTCTGTTTGCGATTGTGGCTGCGTTCATCATCGCATTCATCATTGGTTACATTGTTGAGTTCGCCTTGATACGGCATCTCTACAAGCGGCCACTTGATACCTTGCTTGCTACCTGGGGTTTGAGCCTGGTGATGCAGCAGATTTTCCGTTCCACTTTTGGTGCCAAGGAAGTCAGCGCCGTGTTGCCAGAATGGCTCATGGGCTCCTTCCAGCCGACGCCTGACATCGATATCCCGATCAACGGGGTGTTCGTACTCGCTCTGGCAGCAGTGGTGACCTTGGGTGTCTTTATCTTCATGTTCCGCTCCCGTTGGGGCTTGCGTGTGCGTGCCACCGTACAAAACCGCGTGATGGCAGGTGCAGTCGGTATTAATACCAAGAAAGTTGACCGTGTGACCTTCGCGCTTGGCTGTGGTATCGCCGGTGTGGCAGGTGCTGCGTTTACCACGATTGCTTCTACTGGTCCGACGACTGGTTCGCTCTATATCGTTGACAGCTTCATGGTGGTTGTTTTCGGTGGTGCAGCCAGTGTGTTAGGTACGATTGCCTCAGCCTTCGGTATCGCCCAGGCGCAATCCATCCTGCAGTTCTTCATGACCAGCTCCATGGGCAAGGTCGCGACCCTGATGGTGATCGTCGGCATCCTCATGATGCGTCCAGAAGGCCTGTTTGCATCCAAAGTACGTAAGTAAGGGGAAACAACATGAATGAAACATTAAGCAAAATACTAGGCGGAAAGCAGGGGGCCATCGGTCTCGGCATCCTCGCCGCCCTGATCCTGGTGGTGCTGCCACTGGGGCTGGAACCCTTCCGTCTTGGATTAGTAGGTAAATACCTGACTTACGCCTTCGTGGCAGTTAGCCTAGTGTTGTTGTGGGGCAATGGCGGTATCTTGAGCCTGGGGCAGGGCATCTTCTTCGGCCTTGGTGGTTATGCGATGGCGATGTTCCTCAAGCTGGAAGCGTCTGACCCAGTGAGTACTGCGATCCAGTCTACTCCTGGCATCCCTGACTTCATGGACTGGAACCAGCTGACAGCGTTGCCATGGTTCTGGGAGCCGTTCAAGAGCTTGCCGTTGACCATCCTGGCGATTCTGGTTGTGCCTACGCTGTTTGCCTTCCTGATCGGTTATGCCATGTTCAAGCGTCGTGTGGGTGGTGTGTATTTCGCCATCATCACGCAAGCCATTGCCTTGATCCTGAGCATCCTGATCATCGGTCAGCAAGGTTACACCGGCGGTGTGAATGGTATTACCGACCTGAAAACACTGCTGGGCTGGGATATCCGTACTGACAGCGCCAAGTATGTGTTGTATTACGTCAATGCTGCATTGTTGATTGGCTGCATCCTGCTGTCTCGCTATGTGTTGTCCAGCAAGTTCGGCATGTTGCTGCTGGCGATGCGTGACAAGGAAGAGCGTGTGCGTTTCTCTGGTTACGATGTGTCTAACTTCAAGATATTCATCTTCTGCCTGTCTGCCATGATCTCGGCGATTGGTGGTGCGATGTTCACCTTGCAGGTTGGCTTCATGTCACCTACTTTCATCGGCATTGTGCCCTCGATTGAAATGGTGATCTTTGCAGCTGTGGGTGGTCGTATGTCCCTGATCGGTGCTGTATATGGCACTTTGCTAGTGAATGCGGGCAAGACCATGTTCTCCGAAACTTATCCTGAAATGTGGTTGTTCCTGATGGGGGGCTTATTCATTGCCGTGGTGATGTTCTTCCCGAATGGCTTGGCCGGTATCTACGACAAATATGCGAAAAAAGTACCTTTCCTGCGCAAATTGTCTGAAGAAACACCAAAGGCCAAGAAGGCTGAGGCTGTGCCAGTTGAAACCAAGGAAGCAGAGGTGAAAGCATGAGTAATACTGATTTCGTACTGGCTATCGAAGACCTGACCGTATCGTTCGACGGTTTCAAGGCGGTCGACAAGCTGAATATGTACATCGACAAGAACGAGTTGCGTGTGGTGATCGGCCCTAATGGTGCTGGCAAGACGACAGTGCTGGACTTGATTTGCGGCAAGACCAAGTCG
>VFQU01000604.1_pt1 | contig 29696 bp, 28 predicted proteins | sample 3512311 | NCBI WGS metagenome assembly VFQU01 (sample SAMN10412377, study PRJNA504923) | tailings metagenome | isolation source: Relicate 3 Philex TSF3 active mining site | place: Philippines: Tuba, Benguet | collected 2017-08-29
TACGCCCGACCATTTGCGCACCGAGGACGGTGCCGAGGCCTATAATCCCGACAATCTAGTGTGCCGCACGCTCAGCGCGATCAAGAGCGCGGTGCCCGAGATCGGGCTGATCGCCGACGTGGCGCTTGATGAGTATTCGGCCAATGGCCAGGACGGGCTGGTGCGGGACGGAGAAATCCTCAACGACGAAACCGTCGCGGCCATGGTCAGGTCGGCACTGGTTCAGGCCAAGGCCGGCGCGGACATCATTGCACCGTCCGACATGATGGATGGACGGGTCGCTGCGATCCGTGCGGCGCTCGATGCAGAGGGCTATGATCACGTGCAGATCATGTCCTATGCGGCCAAATATGCCTCGTGCTTTTATGGGCCATTCCGCGAAGCGGTGGGCTCGGGGCGCCGGCTCAAGGGCGACAAGCGCACCTATCAGATGGACTATGCCAATTCCGACGAGGCCCTGCGCGAAATCGAGCAGGACATAGCCGAGGGTGCGGATAGCGTGATGATCAAACCCGGCCTGCCGTATTTGGACGTGATCCGCCGGGCGCGGGACGCCTTCAATGTGCCGATCTACGCCTATCAGGTGAGTGGGGAATACGCGATGATCGAAATGGCTGGCGCAGCCGGCGCCATTAATCGCGATGCGGCAGTGCTCGAAAGCCTGTGGGCGTTCAAACGTGCGGGCGCCAACGGGATTCTGACCTATTTTGCGCTGGAAATGGCGCGGAAGCTGGGCGCTTAAGACGCCTCTTCCAGCGTTGGCGGGCGGCGGCGGGCCATTGCGGCGCTGACAATGCCCGCCAGAGCGACCAATACCATCCCGCCCAGCGCGATCAGGCCTGGATTGTGGTTGAACACAACCCAGCCTAGCAGCACAGCCCAGAGCAGGTGCAGATAGTTCATCGGCGCCAGCAGCGCGGCTGGGGCGTAGCGATAGGACTGGGTGAACAGGTAGTGCCCCAGCCAGGCGGACACGCCGAGGCTGAGAAACAGCACGACCTGGGGGGCCGTGGGCGTTTCGCCATAAAGGGTCCAGGGCAGCATGATGCCGAAGGCAATCGCCCCGATCAGCGCCGTATAGAACAGCATGGTCATGGTGCGCTCGGTATGGGCGAGCACGCGCGAGAGCAGGTTGTAGCAGACCGAAACCGCTACATTGCCCAGGGCGAAGACGACACCCCAGGGGTCAAGCCCGGCGCCCGGCCGCACAATCAGCATGACGCCGGTAAAGCCCAGGATTACCGCAAGCCATGCCCCTGGGCCGACCTTCTCCTTTAGCACCGGGCCCGAAAGGATGATCACCAAAACCGGAATGATGTAGACGATGGCGGTAGTTTCGGCGACCGGCATGCGTTGCAGCGCGAAGCCCATGAGCAGGGACGCAACCGCGAGGCAGGCGCCGCGCACGAGAACCAGCCCGGTCCTGTGCGTTCGCACCATTTCCCGGCCATGCAGCGGCGCCACGATTGCCAGCATCAGCAGGCAATGGGTGATGTAGCGGATGGCCGTGACCAAGGGCACATTGTAGTCGGTGACCAGCAGCTTGTTGACCGTATCGTTGTAGGCAAACAGCAGCGTAGCCCCGACGATAAGGGCGAGACCGCGCATCGGCTGATCAGTCAGCGGCGCAGGAGATTGTGAAGGGGCAGACATTGAACACGGGTGATCTGGCGAAGGGTCAGCAGAAAACTGCGGAGAACGACTCGCCAATTGCGGGAGAATTTCAGCTTAATCTCTCCCCTGCCGAAAACAATGGTGCTCAAACTCGACCTGACCGGGAGGGCACATTTTGGTGCCCTACCCCCTTGCATTGACCGGGCGCGATGACAATTTGTGGGCCATGAGCCACACCCAATCGTCCCGGTCCTACCTGCCCGATCCGTCCACCGCGCCTGAATTGTTTGAGGGCCTGCTGACGCGGCGCGTTGCGGCCTATTTCATCGATCTGGTGCTGATCGGTGTCCTAAGCCTCGCGCTTGGCCTGATTGGTGTCATTCTCGGATTTCTGACCTTCGGTTTGGCCTGGATGTCGCTGGTTCTCGTGGTTCCGGCCGCGGTGGTGATCTATTACGCCGTAACGCTGGGCTCGCCCAAGCGCGCCACAGTGGGCATGCAGGTCATGGATATTGTGCTCACCCCGACCCGCGGACAACCGCTCGATGGGTGGATGGCGATATTTCACGCATTGCTGTTCTGGGTCACCTTTTGGATCTCCTGGCCGGTCGCGATCCTTTTCGCGCTGTTCACGCCGCGCCGGCAGATGATCCATGATCTCATTATGGGCACGCTGATGGTGCGCCGTTCCCCAATGATGCGCCACTGGCAACGCGCCCGCAGGCCGGACGATTATCACGACGGCGAGTGAGGCGTTGCCGGAAGCCTCCGGTGGCGCTAGATTGTGTGACTTGCTTCACACAGGTTCTGGATGACCGACCAGACGCCGGAAACAACCCAGCTCTTTCTGACCGCCGCCATGCCGTGCCCCTACCTGCCGGGCCGCATGGAGCGCAAGCTGTTCACGCATCTTTCCGGCCGACGCGCCTCGATGCTGCATCAGCTATTGAGCGACAACGGCTTCCGCCGCAGTCAGAACCTGATCTATCGCCCCGCCTGCGAGGGGTGCAGCGCCTGCCAGTCGGTGCGGATCGTAACGCGGGAATTCGAGACCAATAAACGCTTCCGGCGGGTCCTGCGCGCCAATGGCGACATCGGCATTTCTGTGCAGCCCGCCGCTGCGACGCTGGAGCAATACGAGCTGTTCAGGCGCTATCTGGACACACGCCATGCCGGCGGCGGCATGACGCAGATGAGCTATCAGGACTACGAATATATGGTGGAGGACACCCCGGTTCAGTCCGTTCTGGTGGAATACCGCCTGCGTGAACTTCCGGACCAGCCGCTGGTGGCGGTTGCATTGACCGATGTGCTGCCCGACGGGCTTTCCATGGTCTATTCCTTCTATGATCCCGATCTGGCCCATCGCAGCCTCGGAACATTCCTCATTCTCGACCATATCGCCCAGGTTCGCTCGGCGGGCCTCGATCACGTCTATCTGGGCTACTGGGTCAAGGACTCGCCAAAAATGGCGTATAAAGGGGACTATCGCCCCCTTGAGGTTCAGCGCGGCTCGCTGGGCTGGACCCGGCTGGGAGAGTAGTCCCTAAACTACAATGTCGAACACGATGAGCCCGTCGCGCCCGCCTTCGAGAGCGGCGACGAGGCGTCCACCTGCGGCCTTGTGGTCAGGATGGACCAGATAGGCGTCGCGGGCGGCTTCGTCCGTAAAGTCGATGGTAAAGCCGTCGGTAAAACCCTGATGCAGACCTTCGGGCGAAACATTGGCGCCGTGGCTGATCGAGAGGAACCCGGGGATAACCTGCTTGAGATCGGCAAGCTGCTGATAGATGGCGCTACGCTCGGTTTTCGGAACGTCGGCGCGAAAGCGGACGAAGACGCAGTGTCGAATCATTATTGAGTCCCCAGAATCTGTTAGCCGACGAACTTATTGTTGCGCGGGAAGCCGGTGGGCGGCTGGCGGCCGGCCGTGGCGCGGTCGCCGAGCCAGTCGGTCAGTTCCTCGGCAGGTTTGGAATACGTGCGGCCCGAACTATCGGTCCAGGTGAGACCATCGGCAGCGTAGAAGCTCTTGATGTCGGAAATACCGCCATCCTTGTACCGCTGCAAACGCACGCCCTTACCGCGCGTCATGCTGGCGAGTTGCGCCATCGGGAAGACGAGCAACTTGCGGTTCTGGCCGATGACGGCCACGCGATCACCTTCACCCGGTACGATCAACCGCGCCTCGTCGGGCAGCGAAACGTTGAGGATCTGCTTGCCCTTGCGGGTATTGGCGACCAGGTCGTCTTCGGGAACGATGAAGCCATAGCCGGCCGAGGAGGCGATAATGCGCTGCTTGCCCGGCCGATAGACGAAGAGATCGACAATGTCCTGTCCCTCTTCAATATCGACCATGATGCGCACCGGCTCGCCCTGCCCGCGCCCGCCCGGAAGTTTGTCGGCCCCGATCGTATAGACCTTGCCGCCCGTGGTGAGCATGAGCAGTTTGTCGGTGGTTTCGCAGTTGAAGGCCAGCTTGAGCCTGTCGCCCGTCTTGAAGCCCTTTTCGTCGATTACGGCATTGTGGCCCTTAGGCGCCCTGATCCAGCCCTTTTCGGACAGGATGACGGTGATTGGCTCGCGCTCGATGAAGGCTTCGGTGATTTCCGCAGCATCGGCAGCTGGTGCGTTGCCCAGAATGGTGCGGCGAGCGCCGAGGGCGTGTGGCGTGGTGCCATCGGCCTCGAACAGGGGGTAGGCTTTTTTCAGTGCCTCGATCTGCTTGGCGATTTCGCCCCATTGGCGCTTGTCGGAGGCCAGCAGAGCTTCGAGTTTACCCTTTTCCTCGGTCAGGCTCTTGTGCTCCTGACGCAACTCGATTTCCTCCAGCTTGCGCAAAGAGCGCAGGCGCATGTTGAGGATGGCTTCGGCCTGATTGTCGGTGAGACTGAAGGTCGCCATCAGGCTGGCCTTGGCATCATCCTCCTCGCGGATGATGCGGATCACCTCGTCGAGATTGAGATAGGCGACGATATAGCCTTCGAGCACTTCCAGCCGATTGGCGATCTGCTCCAGCCGGTGTTGCGAGCGACGGACAAGCACCACTTTGCGGTGGTCGAGCCACGCCTTGAGCGCATCGGCGAGGCTCATCACGCGCGGCGTCGTGCCATGGTCCAGCACGTTGAGGTTAAGGCTGAAACGAACTTCAAGCTCGGTCAGCTTGAACAGCTGCTCCATGAGGATGACGGCATCGACTGTTCCCGCGCGCGGTTCGAGCACAAGCCTGATATCGTCGGCGCTTTCGTCGCGCACATCCTTGAGCAAGGGGAGTTTCTTGGCCAGCAGCAGTTCGGCGATCTTTTCCACGAGGCGCGACTTCTGCACGCCATAGGGGATCTTGGTGACGACGATCTGATAAACGCCCCTGCCCTTTTCTTCCTTTTCCCAGATGGCGCGCACCCTGAAGGCGCCGCGACCAGTTTCGTAGGAATTGACGATGGAAGAGCGGGACTCGACCAATTGCCCGCCCGTTGGGAAATCGGGTCCGCGCACCAGGTCATCCATGGAGGGCGGAGCGGACAGATCGGCATGGATCAGGTCTGCGGTGGTTATGCCCGGCGTATAGATGATCTTGAGCGCGGCATTGCAGAGCTCGACCAGATTATGAGGCGGCACCGAAGTGGCCATGCCCACGGCAATACCGGTGGAGCCATTAGCGAGCAGGTTTGGAAAGTTGGACGGAAGGACAACCGGCTCTTCGTCCTCGCCGTCATAGGTCGGCTTGAAGTCGATGGCGTCTTCGGTGATGCCTTCGAGCAGGCGCGTGGCCACATCGGTCATGCGGCTTTCGGTATAGCGCATGGCCGCGGGGCTATCCCCGTCGATATTGCCGAAATTGCCTTGGCCATCGACCAGCGGGTAACGCAGGGCAAAATCCTGCGCGAGGCGAACCAGAGCGTCATAGATCGACTGGTCGCCATGAGGGTGGAATTTACCGATAACGTCGCCGACTATACGGGCGCTTTTCTTGTAGCCCTGATTGGGATCGAGCCTCAGCAGCCGCATGGCGTGCAGGATACGTCGATGCACGGGCTTGAGGCCGTCGCGGGCGTCGGGCAGCGCGCGCTGGGTAATGGTCGAGAGTGCGTAGCTGAGATACCGCTCTTCGAGCGCCTGCTTGAGATCGACGATGCGCTGATCGTCTGGCGGCGGAAGGGTGTCGGCGTCGGACATTGGCTGCTCAGTTCATGAGAACGAATCGAGAGCAGAGTATATCCTGAGTTGATCCACACGCGCCGAAAGACGCGGTTTTACACGGCTTATGGCAAAATGGCCGCCCCGCCGGAGCGAGGCAGCCGCCTGTTCAGGGCAAATACCCAATACCGACGCCGAGCTGCTCGATCAGCAGCTTGGGCGAGTTCGACAAACTGGCGATCACCAACAGATTAAGCGGCTGCTGTGGCATAGCGTTAGCCGAGACCGTACCACCCTGGTCCACAAGTGCCTGAAGCGATATTTTCAAATTCTCGGCCAGATCGGGGCGCGCAAAATCATCGGCCAATCCAACATATTGGTTGACGATGATCTGCAGGGCCTTGTCGGACGCGACACCGGTATTCAGCTCGACGAGTTCGGCAATATCATCCAGAAAGCCATCATCGGTCACATTAAGAAAAACGGACTTCAATGCGAGCTGCGACATTAATTTGAGGCTGAATGCCTGCATTGCCGCATCCTGCTCCTGCGTGCGTGGCGCCCCCGATGGAGCAAGCAATCCAATGGCCTCTTCCAGAAGTGGCGCCTTGAGGCCAGTGAGGAATGCCGAAATGTCGATTTTGCCAAAATCCTCGCCCTCAAGGGTCAGGCCTTGAAAGCTGATGTCGCCGGTCTCGAGATTCCAGTCGGCTGAGGCGCTCAGATCCAGCTTGTTACCCCCCAGCAGCATAAGGGGCGTATCGCCAAAGGCGTTGACGAGTTCGTCGGTGACATCGACGCCTTCGAAACGCAATCTCAGGCCAAGCACCGGCGGGTTTGGAGTGCGCGAACCCAGAACTTCGACCAGAACCCGGTCGATGGCCAGACGCCCGCCGGAATCGATTACAACATCCTTGAGTTCAAGCGACTGCAGACCCTGAATAGCCAGAAGCAGCGGCACATCGGCCTGAGGATCAGGCAATAGCGAATCCACCACGACGCTGCCAACCTTGACCGTCGTTCCTGCTTCGGAGCGTTCGAAACCGGAGCCCGACAGGCGGCTCTGCAACAGGTCGCCGGGATAGAGCATGACCGGGCCGAGCTTGACGTCGTGTAGCTCGAGGGCGCTACCCGCTGGAGGGTTGATCGAGAAACCATCGATGGCTCCGTCGGCCTGATTGACACTGCCATAATCGAGAGTGCCACCAATCTTGCCGACATAGTCCGACAAACGTTCGAGGAAGGCCTCAGGCGTACCCGTCGCTGCAAAAGGATCGGCGGCAGGAGCAGCCGCCTCCGTAGTAGCGGTCTCGGTCGCGGGCTGGGCTGTACTGGCTGCATCTGCATCCGGCGGAATATGAACCGCCTCGAATGCGATCTTGTCCAGCAGCGTCCCAGGCGCCTGACCCAGTGCCACCAGTTCTATGAAACTGGATGGCGTTTCAGGGAAGGCATCGAGCCCGAATGTGCCGCCCTGCTCCACAAAACCCATGACGCCAGTGATGATTTCCTCTACCCGAGCGTCCAGCAGGGGCATTTGGGTAAGCGTATCGTCCAGGAAGTCGGCAATCGTCGCCTTGGCCTCCGCCTCAGTACCCCCCATCTGCTCCGCTCCGAACCGAAGGAAGGCCTGCACCATTCCTGCATCCGTCAGCGAAACGCTCGCGGCGTGGAACGTTGTCTGCGCGAGGAGTTTGATACCCAGGGCCTGTTGCGCTGCTGGATCGGCCTCGGCGCCTGTTGCTGCCGCAGTCCCGAACCCCACCACCTCCGTCAGGATCGGCAAGGTGAGTCCGCCGATCTGAAAACCGGTATTGAAAGAGCCGAGCGAGGGCAGATTGACGCTTGCATCGGAAATGGTGACCAGGCCGTTCTCCAGGTCCCAGTGCACGGGCAGATACATGTCGAGCTTCTGGTCGACGATGAACTGCCGGCCGAAAGGCAGGTCATCCATGGACAAGGTGTCGTAGAGCCGGTCATTGATCAAAAGGCCGGTAACCGTTGCCGCGACGGCCATAGTGGTCGGATCCGGAGATCCATATTCGGGCTCGACACCCATGGCATAGTCGATCTCGTCCACCTCGAAACTGTCGCCATCATCGGTGATCTTGAGATTGGCAATATTGAAAGCGCCCAGCATCTGGGACAGTAGGAACGGATTGTCGGTTCCGGGCGGCGGCAGAGTGACCCAGCCCAGTGTGATCGTGTCGGCTTCGGCCTGCACGCGGTCGCTGGTGTGATCGAAACCGGAAATTGTGATGGCTTCGGCGAAAAGCAGATCGCCGTCCCAGGTCTCCACGCCATTGAAAGTGACTTCGCGGCCGAGCGGGATTTCGCCGTTGGGCGATTTCAGCACCAGCGCCATGCGCGGTTGACCGGCCTTTGACTTGAGGACGCTGGCGACCTCGATCGAGGCGCCCGCCGGCTCAAGCCAAAGATTGAGCCTCTCGATAAAGTCATCCACCGGTTCGGCAAGTGCTGGAGCCGATAGCATTACGGTCGCCATCGACACGCATGCGACCTTCAAAAATACCTTCATTGGTCCCTCCAAATTCCGAGCATGTTTGCTCTCATGCCCCCCGGCATGGCTGTGCGGCATTGCACCGCCGCAGGCTGAAGCTGCAGGAAAACCCTCATTCTGCAGTATTAGCTCAGTGAGCTATAACGTGGTGCGGAGTTTCTGTCATCAAAAAGCTGCGGCTTGGTTACCGCAGGGCGAAACGGGCGAGCAGGGCGTCGCGGTTGGGCGATGGCGCGATGTGGCGCGGCCCCCAGACATGCATGTTTAGGAAATGGCCGGTGAGGCGTAGGGCTGCGCTGATGTCGTCGGGCGAGGCATTGCCGCGTGCATGCAGGAAGCTCGGCAGCGGCAGCAGGCGGTCCTTATATGGCTCAGCCGCGGCGCGCGACACGGCCCGACCGGACTTGGGAGAAACATGGGCCAGGTCGGCCGTGACGCCCGTTGCCGCACAACTTGCTAGATCGAGCCCAAATCCCAGCTCATCGAGCAGCGCCAGCTCGAAGCGGGCGAGTTCTGCTCCATCGAGCGCACTATCCAGCAGCGAAAGCGCCATGCCCAGCAATCGGTCATGCGGATCCCGCTCCGGCAGCAGGTGAAGGTGTTCACAGATCAACTGGGAGAGGAACAGCCTGTCACGGTCGGCGATAAGCTCGGCGGCGCGGGCGCGCAACAGTTCGACGGTAAGGTTGCCCAAGTGGTCTTCGAGACGCGCACGCCAGGTGAGCTGGATAGTGTTGCCGGGTTGGAGCGTGGCGGCGAGTTTCGTCGACCTTCCGCCGCGGACCAGACCGGCATAGCGCCCCCGGCCAGCGACCATGGCTTCGGCAATGACGCTGGATTCGCCATGGCGGCGGACGCCGATCAGCAGCGCCTCACCAGTCCATTCCATGCTGCCCCCTTCCCTTCTCCCCTTGTGGGAGAAGGTGGATCGGCCGCAGGCCGAGACGGATGAGGGGTATGGACCTCCCGGCATCCCCCCATGCATTGACAAGACCATACCCCTCATCCGCCCTTCGGGCACCTTCTCCCACAAGGGGAGAAGGGAAGGAGGAGCTGTCAGTTCTTCCCACCTGGAAACTCCAGCCCCATTTCGCGGTAACGTTCGGGGTCGTCTGCCCACTTTTCGCGAACCTTGACGAAGAGAAAGAGGTGTATCGGGACCTCATACATTTCCATCAGTTCCCGGCGCGCTTCGGCGCCGATGGCCTTGATGGTCTGCCCACCAGCGCCGAGCACGATTTTCTTGTGGCTGTCGCGCGCGACATAGACCACCTGATCGATCTTGTAGGAGCCGTCCTTCTGGATCTTGAAGGACTCGGTTTCAACGGTCGAATTATAGGGGATCTCGTCGTGAACGCGCAGGAACAACTTCTCGCGGGTGATCTCGGCGGCGGTAATGGCCATGGTGAGATCGGTCAGATGATCTTCCGGGAAATGCCAGGGGCCGGGCGGGATATGCTTGACGCACCAGTCGATAAAATCCTTGACCCCATGCCCCTTGAGCGCGGAGAGCATAAAAGTGGCTTCAAAGCGCAGGCGCTCATTGAGTGCCTGTGACAGCGCCAGCAGGCTCTCGTTTTTGACCGCGTCGATCTTGTTGAGGATCAGCACCTTGGGCTGGCGGATATTTTCCAGCCCTTCCAGCAGGCCCTCGATGTCTGGCGTGATGCCGCGCTCGGCATCGATGATGAAGGCCACCAGATCCGCATCGCCAGCCCCGCCCCAGGCGCTTTCGACCATCGCCCGATCCAGTCGGCGCTTTGGCGCGAATATGCCCGGCGTATCGATGAAAACCAGTTGCGCCTGCTCCAGCGTCAGCACGCCGCGCACCTGGCTACGGGTCGTCTGGGCCTTATGAGTGACGATGGATACCTTGGTACCGACCAAAGAATTGAGCAGCGTCGACTTGCCGGCATTCGGCGCGCCGACAAGGGCGATAAAGCCGCAGGATGTGTCGGCCAGTTCGTCGGGCGTGTTCATTCGTGGTCCTTCCAAACTTTCTGGGTCCGCAAAAACAGTTCTGCGGCCTTGTGTTCGGCAATTTTCTTGGAGGGGCCGATGGCCTCGATCCGGCTGAAGCCGGCAAGGGCGACCGCAATGGTGAATTCGGGCGCGTGATCCGGTCCCGTTCGCGACACCAGATCATAGGCGGGCGGCTCGAGCCCCCGCGCCTGCGCCCATTCCTGTAATGTGGTCTTGGCATCAGCCCTATTGGCCTGTCCGTCGACGAGAAAGCTGGAGAACAGGCGCTCAATAAACTGATGAGCCGGCTCAGGACCTCCATCGAGGTAGATGGCGCCGATCACCGCTTCGGTGACGTCGCCCAGAATGGCGTCTTTCTCCGCGCCTCCGGAGCGCGCTTCGCTTTCGCCCAGGATCATTTCGCGCCCCAGATCGAGCTGCCGGGCAACAATGGCGCAGGTTTCCTTGCGCACCAGCGTGTTGAGCGTGCGGCTCAACTCGCCTTCATTGGACTTTGGATAGGTCCGATAGAGCATGTCCGCGACGACGAGGCCTAGAACCCGGTCGCCCAGAAATTCCAGCCGTTGATAGGAGCGTTCGATGCGTCGTGCCGGCGAGACGGCGCTGGAGTGGGTCAGAGCCCGCTCCAGCAGATCGAGGTCGGTAAAGTGGTAGCCCAGCCTGACTTGCAGCTTTTCGTAGCTCTTGTCGCGGCGGCTCACGGCACTTCCGTCGTGTCATATGGCGTATCGCCATAGATGGACTGGAACATGCGGTCCCAGCGTACATTGGCCGGCCACTGCCAGAGCTGCCAGGGCGGAATATTGTCCTTGATGGAGAAGAAGCGCGCCTCGGCCTTGGCGATCAGATTGACCGCCGGGACATAGCCCACCTGACTCAGCACACGGCTATCGGCGGACCGGTCGCGATTGTCGCCCATCATGAAATAGTGGCCGGCGGGAACGACATATTCAGGCGTATTGTCGAGCGGCAGCGTATCGCTGATTTCCTGAATGATATGGGTCGTGCCCTCGGGGAAGGTTTCGCGATAGACTGTGACCTCGCGGCTATCGCCATTGGAGTCCGTGTCCATCTTCTTGCCGAGTTCTTCGCGCTCGACCATGGTGCCGTTGATATAGAGGCGGCCTTCGCGCATCTGGATCGTGTCGCCGGGCAGGCCGACGACGCGCTTGATATATTCCATGGTCTGCGGCACCGGACGGAAGACCGCAACATCGCCGCGCACCGGCAGCGAGCCCAAAATGCGGTTCGACACGGGCAATTCAAAATCGAGAAGCGCAAAATCACCATAGCGGCCGAGCGAAAACGAATGCTTGCCGTAGCCCCAGACCCATTTATTGGCGATGAAATAGTCGCCGATCATCAGGGTCTGCTGCATTGAGGCCGTGGGGATCGAGAACGGCTGGAACAGGAAGAAGCGCAGAACGATGGCGATCAGGAGCGCCTGGAAGATCACGACAATGGTTTCCCACCATTCGCTGGCGGCAGACTTCTTGGCAGGCGTTTCGGCGGGCTGGGTCATGATCATTCCCGGTTAGGCGGTGGGCAAGGGTTAGGCGTTTGTCCGTGCGGGGTCAACGGGTGTCGATGCCACGAGGACTTCACGGCTGCACGAGCAGCAGATCAGCCTGTCGGCAGCGCCTCGATGACGACGAAAGCCTGCGCCAGACCCGCATCATCGGTGATGGTGATGTGGATATGGGCCTCGTGTCCGGCGGGAACAAGCCGGGCCAGCGCCCGCGCGGCGCCATTCGTGAGTTTCATCGTCGGCTTGCCCGACGGCAGGTTCACCACACCCATATCGCGCCAATAGACGCCTTGGCTAATCCCCGTACCCAGAGCCTTGGAGCAAGCCTCCTTGGCCGCGAACCGCTTGGCATAGGAGGCAGCGCGCTGGGCGCGGCGGTCGGATTTTTTCCGCTCGATTTCGGTGAAGCAGCGATTGGTGAAACGACTACCGAAACGATCGAGGGAGTTCTGGACGCGATGAATCTGAATGAGGTCGGAGCCGAGGCCGATGATCATTTCACCCCCTGAATGCCCCGGCTGCCAGGCTTGACGGCCGGAATGGCGGCAAGTTCGGGCGGCAACTGGTCGGCCGGATAGGCGGGAACCTTGAATTCGATCAGAGAAACCAGGGGCACGCCGACATCAGCCTCGCCGCCGGAACGGTCGATGAGACAGGCGGCCGCCACCACATTGGCACCAATCTTGCGCAGCGCATCCACGCATTCGCGTATGGAGAGCCCCGTCGAAACGATGTCCTCGACAACGATCACCTGATCGTCCGCCGAGATTTCAAAACCCCGGCGGAGTTCGAACTGCCCTTCGACACGCTCGGTATAGAGCGCCGGGAGGTTGAGATGGCGAGCAGTTTCGTAGCCAGGAATGATGCCGCCGATAGCGGGCGACACGACCTTGGTGACGCCGGGATATTCAGCGCGGATACGCTGTGCCAGCGCCTTGCAGAGCTTCTCGGTCTGGGCGGGATACTGAAAAACCCGGGCCTTTTGCAGGAAGACCGGCGAGCGCAGGCCCGAGGAGAGAATGAAATGTCCTTCCAGCATGGCGCCGCATTCGCGGAAAACAGCCAAAACCTCGTCCTTATTCATCCCAGACCCTTCCATCCACTTTGCCGTCCCATTCCAGGGTCGAAATCATGCCCGCTTCGCGTATCCCGGCGCGCTGCACCTTGCTAAGGCCAGGGCTGCGTTTGAGCGTTGCCAGAACATCGGTCAACTGCGCAAGGTCGCGCACCTCGATTTCAAAGATCATCTGGTGAAAATCAGGCGAAATCATCCGCATGACCAGATTGTTGATATTGGCGTCGCAAGCGGCGATGGCCGACGAAATCTGTGCCAAAGAGCCGGGTTTGTTGACCGATTCCATGGAGATGACGGTGGTGTAGAGGTGTTCCTCGCCACTGCGCAGGTTCCAGCGCACATCCACCCAGGCCACATCGCTGTCGTGGCGGCTGATCAGCGCGTCGGAATGGATGGGATAGACCGTGAGCGGCTGTCCGGGCTCAATAATGCCGACCAGACGATCCCCCGGGACAACCCCCTCCCCCGAGACGACGACCGGCGTGTGGAAATCGAGCTGGGCCAGGGCCGCCTTTGCCTTGGGTCCAGACCGCTGCCCGCCAGGCACGCGGAAGCGGAACTGATCGCTGGCGCGCAGGGCAAACCAGCCATCGGCAGTGTCGGCCACCGGCAGGTCGAGCTTGCGGCGGCGTTTGCGCAGGCCCTTGATCTGGGCCAGCGCATTGCCGAGCGGCTCGGAACTGATCTTGCCCTCGCCCACTGCGATCAGCAGGTCGCGCCGGGATGGCTGTTCCAGCGCGTCGGCCAGCGCCTTGCTCTCGGCGTCGTCGAGCATTACGCCTTCGCGTTCCAGCATCATGTTAAGCACATGCTCGCCCAACGCAAAGGCGCGCTGGGCCGCGGCATTGCGCACAGCGCGACGGATGGCGGCGCGTGCCTTGCCGGTGGCTGCAATGCCGATCCAGTTGGACGGGGGGCGATGGTTCTGGTCGCGGAGGATTTCCACCTCGTCGCCGCTTCGAAGCTGGGTCACCAGCGGCAGGATGAGGCCATTGACCTTGGCCCCGACACAGGTGTCCCCGATGTCGGTATGCAGCGCATAGGCAAAATCGATCGGCGTCGCGCCGCGTGGCAAAGCGATCAGCCGCCCGCGCGGGGTGAAACAAAAGACCTGATCCTGGAAGAGTTCGAGCTTGGTATATTCAAGGAAATCTTCCGAAGAGATGCCTGAGGTCAAATGGCTGATGGTCTGGCGCAGCGAGCCATAGGCCTGCGATTCCATCTCGATACGGCCCAGATTGGCCGAAGCACCATCCTTGTAGAGCGCATGGGCGGCGATACCGAATTCGGCGACACGATCCATATCCTCGGTGCGGATCTGCAGTTCGACGCGCTGGCGACTGGGACCGACAATGGTTGTGTGGATGGACTGGTAATCATTGTGCTTGGGGACCGAGATATAGTCCTTGAAGCGACCGGGCACGACCTTCCATTGGGTGTGGATCAGCCCAACCGTACGATAGCACTCTTCCAGCGACCGAACGACGACGCGAAAGCCGATCATGTCGGACAGCTGCTCGAGGGCGATGGACTTGCGCTCGATCTTGGCGAAGATCGAATAGGGCGACTTTACCCGCGCCTTGACCCGCGCTGTGATGCCCGCTTCGGCCAGCCGCTCGGTCAGTTCGTTGGTAATGGTCTGGATGGTTTCCTGATAGTCCGCCTGCATCTGCTCGAGGCGGGCAATGATCGCGGAATAGTGGTCGGGCTGGAGAATCCGGAAGGAGAGGTCTTCCAGCTCATTGCGCATGTCCTGCATACCCATGCGGCCGGCGAGCGGCGCATAGATATCCATGGTTTCCTGGGCAATCCGGCGCTGCTTGTCTGGCGCCATGAATTGCAGGGTGCGCATATTGTGCAGGCGGTCGGCCAGCTTGACGAGAAGCACGCGAACGTCCTGGCTGATGGCCAGCAGAAGCTTGCGCAGATTCTCCGCCTGCGCTTCCTCGCGCGACATGAGATTGAGGCGCTCGATCTTGGTGAGCCCGTCAACGATGGTGCCGATTTCCGGACCAAACATCTGGTCGATCTCAGCGCGAGTGGCGTCGGTATCCTCAATCGTATCGTGCAACAGCCCGACAGCGATGGACGCATCGTCGAGCTTGAGCTCGGTGAGGATCGCCGCGACTTCAAGCGGGTGGTTGAAATAGGGATCGCCGGAGGCGCGCTTCTGCGAGCCATGCTTTTGCATGGCGTAAACATAGGCCTTGTTCAACAATTGCTCGTCGGCGTTCGGGTTGTATGCCTGAACCCGCTCGACAAGCTCGTACTGACGCATCATGGGGTTGGTCGCTCGCTCGTGGAAATGAGCTTAGCGCCTGTAACGGAAATGAAAAGAGCGCCCGACACATGCCGGACGCTCCTGATATAGTCAGATTGGCTCAAGCCGCAAGCGCGGCCTGCCGGCTTAGTCGTCGCGGCGCTCCGGCGGTGCCAGGCTTTCGATGCCACGCAGCAGTTCTTCTTCACTGATCGTGTCGAAATTGATCGAATCGTCGTCGCCGGCGCTTTCGATAAGCGGGGCGGCGCTGGATTCGGGCTCGTCGACCTCGACATATTTCTGCAGCGAATGAATCAGGTCTTCACGCAGGTCTTCGGGCGAAATGGTCGCGTCGCCGATTTCACGCAGGGCAACGACAGGGTTTTTGTCATTGTCGCGCGGAACCGTGATCTGGGCTCCGGAGGAAATCATGCGCGCACGGTGAGCGGCCATAAGAACCAGGTCGAAGCGGTTCTCGACCTTTTCAATGCAGTCTTCAACGGTGACGCGGGCCACGAACGTCTCCACTCTCGTTGGGGGAATGAATGCCCGCATTACACGATGCGGCAGCCCATGACAAGGTTTGCTTGAGCCCCGCAGCAAAGGGCGCGCCGCTTGTCCGGTGCACACAAATATGCGAAGAGCGTCTGTCGGTTAAAGTCCACTACAGAACTTATTTTAAACCGGACACCAATATTGCCTAGGGCGCATGCTTCATATTTTCATCAAGGAGTTTTCAAATGGCGATTGATCCGCGGGAAAAGATCGCCCTGTTCATCGACGGGGCCAATCTTTACGCAACATCCAAAGCAGTGGGTATAGACATCGACTACCGCAAGCTTTTGACCGAGTTCACTTCGAAAGCCTATTTGCTGCGTGCCAATTACTATACGGCGCTGGTGGAAGATCAGGAATATTCTTCGATCCGCCCGCTGATCGACTGGCTCGATTACAATGGCTTCACCGTCGTGACCAAGCCAGCCAAGGAATTCACCGATTCCACCGGTCGCAGGAAGGTCAAGGGCAATATGGACATCGAACTGACGGTCGATGCCCTGGAACAGTCACCCTTTTACGATCACATGATCCTGTTTTCCGGAGACGGGGATTTCACCGCCCTCGTGGCTGCATTGCAGCGCAAGGGCAAGCGGGTCACGGTGGTGTCGACGCTGACGACATCGACGCCGATGATTTCGGACGACCTGCGTCGGCAGGCGGACTTTTTCCTCGACGTCTCGGAACTAGCGAAAACTGTAGGACGGCCACAGGCTCAGCGGCCAGTGGAGGCATAAACCTCAGCCCCGGCCGCCTTCCTTCATGATCCGGGCCTTGTCGCGGTTCCAGTCGCGGTCGCGGCTGGTGGCGCGTTTGTCGAAGTTTTTCTTGCCCTTGCCGACGCCGATCAGCAGCTTAGCCCTGCCCTGATCGTTGAAGAACAGCTTCAGCGGCACGATGGTATTGCCGGCGCGTGCCACTTCCTGATCGAGGCGCGACAACTGCTTTTTTGACACCAGCAGTTTGCGCGGACGACGCTCCTGATGATTGAAGCGGTTGGCCTGCAGATATTCGGGAATATGGGCGTTGATCAGCCAGAGTTCGCCATTTTCGGGGGACGCATAGGACTCGGTGATCTGCGCCTTGCCCAGACGCAGCGATTTCACTTCGGTGCCCGTCAGAACAATACCGGCCTCCAGCGTGTCGCCGATTTCATAATCAAAGCGCGCGCGCCGGTTTTCGGCCACGAGGCCGTGACTGATCCAACCATTCTTGTTTTTGTCGTTCTTGCTGGACATGGCCGTAACAGGTTCAAAAAATGGATTGCCCGGTTTTGAAATAGGCTTCGGGCGATAAAAACCGCTAGCAGCCTCTAGATAAGGCCTGCATGCCGCATTGCAAAGTCCATGGCGTCCTGGGTGGACTTGCTCACTGGCACGAGCGGCAGGCGCATCTCATTGGCGCACAGATTGAGCCGGTTAGCGACATACTTTGCCGGCGCAGGATTGGGCTCCATGAAGAGGTCGCGATGCAGATAGACCAGCTTGTCGTTGATCTCGCGGGCGCGAACAAAGTCGCCGGCCAACGATAGCTCCTGCATTTGCGAACACAGCCGCGGCGCAATATTGGCCGTCACCGAAATGCAGCCATGGCCACCATGGGCGTTGAAGCCGAGAGCGGTGCTGTCGTCGCCGGAAAGCAGTACAAAATCCTTCCCTAGCTTGCTTCTCTGCATGCTGGCACGCTCAAGACTGCCGGTGGCATCCTTGACGCCGACGATATTGGCATGGGCATCGCGCAGACGGACAATCGTATCCACGGACAGATCTACGACCGTTCTGCCCGGCACCGAATAGAGGATAACCGGAATGCCGACCGCGCGCGCCACAGCGGAAAAATGCTGGAATAGCCCTTCCTGATTGGGCTTGTTGTAGTAAGGCACGACCGACAGAACCGCGTCGGCCCCGGACTTTTCGGCATGCTTGGCCAGCGAGACGGCTTCGGCCGTGGCGTTGGAGCCAGCACCGGCAATCACCGGGACACGCTTGTTGGCGACCTCGATGCAGATCTGGACGATGCGGTGGTGTTCTTCATGGCTGACCGTTGGGCTTTCGCCCGTGGTACCCACCGGGACAAGGCCGTGAGTCCCTTCGGCAATCTGCCACTCGACAAAGCTGGCGAAGGCTTTCTCATCCACGACCCCATCGCGCATGGGTGTGATGAGAGCCGTAATCGAACCTCGCAGCATTTTGTCCTTATTCCTCAACTGGGCGCCGGATCGGGCCGGCATGGCAATAGTTTCTTGGCCCGTGCATCGGCACGAAGCGAGGCGCACCATACTTTCAACCGCGTCCGGTCACAAGGCGCGCAAATCGGCCTTGTCGTTACGGCGGCGCGACCGATAAATGAAGCTATGAAGCTGTTGCCACGCCGCCTCAGAACCGTGCCGGATGACCACGCCGCCTTTGTGCCGCTGCCGGTGGAGCATATCGTCCTGTCAGACGCTCGAACGCGCGCGGTCGTTCATCGTCGCGGCAGGTTTTCATCGGGCCGAATGCCGATTGTCTGCGTCGCAGGCTATCATCGCAATATGAGCGACTTTTCGGCCTTTGCCGATTTCTTTCGCAGGCTGGGCTCGGGCGACTGGCCCATCGTGCTGGTGGATCTGCCGGGGCGCGGACGCGCCGATGATCGGCGCCGCTCCGAAGACTATGGCTCCATGGCCGATGCGCGTGATCTCGCGGATATTCTGGCGGCGCTCGGGCTCGGCAAAGCGATCATGTTGGGTCAGGGCCATGGTGGACAGGTCATAATGGCGCTGGCCGCTGCCCATCCCCTGCTGGTTGGCGGCACCGTTCTGCTCGATTCCGGGCCGGTGACAGACTCCCGCGGTATCGTTCGCCTGCGCAACAATCTCGCCCATATCGCGAACCTGCGCGGCGTCAAAACTTTGCAGGCGGGCTTTCGTCGCATTCTGGGCGCCGACTATCCCGGCCTGCCGGACGAGGCGCTGGACGCCCTGGCGCTTCGAAGCCACAGCATCGACCGCGCCAGGGCGCAGCCGCTGTTTGACACGCGACTGATCGACAATCTTGCAGGGTTCAGTTTCGACGACGCACTTGTCGCGCAATGGCCGCTTTTCGACGCCCTGACCTGCGCGCCACTGATGATCCTGCGCACGCAACTGACCGACCAACTGCGCCGCGAAACCTTTGAAGAGATGATCCGACGCCGACCGGACTCCATCGCCATGACAATTGCCGGACAGGGCTCCCCTGCCCTTTTCGACCAGGCGGAGGAAATCGAAGCTGTCGCCCGTTTCGTGTTTCGCACCAACGAGGCGAGAGCCGCGGCGTGAATGTCCGCAAAGCCGGCGACAAGTCAGACGGGCATATCCGTTTTCGTGGCCGCCAAAGTGGCCTGCTCGATCCATTGTTCCCGCAGAATGCGGCCGCGGGTGGCAACACGGCCATCGAGCCAGGCGATTTCTGCCTCACCCCAGGCAGCGATCTGGTCAAAGTGAAAAATGCCGAGACTATGCAGAATTGATTCCGTTTTCGGGCCTATGCCTTTGATTTCCCGAAGATTATCGGCTCGGCCATGACGTGGCGTAGCAAGGCGGGGCAAGCGTTCGCCAACACCATCCGGATCAGGCCCGTCCCTTGAACCCGCAGCAGCAAGGCGTCGAGCGGCAGAAGGAGCAGCGCGCGGCAAAGCGATAGGCGCGGAAACGGTTTGCGCGGCACTACGGCCGAGAAACGAAACAACGCCATACCGTGCGCCGTAACCCAGGCCGCAGCCAATGATGTAGGCCAGCAGAAGCAACGCGGCAATTTCGGCCACATGCATCGGCTCGATCACGGCACCCGTCCCCTCATTTTCTGGCCGGCCGCAAATTGCACCAACCGGTCACGACGCCAACCAGACCGGCACCAAGCATATAGGGCCAGTACCAACCCGCCCAAAAGACCACAGAGTCCCAGAACGAGCTCATTGCATCGCCTCCAGAAAGGTCCGACGGCCCAAACCCAAATTGGCTAGCGAGCGTTGTCGTCCGCCGTCACGACAATACGCCGATTCTGTCGCTTTCCATCGCTGGTCGCATTGTCAGCCACGGGCTGGGACTCGCCATAGCCAATCGCGTAAAGCCGTTCGGGGGCGATGCCACGCGTTACGAACGCATTGACCACTGCTTCAGCTCTGGCCACCGAAAGCGCCAGGTTTTTCTGGTCGTCGCCATCGCTATCGGTGTGGCCTTCGACATAGACAAAGGCTGTGGGACAGCGTGCGAGAACTGCCGCAAAGGCATCAAGCTCGCTATTGGCGCTTTCTGCGATAATTGCAGCGCCGGACTGGAAAAGAATGGCGTTGTGCGCGGTCAGTTCGGCAACCTCGTCACGACAGAGGGCCAGTGCATTCGCATCGCCATTCATGGCTGGCTGCGGCGTTTCGGGGCTTTGCACCTCAGGAGCATCGAGTGCCGCCTGTTCGGTAGCCACCGCGACTTGCTCGGCTTCCGGTAACGTGCCCGCCGAAATTGCCAGCTGCCAATTGCTCACGCCCGAGCCCAACAGATTTGCTACGGTTTCCGGTCCGTCAGGCAGACGGGCTACACCCTCGGCAGACCACTTGCTGCCATCAAACCTGACCGTGCCCGTCTCGAGCACTGCCAGAATATCAATGGCATGGAGAATATTCTCCCCAAACCCTTCGGGCGCACCGTCCTGGACGACTGTGTTATCAGAGAGATCGCCTGATAGGCGCACTGACAGATATTGCTGCATGGCGGCGGCGGGGACATTACCACTCAAAACAATTCCGCCACCGGCGTCGCGCGTGGCCGACCATGTATAGGGCACGGCAGTCACCGGCTCGGACAGATTCAACGTCCAGCCGGAGCGCACCAGCCCCCGCACGGCAAATTCGGTGTCGATTGCGGCAGCATCGAGCGCGGAGGCCGGGGTTCCGGACACCAACCAGCCCGTACCGTCGAAGCTGATTTCACCATTGGCCAACCAAGGAAGAAACTGGCTCGCCTGATCAAGTGAAGCGGAGAAATTCAGCGGCTCACCAGACGCATAGGTTACTTCAGAGGTAACAGCGCCATCAATGGCTTCCCGCAACTCCCGCGCTATAGTCGGATTGGGCAGCATGCCGGACAGGATGACGTCACCATTGCCAGCCTTCCGCAGTGAAAACGAATAACGAGCGGCGCTTGGCGCGCGGAAATCTACTTCACCCAGCGTAATGCCGGCAGGCAAAGCGTCCTCGAGCAGTGCCGCTAATTGCTCATAGTCCCTCGAACTCCGCGCTGTACCGGTGATTGAAAACGTATTCTCGCGCAAGGCGATGCGGCCTTCGCTGACATGAGACAGTAACGAAATGCCAAAATCGACAGCGGCTCTGTAGATCTTTGGTTCCCCCTGCCCCAGGCGCAGAAAGCTTACGTCGGCATTGGCAATGCCGGCAAAGGCCTCACGCATACCGGTGTCCGGCACATAGCCATCGAAAACCAGCGTACCGCCGGACTGGCGCGAGACGCTTACCCAATAATCCGCAATCCTTGGCGGCTCGAGGCTGACGATGGAGCCCGTGCCGGATAAGGTCTCCGTGACGGACTGGGCCACCTGAACATTGGGAGGCCGGCCGGACAACCGGCTCATGCCATCGACAATACTGGCCTCACCATAATCGAGACGCGAAAGCTGCTGCACAAGCAGGATTGCGCGCTCTGCAAATCCCTCCGGCGCCCCGGAGGCGAGCGTCAAGCCAGTAGCTACTGGGCCACCGCTGAGATCGGCGACGCGCAGGCGATCGACAAGCGGCTGGTCCGGCACATTGCCTGAAATTTCGATACGCTCGCCATCCCAGCGCGCCATCCAGAGATAGGGAGACGCAATGGCCGGTTCGATCTTGATCTCTCCGGAGTCTATGCCGGAAGGAAGCTCGGCAAGAGCCATCTGGAGTCGACCCAAACCAGCCCCTGAGGCAGCCGTAACAGATACATTCAACGTGTGATCGGTGATTTCGAAGCGGCCTGACTGCACCCATGCAGACTGAGCAAGAATGAAATCAACAACGCCCCGCCAGACACTCTCGTCGGGCTGACCCGAGCGGATCGACAGATCTGCAACGACGCCGGGCAGACCCTCAAACCGGTCAATAAACAACTGATTTGGAACGCTACCAGAAAGGGTTACACGACCATCTTCAACTGATACATCGACACGATATGGTGTCAGCAACGGCGCGACCGTGACATTGTCTTCGACCAAGCGAACGCATGGAATGGCGGCAAGCTCCTGCAAGGCGGCGACACGCTGATATTCGGTACTGGTGGTGCCTTCAAGGTGAAGAACCCTGCCCTTCACCTCGATTTTGGCCCAAGCCATTTCTGTGCGCTGCAGTGCAGCATGGCCCTCTTCGTCCAGATCCGAGACCAAGACTGGCATCGTCGTCGCTAACGCAGCAAGCGTACCGCACATTACCGTCAGCACACCTGGCGCCACCCACCCGAGGAGGACCCTGATCATCTCGAATCCATTGGAAAACCACAACTTTGGTAACGGTAGATGATTTGCCGGCCACGACAAGGAAAAATGGCGCTACCAGCAGAACTAACGCCGGAGCACTCGCCGAAACTGCTAGACGCTTCCCATTAAGCGGCAGTCGAAGAAATCACCTAAGAATAAAAAGAAAGGCCCGGCAGAGCCGGGCCTTTCCCAATTCAAGTGCAATCCGAGGATTACTTGAATTCCTTGGCAGCCTTGAAGGTGACTTTGTAGGCACCGTTCTGGTGGACTTCGCCAGCGAGCGAGGAGGTGAAACCACCACCCGGCTTCCAGTCGAGCTGGGCCTTGCCGTAGAAGTCGGTCTGGCTTTCCGGAGCAACTGCATAGGTGGTGCCATAGACACCGACTTCACCGGTGATGGACACGGTTTCGGTCACAGCAGCAACGAGCTGAGCGGCAACCTGGTAGCCTTCGGTGTTAGCAACAGCGGTGTTCTCGTCGAACCAACGAGCGCCGAGGTTGATGCTCACGCCTTCGGTAACGGTGGCACCGATGGAGCCACCGACGCCAACGGTGGTCGGGGTGGCAGAACCACCAGCGGTTTCAGCCGACAGAGCGATCTTGAACATGTCAAAGGTCGCTTCGCCCGAAGCCAGCAGGTTGTAGAAGGTGTCGACGGTGTTGCTGGTGAAAGCACCGGCAGCACGGACCTTAAAGTTGTCGAAGGTGCCGGTCACGCCAGCATGCAGACCCCAGCTGGTGACAGCGCCGGTCAGGATACCGCCAGCAGCGCCGGTGATGTGAGCGGTGATGCCTTCGCCTGCATATTCAAGAACACCAACGGCAGTACCGGTGGTGTCGAGCTTTTCGAGACCGCCCTTGACGGTAACGCCATTGCCGAGGCTCGAAACGACCTGGATGACATGACCACCGGTGGCCGGGAACGGAACGGCAGGACCAAAGACAACGCTAGACTTACCGTCAACGCCGGTATCAACCTTGCTCGAGTTGAACAGGCCGAGCCAGTTGAACGGAGCATCGTCGTCCTTGTTGGCGATCGAACCCTTCTTGCCGGCCATGATGACCGTGGTGTCGCCGATGGAGACATAAGCTTCGTCGATCACGATGTTGCCGCCGGTGTGATCACCACCAGCCACCGGAGCAGCTTCGTTGGTCACAACCCACTGATCAACGTTCTTCAGCTTGATCGTGGCAGAAGCAGGACCGAAATCAGAATCGGCAGTGCCGACAAACTTCAGCCAGGATTCAACCTTCGACGACCAGTCGTTGGTGAGCGCACCAGCGCCATTGTTGTCGATGACATTGGTTGCGCCAGCAGGCGACACAATGAAGCCAGCCGGCAGCGGCACAGCAAGCCAGTTACCGGCATAGTCGCCCCAGCTGAATTCGTACTTCACTTCGCCCGAGATCTGCAGGCAGTTGGTGTCGGACGAGATGGTCAGGCCGGAAAGGCCGAGAGCGTCGCAGACGTCCAGCGAGGTGAGGACGCCCAGGTCGGCAGCGTAGCCAGCGGTCGAGAGACCGGCAGCGGCAACAGAACCGAGGATAAGGCTCTTGAGTTTCATTAGTTGACCTCCAAAGTCAGTCATTTGGTGCCGGTTACCCAGCGGTTTTTTGTCGTAACGCGACCACACAATTCGTGGTGCTGTGTGTTGCCGTCGCGTTGCGACCGACAAACGATCCCATGCATGGATTCGCAAGACCCACTCTACGCATGCAAAATGCGGACGCAATCATGACAAGCGGCTTTTCGACCCGCCACAATATGGTTGCGATCCGGATGTTGCAGATTCAGCACACAGATGGAAACCTCCTGTTAACACCACTGAACGGGCGGTTAAAATATGTGACTTCGCGGGCCTTTGCGGGCACCTAGAAAGGCCGGAATGCCTCTAGAAGCGCCAAGTGGCAAGCGCCATATCGATGGCGCAAGCGTGGTGAGAGTGTGAAGGAGATCAAGATGACGAAGCCGATTGCTTTGGTTACAGGCGCCACATCGGGGATCGGGCTCGCGGCAGCGCGAGGTCTAGCCGACAATGGCTGGTCGGTCGTGATCTGTGGAAGGCGAGTCGATAGGATTGAGGAAGTGAAAAGTACCCTTGGTTTTGACGGGCACGTCTGTGACGTCACCGACCCGCGGTCCGTTGCGGATATGTTTGAGGCTGTCCGGCAACGCCATGGAAGGCTTGATCTTGTCTTCAACAATGCCGGGCGATTTGCGCCGGCACGCCCCTTTGGCGAGTTGGATGTCGCAACCTGGCGGGAGATGGTGGACACCAACCTTAACGGCGCCTTTTATGTCGCGCGCGAGGCATTTCGCCTGATGCAGTCGCAAGCGCCTAAGGGCGGACGCATCATCAACAATGGTTCGATTTCTGCCTATGTGCCCCGCCCCCATGCGGCGTCCTACACTACTACGAAGCACGCCATCACCGGGTTGACGAAGTCGATTTCGCTGGATGGGCGGGCACACAATATCGCCTGCGGGCAGATCGATATCGGCAATGCGGCCACCGATATGACGAGTTCGATGAATTCCGGCTCCCTGCAGGCGAACGGCACCATGGCACCCGAACCGACATTTGACGTGCGCCATGTCGTGGATGCCATCGTCTACATGGCTGGCCTGCCGCTGTCGGCCAATGTGCAATTCATGACCGTGATGTCGACAAACATGCCCTATATCGGGCGCGGCTGATCAGCCCGCAGCTCCATTCCACACGCATTTTCCGGCGATCCAGGTCGAGGCGACGGCGCGATGGTCGGTCAAATGCACGAAGCTGGCGGCAGCGCCCCGCCCCAAATGGCCATGAGTTTGGGAGAGGCCAATGGCCTCTGCCGGATATAGGGAGGCCATGCGGAACGCCTCATCGAACTCGATACCAATTGTGTCGATCATAAAATTGACGGCGTCGATCATGTCAAGATCGGCGCCGGCCAGCGTCCCATCCGCCAGGCGCAGCGCGCCATTGGCACGGGTAATTGTACGGCCATTGAGCGCAAAGGTGGTGATATCGGTCCCGGTCTGGGACATAGCGTCCGTTACCAGAAACAGCCGGCCAGGGCCGCGCTTTGCTCGTAGGGCTGCGCGGATTGTGGCTGAGTGGACATGGATGCCATCGGCGATAAGGCCCGCAAATGCGCTATCGCGATCCAGAACCGCGCCGACCACGCCGGGATCGCGATTGCCCAACTGGCTCATGGCGTTGAAAAGATGGGTTGCCATAACCGCGCCTGCATTGAAGGCGCCCGTGTCCACGTCGTACCCTGCGTCGGAATGACCGATGCTGACAATCACTCCGGCGTTGGCAAGAGCAGCGATCTGCTTTGGCGTTACCGTTTCGGCGGCGATGGTGGAAAGCAAAACGGGGAGTGCCTTTGCAGCGGCGGCTAGCCGGTCCAGATCGATGTCGTCCATCGGACGGATCAAGGCAGGGTCGTGCGTACCCTTGCGCGCCAGCGATAGGTGCGGGCCTTCCATATGAAGGCCCAGAAAACCGGGAACACGCTGCCGATAGGCCTCAATACCGGCCGCTATTGCGGCTTCCGTCACCTCCACCGTGTCGGTGATCAGCGTCGGCAACAGGGCCGTGGTGCCAAACTGAGCGTGAGCCGAACAGATGGTACGGATGGCATCGACTGTCGGCGCATTGTTGAACAGTACGCCGCCGCCGCCATTGACCTGCAAGTCGATAAAGCCGGGCACGAGCATGCCACCATCAAGGTTCGCTACCTGGCTATGCGCCGGAATGGTTCCTCGAGCCACGATGCCGGACACATAGCCGAACTCGATCAGCAGCGCGGCATCGTCATGCCAGTGGGTGCCATCGAAAATGCGCGCGCCCGCAATGGCCAGCAGATCGCTCATATGGTCTCCGTCACCTTGCGGAGCATTGGCGGCGCGTCAGGATTAAGCCCGCGATGGCGCGCCAGAGCTTCTACAAAGCCGTAGAAGGAAACAATCAGCGCCAGCGGGTCGGTTATGGGGTGGCCGGTGGCAGCGAAAGGCAGGCGCACCGCCGCGCCGGCCCTGTCGCTGGTCAAGAAGGCCCGAGCCCCCTGCCCGGCCAACCGATGAGCCATATCCGCCACTGATGCCTCGGCAGCGTCCCGCGCTGCCAGCGCCAGAACCGGATAACCAGGTGTGACGATAGAAACCGGGCCATGCATGACTTCGGCGGCACTATAGGACTCGCCCTGAATGCCGCAGGTCTCCTTGAATTTGAGCGCCGCCTCATTGGCGATGGCAAAGCCAGGGCCACGTCCGAGCACGTAAAGGGCCGATTGGCCGTCCAGGGCGGGAAGCATGTCCGCCCAATCGCAACTCACGGCCCGGCCAAGGCTATCGGGCAGCGCATTGACGGCGCGAAGAAGATCATCGTCTCCGCTCCAGCGGGCCAGCAAGGCCAGACCGGCAACTACCGAAGTGACGAAGGTTTTGGTGGCGGCAACGCTTTTTTCGATGCCTGCATGCAGGTCGATGGTGAAATCACTTGCCTCGGCCAGCGGAGAACCGGCCGTATTGGTGATCGCGATTGTCGCTGCGCCGCTACGACGAACCGACTGGGCCATGCCGACAATATCTGGGCTTTTGCCCGACTGCGAAATAGCAATTGCGGCGGCCCGCGATACTTTGAGATCGCGACCATAAATGGAGGCGATGGAGGGCCCAACTGAAGCCACCGGCAGTCCCAGGGTGAGTTCAATTGCATATTTGAGATAGGTAGCCGCATGGTCTGAGGAGCCACGCGCAACGGTGATGACTATAGCCGGATCAATGTCGCGCAGGCGGGATGCGGCCTGGTCCAGGACAGGACCAGAGGCGGTCAGGAATGTCGCAACAACGCTCGGAATCTCGTCGATTTCCCGACGCATATGGGTTTGAATAGTCACGGTTTTCCGGCTCCGCTGCCAATGTCGCCAAGCCGCAGCTCGGCGACGAAGTCGTAGGTGTCGCCCCGATAAATGGAGCGGGTGAATTCGATGACCCGGCCCGTGGCCAGATAAGAAATGCGTTCGATATGCAGACCGGCCGAACCGGGCGAAACCTGCAGCAGGCTGGCATCGGCTTCGGCAATATTAGCCGCCCTGATCCGTTGAATGGCTCGCACCGGACGAACGCCGAAACGCTCAAGATATTTATAGAGTGAGTCCCCCACCGCTGCCGGATCGGGCAAGACGCTGGCCGCGAGACTGGCCCGCTCGATGGCGAGAGGAATATCGGCGGAGAGACGCAGGCGGGCTATGCGCGCCACTTGTTCGCCAGCGCCAAGGCCCAGAATGACGGTCTCGTCGGGCGAAGGCACGTAAAGTCCACGATCCAGCCATTCTGCCCGGACAGCCATGCCGCGCCGCGCCATATCCTCGGTAAAGGAGGTCAATTGGGACAAAGACTGCTCGACGCGCGGCGGCTGCGGCGCAACAAACGTGCCCGAGCCATGCCGTTGAACCAGAACGCCATCCTGTACAAGCTGTTGAACTGCCTTGCGAACTGTGACGCGCGAGACATCGGCACGGATCGCGAGATCTCTTTCGGAGGGCAGCGCATCTCCGGGGTTGATCGCGCCGCGCTTTATGGCATCTTCGATCCAGCGACGAAGCCGGAGATAGAGTGGCCCCGTGGCCGGCAGGGCCACCGGACTGTCACCGAAGAAATTTTCGGGCTGCGCCACTGCTCCGCCTCCTGACGGCCATGTAAGGCCGCTTAATTCTTGCCGCCATAATACCAATAAAATACCATTCACCAAGCACAAAATGCGGCAGGTGCACATTTCCGGCATGTCGCTGCTAATGTTATTGTATTCTGGTCATTGACCGGCCTGCCTCGCCGCCATTCTGGACAAGTGGTATTTTTTTGGCATTATCGTTTTGTGGAGGGCGCCATGGCTGAACGACAGACCGAGAAACGAGATTCGAGGGCCCACGAACTCGACCTGCGGACGGATGGTGACATCCTGAAACTGCTGGCGGCCGGGCAAGTCGAGGCCGCTTCGAGTATTGCCGGAGCGGCTGAGCAGATCGGCGAGGCGGCCAATTTGATGGCCGACAGCCTGCGCCAAGGGGGCCGGCTGGTCTATGCGGCGGCGGGCAGTTCTGGACTGATGGCGCTGGCCGATGCCCTTGAAATTCCAGGGACTTTTGGCATTGATCGGACCAAGATCAAGGTGCTGCTCGCCGGTGGCATGGCGGCGCTGAGCGATATGCGCGGCGGACCGGAGGACGATGGTGCGGCGGCCGAGGCGGAAGTAGCGGCTATGGATCTGCAACCGCGCGATTGCCTGATTGCGCTAACTGCAAGTGGCGCAACGCCTTTTCCGCTTGCGGCGGCGCGGGTTGCGGGGGCCGCCGGGGCTCGTACGGTCGGGATCGCCAACAATGAAGACGCTGCGCTTTTTAGGGTGGTGAATGTCGGCATCTGCCTCAGGACACCACCGGAAATCATCGCCGGGTCGACGCGCATGGGCGCGGGTACGGCGCAGAAAATCACGCTCAATATGCTCTCCACGCTGATGGCGATCAGGTTGGGTCACGTGCATGACGGACTCATGGTCAACCTATTGGCTGATAACGAGAAATTGCGCATTCGCGCGCGCGGCATAGTGGCTGCGGTAGCGGGCGTCGAGGCGGCGGAGGCCGCTAGGGCGCTGGAGCGTGCGGAAGGCGCAGTGAAGCCGGCAATCCTGATTGCGGCGGGCGCAGATTCCGGGCTGGCGCAGGACCTGCTCAAGCGTCATGGCGGGGTGCTGCGGCCGGCTCTCGCCGAACTGTCGCACTTGAGGGCAATTGGTTAGCAGACTGTGAACGTTGAGCGGCGCCAAAGTGCTACAAAGTGTCGAAATGGGTACACGCCCTTCGTCGTCATCCCGACAGAGGCCAAAACCGCAGGAGGTTTTCATGCATGTTCCCGAGCCAGACGCCAGTCGCGATCTCGTCCTTACCCGTCTCATCAATGCGCCGCCGGAAGCGGTCTATCGCTGCTGGACTGAACCGGCGTTGCTGGTGCAATGGTTTGCTCCCAAACCCTGGACCACGCCCCGGGCGAGTCTCGACCTGCGACCCGGTGGCGCCTGCACGGTGGTTATGGCGGACGAGAACGGCACCGAATATCCCAATCCCGGGCAATATCTCGATGTCATTCCGAACCGTAAACTCGTGTTTACCGATGCCTTTGTGGGCGACTGGAAACCCTCGGAAAAACCGTTCTTTGCCTGTGTGCTGACCTTTGAGCCGGAGAATGGGCGGACGCGCTATACCGCCACGGCCCGGCATTGGACGCGGGAGGATAAGGAGGCCCATGAAAAGATGGGGTTCCATGAAGGCTGGGGGCTCTGCACTACCCAATTGGAAGAGGTGGCGAAGGGGCTTTAGGCTTTTGGGCCTGTTCGGCGGTGGACGTCGTGGCGGGGCTACGTCACTACCCAAGGTGGCGGGGCTATTGCGTGTTACTCATGGGAGTTGGGGGTGCGTCAACACCCCCTCCCGGCCTCCCCCTTGCGGGGGACTGTTCACTTGAGACTCTCGATGCGCTTTCTTTCGAGGAAGATGTCGAG
>VFQU01000607.1_pt1 | contig 29506 bp, 25 predicted proteins | sample 3512311 | NCBI WGS metagenome assembly VFQU01 (sample SAMN10412377, study PRJNA504923) | tailings metagenome | isolation source: Relicate 3 Philex TSF3 active mining site | place: Philippines: Tuba, Benguet | collected 2017-08-29
CAGCCGCTTGCGGAACTCCTCCATCAGCTTGTCGAGCCCACCGAGCGCCTGGATGCGCGCTTTCTCCTCGTCGCTGAGCAGGCGCTGGAAGGCCTGGCGCAGCCATTCCTCGGGGATCTCCTTCGCCAGCGCCGGATCGATCCGCGCCACGCCGCGGAAATAGGCGCCGAAGGCCTGGTCGAAGCGGTCGTAGTGGCGCTCGTCCTTGACCAGCACGGTGCGCGAGAGCAGGTAGAACTGGTCGACGTCGGCGAAGGCGAGATCGGCATCCAGCGCCGCCACCAGGTCCAGCCACTCGCGCAGGGTGACCGGCACCTTGGCGGCGCGCAGGGATTCGAACAGGCCGGTGAGCATTGCAAGAGCGTAGCGCAGCGATCGCTTCCGTCGCGCGAAGGTGCTCGCGCTGGATCCCGCGCCATCCGTCGGGGCTCCGGTCCCGCCGCTTGACCCCCGACCCCGCCCCCTCCATCCTCGCGCCCTTCGTTCGACCCCCTGAGCCAATGAGCACCCGCTACAACGCCGCCGACATCGAAGTCCTCTCCGGCCTGGATCCGGTCAAGCGCCGGCCCGGCATGTATACCGACACCAGCCGGCCCAACCATCTGGCGCAGGAGGTCATCGACAACAGCGTCGATGAGGCGCTGGCCGGGCATGCGAAGTCGATCGAGGTGACGCTGTACGCCGACGGCAGCTGCGAGGTGGCCGACGACGGCCGCGGCATGCCGGTGGACATCCATCCGGAGGAAGGCATTCCGGGCGTCGAGCTGATCCTCACCCGGCTGCATGCCGGCGGCAAGTTCAGCAACCGCAACTACACCTTCTCCGGCGGCCTGCACGGCGTGGGCGTGTCGGTGGTGAACGCACTGTCGACCCGGGTCGAGGTGACCATCCGGCGCGACGGCAGCGAATACCGGCAGACCTTCGCCGACGGCATCCCGGCGAGCACGCTGGAGACCATCGGCACGGTGGGCAAGCGCAACACCGGAACGCGGCTGCGCTTCTGGGCCGATCCGAAGTACTTCGACACGCCGAAGTTCGCGCTCAAGCCGCTCAAGCACCTGCTGCGCGCCAAGGCGGTGCTCTGCCCCGGGCTCACCGTCAGGCTGTTCGACGAGGCCAGCGGCGAGCGCAGCGAATGGCACTACGCCGACGGCCTGCGCGACTACCTGGGCGGCCTGCTCGACGGCCGCGAGCGGCTGCCGCCGGAGCTGTTCATGGGCAAGCTGGCGCGCGAGTCCGAGCAGGTCGAATGGGCGCTGGCCTGGGTGCCGACCAGCGAGGGCCACGCCGGCGAGCTGGCGCAGGAGAGCTACGTCAACCTGATCCCTACCGCGCAGGGCGGCACCCACGTCAACGGCCTGCGCTCGGGCCTGACCGATGCGCTGCGCGAGTTCTGCGACTTCCGCGGCCTGCTGCCGCGCGGCGTGAAGCTGGCGCCCGAGGACGTCTGGGACCGCGCCAGCTACGTGCTGAGCATGAAGATGACCGACCCGCAGTTCAGCGGGCAGACCAAGGAGCGGCTGTCCTCGCGGCAGGCCGCGGCCTTCGTCGAGGGCGCCGCGCACGACGCGTTCTCGCTGTACCTCAACCAGCACGTCGAGATCGGCACGCAGATCGCCCAGCTGGCCATCGAGCGCGCCGCCGCACGGCTGAAGACCGAGAAGCAGATCGTCCGCAAGAAGATCGTCCAGGGCCCTGCGCTGCCCGGCAAGCTGGCCGACTGCGCCAGCCAGGACCTGTCGCGCACCGAGCTGTTCCTGGTCGAGGGCGACTCCGCCGGCGGCAGCGCCAAGCAGGCGCGCGACAAGGACTTCCAGGCCATCCTGCCGCTGCGCGGCAAGATCCTGAACACCTGGGAAGTGGAAAGCTCCGGCGTGCTGGCCTCCACCGAAGTGCACGACCTCGCCGTCGCGATCGGCTGCGATCCGGGCGTCGAGGACATCTCGGGTCTGCGCTACGGCAAGATCATTGTGCTGGCCGATGCCGACTCCGACGGCCTGCACATCGCCACCCTGCTGTCGGCGCTGTTCCTCAAGCACTTCCCGGCGCTGGTACGCGCCGGCCACGTGTTCGTGGCGATGCCGCCGCTGTTCCGCATCGACATCGGCAAGCAGGTGTTCTATGCGCTCGACGAGGAAGAGAAGCGCCTCATGCTCGAGCGCATCGAGCGCGAGAAGATCAAGGGCCAGGTCAACGTGACCCGCTTCAAGGGCCTGGGCGAGATGAATCCCTCGCAGCTGCGCGAATCGGCCATCCATCCCGACACCCGCAGGCTGGTGCAGCTCACCGTGGAAGAGCCGCAGCAGACCGCCGCGCTGATGGACATGCTGCTCAGCAAGAAGCGCGCGTCCGACCGCAAGACCTGGCTGGAGACCAAGGGCGATCTGGCGACGCTGGAGACCTGACCGCGCCTCGCGTGGTCTTGCGGCGGTCGCCGCGGTGGCGGCTCCGCAGACGAGGTAGCGACGGGGCGCGGTCAACCCGCCGCGGCGCGCCGGGCGATGGCCTTGGCGAAGCCCGAGGTGTTGCCGGTGCCGCCCAGGTCGGGCGTCAGCGAATCGCGCTCGGTGAGCGTGGCGACGATGGCCCGGCGCAGGCGACGCGCCTCGTCGAGCCGGCCCAGGTGGTCGAGCATCTGCGCCGCCGCCAGCAGCAGCGCGCACGGGTTGGCGATGCCCTTGCCGGCGATGTCCGGCGCCGAGCCGTGCACCGCCTCGAAGATCGCCGCCTCGGTGCCGATGTTGGCGCCCGGCGCGAGGCCGAGGCCGCCGACCAGTCCGGCGCACAGGTCGGACAGGATGTCGCCGAACAGGTTGGTGGTGACGATCACGTCGAACTGCTCGGGCCGCATCACCAGCTGCATGCAGGTGTTGTCGACGATCATCTCCTGCGTCTCGATGTCCGGATAGTCGGCGGCGACCAGCCGCGCAGTGCGCAGGAACAGGCCCGAAGTGGACTTCAGGATGTTGGCCTTGTGGACGATCGTGACCTTCTTGCGACCCTGCCGGCGGGCCAGCTCGAAGGCGTAGCGGACGATCCGCTCGGAGCCGCGGCGGGTGATCTTCTGGGTCAGCGTGGCGACCTCGCCGTCGGCGCTCAGCGCCTGGCCTTCGCCGATGTAGGCACCCTCGGTGTTCTCGCGCACGGTGATGATGTCGATGCCGCTGTAGCGCGCCTTGGTGTTCGGGAAGCTGATCGCCGGGCGGACGTTGGCGTACAGGTCGAAGCGCTTGCGCAGCTCGACGTTGATCGAGCTGAAGCCCTCGCCGACCGGCGTGGTCAGCGGACTCTTCAGCGCGATGCGGTGCGTGTGGATGGCGTCGAGCGTGGCCGCAGGCAGCAGTTCGCCGCAGGCGGTCAGGGCGCTGGTGCCGGCTTCGACGAAGTCGTAGCCGAGGCCGAGCTGCATGGCGTCGAGGACTTCGAGGGTGGCATCCATGATCTCGGGACCGATCCCGTCGCCGCGGATCACGGCAATCGTCTGGGGCATGGGCAAAGGCTCGCTGGGCGGCTGCGCGGCAACCGCGGGTGAATGTCGGGGTAGTCGGGAATTATCGCCGCGACGCGCGGTCGGGTACAGTTCGACCATGGTGGAACGCGCCTCCAACGCCCGCATCGCGCGTCGCAGCACGCTGTCGACGCTGTTCGCCTGCGCGCTTGCCGGCTTGTCGATGACCGGTGGCGCGGCCGCCGAGCCGCGCGTGGCGATCGCGCTGGGTCCGGATGCGCGCGGCGAGGGACTGGTCGCCGAGATCGCCGGTGAGTGGTCCGGCGGCTGCCTGCCGAGCCTCAACACCACGACCATCCGCAGCGACGGCGCCGACATCACCATCCAGGCCCGGCCCGACGGCAGCGCCTGCAAGGCGGGTCCCGCCCCGTTCCGTCTGGTCGCGCCGATCGAATTCTCGTCGACGCTGCCGGACGCGCTGCGGGTCCGATTCGAAGCCCAGCTGGATCCGCTGGATGCGCCGCGGCTGCAGGCGTTCGAGCTGATCCCGATCGGCGACACCCGCCCGGCGCGACCCGAGGGCGGCTTCTGGTGGGGCGAAGCGGGCGGTGAGTTCGACCACGCTGCGCCCGGCATGGGCGCGCAGCTCGAGCGCCAGGGCGAGCTGCTGGCGCTGACGTTCTCGGGCTATGACGCCGACGGCGAGCCCGAATGGCTGTTCGGCGCCTCGCCGCTGTCGAGCGCGATCAGCGACATCCGCCTCAACCGCCTGTCCGGCGGCAGCGGGCCTTACGGTGGATTCCGCAAGCCCGGGCAGGCCGAGTCCGGTGGCCGCCTGCAGATCGAATGGCTGGGCCCGGCGCGAGCCGTGTTCTGGTTCAGCCGTCCGGCCGCCGACGGTCGCACCCTGGAGTTGCGTCCGGTCTCGATGGTGCGCTTCGACTTCGGCCTCGGACCCGGCCGCGGCTGGGTCGGCGACTGGCTGCTCGATCGCGGGGAGTCGCAGCCGCTGGCGCGGCTGCGCTTCGAGAGCCTGGTCGAGCAGGAATCCGGCTTCGTGCTGCAGACCGGGGACGGCACCACGCTGAGCTGCCAGCGCGCCGCCGCGCTCCCGGAGTCACCGCCGGTCGGCTGCGAGCTGTCGCTCGCGGGGCAGGAGACGCCGATTCCGCTGTGGGAGGTCGGTCTGAACCGCGTTTCCGGTCAGTTGAGCGCCGGCGAGCCGGTGTCGCTGATCCGGATCGAGAGTCGCTGAGGCGTCCGCCGGGGGCGGATCAACCCTCGCCCGCGCCGGACTCGAGCTGATCGAGGAAGTCCACCGCGCGGCGCAGGTGCGGGATGACGATGCTGCCGCCCACCACCAGCGCGACGCTGAAGGTCTCGAACAGCTCCTCGCGGCTGGCGCCGGCCTCCTTGCACTGGGCGACGTGGTAGCTGATGCAGTCGTCGCAGCGCAGCACCATCGAGGCGACGAGGCCGAGCAGCTCTTTCGTCCTGGCGTCGAGCGCGCCCGGGCGATAGGTCTGGGTGTCGAGCGCGAAGAAGCGCCGCACCACCTGGTTGTCCTCGGACAGGATGCGCTCGTTCATCCGCTGCCGATACTCGGTGAAGGCGCGGACGCGGTCCTCGCTGTTCGTGCTCATGCGCCGGCCTCCAGCAGCGGCCGTAGGGCGCCGGCGCGATCGAGCGCCACCATCTCGTCGTAGCCGCCGACGTGGCGATCGCCCACGAAGATCTGCGGCACGCTGGTGCGACGGGCGCGTGCCAGCATCTCGTCGCGCAGGACCGGGTCGCGGTCGACCCGCGCTTCGCGGTAGGCGATGTTCCTGCTGGTCAGGTAGTTCTTGGCGGCCACGCAGTACGGGCACATGCCGGTGGAGTAGATGAGGATCTCGCTCACGTCGGGGTCTCGGGCCGGGCGCCGGCGCCATTCGGAAAGGCGCGAGTTTACGGCGGATTCACGCCTTGCCGGCGTGAACAGGCGAAGATGCGTGGCCATGTCCAGCCTCCGACCCCGACTGCTCGCCCTCGCCCTCGGCGCCGCCTGCGCGCTGCCCGCGGCCGCGCAGGAGATCGGCAGCCTGCCCGACATGGGCTCGTCCGCGGCCGAGCTGATCACGCCGGCCCAGGAGCGCGCCTACGGCCGCCAGCTGCTGGGCGAGCTGCGCCGGATCGGCTGGCTGCTGGAAGACCCGCTGCTCGACGGCTGGCTGCAGGGCATGGGCCAGCGGCTGGCCTCGCAGGGCGAACGGCCCGACCAGAACTACACCTTCTTCCTGCTGCGCTCGCGCGACATCAACGCCTTCGCCACGCTGGGCGGCTACATCGGCGTCAACGCCGGGCTGGTCCTCACCGCCGAGCGCGAGGACGAGGTCGCCGCGGTGATCGCCCACGAAATCACCCACGTCACCCAGCGCCACGTCGTGCGCGCGGTGGAGGCGGCGCAGAAGGACACCCTGCCGATCGCCCTGGCCATGATCGGCGCGATCATCGCGGCGCAGCAGGCCGGCGGGGACGGCGACGCGACCCAGGCGGCGATCGCCAGCGGGATCGCGCTGATGCAGCAGCGGCAGATCAACCACACCCGTTCCAGCGAGCACGAGGCCGACCGGATCGGCATCCAGATCCTCGCCCGCACCGGCTACGACCCGGCCGCGATGGCCGACTTCTTCGGCCGCATGCAGCGCGCCATGCGCTCGCAGGGCGAAGGGCCGCCGGAGTTCCTGCGCACCCACCCGGTCACCACCACGCGCATCGCCGAGGCCAAGGACCGCGCCGAAAGGCTCGCCGCCGGCGGCACCAGCTGCGTGCTCGATGCTTCTTCGGGCGCGCCGACCGACTGCGTCTGGAGCCCGGCCAGCGGCCCGCGTGGCGGACAGCGCCTTCTGGATCCGCTGCACCCGGCGTTCCCGATCGCGCTGCGCGATGCGCTGCGCGCCGTCGACGACATCGAGATCCGCCGCTTCGACTGGGCGCGCGAGCGCCTGCGCGTACTCAGCGCCGCCAGCCCCGCCGATGCGGTCGCTGAGTACCGCCGACTGGCGGAAGCCGGCGAACTGCGCAGCGACGCCCAGCGCTACGGCTATGCCCTGGCGCAGACCGCCGTCGGCAAGGCCGAGGCCGCGATCGGTTCGCTGGAGGCGCTGTCTGCCGCCAACCCCGACCTCTACTGGATCGATCTGGCGCTGGCCGAAGCCGAACATCGCGCCGGTCGCCACGCTGCCGCGGACCGACGCTATCAGGAACTGCTGTCCGACCAGCCCGACCACCGCGCCATCTCGCTGAGCTACGCCGCGGCGCTGGCCGAGCGTGGCGACCCGGCCTCCGGACGGCGTGCCCAGGAGGTGCTGCGCCCGCTGCTCGCCCGGGGCGCCGGCGACGCCGCGCTCCAGCACGCCTTCGCCCGCGCCAGCGAGTCGGCAGGCGATCTGGTCCGCGCCAGCGAGGCCTATGCGGAGAACGCACTGCTCTCGGGTCGCGCCGAGGACGCACTGTCGCAGCTCGAACGGCTCAAGCAGCGCGGCGATCTCGACTACGTCCAGCGCGCCCGCGTCGACGCCCGCATCGCCGCGATCACGCCGATCGTGCTGGAACTCCGGGCGCAGGGCATCCGCGCCGCCCAGCGCGGCAACTTCGAGGGCGCCGGCGCCGCCTTCCGCTGAGTCGATGCGCCGCATGCGGCGGGCTCCCGCGTCCGCCGACCGGGGACTTGGGCCCCGTCATGTTTCGGTCACAAATCTGTTATGTACTTGCCGGCGACTTCCCAGCCCGACGGGTCCCGGTGAACAAGCGAATCCTCATCGTCGACGACGAACCGGCCATCCGCGACATGGTCGCCTTCGCCCTGCGCAAGGCGGACTACGAGCCGGTGCAGGCCGGTGACGCCCGCGAGGCGCACACGGCGATCGGCAACCGCGTGCCCGACCTGATCCTGCTCGACTGGATGCTGCCCGGGGTCAGCGGCATCGATTTCGCGCGCCGCTTGCGCCGCGAGGACCTGACCCGCGAAGTGCCGATCATCATGCTCACCGCGCGCGGCGAGGAGAACGACCGGGTCAGCGGACTCGATGCCGGCGTCGACGACTACGTGGTCAAGCCGTTCTCCTCGCGCGAGCTGCTGGCGCGCATCAAGGCGGTCATGCGGCGTTCGCGCGGCGACGAGGAGGACGGCAGCGTGGCGCTGGGGGGACTGCGCATCGACGGCGCGGCGCACCGCGTCTACGCCGGCGACGGGGTCGTGACGATCGGTCCCACCGAGTACCGCCTGCTGCATTTCTTCATGACCCACCCGGAGCGCGTCTACTCGCGCGCCCAGCTGCTCGACCACGTCTGGGGCGGCAACGTCTACGTCGAGGAGCGCACCGTCGACGTGCACATCCGCCGCCTGCGCAAGACCCTCGAGCCGCACCGCCTCGACGGTCTGGTGCAGACGGTGCGCGGCAGCGGCTACCGCTTCTCGACCAGCCCCTGAACCGCGCCCGCGGCAGCGCCCGCCGGCAGTCGCTAGCATGGGCGCGTGAGCCGCTTTCCCTCCCACCCCTGGCAGCACTCGCTGTGGCGACTGGCCGCGTGGCTGGGGGCATGCACGGCCGGCGGCGCCCTGCTCGGCAGCGCGTCGGTCGGGCTCTGCATCGGCCTGGCGGGCGCGCTGGCCTGGCACTACCGCCAGCTCTACCTGCTGCTCGCATCGCTGGACAGCCGCCAGCGCCTCGCCCCGCCGCAGGGCTGGGGCGTGTTCTCGGAGGTCGCCGAACGGCTCTACCAGCGCCAGCGCGAGGCGCGCCAGCGCAAGCGCCGCCTGCACGCGCTGCTGCGCAGCTTCCGCGCCGCCGCCGCTGCCCTTCCGGACGCGGTGCTGGTGGTTTCGTCGAGCGACCTGCGGATCGAGTGGTTCAACGCCGCAGCCGTGGGGCTGCTCGATCTCCAGCCCGGGGTGGATATCGGCAAGCGCTTCACCCACCTGGTCCGCGCACCGCGGGTCGCCGACTGGCTGGCGGCCGGTGCGACCGAGCCGCTGATCGACGAGCCCTCGCCACGCGACCCGGACCGCCGGCTGTCGATGCGGCTGATCGACTACACCGCCGAACAGAAGCTGCTGGTGGTGCGCGACATCAGCGTGCTGATGCGGCTCGAGCAGGTACGCCGCGATTTCGTCGCCAACGTCTCCCACGAGCTGCGCACGCCGCTCACCGTGGTCCACGGCTACCTCGACATGCTCGAGCCGGACGAGCATCCGGAGTGGTCGGACATCCTGCGCGAGATGCGCGCGCAGTCGCGCCGCATGACGCAGATCGTCGAGGATCTGCTCACCCTGTCGCGGCTGGAGGCGCTGGACCGACCGGCCGAGGACCGCGTGGCGATGCGCACCGTGCTCGCCAGCCTGCGCGGGGCGGCACCGGATCGAGGTGGTGGATGCGCTCGACGTCGACCTCGCCGGCTCGGGCAAGGAGCTGTACAGCGCCTTCTCCAACCTGGTCAGCAACGCGGTGCGCTACACGCCCGGCGGCGGCCGCATCGAGATCCGCTTCGACGCCGGTGCCGACGGCGGCCCGCGGTTGTCGGTGATCGACGACGGCCAGGGCATCCCCGCCCAGCATCTGCCGCGGATCACCGAGCGCTTCTATCGGGTTTCCGCCAGCCGCTCGCGCGAGACCGGCGGCACCGGCCTCGGCCTGTCGATCGTCAAGCACGCGCTGGCGCTGCACCAGGCCCACCTCGAGATCGACAGCCAGGTCGGCCGCGGCAGCCGCTTCACCTGCGTGTTCCCGCCCGCGCGGGCGATGCCCCGAGACAGCCACGCCAGCGAGGCGGCATGATGAGGCGCCCAAGGCGCGCCCGTGCCGCCCCCTTCCCTTCCGTCTTCCAGAGTCCATGACCCGCGACCTGCGCGACCCCGGCCTGTACATCAATCGCGAGCTGTCGCAGCTCGAGTTCAATTTCCGCGTCCTCGCCCAGGCGATGGACGAGTCGCTGCCGCTGCTCGAGCGGCTGCGCTACCTGTGCATCTCCTGCACCAATCTCGACGAGTTCTTCGAGATCCGCGTGGCCACCGTGCGCACCGCGCTCGAGTTCGGCGGCAGCGTGCCGCCGGACGGCATGGCCCCGGCCGCGGCGCTCAAGGCCATCCACGAGCGCGCCAGCGCGCTGGTCGAGGCGCAATACCGGTTCTGGAACGAGACGCTGCGGCCGACGCTGGCGGCCACCGGCATCCGCATCCTGCCGCGCGAGACCTGGAACGCCAGGCAACGCCGCTGGCTGCACCGCCACTTCCTCGACGAGATCCAGCCGGTGCTGTCGCCGCTGGGCCTGGATCCGGCCCACCCGTTCCCGCGCATCCTCAACAAGAGCCTCAACGTGGTCGTCGTGCTGGAGGGCAAGGACGCCTTCGGCCGCTCCGGCGGCATGGCGATCGTGCGCGCGCCGCGCTCGCTGCCGCGCATCATCCAGCTGCCGCAGGAGGTCTCCGGCGGCCCGCACGACTTCGTCCTGCTCTCGGCGGTGCTCGGCGCCTTCGTCGAGGAGCTGTTCCCCGGGATGAAGGTGAAGGGCGCCTACCAGTTCCGGGTGACCCGCAACTCCGAGCTGTTCGTCGACGAGGAAGAGGTGGAGAACCTCGCCCACGCGCTGCGCGACGAACTCGCCGCGCGCGGGTTCCGCCGCGCCGTGCGGCTCGAGGTCGCGGAGAACACGCCGACCACGATCCTGCGCACCCTGCTGCAGAACTTCGACCTGCCCGAGAACGCGGTCTACCGGATCAACGGCCCGGTCAACCTCAATCGCGTCACCGCCGTGTACGACATGGTCGACCGGCCGGAGCTGAAGTTCGCGGCGTTCACCCCGCGCATGCCGAAGCTGTCGCTGGAGGAGCCGTTCGATTCGATCCGGCGCCGCGACGTGCTGATGCACCATCCGTTCGAGAGCTTCCAGGCGGTGGTCGAGCTGGTTCGCGCGGCTGCCCACGACCCCGACGTGCTGGCGATCAAGCAGACGCTCTATCGCGCCGGCAAGGACTCGCCGCTGGTCGAGCACCTGATCACCGCGGCGCGCAACGGCAAGGACGTCACCGTCGTCGTCGAACTGCGCGCGCGCTTCGACGAGGAAGCCAACATCCGACTCGCCGACCGGCTGCAGGAAGCCGGCGTGCAGGTCGTCTACGGCGTGGTCGGCTACAAGACCCACGCCAAGATGCTGCTGATCGTGCGCCGCGAGGGACGCAAGCTGCAGCGCTACGTCCATCTGGGCACCGGCAACTACCACACCGGCACCGCGCGCACCTACACCGACATCGGCCTGATGAGCGCCGAGGCCGACCTCGGCAACGACGTCCACCTGGTGTTCCAGCAGCTCTCCGGGCTCTCCACCGCGGCCAAGCTCAAGCACCTCCTGCAGTCGCCCTTCACCCTGCACAGCGGGCTGCTCAAGCTGATCGAACGCGAGGCGAAGCATGCCCGCGCCGGCAGGCCGGCACGCATCCAGGCCAAGATGAACGCGCTCAACGAGCCCGGCGTGATCCGGGCGCTGTACGAGGCGTCCGCTGCCGGTGTGGAGATCGACCTCATCGTGCGCGGCGCCTGCTGCCTGCGGCCGGGCGTGGAGGGCGTGTCCGAGCGGATCCGGGTGCGCTCGGTGGTCGGCCGCTTCCTCGAGCACAGCCGCGTCTACTGGTTCCTCGACGACGGCCAGCCGAAGGTCTACTGCTCCAGCGCCGACTGGATGGAGCGCAACCTGCTGCGTCGCGTCGAAACCTGCTTCCCGATCCTCGACCCGGAACTCGCCGCGCGCGTCTACGACGAGGAGATCGCCAACTACCTCGCCGACAACACCCACGCCTGGGAACTGGCCTCCGACGGCAGCTACCGCCGGCTGCAGCCCGAGGGCGACGCCATGCCGCACTCCGCGCAGCACGCCCTGCTCACCCGGTTGAGCAGCGCATGAGTCCATCGCGCGGCGCCGATCCGCTGCAGGAAGGCGACCTGCTCGCCGCGGTCGACATCGGTTCGAACAGCTTCCACATGGTGGTGGCCCGCCACGTGCTCGGCCAATTGCGCATCGTCGACCGCCTGCGCGAGATGGTGCGGCTGGCGGCGGGCCTCGACGGCCAGGGTGGACTCGACGCCGCGGCGATGCGCCGCGCCGTCGACTGCCTGTCACGCTTCGGCCAGCGCCTGCGCGAACTGCCTCCGCAGCGGGTGCGCGCCATCGCCACCAACACCGTGCGCGCATTGCGCCATCCGCGCGCCTTCCTGCTCCCGGCCGAGACCGCGCTGGGTCACGGGATCGAAGTCGTCGCCGGTCGCGAGGAGGCGCGCCTGATCTACCTGGGCGTCGCCCAGGGCAATCCGCCCAAGGACCATCGCCGCCTGGTGATGGACATCGGCGGTGGCTCCACCGAGTTCATCATCGGCGAGGGCTTCGAGCCGCTGGAACGCGAAAGCCTGCAGATGGGCTGCGTGGCCAGCACGCGACGCTTCTTCGGCAACGGCCGGCTCGGCCGCAAGCGCTGGCGCGATGCGTTGACCGAGGTCTCGGCCGAGTTCCAGCAGTTCGGTGCGACCTACCGCGCGCGCGGCTGGCAGGAAGTGATCGGTTCGTCGGGAACGATCAAGGCGATCGGCGACATCCACCGTGCGATGAAACTGAGTCGCGGCGTGATCACCCGCGAGGGCCTCGCGGCCGTGCGCGATGCCCTGCTCGATTTCGAGACGATCGAGCGCATCCGCCTGCCCGGCCTGAGCGAGGAGCGCCGCCCGGTGATCGCCGGCGGCGTGCTGGTGCTCGAGGCGGCCTTCGCCGAGCTGGGTCTCGAGTCGATGGACGTGAGCGAGACCGCGATGCGCGAGGGCGTGCTCCACGACATGCTCGGCCGCGCCCAGCACCGCGATCCTCGCGAGGCCTCGGTCGCCGCGCTGGCGCAGCGCTACGACGTCGATCGCGCCCAGGCGACGCGGGTCGAGACCACCGCGCTGATGCTGTTCGACCAGGTCCGCGACGCCTGGGACCTCGACGACGGGCAGCGCCTGATGCTGGCCTTCGCCGCGCGCATCCACGAGATCGGGCTGGTGATCGCCCACAGCCAGTACCACGCGCACGGCGCCTACGTCGTCGAGCACGCCGACATCGCCGGGTTCTCGACCCAGGAGCAGCAGGCGCTCGCCGCACTGCTGCGCTGCCAGCGGCGCTCGCTGTCGATGAACGCGATCAATGCCCTTCCCGAGCGCATGGTCGAGCCGACCCTGCGCTGCGTGCTGCTGCTGCGCCTCGCGGTGCTGCTGCACCGCAGCCACGAGGCCGGCGCGCCGCCGGAATGCACGCTGCGGGTCGGCGCCCGCCAACTGCAGCTCCGGCTGTCGCGGCGCTGGCTGGACGGCCATCCGTTGACCCGCAGCGACCTCGACGCCGAGCGCGAGTACCTCGCCGACGTCGGCCACGTGCTGAGCGTGCAGACCGCCTGAGCCCGGCGCTCGGATCGCGCCTGGCCCGGGTTTCAGCCGGCGGCCCCGCCGGCGATGTCGCAGGGATCGTGGAATCCGTCGGCGAAGATCGCAGCGGGCGCCGGCGCAGGAATCAGTGTCTCCACCGCCAGCGACCCGTCGGGCGCATCGCCGACCCGCCGCAACCGCGCGACGCCCTCCTGCGGCGGTCCTTCCGCCACGAAGCTCAGACTCAGCATCGCGCCCCAGTGCAGGCTTTCGCCGGCCGGCGCGTAGGCGACGAGTTCGGCGGCGCTGCAGCCGACGTGCCAGGGCACCGCACCCGCGCCGGGGTCGGCGTCGAAGCCCTCCGGACGCCGTGATCCGCCCATCGGCAGCACGAGGTCGAGGATGCCGGGATTGGACAGCACGGTCAGGTTCGGCTCGGCGCCGGACGTCACCGGCCGGCCGATCGAGTGATTGAGCAACGCGTAGTCGTAGCGTGCGCGTCCGCCCCCGAGATCGCGGACGCGCACGCCGAGCAGCGCCTCCCCCTCGGGCGTGCTGATCCGGGTGCCGCGACTCCAGCCGGTGGTCGGAAACGGCAGATCGATCCAGTTCCACAGTAGCGGCCCCTGCTGGAACTCCCCTTGCAGGGTGGTCAGCCAGGCGCCGCCGACGTGGCCGGGAAGAAACTCGCGCCAGCCCATCGTGTTGAGCGGCTCGGCGTCGTCGCGGACCACGTACCAGGCATCCACGAACCAGCGCGCGCCGCCGTGGCGGCCGGGGTCGATCGCCGGCTCCGGCAGCAGCAGGCGATGGCTGAGCGCGGTGCCCCACCAGGTCTGCTGCCCGACGCAGCCGGGATCGAACGCCGAGCCGCAGCGGCCCCAGCGGCCGTCGTGGGCGATGACCTCGCTGCGCGGACCGAGCGCAGCCGAGAAGTCGTTGCTGCCGACGTCGTAGCGGTCGCTGCAGCGCGGGGCGAGGATCTGCCAGTTGTCCGGATTGCACACGCAGCCGACGTTCTCGGTGGCGAAGGCGTGCTTGAGGCCGGATCGACCGATCTGCCGCAGCCGGCCGTCGGCGTCGAGGCGATAGGCGTTCCAGACCAGCATCGGATGCTGGTCGGGCTGGGCGTAGGGATGGGTGAGTTCGACCCCGCCGGGCGTCGTGAACTGGAGGAACTTGCCGACCCAGGGCACGTCGGCGCTGCCGATGTTGCGCAGGGTGACGCCGGGGGTGAGCTTCACCCGCGGCGTCGGATCGCTGGCGCCGACGCCGCCGCACGGCGCCACTGCACACTGGGCCTGGAGCTGGTAGAGCGCGACCAGCCCGACATCGACGACGAATCCCGGCGTGCCCGGCCAGTTGAGCGGGCAGCTCCCCGCGGGCGCGGACTGTCCGACCACCTCCAGCGATATCGCCATCCTGCCGACGCTGGCGCCGGCGATTTCCGGCCGGCCGGCCCAGCGCGCCATGGCCGGCGCGACCTGCAGGTCGATGAAGCGGCTCTCGAAGAGGCCCGGCGGACGCGGCGCCCGCGGGAATCCGGCGCGCGCGTTGAACCAGACCTGCCCGCCGCCGTCGCGCAACGACCACTCCCCCCCGGCGTCGCCATCCGGCGGCGAAAGCCGGAGGTCGGGCAGATGCAGCACCGCGCCGTCGTCGCGCCGCAACGTCAGTCCGGCCTTGAACGCCAGTGCACCGGCCTGCGGGCGCAGCAGGGCGTCCACGTCGAAGTGGGCCCGCAGCTCACCTTGCAGCCGAAGATCAGGCCAGCGCAGGAATGCGTCCGGCTGATCGAGCGGCGGCGGCGCCTCGAGCAGCTCGACGCCGAGGTCGGCCAGCAACGGCGCGTTGAGCTGCAGCTCGACTGAACCCGCGCGGACGGTGGGCGCCTCGGCCGACGCCGCGCATGGCGTCACCAGGCACGCCAGCGCGAGCAGCAGCAGAAGCATGCGCAGGTCCATGCCGACGATTCTGCCACCAGTGCCGGTCGCGGTCGTCACGGCGACGTCATGCGCCGGTCATCGGCCCGCCAAGCGACGCCACCACACTGCGCCGCGATGCGAACCGACCCACCTTCGCCTGCCCGCATGCACGTCTCGATCGTCACCGAAACGTGGCCGCCGGAAGTCAACGGCGTCGCGCTGACCGTGCACGGCCTCGCCGAGGGCCTGCGTGGGCTGGGCCATCGGGTCGGCGTCGTCAGGCCGACGCAACCGTCCGCACCCGCCGAGGTCGATGCCGACACGCTGCGCGTGCGCGGCGCACCGCTGCCGCGCTACCCCGGGCTTCGGCTCGGCCTGCCCGCCGGCGGTCAGCTTCTCGCGCGCTGGCGCGCCGAGCGGCCGGACGCGATCTACGTCGCGACGGAAGGACCGCTGGGCTGGTCGGCCCTGCGCGCCGCGCGTCGCCTCGGCATTCCGGTGGCTACCGGCTTCCACACCCGCTTCGACGAGTACATGGGCCGCTACGGCTTCGGCTGGCTGACGCCGCTGGCTTTCGCGTGGCTGCGGCGCTTCCACAACGCGGCCGGCGCGACGCTGGTGCCGACCCGGGAACTGGCCGATTTCCTCGCATCGCGGGGCTTCCAGCGGGTGCGCCGGCTCGGTCGCGCCGTCGACACCGTGCTGTTCGATCCGGCGCGGCGGAGCACCGGGCTGCGCGCCGCCTGGGGCGCAGGCGACGACGACCTGGTGGTCATCCACGTCGGCCGCCTCGCCGCCGAGAAGAACCTCGATCTCGCGATGCGCGCCTTCGCCGCGATCCGGCGGCGCCGCGCCGACGCACGCTTCGTCGTCGTCGGCGACGGCCCGGTGAGGGAATCGCTCGCACGCGCCCATCCCGAGGTCTTCTTCAGCGGATTGAGACGCGGCACGCAACTGGCCGAGCACTTCGCCAGCGGCGACCTGTTCGTCTTTCCGAGCCTGTCGGAAACCTTCGGCAACGTGACGCTCGAGGCCATGGCCAGCGGTCTGGCCTGCGTGGCCTTCGACTACGGCGCGGCGCGCGAGCACCTGCGCGACGGCGAACACGGGCACGTGGTCGACCGCGCCGACGCGCAGGGCTTCATCGATGCGGCGCTGCGCATCGCGCTCGACGACGAGGCGCGCCGCCGCATGGGCCGCGCCGCGCGTGCCGCGATGCTGACCCTCGATCCCCTCGCGGTGAGCCGCGACTTCGCCGAGCTGCTGGCCGGACTCGCCGGCCGGGCGCGTGCCGCATGATCGCCCGGCGCCTGCAGCGCGGCGATGCCGCGATCTGCCTCGCCTGCAACCGCTGGGGCCAGCGCCAGCGGGTGCGGCGGGTGTTCGCCGCCGTCAGCCGGCTCGGCGACGGCGCCTTCTGGTACGCGCTGATGCTGCTTGCGGTCGTCGTCGACGGCTGGGAGGGCGTCGCCGCGTCGACCCACATGGCGGCGACCGGCGCCGTCGCGCTGGGCCTGTACACCGTGCTCAAGCGCCACACGCGGCGACCGCGGCCCTTCGCCGAGGACCGCCGCATCCGCGCGCTGGTCGCGCCGCTCGATCAGTTCAGCTTCCCCTCCGGCCACACCCTGCACGCGGTGTCCTTCAGCACCGTCGCGCTGGCGTGGTATCCGCAAGCGGCCTGGCTCCTGCTGCCATTCACGGCACTGGTGGCCGCCTCGCGGGTGGTGCTCGGCCTCCACTACCCCAGCGACGTGCTCGCCGCGACCCTGGTCGGGCTGGCCCTGGGCGGGCTGTCGCTGCGCGTCGCCGGCGTCTGATCGGGCCGCATCTTCCGCGGTTGCGCATGCCGGGCGCTGCCGCAAGGCTCGGGTGTCCGACTGGCGGGCCGCCGTTGCGGCGCTATGCTTGGCCCCGGGGGCGCAGCAGGGCCGGGTCGCAAGGCCGGGCCGCGGCGCCGGAATCCGACCGCAATCGAGGCACACGCCCATGATCCGGACAGTCTTCACCTGCCTGCTCGTGCTGCTCAGCGCCCGCGCCGTCGCCGTCGAACCCGATGCGCGCTGGCCGGATTTCGGCGTGGTCGCCGCGGACGGCGCGCAGAAGAGTGGCGACTCGCTGTACTTCCAGGGCTTCGAGTCGCCGTGCTTCGGCCCGCCCTACAACCCGGCACCCGACGCAGACTGGATCCGCTTCTTCTCCGAGGTCCAGCGGGTGCCGTCCGGCAGCGGCGGCATCGCCTCGCGCAGCGGCTTCGCCCACGCCGAACTTCGTCCGCCGCTGCCCGGCGCGCCGGGCAGCGGCTCCGGCGCGTTCACCCGATTGGGCGGCTACAGTTCCCAGTTCGCCGGAGGCTTCGTGGTCGAGGTCGAGGTGCATCTCGATCTCGCCGATCCCAGGGTCGTCTCGGGCATCAACGCCGACTACGGTTTCGACGTCGCCGCCGCGGTGAACACCCAGGCCGGAGGACACCGGCGCGATTTCATCTTCCATGTCGCCAGCAACAGCGCCGGCCAGCTCCTGGTCGGCTCGAGCAACACCAGCAATTTCGCCGTCCGTGCCGACCTCGCGAACGGCCCGCATCACCTGGTGACGGCCACCGGCTGGTACACGTTCCGCTGGGTGTTTCGCGATGCCGGCGACGGCACGCTGGCCGTCGACACCCAACTGCTGGACGGCGGCGGCCTGCTCTGGACCCGGGCGCTCAACAATCCTGCCGACGTGATCGCCACGCAGATCGGCGGCAACCGCTACCTGTGGTTCCTGTTCCTGCAGACCGAACGGCTGGCCATCGACAACAGCCGGATCAATTCCGGCATTCGCGAGGCGGAGCTCGATTCCAGCCCGCTGCCGGGCGCCACCCTCAACGCCGGCTCGGCCACGCCGGGCAGCCACGCTCCCGGCACCAGCCTGCAGGTCGGCAGTGTCGGTTCGCTGGGTCTCGAGCTGTGCAGCTGCTCGATTTCGGGACCCTCCGCAGGCGACTTCAGCGTCTCCGGATGTCCGGCCGTCGTCGCGTCCGGAGCGAACCTGACGCTGGGGATCGGCTGCACGCCCGCGGCCGCCGGGACGCGGACGGCGACGCTCACGCTGGTCACCAACGACAGCGTCAACGGCAGCACCTACACCTATCCGCTGGTCTGCAGCGGGGTGGTCCCGCCGGCGCCGATCAACATCCCCAGCACCGGTTCCGGTGCACTGGTGGCGCTTGCCGTGCTCGGCCTGCTCCTCGGCCTGGGCGCCCTCGCGCGGCGCCCCTGAGGTTGCGACCGCCGACGGCCACCGACGCCGTCGGCGGTCTTCAGCAGCGCGCTTGACAACGCCGATTACAGGTGTAATCTGAGCCTGCATTTACAACAGTAATCGTCATGCAGATCAGCGAAGCCGAAAGCCGCGTCATGGCCGTCCTCTGGGCGCGCGGCCCTTCCACCGCCGAGGACGTGTTCGCCGCGCTGGGCGGCGAGGCCGACTGGCAGGAAGCCACGGTCAAGACCCTGCTCAATCGGCTGCTGAAGAAGGGCGCGATCGCCGCAGAGGCCGAAGGCCGGCGCTATCGCTACCGGCCGCTGCTGGAGCAGTCCCGCTGGGTCCTGGAGACCAGCAGCAGCCTCGTCGACCGCCTGTTCGGCGGCCGCGTCGCGCCGCTGGTCGCGCATTTCAGCGAGCACGGCAGGCTCAGCCGCAGCGACATCGACGAGCTGCGCCGGCTGATCGAGGAGATCGGCGATGGCCGCTGAGCTGCTGGCGATGCTGATCGAGGGATTCGCCGCCAGTTCGCTGGCCATCCTGCTGGTGCTGGCGCTGCGCACGCCGTGGCGGCGCGCGTTCGGCGCCGCGCAGCTGCCGCTGCCCTGGCTGCTGGTGCCGCTGGCCTGCATCGGGGTGTGGCTGCCCGCGCCGATCGAACAGGTCGTCGAAGCACCGGCCACGGCCGTCGCCATCGGCGCCGTCGCGGTCGGTGCGGCGACCGGTGAGGCCACGGTCGTCTTCGACGCCACGCCGATCCTGCTCGCGATCTGGCTGTTCGGCAGCCTTGCCTTCGCCATCCATTTCGTCCGGGTGCAGCGGCGCTTCGATCGGCTGCTGGGTCCGGTTCGGCTGCGCCCCGACGGTCATCGCGCGGCAGCATCGTCGACGATCGGGCCCGCCGTCGTCGGGCTGTTCCGACCGCGCATCGTGCTTCCCGCCGATTTCGACCAGCGCTTCGACGCCGACCAGCAGGCGCTCATCCTCGCCCACGAAGGCAGCCACCTGCGGCGCGGCGACCTCCCCGCCTGCGCGGTCGCCACCGCGCTGCGCTGCCTCTACTGGTTCAATCCGCTGATCCACCTCGCCGCCGCCCGCCTGCGCCAGGACCAGGAGCTGGCCGCCGACGCCGAGGTGCTGCAGCGCTTCCCACACGCGCGCCGGCGCTACGCCGACACGCTCCTGAATGCGCAGTCGGCCGTCCCTGGACTGCCGGTCGGCTGCCTGTGGCAGTCCAGCCACCCGTTGAAGGAACGCATACTCATGCTCACCCAACCTGCAACACCGCGCTTCAATCCTGCCGTCGGCGCGCTGGTCGGCATCGCCCTCGCCGTCGGCGTCTCGGCGCTCGCCTGGGCCGGCCAGCCGGCGCGACAGGCGGTCGCCGCGGATCCTGCATCTGCCCACGCCGACGAGGGCGTCGATCCGGTCAGCTACAAGCGCATCGCCCGCCCCAAGTACCCGCGGGCCGCGGTCGATTCCGGCCAGAGCGGCAAGGTGCTGCTCGAAGTGCTGGTCGGCACCGACGGCCTGCCGCGCGAGATCAAGGTCGCCGAGGCCAGCGTCCCGGGCGTGTTCGACGAGGCCGCCATCGCCAGCGTGAAGGGCTGGCAGTTCAATCCCGCCGTGAAGGACGGCAAGCCCGTCGAGAGCCGCGTGCTGGTGCCGATCTGCTATGCCGTCGGCGAAACGTCCAACGACTGTCCGGGACCCGACGCGGTCGACGCGCTCGACGGCATCTACACGCGTCCGGACACCTCGGACAGCAAGTCGGGCTGATTCCGCGGGCGGCGCGCGACCAGGGCGTCGCGCGCCGCCCGGCGGCTCCCGCACCGATCCTTCGCGTGAACTTCGCCGCCCCGAGGCGGCGGCTCGCCGCGGGATCCGCGGCCGACCGACGGGGACCGGAACGGCCGCCGGGTCGCCGCGCGGATCCGATTGCGCGCGGTCCGATCGCGCGCTGAATACGTATGCAGCTCGCGGCCTGTCGCGCGCCGCGCCCTACCATCCCGGGATCGGCAGGCGCGCGCAACGTGGCGTCGCCTACCGACCCCGCCAGGATGAAGGCGAGCCGTATGCCCGACACCGACACCGACACCGACCACGACCACGACCGCGCCCGTCCACCGTTCGAGCGCCGTTCGCGTCTACGTCCTGCCGCCTGGGTCTGGCTGTGCCTTGCACTCGCGCTGCTGCCGCTGCCGGCGTTCGCCGAGGTCATCCTGCACGCCTTCAACTGGCGCTATGCCGACGTGGCGGCGCGCGCCGAGGCGATCCGCGCCGCCGGCTATCGCGCCGTGCTGGTCGCGCCGGCCTACAAGTCGAACGGCAGCGCATGGTGGGCCCGCTACCAGCCGCAGGACTACCGCGTCATCCAGCACGCGCTGGGCGACACCGAAGACTTCGCCATGATGGTCAAGGCGCTGTCGGCACAGGGTGTGGCGACCTACGCCGACGTCGTCTTCAACCACATGGCCAACGAGGCCGCACAGCGCAGCGACCTCGACTATCCCGGCGCCGCGGTGCTCGGCCACTACGCCGCCGACGCCGCCCGGTTCGATCGTCTCGCCCTGTTCGGCGACCTGCGCAGCAACCTCTTCGACGCCACGGACTTCGGCCCGGCGCTGTGCATCACCAACTACGACGACGAGTGGCAGGTGCGCAACGGGCGGCTGTGCGGCGGTAGCGGTGACGCCGGCCTGCCCGATCTGGTCGCCACCGACCGCGTCATCGCGGCCCAGCAGCACTACCTGCGCGCGCTCGAGGCGCTGGGGGTGCGCGGCTTCCGCATCGATGCGGCCAAGCACATGGGCTTCGGTCACATCCGCCGGGTGTTCGACGACTCGACCCGCCGCGGCGTGATCGTGTTCGGCGAGATCATCACCGGCGGCGGCGCGGGCAACCGCGAGTTCGAGACCTTCCTGCGGCCCTACCTGCGGCTGACCGAGCACGCCGCCTACGACTTCCCGCTGCACGCCACGCTGCGCGACGCCTTCCGCTTCGGCGGCAGCCTGTCCCTGCTGGTCGATCCTCTGTCGGCCGGGCGCGCCCTGCCCGGCGAGCGGGCGATCACTTTCGCCATCACCCACGACATCCCCAACAACACCGGCTTCCGCGGCCTGATCATGGACGCCACCGACGAGACGTTGGCGTATGCCTTTCTCCTCGGCCGCACCGGTGGCTCGCCGCTGGTCTACAGCGACAACAACGAAAGCGGCGACGGTCGCTGGCGCGACGCCTGGCGCCGCGCCGACCTCGTCGCGATGATCCGCTTCCACGACGCCGCGCAGGGCAGCGACATGCAGGTGCTCGCCCACGGCGACTGCCACCTCGTGTTCCGCCGCGGCAGCCGCGGCCTGGTCGGCATCAACAAGTGCGCCCATCCGGTCGCCGCCCGCCTCGACCTCGGCGCCGGCGCGCTGTGGTGGAACACCGACTACGTCGACGTGCTCGGCAGCGGCAGCACGCTGCGCCTCTCTTCGACCTCCCCGAGCATCGACCTGCCGCCGCGGGCGGCGCGGATGTGGCTGCGCTGACCCAGCCCGGCGGGCGCACGGACGTGCGCGCTCAGTCGTCCGACCGACTCTCGACCACGCAGGACAGCAACGTGCCGATCCGGCAGTGCGCCTCGAGCGGGTGGCGCAGCCTGGCATCGCCATCGATCACGTAGTGATTGCGCCGCCCCTCGCGGCTGCGGGTGATCACCCCCGCCTGCTCGAGGTCGGCCAGGATCCGGAGCACGGCGCGCTCGGTGATCCCGACCTGCAGCGCCATATCGCGCACGGTGGGGTCTTCGCTGGCGCTCAGGCACACCAGCACGTGGGTGTGGTTGCTCAGGAAGGTCCAGCCGGCCTGTTCCGCGTCCACTCTTGCCACGTGCCTCGCCTCCTTGACGGACCCACTCACACGACTCACAATACATGACACTCATTTCATGTATTGGAGAACACTCGATGGACAGCCTGCAGCCCGCCCTCCGCGACGACCTGCCGCAGTCCGGTCCGGACGGGGCCACCATGGTCCTGCCGGGCGTCACGGTGGCCGTGGCGCCCGGTGACGGCATCGGTCCGGAGATCACCGATGCCGTGCTGCAGGTACTCAGCGCCGCCGACCCCGCGCTGGCCTTCGAAACCGTCTGCGTCGGACTCCAAGCCTACCAAGCCGGCGAGTCCTCCGGCTTCGGTCCGTCGCTGCTCGATGCGGTGGCGCGCCACGGTGTGCTGCTCAAGGGCCCGGTCACGACGCCGCAGGGCGGCGGCTACAAGTCGGTGAACGTCAGCCTGCGCAAGACCTTCGGACTGTTCGCCAACGTCCGACCGTGCGTCGCCTACCACCCGCACGTCGCCACTGCGCACCCCGGCATGGACGTGGTCATCGTGCGCGAGAACGAGGAGGACACCTACGCCGGCATCGAGCATCGGCAGACCGCCGAGGTTTACCAGTGCCTGAAGCTCATCACCCGTCCGGGCTGCGAGCGCATCGTCCGCCACGCCTTCGAGTACGCGCGGGCCAACGGTCGACGCAAGGTCACCTGCATGACCAAGGACAACATCATGAAGCTCACCGACGGGCTGTTCCACCGCGTTTTCCGCGAAGTGGCGGCGGGCTACCCGGAGATCGAGACAGAGCACATGATCATCGACATCGGCGCTGCCCGGATGGCGGTGGCGCCGCGGCAGTTCGACGTCGTCGTCACCCCCAATCTCTACGGCGACATCCTCTCCGACATCGCCGCCGAAGTGGCCGGTTCGATCGGACTGGCGCCGTCGGCCAACATCGGCCACGCGAGCGCGATGTTCGAAGCGGTCCACGGCTCGGCGCCGGACATCGCCGGCCGCGACATCGCCAACCCTTCAGGGCTGCTGCTGTCGGCGGTGATGATGCTCGAGCACCTCGGCCGCAACGAACCGGCGCAGCGGATCCGCGCTGCCTGGCGCAGGACGCTCGAGGACGGCATCCACACTGCGGACATCCACGTCGAGGGACGCAGCCGCGCCCGGGTCGGCACCCGGGCCTTTGCCCGCGCGGTGATCGAGCGCCTCGGCGAGCCATCGACCGCGGCGACCCTCGCGATCGCGTCGCCGCCCGGCAAGGTCGAGTCCATGAGGCATGGCCCCACCCCGGCCTCTGCACCCTCCCAGCCCGTCAAGGCGCTGGTCGGCGTGGACGTGTTCCTCCACTGGGACGCCTGCGAGCGCTCGCCCGACGTCCTCGGCCGCAGGCTCGAAGGTCTGGCCGGCCCATCGTTCCGCCTCGCCCTGGTCAGCAACCGCGGGGTGAAGGTCTACCCCGGCGGGCGACCGGAGACGCTGTGCACCGACCACTGGCGCTGCCGCTTCCTCGCGGCTCCGGAGCACACGCCAGCGAAGCGCGACATCGTCGACCTGCTGCTGCGCCTCGACGACGCCGGCTTCGACGCGGTGAAGACCGAGAACCTGTACCGCTTCGACGGCGAGCCGGGCTATTCGCAGGCGCAGGGCGAGTGAAGCCGGGCGCGGCCGCTCAACCCGCGCCGAGCGCCCGCAGCCAGAACGTCAGCGTGTGCATGACCTCGCCTGCCCCGCCCACCTCGGGCCAGGGCAACCGGCACTGCATGCCGTCCTGGCGCACGTAACCGCGCCTGGTCCAGAACGCATCGTTGGCGCGCGCTTCGGACGGACGACGCGGATCCGACGGATCGCGGTCGACGGCGCAGAAGGCGATCCAGCCGAAGCGGCCGAGGCGGCGGGCATGCGCCTCGCGTTCGTCGAAGAAGCGATGCCCGAGGCCGAGGCCTCGATACGCGGGCAGCAGGACCGACTCGCCGCAGTAGAACACCGCGCCGACGTCGAGCCCTCGCGCCCGGAACGGCGCCTGGAAATGCGCCTCGTCGTCAGCCAGCGGAATCCCGCTCGACGCGCCGACCACGCGACCGCCGTCGAAGGCCAGCACGAACAGGCTGTCGGGTGAACGGGCGTAGGCCTCGAGGTACTTCGCCTCGTAGGCCTCATCGCCGTCGTACAGATAGGGCCAGTCGCGGAACACCGCGATGCGCAGCCCGGCCAGCGCCGGCAGATGCGGGCGCACTGCCGGGCCGACGAAGGTCTCGACGCGGACGGCGGCGCTCATGCGCCGAAGGCGCCGCGCCCCCGGTGGTTCCGGGGGCGCCGCGAACCCCGCATCAGGGCGTCTCGACCGCGGCCGGCAGCAGCTTCTGCGGCTGGGCCTGGGCGGCCACGTGCAGCTGGCCGTCGCGCACCGAGACGTCGACGCGACCGCCCTCGGACAGCTCGCCGAACAGCAGCTCGTCGGCCAGGCGGCGCTTGATCTTCTCCTGGATGACGCGCGCCATGGGTCGGGCACCCATCTGCGGGTCGAAGCCGTTCTCGGCCAGCCAGCGCCGCGCGTCGGCGTCGACTTCGAGGGCGACGTGCTTCTCGTGCAGCTGGGTCTCGAGCTCGATCACGAACTTGTCGACCACGCGCAGGATGTGCTCGAAGTCCAGCGCGTGGAACTGGATGATGGTATCCAGCCGGTTGCGGAACTCCGGGGTGAACATCTTGCGGATCACCTCCATCGCGTCGGTGGAGTGGTCCTGGTGGGTGAAGCCGATCGAGCGCCGCGCCGCCTGCGCCGCGCCGGCGTTGGTGGTCATCACCAGAACGACGTTGCGGAAGTTGGCCTCGCGGCCGTTGGTGTCGGTCAGCACGCCGCGATCCATCACCTGCAGCAGGATGTTGAACACGTCCGGGTGCGCCTTCTCGATCTCGTCGAGCAGCAGCACGGCGTGCGGCGTCTTGACGATCTTCTCGGTCAGAAGGCCGCCCTGGTCGAAGCCGACGTAACCCGGCGGCGCGCCGATCAGGCGCGACACCGAATGCGCCTCCATGTACTCGGACATGTCGAAGCGGATCAGCTCGATGCCCAGCTGCATGGCGAGCTGGCGGGTGACCTCGGTCTTGCCCACACCGGTCGGCCCGGCGAACAGGAAGCAGCCGATCGGCTTGTCGGGGTTGGCCAGGCCCGAGCGCGCCATCTTGATCGCCGAAGCCAGCGAATCGATCGCCTCGTCCTGGCCGAACACCACCATCTTGAGGTTGCGGTCGAGGTTGCGCAGCACGTCGCGGTCCGAGGCCGAGACCTGCTTGGGCGGGATGCGCGCCATGCGGGCGACGATCAGCTCGATCTCCGGCACGTCGACGACGCGCTTGCGACGGTCCTCGGGCAGCAGCTGCTGGCGCGCGCCGGCCTCGTCGATGACGTCGATGGCCTTGTCCGGCAGAAGACGATCGCCGATGTGCTTGACCGACAGGTCGACCGCGGCCTGCAGCGCGTCCGGATGGTACTCGACGTGGTGGTGCTCCTCGAAGCGCGTCTTCAGGCCACGCAGGATCTCCACCGCCTCGGCCACCGTCGGCTCGACCACGTCGATCTTCTGGAAGCGCCGCGCCAGCGCGCGGTCCTTCTCGAACACGCCGCGGTATTCCTGGAACGTGGTGGATCCGATGCAGCGCAGCTCGCCCGAGGCCAGCACCGGCTTGATCAGGTTGCTGGCGTCCATGGTGCCACCCGAGGCCGAGCCGGCGCCGATGATGGTGTGGATCTCGTCGATGAACAGGATCGCGCCCGGCGTCTTCTTGAGCTGGGCGATGACCGCCTTCAGGCGCTTCTCGAAGTCGCCGCGGTACTTGGTGCCGGCGACCAGCGCGCCGAGGTCGAGCGCGTAGATGGTGGCATCGGCCAGCACGTCGGGCACGTCGCGATCGACGATGCGCTTGGCCAGGCCCTCGGCCAGCGCGGTCTTGCCGACGCCGGCCTCGCCGACGTACAGCGGATTGTTCTTGCGCCGCCGGCACAGCACCTGGATGGTGCGTTCGATCTCCTCGGCGCGGCCGATCAGCGGGTCGATCTTGCCCTCACGGGCCAGCTCGTTGAGGTTGGCGGCGAACTCCACCAAGGGGTTGCTCTTGGCCTCCTCCGCCTCGCCCTCGCGCGCAGCCTCGCCGTCCGGCTTCGGTGCCTCCTGGGCGAGCTTGGCGACGCCGTGCGAGATGTAATTGACGACGTCGAGCCGGGTGATTTCCTGCTGGTTGAGGAAGTACACGGCGTGCGAGTCCTTCTCGCCGAAGATCGCCACCAGCACGTTGGCGCCGGTGACTTCCTTCTTGCCCGAGGACTGCACGTGGTAGACCGCGCGCTGCAGCACACGCTGGAAACCCAGCGTCGGCTGCGTGTCGCGACCGTCGTCCTCGGCCAGCACCGGCACCGTCTCGTTGATGATTCCGCGCAGGTCGCCGGCCAGCTTGCCCATGTCGGCGGCGCAGGCGCGCAGCACGGCGACCGCCGAGGGATTCTCGAGCAGGGCGAGCAGCAGGTGCTCCACGGTCATGAACTCGTGGCGCTTCTCGCGGGCCTGCTTGTAGCACTGGCCGATGCTGAACTCGAGATCCTTGCTGAACATGTTGCCTCCTGTTGCCCTTCGGCGCGGCCGTCAGGCCGGTTCCATCGTGCACAGCAGCGGGTGCTGGTGCTGCCGCGAGAACTCGTTGACGTGGCTGACCTTGGTTTCGGCCACTTCGCGAGTGAACACGCCGCACACGCCGCGGCCGCGCGTGTGGACGTGGAGCATCACCTGCGTGGCGCGCTCCCGGTTCATCGAGAAGAACACCTGCAGTACCTCGACGACGAAGTCCATCGGCGTGAAGTCGTCGTTCAGCAGCAGCACCTGGTAGAGCGGCGGCCGCTTCAGCTGCGGACGCTCGACCTCCAGCGCCGTGCCGCCGACCTGTTCCCTGTCCGTTTCGTGACCTTGCGACATGCGTTCCATCATAGCGCCGCGGCGTTAGCGTCCGGTCAAGCCGGCGTGTCCGCCCGAGCGCCATGGATGGGGGCGCCGCATCGCCCGCGCAAGGGCATTGCGGCGGGTCGCGTCAGGCCTCATGTAACATGCGCCATCGCTCCATGTTTCCCGACCCTGTGCGCTCAACCGAACGCGCCGCCGAGCGCCCGTTCCGCCCCGACGTGACCGTCGCCACGATCGTCTGCCAGGCGCAGCGCTTCCTGGTGGTGGAGGAACAGGTGCGCGGCCAGCGGGTGATCAACCAGCCGGCGGGACACCTCGAGGCCGACGAGACCCTGGTCGCCGCGGCGGCCCGCGAGACGCTCGAGGAAACCGGCTGGGAAGTGGACATCGAGGCCTATCTCGGCACCTACCAGTGGACCGCGCCCTCCGGCGAGGCCTTCCTGCGCTTCACCTTCATCGGCACGCCGCGCGCCCACCATCCGGCGCGCCCGCTCGACGCCGGCATCGAGCAGGTGCTCTGGCTGCCGCGCGACGAGCTCGCCGCGCAGCGCGAGCGCCATCGCAGTCCGCTGGTGCTGCGCAACGTGGACGACTTCATCGCCGGCGTGCGCCATCCGCTGGACGCGCTGAAGTGGGTCGCGACGTGAGCGCCGGCCCCGCAGTGATGCTGGGTCTGTCCGGCGGCGTCGACTCGGCGGTCGCCGGACTGCTGCTGCGCGAGGCCGGCGTGCCGGTGCAGGCGCTGTTCATGACCAACTGGGAGGACGACGGCAGCGGCGAGTGCCGCGCCGAGGCCGACCGCCGCGATGCGCTGGCGGTCTGTGCCGCGCTGGGCCTGCCTTTCCACCACGCCAACTTCAGCGCCGAGTACCGCCAGGACGTGTTCGCCCGCTTCCTCGCCGAGTACCGCGCCGGCCGCACGCCCAACCCGGACGTGCTGTGCAATCGCGAGATCAAGTTCCGCGCCTTCCTCGACCACGCGCGTGCGCTGGGCGCAGAGCAGATCGCGACCGGCCACTACGCGCGCGTCGAACGTGCCGGCGGTCGTTTCCGCCTGCTGCGCGCGGCGGATGCATCGAAGGACCAGACCTACTTCCTGTGCGCGCTCGGCCAGGAGGCCCTGGCAGCCACCCGATTTCCGATCGGCCACCTGCACAAGTCCGAGGTCAGGCGGATCGCCGAGGCTGCGCGCCTGCCGGTCCACGCCAAGAAGGACTCGACCGGCATCTGCTTCATCGGCGAGCGCGATTTCCGCCAGTTCCTCGGCCACTACCTGCCGGCCCAGCCGGGCGAGATCCGCGCGGTCGACGGCACGCCGCTCGGCCACCACGGCGGGGTGTGCTTCTACACCATCGGCCAGCGCGAGGGCCTCGGCCTCGGCGGCGTGCGCGGTCGCGATGCGGCGCCCTGGTACGTGGTCGGCAAGGACGTCGGCCGCAACCTGCTCTACGTCGACCAGGGTGCCGACAGCCGGTGGCTGCGTTCGACGCGCCTGACCGCGGTGGAGACGAGCTGGACGTCCGGCGCGCCGCCGGCGCGCCGCTTCGCCTGCAGCGCCAGGACCCGCTACCGGCAGTCCGACCAGGCCTGCGAAGTCGACGTCGCCGACGACGGTCGACTCGACGTGCGCTTCGCCGACGCGCAGCGCGCGGTGACGCCGGGCCAGGCAGTGGTGTTCTACGACGGCGCCGAATGCCTCGGCGGCGCCACCATCGAATCGACCGACGCGCCCATGGAAATTCGGTTGCGGGAGGCTGCATGAAGGACCGAGTCATCGCGCTGGCCGGATTGGCCCAGGCCGTCGAGGCCGTGCTGCAGATCGCCAGCGACGGCTATGCCGACGAGCTGCTGCTCGAGCCGGTGCTCGACAGCCTGTTCGCCACCGATCCGCCGGACACCGAGAGCGTCTACGGCGGCCTGCGCCGCATCCGCAACGGACTGCAGCTGCTGATCGCGCAGTTCGAGGGCCAGGGCCCGCGGCGCTCGGCGGCCAACCGCATCGCCATCACCGTGCTGCAGGTCGAGCGCAAGCTGGTCGCCCAGCGCGCACTGATGGACCGGCTCGGCGCAGGCATTGCCGAGATCGCCCCGGCCAGGGAGCGCAGCGGCAGCCTCGACTTCGACATCCAGCAGCAGCTCGGCGACCTGTACTCGGGCACGGTCAGCACGCTGACCCCGCGCGTGCTGGTGCAGGGCAATCCGGCCCAGCTCGGCCAGTCGGCGGTGGTGGCGCGCATCCGCGCCGCCCTGCTCGCGGCGGTCCGCGCCGCGGTGCTGTGGCGCCAGCTCGGCGGCAGCTGGTGGGACCTCACCCTGCGGCGCGGCACGCTGCTCGCAACGGCGCGCCGATTGCTCGCGGAGCTTGACGGGGACGGCTGAGCGTGGTGTGGGCCACACCACGCAACCTCGGCGCCACGAGTTGCCGCGCTCGACCGTCATTGCGCAGCTCACTGCGCACGGCGTCATCGCTGCAGCCGCTCTCGCTCGTCATTCCAGCGAACGCCACCGTGCGTGAACACCCCAGCCGTTCTCTCCCGTCGTTCCAGCGAAAGCTGGAATCAAGAGTGCTCTTCGGCCCTGAATCCGGAAGAAGGCAACGGCAGGACCGGACACCGACCTTCGCCGGGGTAACGCTGAGGGGGCGCCTGGATTCCAGCTTCAGTGAGCTTCCGCTGGAAAGACGATA